>Ga0209700_100722_pt1 | contig 65476 bp, 24 predicted proteins | sample SiratroredBW_FD_187528 | JGI IMG/M metagenome (GOLD analysis project Ga0209700, IMG submission 187528) | Root nodule microbial communities of legume samples collected from California, USA - Siratro red BW (SPAdes) (version 2) | ecosystem: Host-associated > Plants > Roots > Nodule | place: USA... | reverse complement strand
TGGCTTGTGCCCGTGGTTTTTACTTCTCACATTGAGAAGGTTTTCCACGTTAAAATTCCTGTGTCCTCCTGAAGTGTATTTTGTTGTTGCGATTATTTGTTATTGCTCCTCACAGGTTCTTGCGAGTCAGGGAAATTATTATCCGCTGCTTATTAACTCTGGTTGAATTGAGCTTTATTGAGTTATATTTCCCATCAATTACAACGTTATGAAATCAATAGTCTCCAATATTCCTAAAAGAAAATTGAAAAAAAATAAAATAAAACGAATGAATGAAAACGCTGAAAGTAGAAAAGCTGAGGGAGAGAACCTTCTTCGCGAAGCGTGTTGTGAAGAGAGAGATTGCCTTGTTGCGTGCAGTGAAAGAATGAAAGATAATTTGTAGTAGAAAAGGCTGAGCAAAGATGAAATAGGAGAAAACGGTGGGCGCAATGTATCTAGAATGATCCAAACTACGATCGAACACCGTTTTCAGGGTTAAATTAAAGTGCAATTTTACGTCCAATTCTTTTTTCGTAAATAAACCTTTTCTTTTAAATTACGTAAATAAACTCTTATTTATCAAACTACACCGTTTTGTTGTTGTTCACAGTACGGATTTGGTTTTCAAGAACACGGTTTTAGCATTCATTGGTCACCCGCAATGGATTACAATTACACTTTTAGAAAACTTGATCCGCAAGTACAGAAGTAAATTACATAATATATCTTAGATTTCTAAATCAAATATATTTCAGGATTCTATAATCAGAATAAAATTACATTTTCGGAAAACTTCATCCGCAAGTACAGAAGTAAATTGCATAATATATTTTAGATTTCTAAATCAAATATGTTTCAGGATTCTATAATCAGAATAAAATTTTAATTACACTGTCCAGAATTATATTTTAAATTTTAGAATTTGAAATCTATTTTTAAATTATGTAAAGTATTTTAGTCTACAAAAGAGTATATTTTGGAATTATAAATTTTGAAATACAATTTTGAATTATAGATTTTTCTTGAATTGATTTTTCAAAATATTTTTAACTCATAAACATTTAAATTTTTTCCCACTTTTATGGAGATGCAGAAAAAAAAAAGTATGGAGATATAAAAAGTATATTATATATTTTAAACATATTTTTTTAAAATCTATAAATGTATTGTGGAGTAAAGTTTAGGTTCAAAATAAAAATATGGGTTGTAAAAAATAATCTATTTATGACTTATAAATTGTACTTAGAAAGGTCTAATTAATTGATCCAATTTAATTGTTGAAAACTATTTGATTATGAATATTAATAATAACTAAATTATATTTAAATTTGATATAGAATATTTTGTAAAAAATATATAAATATGAGATACTAGGATATAAAAAAATCATTTTCTATTTAAACTAACTAATAACGATTAAAAACTTCAATTACTAAAACAATAAGTATATCTAATATTTTGAAATTACGTGATCTAAAGATATATATCACATGGTACAATTCATAATAGAATTTTAAATTGTTTAATTTAAAAACCTATTTAAGATTGTACATATAGTTATTAAAATCACTTGGATTCAATAGATATTTATACGTTAAAAAAACATTTATCTAGAAACGTCTTGAAGAAGACCATAGAAAACTTGTATAGAAATCCTATGTCATTTATACATTCGTATAAACCTACATATTCAACCAACATTAGATAACGAAAATTGGTTAAAAGTAATGCTAAAGGAGCTTGACCAATTTGAAAAGAATAATGTTGATGATAACAGTTTAACCAACCTCAAATACATGTATAAATAAATAATTTAAAGGATGCTTTGTAAATTCTAAGTAGACCAATCACTAGGTCAAGGGTCCAAAAACTGAAAGAGGCATTGATTGGGCTAATTCAAGACATTTTGACTGCGCAAACAAAGTCTAAGATTGAATTGAAGTCTAATCACGTTCTTAATTTGATATAGGCTGATGAAGGAATTAAATGAAAGAGATTTGGGCTAAACGCAAATCATTTGAAGAGAAGAGCTCATAGAGAATGCATCTCCAGATTTAGTTTAAGTGGAAATGGACTATTTTGGGCTTAGGTTAAAATCTAAAGAGTCACCCATTATTTTGTGGGCATATTTTAAATTTTTTATTTTGATGTATTTTGATTGGGCTTAGAGTAGTCATGCTTAGTAAATTGTGTTTTTTATTTTAGTATTTGATGTAATAATTAGTTATCTAAAAGTGTGCCAAAAAGCTACTGCTGCATTAAATTTGGAGGCTTCTAGGTTGTTCAAGAGTTAGGTTAGCATTTTAGAAGCTCAAAGGTCTATTAAGTAAAAAAATACATGTAAACAGTAACTTTGAATTGGAAATACGAATTTCTTTTGAATCTGAAAATTTCAGAAGTGAGAGTTTCTCTCTTAAGTTCTTCATTTGGACTTGCAACTTATTAAGGGTTGATCATCCTTGTGGCGTCTACCTTACTTTAGGGTATTTGTTGCGTTTTCTTTTCTGTAAGACAAGGGTTTTGAGTAGATCATCTTAAATTTAAATACTTAGGAATCTTGGGACATTCAACTACTCTTTGTTGTGGGTTTTGGGATTTATTCCTAACCGGGTTCACATCAAATATGTAAAAACTTGGAAGTTTATTAGAAGATAAGTTAATAGCAAGAGCTAAATGGAACTTAAGAAAATTCTTAATGGAAAAAATAACGTTATGATAAACAAAGTCAGATTAGTAGTTAAAGGTTATTCGTAGTAAAAATGTGTTAACTATATTAAAACTTATACTACAAATTACAATTTCATTTGTTGCTTTCAATAAAATGAATTATATCAAATGAATGTTAGAAATTCAATCCTAAATGATATAATAAAAAAAAAAGGTTTACTTATAGTAGTCCCTTGGTTTAAGAGTACCACTCTTCTAAAACATGTTTCAAACTAAATAAAGCATTTGTTTAAAGCAAACTCCTTGAATTCTAATTTTTAATTTTCTTTCTAATTGAAAAAGGTTTCAAAAGAGAAAAATGGGACACTATCCTATTTTGAAAAAACTACTGCTATAATTTTATAATTGTTTGGTGCTACTAACAAAACACTTTGTGAAGAGTTCTATAAGCTTATGCCAGGGAACAAGTTCAAATCAGCATGATGAGGGAGTTAAGGTTCTTTTTTATCTAAATATCAAACAGCGACATAGTATCATAGACATACATTAAACAAAGTACTTCAAAGAGCTTTTAAGTTCTACCTAAACAACACTAATATATATATGACAACATCTCTTGAAAGAAAAAATGAATTTAAGAAAATAGACAACACCTTTTAAGATAGATTGATTAAATATTTTCTATATCTTACATTATACAGGCCTACTATGTGTTTAATGTGTGTTTGTGTGCACACTTTCAAGTATAAAAAAGGGAAGTACATATAATTGTAGTCAAATATATATTTTTTTATCTCATTAAAACTACTAATCCAGGATATTGTGAAACAAACTTTATTGGAGTCAAAATAAAAATAAAAAGGAAAAAACTTCACGAAGAGCATAACTACGTAAGATAAAATATAATGTTTCGAAAAAAAAAAAAAACACAAAAACAATTACTTTATTAATGGTAGAAGTTGAATATTTATATGAACTATTAATTGATGTTCCCAACTCTTGTGAATAAAAGACTAACTAGGAGATTACAACATATACGAAGATAACGACACTAAAACTATCTTATCTAAAAATCTAAAAATAAATCTTTTATTTAAATTGAAAGGATCCAACGGTGTAAAACAAATTCCTATGGTGGTCTCGTGTATTAGTCTCCCACCCTAAAACCCTATTAAGGTAAACCTATTTCACATTTGTGTATTTGGTTAGAGTTCAGAGGAAGCACCAAGGAGGAGTTGGTTACACAACAATGGCAGACCTTCAACTCACCTTAAAGCCTTTCTATGAGAGAGCCTCAGAAGCAGAGGTCACTCACTCTTCATTATCTTATCTTATCGCTCTCTTTCTTTCCTTCTTCCTTTCAAAACCTACCATTCCTCAAACTATTTCCGATTCAAACTCCGTTACTTCACTCCTTCGCACTTTCGTTTCTTATTCAACCAAATTCAAACTCCTATATGAACAATCCAATTGTTTAATAAATGTTGGAAGAAATCCAGTGAATTAAAAATACTGTAGCGGAGCATGAAGTGGAGCGAAACTCCGTTTTGCTTAGTGGAAATTTTGATTAGTTTAGTTTATTCGCTGTTTTCTTCTTGAAGCGTGAACATATTTATTAGTTTTGTTCTTTCTTTCTTTAACGTCAATTTAGTGATTGCTAATTTTACGCGACATTATCTTGTGATTTCTATTTTTTAGTGTGGTAGGAGGTAGAAAGTTATTGCTGTATTTACTTTGTAGGACAGAAATGTGTGAATGTTGAAAGTAGAATGTAGTTTTAGCGTTTGTGCCTCTCTTATGACATTTTGAAAGCTGTTTTCCATTATCAAGCAGCAAGATGTGACAATTAGCATTTTGTTGGTTCCGTATACTCCTTATATTTTGGTTTTGCTCCTAGGTTAGCACCATTTTGAATCCCTCTAGTGCGTGGTTTCTTGACATAGTGCATCGATTGTGATTGTAATTGTAATTCCCTGTAAATTTCTATTTGCTGTAGCTAGTTGAGACATACCACATGGCTTTAGGTGGTTGACTAGTTCGTTAGTTGAATGAAAGATCTAATAGGTGTATAAATAGCATTTGTAGCCATGTTTAGAAAGAACTCTGATAATCAATTCAAGATTCACTGAAACTGTCTATATGTATATTATTCATCGCTTCGATTTTGTTTGGTTGGTTTCTCCCTTGACTACCCTGCAGTACAAATTTGCATTTCTTGAAGTTACCTGTAAATTCTGGAGCTGTACCATTTGTGTAGCTTATTTTCAAAAACAGTCATATTTTAGTTTCCTGAGAGAGCAGTCTAATAGGGATGATTGTGGATTCATTGTATGTCCCACTACTCAAAACACCAGTGCAGTGGAGCTGGTTTTTCTCTTCTGGTTCCATAGCTAAAGAAAACTTTATCTTTTGTTTTGGATTAATGGAAAGAAATGCACTGAAATGACAACATACTTGCCATTTTCAGGCTTCAAATTTTGATATTGGTCCAATTCAATCCGTATACCCTTCAGTATTCCATAGTATTTTGCAACAAAGAGGTTGCCTTGTTTGGCACTAAATCTTGCTTTCTAACTCAACTCAAGAGTGGCTATCAGACATGTTTTCATCCACCGAAAATGGGTGGCGCGTGAAATCCATGTGCAGAGAAGGGGAATGCTGGTGTAGGTGCATGGCTGCTCTGATGGTGCACGACTCTAGGAGTTGTCAAATGAAAGAACGTGAATCTCCTAATTTGTTGGTTAGGTTGGTGGCTTCAGCGACTATGACAGGGGTTGTGAAACAAAAACTGGGTGCACTTCAGGCAACCCAAATAAACAAAGGAAATGGGTGTGCTTGAGGAAACCCTAAAAAATGGAAACGGTAGCTAAGACAGCATAGGGAAAAATGCGAAAGCACAGCCCCAAGATCAAGACAATAGCTTGAAACAGAATTTGGGTTGAAGGATAGGGTATCAAAATTACTGGTTTGAGAGTAGAAACCTCATATCCAAAGTTCGCTAGATTACAAGGAATATCCCTGGAATGATTTCCATGAGTGAAAAATAGAAGTTTATCTGTATCGAAAACTTCACTATATGGCTCCTTTATAGGTCATCATTTTTCAAGGAAATTGATTATTTACATAGTGCTTTCATGTAAATTCAGTTTTATGATATTAACTTACCACAAGTGCATAATAAAAAATATTGTTATAATTGACCCGCTTTCCTGCATTTTATGCATCAACATTCCTTCTATTTGGAATAGGGACAAGGTTGAACTGTTTAGTAAGTAATTCTATTGCTAAATCAATTACCTAGATTATGCGAAACTGAACTGCTTATGGCTTGAGGTTAGAGTGTATTTGACTCTGAAAAATAGATATGTAAAGGTTTTCCCCCAGACATTATTTTTTCTTTGCTTTCCAAAGCTTGGGCAGATATGAATCGAGCTTCCACTATATTCTCTGACCATAAACTTGCTGCTATACCAACAGCATGAAATTTTGGAACTGTTAAGACTTGTGAGACACGGCTGTTCTATAATGAAAAGAAAAGGATTTTGAGATGAAATTCCCTTGTCAGAACTGGAAGAACTTGAGAGAGCATTTACTTGTGTTTTTATTTTTTGTTTTGACGTTTTAATTACAAAATTTTCATCTTATTTTCAACCAAATACAGCACAAAAAAAGTTTTTTCAGTGTTTCCTGTACAAATTTTTTAAAAGAAGGATTCCTTATAAGTTACAACTCTCTTACCAGCATATCTATATTGTAGGAGCGCTTATCAAGACTAGAAGCTACCTTGAATAATAAAAAAGGTAGGTGCTAAGGTATTCAGCACAACCATTAGTATTTTCGGATTGACTATCCTTGAGATCGTGGACCTAAATTGCTTGTATATGAAACTTGCTCAGATGCTGGAAACGAGGAAAACATTAAAGTGATTAATGATCTTCAGTCAAAGCTGAAAGCTGCAGATGCAGAAATTATTTCGGAAAAAGAGAAGGTTGTCCTCATATATGGCTTGTTTATTTACATTACATTTTGTAAATGGTTAAATATCATATCTAATTTTAATTTGCAGATTCGAACACTTACCGAAGAAAATGCAAAACTTCAATACCGAATAATTCATCTCGTGAGATCACTCAAGGAAGCTAATTCAAAGTTAGAGCAAGTGAGTATCGTTGATGCTTCTTTCAATGCTTGTGATTAATTAATAAATGGGCATTATTTCAGTGAGTGTGGCTTTAGAAGTTTGTACCCATAGTGCATACAATTATTTGGATTACATCTTTCATAGAGAAATGAGGCAACTGATTTTCTTTTTCTTTGTTACACTTTTGAGAAATATACGGTTCAAGATATTTTGCATTGTTTGAATTCCAAATTAGTCATTATATCTATTTATAAAAAAAGAATTAAATTAATATGGATTGAAAATTTAATATAGGAATCATGTTCAAAAGAATAGCTTAGTAAAATTAGCCTTGCAGCCAAAGTTAGTTTTATGTGCTACTGTCTTTTTTTCTTCTTCTTTAAGTCAGAAAAACAAGTAGTTAAATAATGTAGAGAGTTCTTATACTCAACCAGCTTGGTTTAAAACCGCTTTCAGTTGTAAGTTTTAAATTTCGATAAAAAGAGTGTTAAACTATGTTTGAGTTTTGAAAGTCGATCTGGACGATGAGAATTTGCATCAATGTTTGATTACTCCTCCAATGGTTATCCGACATGCCTTAATGAAATTTGTTCTACTTAGTATATATACTTTTTTACTGGGTGAAAATTATGTAATGCTGTTGTTTGGAATCTGGCTCATGGCTTCGTACTGTTTCTTTTCCTGATTTCAGGCTACAGCGCATGAGCAGCTACAGAGCATGAAATTGTAGAGTTCTTGAGTTTATGAGCTGAGATTGACAGTTGCTTTTTCTTGTGTATTTGGTTTTATAGTTGATATTCGTGTTGATGCTAAATGTGTTTAAGCTTTGTTGGTTTTACAACTTTATAAATCAGATCTTTGTTTAGCTCATACATTATGATAGACAAATTTCTTCCAACATTAGCTCATACATTTGGCATTATTGCTCCACAGCCACAGAAAATGAGCCAGGATTGCATTCCGTATCAGAGGTGAAGTCAGGATGACTTGTCCATGCAGTAATCCGACTCGTTTAGGCTTTCCTATTTGTCAAATTAATCCTAGGTATTGGCATTATCCTACATTTTTTTATTTTTTTTTTTATATTTTTTTTCAGTTCTTTTATGTTTCATGTTATTCTTTGTATAGTGCTTACTTTCCATCTAATCTTTAATCAATTTAATATTTATTGCAATGTAAAAAAATAAGATAAAACAGAAAATTGTATAACTATTTTAATATAATCAATTTTTTTTAGTATTTATGCATTTAAAAAAAAACTGAAGGAGTATAACTAGTGTTGCGTTTATTTATTAACTAATAAAGCCTGCCCACGTTTAAACAACAATCCAAAATTGAATGTTGTTGTCATATATTGATAGTTTGAAGTATTGAACTGAACACATATTTTTTTATCAATTATACAAGTTTGAAACTAACTTTGAGATTTGCTGTGGTAATGGAAGTAGTTTGTGTCAAATTTTGACTATAATGTCGGAAGTGGAGGTACTGCACGAAGTAACATTTTTTTTTACCTGAGTATTCGATTAGCTTTATAATTTTATATGCATGTATGAATATATTTCACTCTGTCCACGGTTTCGTTTGCTTTTTAAATTGTATTACTTGTATTTTTGGTGTTTATTTATTTATCCATATATTTACTGAAGTTTTCATTTCAGTTTCTCAATTTACCAAATTACAATTGTAAGAGGAAATAACCTCACATCAACCCAGACACGTCTGAGTTATGTCTTTTATAGTAAGTACGAAAGTATATACGGAGAAATTGAGAATGCAGTGATCCTGAAAAAACGATTCACGTGGACAGGATAGAAGAGCTGAAAAGGAATAAGCAATGCTCATGACCGCAACGGCGAGAAAAGTGAGGAAGGTACAAGAGTTTAGTTATATAAAATTATATAAAACATTTTTGTTTCTAAATAGATTGTTCATTGGAAATACCCAAGATACTCTAGTTCGTGGGATAGGATGTTATCAACACTAAGCAAAGTAGGTTTGATGTACTCCACTGGTATAGGTTTTTCCGAAAGTAAAATTCAAATTTAAGTGAATCTCACAATATTAATTTGTAAAATAAAAAATGGTTTATAAGATACGAGTTACACTCAGTTATAATTTGATCATATTTCGAATAATAGTATCTTAAAATGAAACAGACTATTTATAGAGAAGTTTATTTTAAGCCTGAGACTAAATAAATAAACTTATTAGTTTATTTATAGGCTTGTAAATGTTAGTTTTATACCAACAAGCATCCATAGTTATTTTATCAAGAAAAAAACTTATTAGAAGGCTAAAACTTTTTTAATTACATTTAGGTTAAATAAGATAATAAACTCGGTCTAAGTATATACCATTTTTTCTACCATAAATAAATTTATTCTAGCCAAATATTATTGAAATGTGAAATTTCTATCCCATCCATTATCTATTACGAAGTGGACAAGAGGGAAACGTTCTATTTATTTTCTAAAAATTATATTACTTAATTATAATTTTAAATTATAACTATTCTAATATAATACAAATGTGTCAATTTATTTATTTATCTCTCCATTAAAGTTTATATATATAACCCAACTTATTAATATGTCAGATGACATGGATGACAAGGAGAGAAAAATAAAATAAAATTTCTAATTTGTAAATGAAATCGCAAATTTGCATCACAAAACAAATCATCGTAGAAAAAACACCATTTTTTTTTTCATTTTTTAGAAATACTTTTGATTAGGTGTGTAGTAAATGTTTCCAGATTAGTAAAGATAAAATTTAGAAAAAAAACAACAAAAAATGAAATAAATACAAATCAACAAATTTTTATCGGTTCAAACTGACTTAAAATTTTCAATGTTTTTCCGCAACTCAAATCAAATCTCAATCCAACCTAAAAAAATTCAATTAGTTCAATCAGCAAATGCACAAATTATATTTTGAAAAAAAAATCTTGATTTCATTCAAAAATTCAGTCTCATCATTGAAAAGAAATAGAAATCATATTTTAATGATATTTGGTTTACATAAACTAAATAACAAAATTACAAAAAAAATCACACCGCAGAATGTTTAATAGTACAAAAATTTGGATTTGGTTTAAGTTCATTGGATTTGTAAATCATATATCCAATATCCAAACCAAACACCATCGAATTATTGATTTAATATGAGTGGAATCCCATTAGACTAAAAATCTGAACCAAAAAAATTGGTTCAATTTGGAATCTCACATTGATCGAGATCAATGAAGACCGGTGTGTGTGGCTGTTCCGACATTTTTTTTTTTTGAGAATGTTTCTTAAAAATTAGAAGTGAAAGACAAGATTAGTATGCCAAAAAGGCCAAAATTTCAGCCACATTTACAGAAAAGAAAATGATAGAAGGGTAAAGATATGATAGTCCTGCCGTATTTTATGCGAGCTCGGGACCAGAAGGCAGTGCCTCATAACCATCATGGTGCTTTGTAGCGTCTCCTTTTTCAACTGGGATGCACTTAAGTATAGCAGATATAGGCATGCTAATTGCTCCAATTACCACGCTGAGCACCCAGAATTGCCAGCTTAGAGGCACTGTGCTGGCAAATGTTCCCAGGAACTCAACTATCACTACCTGAAATACCACTGTGGCCAAAATAACCCCAAAAAATATCCAGCTCTCAAAAATGCCCTTGAATATGTTTATCTTTTCAATATCTCGGCTGTTTATCTCATTGAAAACCTAGCAAATGTGACAAAGGGAAAAAGCAAACAAAATAAGCAAAATTACAGTGGAAATTTTGATCATTTTATTATAAATATCATCTTCAATGGTTTACAATAGTATTTAAGGCCAAATTTTGATGTATCATAGAGGCAATAGCAAAGGTATTAAAATGCTAAAACCGAGTTTTATTGCCGTACACGGTTTAGCAATGAAAAATCATCATTGACATGAATTTTAAGTTTGATATTAAAATGTTTTTGTCCCTCTTATGTTTAAGTTTTATTATCTCTAATAAATCTTTGTAACTTTTTTCCTTTTGTAATAATTTTATTATTGTTTTGGTTTTCAAAATAACCTAATTTCAGTGTTTAAAGAGCTAGGCAAACATATTTAGAGACACGAACAAAATAAAAAATTTATAACAAAAAGTTAAAAAAAGACATTTTAAATTTGTTAAGAAAAACCATCTAAGTCATTTTTTTAATAGGACTTTTGACAGAATTTTACATTAGTTAAAAGTGCCACTATCTATAAAAACTTAAAATACAAGTAAATATATTAATTAAGAACACGTTTGTATAAAAAAATTATTCATGAACCAGTCACTGTTTCAATCTTTTAGCAATCAAATTGAGTATTTATTTTCATATATTTGTTAACTTTTCTGCACTATATCGTTTAATCATGTAGTTTTTCTTCCACTTTTAATCTTCTAAAAGATTAATCATATATTTGCCAATTCCAATCATCACAATTGGTGTTAGAGAGGGTGCATACGGTACTTTACCTGGCAAAATACAAAGGAGTTGAATATCAAAGTGTTGAGCACTATAGTTGAATCTGAACCATTAAGTCTCAGTAGTCTCTTCCCGTCGAAAGTGAGAACCGCAAGGACAATTAGTTGATATATACTTTGACCAAAAATATTCCTCCACATGGAATTGGTAATAAAATTTGTTGTCCTTCCCACAGGAGGTCTTAGCATAAGTCCATCATGGGGAGGTTCAGTGGCCAAAGCCAATGCACCCAGAGTGTCCATAATCAAGTTGACCCAAAGCAACTGAACAGCTGTGAGGGGAGCAGATCCTGAAAATAAGGAAAAAAACTTAATCTTCTGTTCATTGAAACAGATTGAACAACACCAGTGGAAACAAAATTCATGACAAACCTGTGATACATGCAGAAACGAAGTTAATAATCAGAGCGACAATATTGACTGTTAACTGAAACTGCACAAATTTTTGAATGTTTATGTATATGGCCCGTCCCCATCTGGCCACGTTGACAATAGTAGTGAAGTTATCATCCATTATAATGACATCAGCATTTTCTTTGGCAACCTGTAAAAGGATAATTTAAAAAAGAAAACATTATTAAATTTTGATAAAAACCAGACAATAAAAAGGACAATGATTTTGAAAATAGTTTTAATTACTTGTTTGTCCTTATAATAACAAAAACTTTTCCTTAATGTCCTTGTCCCTATACTTGAAAAATCTTCATTATTTAGCCTTACACATACCATTTGGAGTCCCTTTAAATCATCGGTGTAAGGAATAAAAGGATTAAAAATGGTATCTGCAGAGACTAAAAAAGGATTAGAAATGGAAAAGGATAAGTACTTTTTTTTAGCTATAAGAATCAAATGACTAATTAAACCTTGAAAATAAATAGGTACAACACCTAAAATACGAGAATATGTCCCTTAAAGGCATCAATGTTCACGAATTTAAGAGAGAAACTATCGCAAGGTTTTCTAAAAATTGAAGTTTTCTTTTCTCAACAGTATAGACTGTACTCCTTCATGAATAGACTTGTTTAAGGATTTAGTGAGGTTCACCACTCTAAACAAAAGAGTGAAAGGAGGGACAAGAGGGAAAGTGAAAATGCAGCTAAAACTGAAGACAATAGTTTGTCTTAAACAAGATGCAGGCAACGACCCAAAAACATTACAATGGATGCTACACGTAATACCATCAGATTCACCATAGTAAACACATCATGGACACAAACCTCAGTTCCAGCTATGCCCATTGCAAGCCCAATGTCTGACTCATGCAGTGCAGGAGCATCATTGGTTCCATCACCAGTAACAGCTACAACCTCACCAAACATATTCCTCAAACGGGTTACTAAGGTATGCTTGTCAAGAGGTAAGGATCGCGCCATAACCTGAAACCAATGTAAAGAAACTTAGAAAGATAGGCTTCACAAATGAGTGATGAAAATCACAGAATTTACAATGAGATCACGACCTGAATTCTTGGTATAATACTCTCCATTTGCTCTGGAGACAAATCGCGAAATTGGGGTCCTTCTATAGCTACACCACCCTCGGTAAGTATGCCACATTCTTTAGCTATAGCTTTCGCTGTATTTATGTTATCACCGGTAACCATGCGGACAGTTATTCCAGCAGCTAAGCAAGTTTGAACAGCTTCCTTAACCCCAGGGCGCACAGGATCCTTGATTCCCACGATGGCTATCAGAGTATAGCCATCTTCAGGGATGCTGGTTTCCCCTACGGATTCATTTACATCTTTGACAGCTAAACAAAGAGTTCTCAAAGCTTCAGAGGCAAAGCCATTTATAATGTCAGAGACAGTCTTTGCCTGCTCATCAGAAAGATCAACAACTGTTCCATTAGGATCAATAACTTTGTTACACAATTTTAACACTATTTCTGAAGCACCTTTGCAGAAAGCTTGGACACCTCCATCAGGAAGACCTACTAGCACAGACATCTTCTTCCGGACTGAATTGAAAGGCTCAACCTTAAGTATCTTATATGTTGCACGCTGCGCATCAAAATCGCCACCTGAAAGCAAGCCAAATTCCAATAATGCTGTTTCTGTTGGTGTTCCCAATGTTGTTGTCTTTCCATCATTGTCCTTAACTACTTCAGAAGAAGTATTTTGAAATATAGCTCGCAAAAGGACGCTTAAAACTTCTTCAGGTATCTCTGTCTTAAGTTTGTCAACGCTCTCGTGACCTTTAATCTCCATGCTCTTTCCACATATCCAAATTTTATTAACCACCATATGGTTAGTGGTCAATGTTCCTGTTTTATCTGTGCAGATGCAAGTCGCCGAACCCATAGTTTCACAGGCAGAAAGATGTCTCACAAGTGCCTTATCCTTCATCAACTTTTTCATTGCAAAAGCAAGACTGAGTGTCACAGCTAACGGCAATCCTTCTGGAATTGCAACAACTATTATAGTTACCGCAATAGCAAAGTAGTCCAGCAGCTTCAATGCATCATTTGAAGACCAACTAGCAAAATTACCATTAACTGCTTTTTCAACAACAAACCGTATTGTCAACACCAGAAATGTCGTCACAGAAAAAGTCAAACCAATTTTACCAATAACTGTAGCAACTCCATTTAATTTCACCTGTAGTGGAGTCTCATCCTCTCCTCCCTCACTCAGAGTTTCCATCAACTTTCCCCATTCAGTCCTCATGCCAACAGTCGTAACTATCATCTTCCCCTGACCATCCTGAACTTTGGTTCCCGAAAGAAGGAAAGGTCTTTTTTCATCTATATTTACTGGTTCGCTCTCACCTGTCAAACTTGACTCATCAATCACCAAAGAATATCCTGCTATATAAATGCCATCAGCAGGAACTTGATCACCAGTTGACAAATGAACAATATCTCCCACAACCAAATCATAAATTGAGACCTTCTGTCTTTTACTGTCCCTTGTGACCTGAACAGAGATCTTTTTCTTTTCCTTGTCCAAATCCCTGAACTGCAGGGATTGCTGATAGTCACTGATAGCAGTAACAGTGACTACCAAGAATATACTAAGTATGATTCCCAGACCATCATAAACACCTTTTGGCCATCCTTCAGTGGGAAGCCCAATGGCTATAGAAACTATTGCACAGACCATGAGAATGATTAGTGTTAAGTCATGCAGTGCTTCCCAAACAAACATCAGGAAGCTTTTAGAAGGTTTCTCAGTATAACGGTTGACTCCATAAATCTCCTGCCTAGTATCTATACTGTCTGTACCAACACCATCATTGACTGAGGCACCAAGTTTCTCTATAATCGCTTCAGCTTGACCAATTTTTTTATAGGTCTTGTAATCATGGCCTCGAACCAGTGAGGCAATATCATCTGGTTCAATGCCAAAACCAGCTTGTCTCGTCTTTTCTGACACCTTGTATTCAGCTGGAGCAATTGCTGGATAAGAAAACGAGATGAACTTATAAGAGACAGAGACCACACGCTAAGAAAAAGTGATTAGTTCTAAAGCAATCATATGAATTTTAATTATAAAATTGGAGCACCTTACCTTCCATAAATTGCATTGCTGCCCTTTCAGCATAGATAATGGCCCGAAACTTTCCCTGATAGAGTAAATGAACATAATATTGTCAAACTAGATAACAAATTAATAATGTATAACTAGAAGAAGATTTATTAGGGGAACAAGGGTCACGGCCATTTGTTAGCATTTAGCAGTTAGAATGACATGTCCCTTCAAATAAAAAATGCAATATCCTGTATCTTATCTCGTCTACAGAATAGGTATTCCATACAATCCTTGCTAAAATTGAACTTATGTTATGATCAAGTATATTACTGTAGAAAATTTAAGGTTAGAATTATTCTAGGGGCAAGGTTTGTTTCAAATGAGAATTATTATAGTATTTGCTTTACATAATGTGAAGATTTTCCAGCAGCTCATTGGCTGGGTAACAGATCTCCTTGCTCGTCCTGCTTGTCCTAGAATACATCACTTTAGAACAAAGTACGTGCTATAAATTTAAACTACTTAGCCCGATGTGACGACTGATGAGTACCGATTCAAGAATATCAAAATTAAACCCCAATTTCAGTATTCAAAGTCCGTGATACGTATAATATTTACTTCTTTTCCCATTTCTGTTTCGTTTTCAAATATAGTTATGCAATGCAAGATTTAAGTCATTTGACTTTTCTAAGTCACCACACATAATAGAAGGCAAACATGGAATCTTAACAACACTCTTTCTAACAAATATAGAACAGAGAAAATATTAGAAAAAGAGTGTTAAAGGAAATGTTGTTAGTGTTCCTTCTACATGACACATCATTAATTTATTAAAATTCCAAGTGTTCTAATTTTCTGATGAAAGATCGACGTTTTTTCATTTATTTTCTAATAATGTGATCCATTCATTTTAGAATCGTTAATCTCCACCGTATCAGCATCTTTTGATCTCCCTTCCTAATCGGAAGCCTTGTTAGATTCCAGCTAATCCTAGTTCAGATAGATAGATTCTTATCCACAAATACTCAAACTCCAAACTTTATGTAAGAAAAATCAAGTTCACTGCACCAAAAACGAGAGTGATAAGACACCGGGATGGCCATCAGCGCCTTGGGCACGCTTGTAGCTTAATAAACAGCTTCAAATTCTAAAATATTAATATTTTAATAATTTTTTTTTAACTTAAAGTACTCATATATATTATTATATTATTAAACTGATCTGTTAAACCATCACTTTTCATAAACCAATAGAGGCAAATTTTAGTTGAAGCACTCAACTAAGCCAATGTGTATGTTGCGAAGCGAAAAGGTAGAGAAAGAAAAAGGACATAGCCAAGAAAAAAGGCTTAAAGAACTACTTTTTTTACTTAATTAAAAATAAAATAAAATGCTAAAATATCTTTATTTCTAAATTTAAAATTCAAACCTTTTTTCTCTTTTATTTTGTTTTCATCCTATCAATTAATTATACCGAAAAAAAGTTCGATCGCATCAACTACATCACCAAAGTAAATGCTTGTTGGTCGTGGAAATTTCCAGGAAACTTCATTGCTAAAAAAATGTCAAAGGTCGTAAAAAAAAAAAAAACTCGCAATGAGCGAAGCAATAAACACGACAAACATAATTTTACGTTTTTTAGTGCGCGTCAACCTCGACAGTCACGTTTGATGCCGTCCATTCCCACCTTAATCCAATTAAAATATACCAAAACGCAACAACTGTCTTCTGAGTTACGACACCATCGAACGTGATAACGACACGTTAGTTGCGGTGCAACGACAGTACATCGATGTATACAATGACTCTTAGTATTTTAGAAAACAATGGCATACTCCATGTTCTTTAACCAAACATCCCACGGGTTCCAAATAAATGTCAATTATTTGAACGATCTTAAGTAAAAATCAAAGCAAAATAGAAAGTCCGCCTGGGTTAGTACTTGACCCATTATTTAATATTGTTCTTTTGTGGTCCTACTTTTGTAATCTCTTCGCTGACTTTGTAACATTTTATATGGCTCACTTCTATTTACAACTTTTAGAGTGAAAACATAAATATATATAGAAAAGTACAAATTTACGAACAAAAAATACAAAATCATAGGAAGAATATTTCAAACTACTAAAAAAAAGTCACACGGTAAGTAAATCCCAATTTTCGCAAAAATTACATTCGTGTTTCATACTTAATTATATACTTTCTTCCATATTTACTTACAAAAAGAATGCTTACTTCCATAATTCATAAGTAATATTGTACAGAAACTCTGCAAAATTTTCTTAAATATAATTTGCACAGAAAAGGACTGAATATCGGCAATAAAGATATGAGTGGGCAACTCCAGAGATTGACCACACAAAAGTAACCTATTTATCACTATTATATATAAATATGTAAATCTGCTACTATATTTATACTTGAAAGTTGCAACAATGGATTAAAAATATATTTTAATTACAAATATTCCAATTAAAGAATTACTATATTAAAAACAAAAGATAACAAAAATTTATTAATTCTTTATTTCCATATTAAATACAGTTACGTTCAGAGTTTTTAGTATGCCTTGACTCAATTTCTTCTTTCCATTTCAATATACATTCTACGATGGATAATAAGTTATTTTTTATATTACCGAATAGATTGATACTACCACTACTAATAATAATAACTTATTAGCATAAAGTCAATCATCCATTAAGTTTTCTTTTTCTGCCAAAAGACCGCAATACGTTATACATGTGCGAAAAGCGATTTATTCTTAAAAAGTTAAAAAACGGTCAGAATCCGACCGCGATTATCGCTGTATCGTCAAAGATTTCAGACTTTCCAAATTTACACTGCATAAAAAGTTGCCTACGAAACCGTAACGATTACAATTCAAATAAAAAACGCAGTACAATTGAGATCAAATGAAGATTTTAAATTGTGATTCTGTTCATCGCAAAAAAAAATAAAATGTGACCTATCAACAAAATCACGGTTGCGGAATATTTTCAAGCATTAGATGACATTTCTAAATTTTTTCAAAACTGTGAAATTGAAAAGTATGATTCCATATGATATTTTGAAAAACAAAGATTTACAGAAATAAGTTTTGCCAGATTCTTCACAAAATCATTGAAATCCACTAAAATAATGTTTTGTATTTTTATTTTTTATTTATTCAACTTACATAAATCCTTTCAGATTTATTATTATGAATAGTTTCACCAAACAAAATGCCTAAAATCACAGTTCTAAGATTTACTACGATTTCATAAAATCATATTCCTAAATCATTGCAGTAGTAGCAGCAATAAGAAATTCCTGCAGCTAGAACTCGCTCTCTGGTTTCAATTTCAGACACTACTGTTAGTTCCAACAGGCACCGCTAGATTCGCCTGTGACTCGGTGCCTGTGACTCCGTTTCGTTTCAAATTATTTTGACTCTCGTATGCAGTGTTCAATCGGTTTCGTCTTTTAGAGTCTCTACTCGACGTATTACTATTCATAACCTAATTTCTCAGCAGCTTCCGTTTAGGTGAAAGCACAGACGTGGAAGTAAGGAGAAAAGAGAAGAGCAAGAGAGAGAGAGAGAGAACCTGTAATTTGCGGAGCTTCTCCTCGGCGTGTTTGCGTTTGACGAGATCGGCAACCCAACGGAAGCGTCGGCGAGGGTTTTTGACGAGCCACACGGCGGATCTCCATTTGGCCAGGGCTTCGATGGAGCGATCCTTGGGACTCAATTCGAAATCCTTCAGATTCATGAGATTCGCCATGGCGCTACTGCTCCTCCCAAGGACTAACTATGCTTTTATTATCCTAAGCAGGGGTCGGTTTTGAGGACATGTGCCCACGGATATTTTATATTTTTTGTTTGTTGTGTGTAGTAATGGCGCTGCTCTGACTCCCAAAGCTGCACAAATAGAAATACCACATTTACGGTAAACAAAAAATATTAAATAAATATTAAAACGGCAAGCTTAGTTCACAAGAATCGCAACAAAGTGGGATCCACGTAGATATATATATATATATATATATATATATATATATATATATATATAAATATGTGTGTGTATGTATATATTGGAGTTGTTGGAGTGGAAGAGTTCTTGCTAAGATTTTTAATTAAATGTATAACAAACTTACGATAGTAATGTGGAGAGTTCTTTCAAAATTTATGTAGTTGAAGACGCTACAAAAATTTGTTTGATGGCTATTATACTATAGATAAGAAAGTAGGATTTGATAGATGATGGTATGATATGCTTCTTGGTTGTCTTTCTTGATTTCTTTGGAGGTTTCTTTCTGAACTTTTGCTTCAGACTTCTTAATGAAGAAATAGAACAAGTTTTCAAAGTGATTGGGGTGGTAAAAAGGATTTTTTTTCTTTTTTTGTGATTCCTATCAAAATTTAGAGGTGGAAGAAGTAAGAAATATAACCTTAACAAGATCACGAAATAATATGTAACAGACTGAATAGAATAAGACAATGAAAGGTAATAAATAAAGAAAAAGTAAATGAAAATATTTGTAAGTTACTGATTACCATATCCAACTTCTATATCTAAAGATGGATGATTAAGATCCATGGAGAGGGCCTATTACAATTTTTCTTGAGGTTCTATTGGAACTTTTCTTGATGCTTTAGAAAGACAAGACAAGGAAATATTATATAGAAAAATCCAACTAAGCAAACATCATTTTCAGAAAAAGAACTTAAAAGCTAATAAAAGTTTAACTGATTTTGTATTTTCAAGTGTGTCTTTACATGAAAACATGATGCTCATTGCATAAGCTCAGGAGTCCTAACATACATCAGGATGTGGGACTTTTCCTAACAAACAATCTCTTTAATTTCCTTAGGATTTCCTTATTCTAACCTAGAATAGTCTCATTTTAAAAAACAATACAGAGAAAATTATTAAAAAAATTGTCAAATAAGACTATTTTTCAATATTCTTTTCACGCGGAAGACTTTTCTTTATATTTATTATATTTTATATTCTTTAATTTGTTTTCTTAAGATAATATTCTCCAATTTCTTCTTTAAATTCAGACTTCGTTTTTTGTTATCATCATTTAGTCTTCGTTCATTGATATTCAACTATATAGAAATTGGTTGAGGAAAAATTGTTCAAAGGTCATTTACTAGTACATGGTCATCTACTCTTTAAGGATTATTCAATAAAAAATGTCTGATACACTTGGAGTGAATAGTAATTAGTAAACGGCTTCACATTTTCTCATATAGTAATGTCTTATCTACCAGTAAAGAGTTTTTTGTCTATCTATTTGATGGAGTGTCTTATATTTTGTCTGGTGGAAAATCGTCTTGTATTGTGTAAATTATGGAAAACATCCTTCAAGAGGAGGAAAATTTTGGACAGAGAGCGGGGCCTTCTTATTTTTCCTATAAGAAACAAAGGTGGTAAAGGCACATGTGCTATGGAAAGTGTAATTCTCAATATTAGACATGTTTTGACATCGATAATAATTATCTAATATCATTAGGCATGTTTGTGACATATTGTGCAACTGATGCCATGGGAATTATGGACACATAAGACCATTTTAGCTTGTTGTAACGATAACAGTTGCTTAGAATAGTTTTTAATATATTTTTATTTCACACATTTTCAAGAAATTTTTAATTCATCTACTAATTATTATATATTAATAAAATTTTATAAGTAAATTTAACATTAAGTAAAGATCCAAAGTCATAGATAATATTAATAATTAATATTATTATTTATATTATCATCATTATTATTATTAATATTATTTATTGTTATTAATATTATTAATATTAATGTTATTATTAGCATTAAAAATAATAATATTATTATTAATACATTCAATATTATTATCATTATTAAAATTATTAATATTATTGTTACTAATAACAATAATCATAATTATATAATAATAATAATAGTGATAATGAGAATAATAATAATAATAATAATAATAATAATAATAATAATAATAATAAATATTAATTTAGTACACTGATAGTAAGTTTTATAAATGTATTGAATTTGACTTAAAAGATATAAAAAAGTTAATATTTATTAGAGTTTTTGAAAAATTTTCAATCTTTTAAAAATATTAGTAAATTCTCTCGTTGTTGAAAGTTAATATATAGTTTTTATTTTTAAATAAATTACAATCAAATCAAAGCATAAAATTTAAATACAATTATTTATAAAAGAGTAATGATATTTTGACACTTCTACGTGTGAATACTCATTTGACATTCTTATGTATAAAAAAAATATTTTATTGTAAGGTCATTTGCTTTTATTTTCTCTCTCCTCTCTCATCTTTTTCTCTCTCTTATCTCTCTCTTCTTTCTTTCTTTTCATTTAATGAAGGATATTTCTTCAAATTCTCTTTGACATTTGTCTCTAACATTTACTTTTATTGTATCTCAATATTAATATCAAATAAACAACATGGTGATGGGTGGTGGTGTCTTATTTTCTTCCTATCAATCCTAACATTTACCACATCTCAATTTTAACTTTAGACAAATAAATTCAAACATTCTTGTAATGTTTCTTTTTCTTTGCATCAACCATAATGTTCTTGCTTTTTTTTTTATTCTCTTAATTATGTTGTTCACCTCCATTATTTACTTTTGATTTTTCACATGTATTGTTTGTCACTATCTTAAAATATTTTGAAATAAATATATATGATTATTTAAAAAGAAAATAATAATATTAATAAAAATAAAAAATAATTAATTAATTATTATATATATTGTTAAAAATAAAATTCTAATTGATAAAGAAAAAAAAGATAAGAAGATAATATAGTATTTAATGTAATATAAACATTACTTTTTAAAATAAAATAAAAATAATAAAACAAAAAGATAAGAATAACATATTTTTCATTGGATGAAAATAAAAAATAAGAGAAAGAAGAGAGAAGGAGGAGAGAGAAGGGAAAATAAGAGAAAATAAACGCCTCAAAATAAAAAAGAAAAATAGTAATTTGAAAATACTATTCCTAATAATATTTATTTAACACTAGAATATATTATTAAAATATTATATATCAATAAAATAATAATATTTTATAATATCAAGTGGAATGCAAATAGTGATGTGAAACTATCATCACTTAATAAAAAATATTGTTTTTTTATATATATAAGAGTGTCAAATAAATATGTTAAGAGATAAAATATCATTATAAATAAAATATAAAAATGAAATATAAAAAAAGGGAAAGATTTGCATATTTTCTTTTATGTATAAGAAAATAATACAAATATCTTTACAGTGGGAACTGCAAAGACCTACAAGAGTTGTTTTTCATGATCTTAACTGATGAATAAAACATTTATTGCCCTCAAACATAATTGTTTTCGCCAAAAAAACAACATTACTGTATGAATTAAATGTATTTATCTTTGAAGGAAAAGTTACAGAAACGAGAGATAAAGGGAATTGGTAAGAAAACTATAAGTGGAAATAGTAAAAACAAATTGATTTTGTATATGCACTAAACGCAATAATCGATGTCAAGAAGGATTGTTGTTTGGAAAAATATTTAGATAGTAATTTTGCAAAATGGCTTAGCACAAACATATTCAACAGAAGCTTTATTACTGGATAATGTCATAAGAAACCATTTTGCATGAACCTCATGATGACAACTAACTTCTGCCATATTCTGCTATAAGAACCAAGCCAAATGGTGTGACTATTTAGTGATGTGAGAAATGAAAGATTCCCTTTCCATGCCAGTAACTCCACCTTCATCCATGGACTCATGCATGGCATTTTTGAGCCTCAGTGCTCTCTCTCTCATCTCATCACCTTCCTTTGTCTGCATCAACCTTCTCACAGCATTCTCAACAACTTCAGCACTCACCAACGATTTCCTCTGTGCCCAATCCTTCACAACCAAACCAACCTTCAGCACTTCCGTTATGTAAACTGCGTTTTTCGGCTGGTCAGAGTGCATAGGCCATGCTGCTATTGGCACCGCTCCCAGGGTTATGCTCTCCAAGCAGGAGTTCCATCCACAATGACTCATAAACCCCCCTGTTGAAGGGTGGCTCAGAATTTCCAATTGGGGTGCCCAATCCCTAATAACCAGCCCCATGCATTTAACTCTCTCCTCAAACCCATTTTCAAGTTTACCCTCTTTTGCTTCACTTCCATCAAAGATGTTCCCTTTACCAGCGTCTCTCAGCATCCAGATGAACTTCTGCTTGCTTTGTTCCAACCCACTTGCTATCTGTTGGATTTGTTCCTCTGTCAAAGTCGTTAACGACCCAAAAGACACATATATGACTGAATTTGGCTCTTGTTTGTCAAGCCATTCCATGCATGAGTGTCTAAAATCTTTCTTCTCAATGGCTAAAGGGTTGAGTGGCCCCAGTGCCCAAACCTTCTTGCCGCCATTGATACGCTCCAGCAACTCAACGTAAGGACCTTCAATCACCCTGCTCGTGTTGTAAATATCGCCATCCCTGAACTTGAGGAATTCATATTGTGCTGCATGAAAATCCATGAATGCGGGTAAGATGCAGCCTTCGATAGAAGGAAAATCTGGGAACTGGAAATCTCCAACCGGGGGCCTTCCCATTTCTTCCCAAAAATAATCGAAGTTATTGAAGACAGAGAAGATGTGAAAAGCGTATCTTTTAACATTAGGCATGTTTATGGCATCTTGTGCCACTGATCCCATGAGGGAGTCATGGATGACTATGACCCTTTCGGCTTGAGATGAGAGGGATTGAAGCAGTTTACTCACAGGCTCTCGAAGATGCATAGAGTCCTCAAAGGTAGGAATTAGATGAGTTGGGAAATCAGTTTGTGGATTGTTAGGGTTGGGGGGAGGAGAAACAAAGGGTGGAACTTCAAAGCCATGGAAATGGATGTTTGAAGGAGAAGTGTGGTGTGAAGTGTTGCTTGGCGAATGTGTGTGGCAGTGCTAACATAATGGACTGGTATGTTGTGTGCCACGATTAGGCGAGATAGGTGCAGAAGCTGGTTGAGGTGAGCTTGTGCAGGGAAAGGTATCATAAGCACCACCACTTTGGTTTGGTGAGGAATGCTTTTGTCATTCAAAGCCATTGGGAAATTTGGGTAGCAAGAGGCTATGCTTCAACTTTTGCAATGGGGCTGGCAATTGTAGGCACGAACGTGTGGGTCAGCTTTATACTCGAGAATTATGGCAAAATATGTTATTTAAAAGTTGTAATTATCTGGAAAGTTCAGATGATGTATAAAGGGTAGCAAAAGACAAAGTCTTTCATATGAGGTGTAAAAAATAAAGTATAAAGTATTAAACGCAAAGTATAAAAAATATATTATGAAATATAAAGTATTAAATACAAAATATAAAGAAATGAAACAAAACATAAAAATAAGATAATTATTAAAAATATATAAAAAGAATAAATAATATAAAAATATAGGACCACATTATAACCATATAATAAAGACAAATTTTCTATTATTACTATTAATTACAATATCTATGGATTAAACCTGGTTCCCCAAGTTACATATACTTAACTTTAATATTTAATAAATTAATAATGATATTAACTATATAATATTAATAATATTAATATTATTATTAATAACATTAATGTTAACATTAAAATATATTAATAAGAAGAATAATAATAATAATGATATTAATAACATTAATAAATAATATTAATAATAATATTAATACTAACATTTATAATATTAATACTAACAATGTTAATATTAATAATTATTATTACTAATAACATGTAAATTAATATCTGAAATTTCTCACCTTTTGAGATTATCCATTTAAAAAAGTTAATGATGAAAACATTTAAAAAAGTTAAAGATGAAAAACTTAACCAAGAGAGACAAAAGAGTTATAAAAGACTTTAAAAAACTAATAAAGTTAGCCGTAGATAATTTCATAAAATAACAGAAGTAAGATAAAGTTTGCGGCCGGTGAGAGTGCTTAAGGCATGCTGCTTCCACCCATATCATTATTCTCTCCAAGCGGATATTAAATATTAGATGGTGTAAAATATTTTTAGATGATTAAATTATATGATAAAGTTATGATGATAAAAAAAATTAAAAATTATATATATTTATATTTCATGATTTATATTTATTATGAAGTTAACATTATTATTAAAACAACATATACATGTTTTATGAAAAGATAAGTTTTTTTATTATTTATTTTTATGTTATTGGTTTGATTTAAATTTATTTTATACGTATTCAAAGATTTAAAATTCAAATTTATTTATATTGAAAATTATTCAAATTATTGATGAATATTCCAAATATAATTTGTCCATGTTATTTTAAATTATTTTTGATACAGAATTAATCAAGTTTAATGCAGTATAAAAATATATTTTCAGTTTAAGTTCCATATATCAGAAAGTTAAAGATTGTTATGTTCAAGCATCCAACGGCATAAAAAGCTATATAGAGGAGCAATCTCAAGTTGAAGAAGGACAATAAGAAGCAAAAAGAGAAATACATCATACAAGAAGAAATAGAATATCTACTGAGTGTCTATTGTAAATCTGCTATTGAGAGTATACAGAGTTTTGGGTTGTGTGAAACTATTGTGTACTTCTTCATTGTAAAATAAACTCTTGTGAGCTTTCATTATTGTCTCTTTTGATAGTGTTTCTTTAATTCTTGAGTGGTCTTGATCTCAGGAGGAGATTGGAATTGGTATGAACTGGAGATATTTGTGTACTTGTTATAACCTGAAGAGGTTTGTATACTCATTATAACTTGGAGAGGTTTGTGTATTCGTTGTAACGAGAGGTTTGTGTAATCGTTGTAACTATTTACTAAATAGTGGAACCTGTTAAAAAGTTTGTTCAATGGAGAATTGAACTAGCCCAAAAAATTAGGATAAACCAGTATAAAACTGCTTCATCTTATTTATATATTCTTACCTTAAATGACCTTGCTTAATAAATTTTGTTAACAATAAATTGAGTTCAGACTCAATTCAACTATACAGGAGTTCGATCTACAATGACTCATAAACCCCCTTGTAGAAGAGTGGCTTAGAATTTCCAATTAGGTGCCCAATCCCTCACAACCAGCCCCGTGTCCTCCACTCTCTCCTCAAACCCAGAAGCTCATACCTTTTCGTTTCACTTCCGTCAAAGATATCCCCTTTGTGAGCATCTCTCACCACCCAGAAGAACTTCTGCTTGCTTTGTTCCATCCCTGTTGCTATCTCTTAGATTTGTTCATCTGTCAAAGTTGTTATGGTCCCGAAGGATATATATATGACTGAACTTGGTTCTTGTTTATCAAGCCACTCGATGCATGAGTGCCTAATTGAATCTTTCTTCTCAACGGCTAAAGGGGTTGAATGGCCCGACTGCCCAAACCTTCTTGCCTCCACTGAAAAGCTCCAATAACTCAAGATAAGGATCTTCGATCACCCTGCTTTGTATTATTCATGTTTCCATTGTTGAATTTGTGGAGTTCTGCGCAATAATGAAATCAATGAATTGGGCCGGGAAGAATCCTTCAAGAGAAGGAAACTATGGGACACGGAAAGCTTCAAGTGGAGGCCTTCCCATTTTCTCCCAGAAGAAAACAAAGGTGGTAAAGGCACATATGCTGTGGAAACTGTAATTCTCAACATTAGGCATGTTCATGGATGACTATGACCCTTTAACTTGTTATAACTATAATAATTGCTCTGAATAGCTTTTAACATAATTCCATTCCAGGCATTTCATTTCTTTAAAGTTTAGAGTGTATTTGAATTTGACTTAAAGATATAAAAAGACATTATATGAATTAAAACATTATATAAAAGACGGCAAAGAACTACAAGAGCTTTGACTTAAAGATATAAAAAGACATTATATGAATTAAAACATTATATAAAAGACCGCAAAGAACTACAAGAGCTTTTTTCATTATCTTAACTCATGAACAAAACATTATTTTAAAGGGAGAAATAGTGGAGAGATCTTAAATAATGAGAATTAGATCAAAACCTATATAGAATGAAACCATCTTCAACCCAAAAAATTTAAAAACATTTGGTTTATGAGTTTTCTTTCTTTGGCAAAATTTTCAAACTGATGTAATTTTTATATGAAATTCTTGAAATGGTGCATGAAATGGTGACCCTATTGCACCATTTAATTTAATATTAAATGAAATTATGAAAAGAGAAAACAATTTTAGTGTCAGGATTTCAATTAATGAATTAATTAAAATGGTAAGAATATTGCATCATTTTAGATTTCAAGGTGATTAATATTCTCCACCTATTCCTCTTCTGTTTCATGTGTGGTGTAATGATATTGTGTAACTAAAATAAATAAACAGTTACAAAGTCATTTTATTTAGTTAAATTTTAAAATAAAAAAGGTTGTCAGGATTATGTTTAAATTAAAATAAAAAATGATGTTAGTATGAGATTTATGTATTGAATTAAATTAAGAATAAGTTTGATGTTCAGATAAAAAATTAAATTAAGTTAAAATTTAATAATAAAATATATTAAGCAAAATTAGTGTAAGTTGGATATTTGAATTTAGTTACTAATATAGAAATAATTTAAAATAAAATTAAGATTTAGCAATAAATTTATAATGAAAAAATTAAAAATATTATATAATTTTTTAAATAAATTTATTGTTAGTTTTTAAATTATATCTATTAGTAATTAAATATATTTTTATATTAGGAACTAAAAGCATGTAACTTCTCTTTGCAACATGTAAACACTATTCTATTCAAATTAAACTTTATATTTATTTTAATTACTTAATAAGAATTAATTTCAATCATTACATATTTATCCATAAATAAGATGACTTTGTAACTGTGCATTTATTTTAGTTACAAATTACCAATACACTACACCTGAGAAAAATAGAAGAGGAATGGAAGGGGAATATTAACCACCATATAATACAAATTGTGAAGTATTCTGACCATTTTAATTAACTCATTGATTGACAATTTTATTTAATCTTAAATTAATTCGTGCAATAGGTGATTTCTTCATAATGATATCTGCCTAGTATGCGATCTACCCATATCCCCTGGAAATAAATACAAAAAAATGCACTATTTTGGGAATTTCAGATAAAAATTACACCAGTTTGGAAAATTTGCCTCTTTCTTTATATGTTACTCAAATTTCTCATTATATGTTGCTCAAATTCTCATTCCTACTCAATGTAGGACTTCACATTTGATACCTAACAATCTCTCCATCAAGCGAGAGTCTCTCCCTCGAGTGGGGGCAAATGACCCATTACTTGAACCTTTACGGGACACGCTTTCCTGAAACCTCCGTGAAGAAGACTTTTTATTTAGGGGTCAAATTGTACTCGCTTGAGCCGCAAACCATTGGCTCTGATACTACTTGCTGGAAAAATATGATGGTAGAAACATCGGGAAGACAAACAAGAATGAGACCCAAAACCTTAAGGCTTTTTGGGTTAAAGGTGATGTCGTTCTTGTCGCAATCGGGGTCATGATGGGAACAACGATCCAACAGAGAAAATTAAAATAATTTAAAAATTTAGGAAAAGGATCCAGGAGTCGATTACGTATGAGGAAAGTATTAGCACCACTACAACGTCCATCCTAAGACGGGTACCTTTAATTAAACGAGTAAAATAAGTGTGATTTTGTAAAATGTTTATTTTCCAAAGAAATATAAATATAATAAAAACAAAGAAAAATATTTTTTATTTTGGGAAAGGGTACGTATCTCCATCAAGGGTGGAGAATCAGGGTTACGTAGTTCTTTGCATAAGATTGTTTCTCAGGTTGATATTTTTATTTGTGACATTTTTGTAATTAATCTTTTATATTTGATATTAATATCATTAGAAAATATGCGAGTGACTATTTGATATCTAACATCAGTAGAAAATATAATATCCCAAAATTTTATTTCAAAAGTTTTATATTACATATCGTATGACGCGTGCGGCTATTTAATATTTAAAAAAACCTTAGAATAATAATATTAAATATCGTATGATGCATGCGGCCATTTGATATCTAACATTATTAGCAAATATAATATTCCAAAAATTTATTTACAAAGTTTTAGTATCTCAATTTAATTTTTATTAAAATAATAAAATAATAATAATTATAACTCAATAAAATAAAATAAAATAAAACATGCAAAATATAAGCTTAAAATGTGGAGGTACACAAATAAAAAGATTGTAGTTTTGGGCTAACCCAAAGGCTCATAATCATTTTTTATTATTTTTTTTAGGTTGGTGGTGCAATGGTAATGTGGGGGGTGCGAATAGGAAGGCCTCAACTCCACAACCCTAGGCCATCATCACCTCAACCCTAAGCCACAACCACCTTACTCCAACCCATGTTAGGTCTACCAACCCCTAGCGGCAGTGGCGACGGCGAAGGAGGAGCGCCGTCAGGCGGTGCGGCGGCAGCGCGAGAAGAACGACAGGTGACGACGGAGGTTGTTTTGAGATTGTTTTGGAGTGGTTTTGGGTGCTTTATCCCACTTGACGAATCTGAGCTTTTGGAAGCACAAAATACTCTTTTGGAAGCACAAAATACGTGGACAAAATACAGAGAAAAATGTATGAAAGATGGAAGATGGAAGATGATGAATTTTTTTTATTATTTAAGAAATAAGAATTAAAAAAAAAACAAAATGTCAACAAGAGCAAAAGGAACCCCTTTTTTAGTTTTTATCTTTATATGAAAATGAAATGATGAAGAAATAAAAAAACATCACAGGAATATAAGAACACAAGATTTACAAATTTCAAACTTCAAGATCCATATGAAAATCTAAACCTTACAAATCATACCTGTGAGTGTTCTTCAAAAATGATAGTCTCCTTTCCAAAAATTCCTTGCTTCTCAGTTTTAAACTGAGGATGAATAGTAAGAGAGGAGAGTCAATCTTCTCTTCTTCTCTACTTTCTATCTCTTTTTTCCTCTTTTTCTTCGTATCTCTCAAAGTGATCAGTAGTTATTTATTATTTTTTATTCTAAGAATAGTTTAGAGCAGTTTTGAAAGATTGACTCTTTCTTTTCTTTTTTTTTATTATTAAAGATAAAGTGTAGATGAACGTGGGATGAAACAATTTGAAATGAAAATATGGGTGATTCAGAGCAGTTTTAAGATTGACTGATTCTCCTTCTTTTATTTTTTTTATTTTGAACGTCCAATTTAAAAATAGTGTGGTATATTTTATTAGTAGAAGAGTTAGTTTAGAGAATTGACTCAATTTTTTTATTACTTTTTTTATTATTTATTTAAAAGATGAATTTATTCAAGAGAAGCTTTATTACTGGATAATGTCATGGGAAAGTATTTTGCACGAACCTCATGATGACAACTAACTTCTGCCACATTCAGCTATAAGAACCCATAAGCTAAATGGTGTGACTATCTAGTGATGTGAGAAATGAAAGATTCCATTTCCATGCCAGTAACTCCACCTTCATCCACGGACTTATGGATGGCATTTTTGAGCTTGAGTGCTCTCTCTCTCATCTCATCACCTTCCTTTGTTTGCATCAACCTTCTCACAGCATTCTCAACATCTGATGCAGTCACCAACTCCTTCCTTTTAGCCCAATCCTTCACAACCAAGCCAACCTTCAGCACTTCCGTTATGTAAACTGCGTTTTTCGGCTGGTCAGAGTGCATAGGCCATGCTGCTATTGGCACCGCTCCCAGGGTTATGCTTTCCAAGAACGAGTTCCATCCACACTGACTCATAAACCCCCCTGTTGAAGGGTGGCTCAGAATTTCCAATTGGGGTGCCCAATCCCTAATAACCAGCCCCATGCATTTAACTCTCTCCTCAAACCCATTTAGAAGTTCACGCTCGTTTGCTTCACTTCCATCAAAGATGTTCCCTTTATCAGCATCTCTCAGCACCCAGATGAACTTCTGCTTGCTTTGTTCCAACCCACTTGCAATCATTTGGATTTGTACCTCTGTCAAAGTTGTCATCGTCCCAAAAGACACATATATGACTGAATTTGGCTCTTGTTTGTCAAGCCATTCCATGCATGGGTGTCTAAAATCTTTCTTCTCAATGGCTAAAGGGTTGAGTGGCCCCAGTGCCCAAACCTTCTTGCCACCACTGATACGCCTCAGCAACTCAACGAAAGGACCTTCAACCACCCTGCTCGTGTTGTAAATATCGCCATCCCTGAACTTGAGTAATTCATATTGTGCAGTATGAAAATCCTTGAATTCGGGTGCGACGCATCCTTCAGCAGAAGGAAACTCTGGGAAATGGAAATCTCCAACTGGGGGAATTCCCATTTCTTCCCAAGAATAATCGGAGTTATTAAAGGCGGAGTTATCAATAAAGGCTGCGTTATTAAAGGCGGAGTAGATGTGAAAAGCGTACTTTTCAACACTAGGCATGTTTATGGCATCTTGTGCCACTGATGCGATGAGGGAGTCGTGGATGACTACGACCCTTTTGGCTTGAGATGAGAGGGATTGAATCAGTTCCCTCACAGGCTCTCGAAGATGCATAGCGGCCTCAAAGGAAGGAATTAGATGAGATGGGAAATTAGTTTCTTGATTAGGGTTGGGAGGAGGGGAAACAAAGGGTGGAACTTCAAAGCCATGGAAATGGATGTTTGAAGGAGAGGTGTGGTGTCGAAGTGTTGCCTGGCGAATGTGTGTGGCAGTGCTAACATAATGAACTGGTATGTGGTGTGCCATGATTAGGCGAGATAGGTGCAGAAGCTGGTTGAGGTGACATTGTGCGGGCATAGGTATCATAAGCACCACCACTTTGGTTTGATGAGGAATGCCGTTGTCATTCAAAGCCATTGGGGAATTTGGGTAGCAAGCTGCTATGCTTCAACTTTGGCAGTGGGGCTGGCAATTGTAGCTTATGCTTGGGTTGGTAGTAGGTATGAACAAGTGGGTAAGCTTTTATACTCAAGAATTATAGCAAAAATATGTTATTAGAAGTTGTAATTTGTGGCAAATACATTTATTTTTATTTTCAATGTTATTATTATTATGATTATTTTTCGAAGGACTCGAGGCTTAGTCCCTCTAAGTACTCATATACAATCTGTAATTGTCATACTATTTCAACTTTATAATCATATTTTAATTATTATATTATTATTATAATAATAATTATTATTAATAAAAATAATATTAGTAATAATATTAATACTAAAATTAATAATATTAATAATAACGTATATAATATTAATGATAGTAATAATCACATTAATGATATCAATAATAACATTAATGATATTAACAATAACATTAATAATAGTATTAATAGTATTATTAACAATAATAATATTAATGATATTATGGATAATGAAATTAATTACTAATATTATTTATTAAAAAAATTTAATTAACTACGTTTGAAGTAGATCCATATTTATTATCTGTTACTCTTTACCTACTAATATATCCACACGTAAATTTTATGTAATATTAGATTTATGTAATATGTAATATGTATTATTGTTATTAATATAATAATAATAATTATTAATAAAAATAATATTAATAGTAATATTAATAATAATATTAATACTAACATTAATAATATTAATAATAAGGTATATGATATTAATGATAATAATAATAACATTAATGATATTAAGAAAAACATTAATGATATTAATAATATTATTAACAACAGTATTAATGATATTATGGGTAATGAAATTAATTACTAATATTATCTATTAAAAAATTTGTAAGTTACTACGTTTGATGTAGATGCATATGTATTATCTGTTATTCTTGTTATTCTTTACCTACTAATATATCTATAGGTAAATTTTGTAATATTAGATTTATTTATGAATTTTTATTTGTATGTAATTAGTTATAATTTTTTATTTATGTAATTACTTGTGAATTCTTCTTTTAAGTAGCATATATGTAGATACTGTTAAATTTAACTACATATTTTTATTTGTACATAATAATTAATAGGTAAATTGAATTTTTTTTGTAATTATAACAATATTTGTGTTAATAGTATGCTAAAGTCTAATAAAAAATTTCATCCTTCAGCATAAGCAAAAGATAGTTTCCAAAAATAAGAGGAATACAAGAAACTTTAATGAAAATAATAAAGTTAATGAAAATAAGTCTTTGATATCACTAGGCAATGCCTATGCAACTTTAATGAAAGTGATAAAGTCAATAGAAATATGTCTTTGATATCACTAGACAATGCCTATTCAGAAGTTTCAAAAACACCAAAGTCTTAATATAATATTAGAATTATAGTAAACGATTTCATCCCAATTACTAGCTAATGGGAGGAGAAGAAATTCATACCTGCTTTTTGATTAAGAATATCATTATTCTCAAGTTTCTAGTTTGAGTTATCTGAAAAAGTAGTGATAGTCAAATGGTGATGCATATTCTGAGACAAATCTCAAGAGGAACCATTTCAACCTTCAGCCATATCAGATATAAAAGTGATCATTTCCTATTGAGTCATATCTATCAAAAAATAAATGTATCTAGAAGGACACCAAAAATCTTTTTAAACATTTACTCTATAATAATATATAATAATTTATCTTGTTTGTGCTCCCTTAATTTGTAATATATATAAATATCGATGATGCAAATTTCTAAAAATTTTAAGAAAATAAAATGCTAGGATGGTCAGAATAATATATAAAAGTAAGCAAAAGGGATATTTTAAAGTAAAATTATTTCTATAAACAAGATTTAAGGGATTTTAGAATAACAATGTAAGAAGTGTCTCATGCCTCTAGTGACACATTAAGATCTCCTAAATTTAATAGTTCTGTTTTTTTTTTTTCATCAAATCAGTTGCTACCTCATTCACAAGTCTCTTACATCATTTACAATATTGTCACTCGCTCTTTTTTTCTTAAATTACCAGCAATGATACCAAAGCTATATTTGTTCATTTATTAGGCAAAGATATAATACACAACTATCTCCAAAAGTTTTTTATTCTACCATTCCCAATTTTATCTTTCATGACTAACACCAATTCTCCTTCATGTATTCCTATACTTGTCTTCAAAAATGTAGTTTTGGAAGCATTAAAGTGAAATATTTCTTTTGCTGTCAAGATTTATTAAAGATTATAGAAGATGTATTCATTATTCTATATATATTCCTACAATAACATCAGGAGTTTAAAGAAAATAAGTTGAAGTATTTAAGGATGTTATGTTTTCTACAACAAATACTGGTAGATGTAATTTTCAAAACAAAAAAAAACGATGTTGTGTATAAGATATTACAAAAGGAGTTTTAACAAAGTGTAAATATACACACCATTAAACATAGAAAGTCGTTAGTTTAAAGAAAATAAGTTGAAGGATTTAAAGATGTTATGTTTTCTACAACAAATACCGGTAGATGTAATTTTCAAAAAACGATGTTGTGTATAAGACATTACAAAAGCTATTGTCCTAACTACTAGATCAGCCACTGTAATTCATAAGCTATTGTCGTGAGTGCCTGTTACTAAGATCAAAAGCGTGAGATTATGTTCTGTTTCTTTGTTTCATATGATATCAGAAGTTTAACAATAAAAATGCAAAATCAAGTGGTAGATGTCATATATTAGGATAATATATTACTGTTTTTAAAATACCAAAGTCTTAATATGATAATAGAATTATAACAAATGTTTTTATTCTAATTATAAGTGGGATGGAAAGAGAAGAAATTTATGATTGTCTTTTGATTAAGAATACCACTATCCTTAAGATTTTAGTTTGAGCTATCCGGATGATTAGTGATAGTTAAATGGTGATGCATATTCTGAGACAAATCTCAAGAGAAATCATTCCAACCCTCAATCATATCAAATATAAAAATAATCATTTCTTAAAAAAATTATGTTCATAACAAGAAAAATACATCTCAAAGGACACTAAAAATCATTCTAAAAATTTATTCTATCATCCTGACTAAAAAAGTATTTGTCAAAATAATGTTGTAAAAATGTTTGATCCCAAACCAAAAGAAAAGATTGATAAGTACGAATCTTATCATATTTAGAATGAAATAATCTATCATTCATTAGAGCAAATTAAAAGTAAAAAATTATATACAAAATTTCATACAAGTGGAAAAGGTAAACTTTATTCTCAATTTGCAAATTCATTTTAAGAATATCATGTCTACATAAAATTCCTAACTTAAATATAATTATTTTTCTATAAGTTTTACTGAGAACTTTTATAAATGTCCTAACTACTAAATATTATATATAGAGATACCACACTTTTAAATGGAGTAGAGTTTACGTGTTGGAAAATTATATTTAGAATTTTTTTAAAATAAAAAAGCCTATTTATATTAATATTGTTATTATTATTATTATTAATGTTAATATTATTATTATTATTATTATTATTATTATTATTATTATTATTATTATTATTATTATTATTATTATTATTTATATTATCAATTGCCTTAAGAGTTTAAGAATACAAACAGACTTCCAATTCACATTAAAGAGGCTAATTTTAAGAATATCATGTCTAGATAAAATTCCTAACTTAAATATAATTATTTTTCACTTAATTTAAATTTACATCTTTTCATAAAAGTTCAAATTGGAGAACCTTTTAAAATTTAATTTTTCTATAAGTTTTACTGAGAACTTTTATAAATGTCCTAACTACTAAATATTATATATAGAGATACCACACTTTTAAGTGGAGTAGAGTTTTCGTGTTGGAAAATTATATTTAGAATTTTTTTTAGATAAAAAAGCCCATTTATGTTAATATTGTTATTATTATTATTAATGTTAATATTATTATTATTTATATTATCAATATTATTATCATTATTAATCTTATTAATAATAATATTATTAATCATATAATTATAGTCATAATAATAATATTTATGATAAAAATAATACTTATTATAATATAGTTGTAAAGTTTATCTATTTAGTGGTAAGTTATATAAAAAAGAGTATTTCAGGTTACCCAAGTATACTGAAAGAGAACAGTTCATATATAATTAATTAATTGGTTAAAAACAACCATCATCCATCTATATGGATAGAACCAATATGTCCACATCTGGGCAATAAAATAACACGGTTACGTTGCAATTAACGGTAAGATTAAAAATAAAAAAAAATAAAATATTACTTATCTTAAAGAGATTAAACAATAAATGTGATTAGATTTATAATAACTAAATGATAAGTTTGTTTTATAAAAAATGTGAAGTATCTAAAGTATTGACTCAGTCTAAGAAAAAACAAGTTCTCTATTCATATTACTATGAATTACACTCACCCTTACTCTATTTAATAAAATATTATATAAAGAAGCATAGGGAAGGCAGGCTTTTTATTCTCCATTTTTTTTTTACAAAATGTAGAATGAATAATGATTTTATTAAAAATAATAATAAAATTATGTTATTATCAGACGACTTTAAAAATAAAATGAAAACGTATTATATCAATACAATTTTATTATAATAAAATATAACTGAAATAATTTCATATCTCAGAATAATTATAATTTATATTACAATTGTATTATAATAATACAATTTCATCTTAAATTAAATAAAATATTTTACTTTATTTAATAAAATATTATAAGTAACTATAAAAAAGGCAGGCTTTTATTGTCGATTTTCTTTTTTACAAAATTTTGATAAATCTTGTTAAATTAACATGATTTAACTAAATAATAATAATAAAATTATGTTTTACGATACGATTTTAAAAATAAACTAATACGATTTTAGTGTAATAAAGTATAACTGAAATCATTTCATATTTCAAAACAACTATAATTTGTATTAAAACTATATTATGATAATATAATTTCATCTTAAATTAAATAAAATGATACGATCTCTTTATAACAAAATTCTACCAACCTGACACCATTAATCTATAACTCGAAATAAAAAAATCTGATCATTCTAAAAAATTTCCAAAAAAATTACATCGAAATAAAAACAACCTGTATCGTCTCCATAAGGGAAATAATTTCAACTTTATTTAATTTATAAAAAAGTTAAGATTTATTTTTTCTTCGAAAGTTCAGCTACGAACCACACTAGCATCAAGTGACAGACAATTTAGTGATGTGAGAATGAAAGATTCCATTTCCATGCGAGAAACTCCACCTTCATCCATGGACCTATGGATGCCATTCTTAAGCTTCACTGCTCTCTCTCTCATCTCATCACCTTCCTTTGTCTGCATCAACCTTCTCACAGCATTCTCAACATCTGACGCAGCCACCAACTCGTTCCTTTTAGCCCAATCTTTCACAACCAAACCAACCTTCAGCACTTCTGTGATCAGAACTGCGTTTTGCGGCTGGTCAGAGTGAATAGGCCATGCTGCTATTGGCACCCCCATGGATATGCTCTCCAAGCACGAGTTCCATCCACAGTGACTCATAAACGCCCTTGTTGAAATGTGGTTCAGAATTTCCAACTGGGGTGCCCAATCCCTCACAACCAGCCCCATGCCTTCCACTCTCTCCTCAAACCCCTTTGGAAGCTCATACCTTTTCGCTTCACTTCCGTCAAAGATATCCCCTTTATCAGCATCTCTCAGCACCCAGATGAACTTCTGCTTGCTTTCTTCCAACCCACTTGCTATCTCTTGGATTTGTTCATCTGTCAAAGTTGTTGTGGTCCCGAAGGATACATATATGACTGAACTTGGCTCTTGTTTATCAAGCCACTCCATGCACGAGTGCCTAAATCCTATTGAATCTTTCTTCTCAACGGCTAAAGGGTTGAACGGCCCCAGTGCCCAAACCTTCTTCCCGCCACCGATACGCTCCAACAACTCAACATAAGGACCTTCAATCACCCTGCTCGTGTTATAGATGTTTCCGTCGTTGAATTTTTGGAATTGATCTTGTGCAATAATGAAATCAATGAATTGGGTGGGGAAGCATCCTTCAAGAGAAGGAAATTCTGGGACACGGAAAGCTCCAAGTGGAGGCCTTCCCATTTTCTGCCATAAGAAAACAAAGATGGTAAAGGCACATGTGTTGTGGAAAGTGTGATTCTCAACATTAGGCATGTTTGTGGCATCTTGTGCCACTGATGCCATGAGGGAATCATGGATGACTATGACCCTTTTGGCTTGTGATGAGAGGGATTGAAGCAGTTTCCCCACAGGCTCCCGAAGATGTGAAGAGGCCTCAAAGGAGGGAATTAGATGAGATGGGAAATCAGTTTCTGGGTTGTTAGGGTTGGGAGGAGGAGAAACAAAGGGTGGAACTTCAAAGGCATGGAAACGAATGTTTGAAGTAGAGTTGTGGTATCGAAGAGTTGCTTGGCGAACGCTTGAGACAGTGCCAACATAATGGACTGGTATGTTGTTATTGTCTGCCAAGATTAGGTGTGAGAGGTGCATAAACTGATTGAGATGGCCTTGTGCAGGGAAAGGTATGAGAACCACCTCCACTTGGTTTTGATGAGGAAGAATTTTTCTATTGGAAGCCATTGGGAAATTTGGGTAGCAAGAGGCTATGCTTCAACTTTGGCTGGCAATTGTAGCTTATGCTTTGGTTGGCACTAAGTATGAACGTGTGGGTAAGCTTTTATAGTCAAGAATTATGGCAAAATATCGTAATCTGGAAAGTTGACAAACTTTCTATTATTACTATTAGTTACAATTTCTTTCTATTGAACCTGGTTCTACAAGTTACAACTACTTAACTTTAATATTTAATAAATTAATAATAATATTAAAAATATAATATTAATAATATTATTAATGACATCAATGTTGATATTAAAATATTAATAAGAATAAGAATAATATTAATTATATTAATAACATTAATAAATAATATTAATAATAATATTAATACTAATATTAACAAAATTAATACTAATAATGTTAATAATAATAATATTAATAATGATATGAATAATAAAATTATTTATTCAATTATTTACTTTACTTGTTTTGTAATTATCTATAAATTTTTTCTCTGGATAACACATCCGTAAGTAAAATTTATAAATAATGTTAAATACACCTGTATGGGTGTTAATTCATTTGTAATTATTTACAAATTTTTTTTGTAGATAAAATTTTTAAATAATTACCTATAAATTTTTTTTGGTAACATATCTACAAGTGAAATTCGTAGGTGTTAGTGTTGATAACATGTAAATGTAAAATAATACCAGTGCTAATAACATAATGAATATGATTAAATTTTTCATCCGCCACATCAATTAGAAAAGGTTAATGATTGAAAGCTTAAGTAGATGAACAACAAAACTATAAGGAACTTTAGATGACAGTAACATAGTCGGTAGAAGATAAATTCATAAAATCAAGAAAAATATTACAGAGTCAAGTTCATGTAAAAAAACAACAGGAATATTAATATTAATAATATTATTAATAACATTAATATTAATAATAAAATGTTAACAATAAATAATAATATTAACTATATTAATAACATTAATAAATAATATTAATACTAACATTAATAATAAAAGTAATAATATTAACACTAACAAATGTTAATAATAATAGTAATTATAATAAATAATAATTATACTATTATTAATATTAATACTAATGACAGTAATAATAATATTAATAATGATATAAATAATAAAATTATTTACTTGTTTTTGTACATAATTATCTATAGACTTCTCTCTTAGGTAACACATCTCTAAGTAAAAATGTTAAATTTATCTATAAATGTTGATCCGTCTATATTTATGAATTTTTTCGTTAGATAATTTTTTTAAATAATTATCTCTAAACTTTTTCTGTTGATAACATAAGTAAAATTTATAGGCGATGTTAAATTCGTAAGTAACGTATCTGTATCTATACGTATCTTTATTTAATCATTAGTAGTTAAATTTAAAATTTTTTGTAATGTTTATAATATGTAAAACAGTATCTGTGCTAGTAGCATGTTGATAAGTCAGCAAAAGATAAGTTGATAAAATCAAGAAAAATATTACCGAGTCAAGTGGAGCTGGCAATTGTATCTTATGCTTGGGTTGGAACTAGGTATGAACAAGTGGGTAAGCTTTTATACTCAAGAATTATAGCAAAAATATCTTATTAGAAGTTGTAATTTGTGGAAAATACATTTGTATTTTTATTTTTAATGTTATTATTATTATGATTATTTTTCGAAGGACTCGAGTCTCATTCCCTCTTTGTACACATAATCTATATTGTTATACTATTTTAACTTTGTAATCATATTTTAATTATTATTATAATAATATTTTAATTATTATTATAATAATAATTAATAAAAATAATATTAATACTAACATTGATAATATTAATAATAACGTATATAATATTAATGATAGTAATAATAACATTAATAATATTAATAATATTATTAATAATAATAGTATTAATGATGTTATGGATAATGAAATTAATTATTAATATTATCTATTAAAAAGTTTATAAGTAATTATGGTTGATGTATATCCATATGTACCATCTAAGTTATTCTTTACCTACTAATATATCCACATGTAAATTTTATGTAATATTAAATTTATCTATAAATTTTTATATGTATGTAATTATTTATAACTTTTTAGTTATGTAATTATCTATGTATTCTTATATAAGTAGCATATATGTAATAATTAATAGATAATTTGAAAATTTCTTTTAGTGTTAGTAACATGTATAACAATGTATGCTAATAGTATGCTAAAGTCTAATAAAAATTTCCATCTTTCATGTCATCCTAAAGAGAAGCTAGTGTTTAAAAATAAGAGGAATACAAGAAACTTTAATCAAAATAATAAAGTCAATAAAAATAAACTCTTGATATCACTAGCCAACACTTATGTAAAACTTTCAAAACATTAAAGTACATAACTTTTAAAACATCAAAGTCTTAATATAATAATAGAATTATAGCAAATGATTTTATATCTCATATCAAAACACCTGTGATTTCTTATTTTGATTATATCAAGATAAATTAGTCTCTCATCATTAATTTCAAAATATATGTTAGTACTTGTCAAGTGAATTAACAGTGAGATGTTTATAATTAAATTATTACTTTCAATCAAATAATTATTAAATTAATTAATTAATGATAGTCAACATATATCAAACAATTCTAAATTAAATCACTACAAAAAGTGATTTATTTGTAAATATTGTATACGGATAAAAATCGAAAATGAACATGATATATGAATATAAATTTATATATAAAATTAACATTATATAAAAATTTTATATACAAATTTATATATGATTTTTACATACAGAATTTTACGTTTTTATACAGAATTTTACGTAATTTTACATTTGAATTTAATATATGGATACACAAATTTATATCTAATATTAATATTATTATTAATATTGTTAATAATACTAATATTATTATTAATATTTTTAATAATAATAATATTATTATCATTAAGATATATTATTATTATTCATATCATCAAAATTATTTTCATTATTAATCTTATTAATTATAATATTATGTTAATAATAGTATTAATACTAATAATAATAATATTATTAATGATATAATTATAGTCATAATAATAATATTTATGATAAAAATAATAATTGTTATAATATAATTTTAAAGTTTATCTATTTAGTGGTAAGTTTTATAAAAAGATCTTTCAGGTTACCCAAGTATACTGAAAGAGAACAGGGTAACGGGAAAGAGAACAGTTCATATATAATTAATTAATTGGTTAAAAACAACCATCAATCTATATGGATAGACCCAACATGTCCTCATCTGGACAATAAAATAACACAGTTACCTTGCAATTAATGGTAACAACTAAAAATGAAAAATAAAATATTACTTCATCTTAATACGATAAAGAGATTAAACAAGAAGTGTGATTAGATTTATAATAAATAAATGATAAATTAAGTTTGTTTTATAAAAAAAGTAAAGTATCTAAAGCATTGACTCAGTCCAGAGAAAAAACAAGTTGCCTATTGGCTCTAATCTTGTTTACTGCTTCACAAGTTCTTGAAATTCAAACTTTGCATCACTGCTTGACAATGGAACCATATGGAAGGCTTTTCTTGTCTCCATCAGTGAAATAATATCAGCTTTATTTAATTTATAAAAAGGTTAAGATTTAATTTTTGGGAAATAATACTTTGAAAACCGATAGAAACTAACTCTTTAACAACGGTAAGATGGGACAATTGACTTATAAAATATTTTTTTATTTGTTCAGAATTTATATTTTAAAAAGTAGAAAAAATAGTTTCACACTTGAAAATCGGTCTCTTTCCAAATAAGAGGATGCTTCATCACGGAAAGATTGAAGGAGGAGAGTAAGAGTCTAAAAGTAAAATCGCTTTATATCAAAAGAATGTGAAAGGAGAGAGTTTTATTAAAAAAGTAGAAAGATAAAATTTATAGCAAAGAAAACAAATAAATAAAAATTAGTGAAACACACCATTACTTTATTAGTGAGAACTGAAATGCAGAAATCAACTACCGCTATAAAACATCATCTTTAAACCCTCATCTTCAAAATATTACGTTACAAATCAATTATCCATACAATCACATACAAAATAATCTAAATTCATTTTGATTTTAAATTCCATACATCTAAAGTTCAAAGTATTTAGTATTTTTCTTCAAAAGTCATGATAAAATTCTAATAATTCAACTAGGAACCACACTAACATCAAGTCATAAGACTATTTAGTGATATGAGAAATGAAAGATTCCATTTCCATGCGAAACACTTCACCTTCATCCATGGACCTATGGATGCCATTTCTGAGCATCAGTGCTCTCTCTCTCATCTCATCACCTTCCTTTGTCTGCATCAACCTTCTCACAGCATTCTCAACATCTGATGCAGTCACCAACGCATCCCTTTTAGCCCAATCCTTCACAACCAAACCAACCTTCAGCACTTCTGTGATGAGAACTGCGTTTTGCGGCTGGTCAGAGTGCATAGGCCAAGCTGCTATTGGCACCCCCATGGATATGCTCTCCAAGCACGAGTTCCATCCACAATGACTCATAAACGCTCTTATTGAAGTGTGGCTCAGAATTTCCAATTGGGGTGCCCAATCCCTCACAACTAGCCCCATGCCTTCCACTCTCTCCTCAAACCCTTTTGGAAGCTCATACCTTTTCGCTTCACTTCCGTCAAAGATGTTCCCTTTATCAGCATCTCTCAGCACCCAGATGAACTTCTGCTTGCTTTCTTCCAACCCACTTGCTATCTCTTGGATTTGTTCATCTGTCAAAGTTGTTGTGGTCCCGAAGGATATATATATGACTGAACTTGGCTCTTGTTTATCAAGCCACTCCATGCATGAGTGCCTAATTGAATCTTTCTTCTCAACGGCTAAAGGGTTGAATGGCCCCAGTGCCCAAACCGTCTTGCCGCCACCGATACGCTCCAACAACTCAAGATAAGGGCCTTCAATCACCCTGCTAGTGTTATAGATGTTTCCGTCGTTGAATTTTTGGAATTCATATTGTGCAATAATGAAATCAATGAATTGGGCCGGGAAGCATCCTTCAAGAGAAGGAAATTCTGGGACACGGAAATCTCCTAGTGGAGGCCTTCCCATATTCTGCCAGAAGAAAACAAAGGTGGTAAAGGCACATGTGCTGTGGAAAGTGTAATTCTCAACATTAGGCATGTTTGTGGCATCTTGTGCCACTGATGCCATGAGGGAATCATGGATGACTATGACCCTTTTGGCTTGGGATGAGAGGGATTGAAGAAGTTTCGCCACAGGCTCCCGAAGATGTGAAGAGGCCTCAAAGGAGGGAATTAGATGAGATGGGAAATCAGTTTCTGGGTTGTTAGGGTTGGGAGGAGGAGAAACAAAGGGTGGAACTTCAAAGGCATGGAAACGAATGTTTGAAGTAGAGTTGTGGTATCGAAGAGTTGCTTGGCGAATGTTTGTGACAGTGCCAACATAATGGACTGGTATGTTGTTATTGTGGGCCAAGATTAGGTGTGAGAGATGCAGAAGCTGATTGAGATGGCCTTGTGCAGGCAAAGGTATGAGAACCACAACCACTTGGTTTTGATGAGAAAGAATTTCTCCATTCGAAGCCATTGAGAAAGTTTGGATTGCATTAGGTAAGCAAGGAAGATGCTTATATATCTGGTGTCATAATGGTCAGATCCAGCGTTGTTAATGGCCTTAGATCAATTATTTAGAGAAAATTTGCAATAAGAAATGTTCTGATTACTAAAAAATTAATCGCGTGCAACTCCTGGGTGTCGTTTAATTGTTTAAATAGATGCATTTGTTGTTTGACGAATTTTTTTATTAGATAATTGTTTGAACCAACTCATTGATAGCTAACCCTACAGTTATGTATTGAAAACAAAGCAGCATGCTTTATAATACTTCATTTAACATTCTATTTCGAATTTTATAAATATCATATTATTACTTTGTCTCATAAATGATAATACCAAGGTTATTGAGGTAACTTTCCTCATCTAGTGGATTATAGACTTATTATCGCTTTACCTTCATTAATTAAATCATCTTGTCATTTATCATGTTATCTTGTCTTTTGTACCTATATCATAAAAACTAACAATTGGATTGGTATATAATTAGATTCTAACTAAAGTGTTCAGAGAAAACAAACACAGTATTTGGTTATCTGGATGGTCCTATTCATGCATATTGATTTCGGGATCCTTTCTATTGGATTCATTCGTTTGTCACAAAGGCGATGATTTGCGAGAGACGAGGGTGAGAGTTTTCTCACAGAGGTGGAAAGATTGTAGACGAAAGTCATGTTAGGTGGTTGAGTTGAGTGGTGTTGTAACGTGCTCTTCCGTTGGTGGAGAAGCAGTGGGTGAGGAGAGGTTGAAGATGAACCATAATCGATTAGGCACGAGTATATAATCGATTATATGATATTTTTTTGAAGTAATAATCAATTATTTGATGTTTATAATCAATTATATGTTCATTTTTATATAGATAACTTATTATGACAACTACATAATAATGATTATGCAAGTTTTTTACTTCTAATTATAAAATATATGATTGTTTAATATTAAAATGTAAATGAGATGTTGCTTAGATTGTAGAATACTTGCTTATCTTGTGAGGTAAGGGGTTTAATTCTTTTCTTTTTTGGTTTTCATTTTGTTTTCACTTATACCATAATAAAATAGATATAATTAATTATATATTATAAAATAATAATAAATAAAAATAATATTTCATCAATTACACCAAACAAATTAATCATATCTTATTTTAAATTAATTTTAACTATAAAGATTAATTTATAATCTTATAATTTCATTTATTAAAGAAAATATTTTATTAATATACTCGTTACATTACTCAAAAACTTTTTCTTCAAATCTCACCATCTTTTTATTAATTTAAACATTTAAGATAAATATAGGAAGGAAGCATTGATAAACAATAAGAAAGAGAGAAAAGGAAACTACAAATTTCAAAAAAAAAAAATTCCAAATTTTCAAATCATAAACTAGGGAGAGAAGACAATAATATTGCTTTCATAAAAAAATCTCTTAAGAGGAGACCCAAGACTTTAGAGAACTTAAAGAAAATTAAAAAATAAGATTTTTTTTTTAAACCAGTAAAATAATTTATTAAATTATGATTTTTGATTTAAAATTTATTTTTCAAATGTTTTATAATGCAAAATTATTTATTAAATTATTATAATTAATTTATTTAATATTTTTTTAATAAACAATAAAACTAATCTGTTTAATTTTTATTGAGATATAATTGATCTTAATTCATAAAATAAGCCTAAACTATTAAGATCTAACAAATTATTATGTTTTAAATATTATTTTTTAAGGTTTTTACATTTTTCTTTTAAAAAATTATGCAATTCAATGACTTTAATTTTTTAATATTAAATAAAAAAACTAAAAATATCTTCATATATTTTAAATTGTTAAAATTCACTTCCAAAGTGTGATAATTAATTTAATATACAAAGAATAATCAGTTCTAAATGTAATTTTATAATTTATTTTCAATATATTTTATCAGATTGGATTTTTCTATGACTAATTTGTTTTTTTCATAAAACTTAGGTTGTATACCTATTTCATAAATCAATGTATTTTCACATTTATTTTCTTGATATGTTAAAAAAAAATGAAATAAGACATTGTAATTGTTTAATACTCATATTAATACACATATTTTTTGACGTTAAATTTTTATTAATCAAGTTAACTAGAAATAATATATTATACCAAATAGTTATGTATAACAAAAATTAAAAAATTTCAAGTTCAAAGGTTACTATTTCAAACTTTTAAATTAACAATATTTTAATATAAAAGATAACATAATAATTTGATAAAAGAATATGTAACATGCAAAGAAGCATTGATAAGAGAAAAACTTATTAGATAACACTACAACTAGTTCTAATTTTTTATTTTTACCTGTTGGTACACACAAAAGTAGTAAAAACCAACACAAACCACAATTCTTTAATAATAAGTATATGATTGTAAAATTAATATTATATAGTGATAATGTAATTCGATAATTTTAAATTACATTATATACATATTTTTGTTGTAATATAATAGCCAAACAATCATATTGAAGCTAGAATTTTAGGATGCATTTACTATTCAATATATTTTTTAAGATTTTTATTATTAACATTAGAAGAAAGTTTCAAAAAACTATTATTCTTTAAATAATATAATATAATATATATATATATATATATATATATATAGCACTTATATAAATTTATCTGTCAGTTATAATATTTTAAATTTTTAATTAAAAATTATTTTTAAATAAAAATTATTTTAAAGTATAATTTTAAAATTAAATATTTCTTAAATTTATAATACTGTATTAATTTTAAATTTGTTTATATCTGAAACCTTTGCTTTTATTAGTTGGACTTTAAGCCGAATTAACATTGATCATAAGAGTATTAATTTCAACTTATACCAAAGTATATTGAAAGAGAACACTTTCATGTATAATTAACTAATTGATTAAAAACAACCATCAATCTATATGGATAGAGCCAACATGTCCACATGTGGGCAATAAAATAACACGGTTACATTGCAATTAACGGTAGTAATTAAAAAATAAAATATTACTTAAATAGATATTAAACAAGAAGTGTGATTAGATATATTCTTAATTGTTTTATTAAAAAAAGGTAAAGCATCCAAAGCATTGACTCTGTCTAGAGAAAAAAACAAGTTGCCTATTGGCTGTATTTCTTGTTTACTGCTTCACTAGTTTTTTAAATTAAAACTATGCATCACTGCTTCACAATGCAACCATATGGAAGAATTTTATTGTCTCCATCAGGGAAATAATTTATAAAAAAGTTAAGATTTGCTGTTTCTTCGAAAGTTATGATGAAATTCTGACATATTCAACTAGGAACCACACTAACATCAAGTGACAAGACTATTTAGTGATGTGAGAAATGAAAGATTCCATTTCCATGCGAGAAAGTGCACCTTCATCCATGGACCCATGGATGCCATTTTTAAGCATCAGTGCTCTCTCTCTGATCTCATCACCTTCCTTTGTCTGCATCAACCTTCTCACAGCATTCTCAACATCAGATGCAGTCACCAACGCATTCCTTTTAGCCCAATCCTTCACAACCAAACCAACCTTCAGCACTTCTGTGATGAGAACTGCGTTTTGCGGCTGGTCAGAGTGCATAGGCCAAGCTGCTATTGGCACCCCCATGGATATGCTCTCCAAACACGAGTTCCATCCACAATGACTCATAAACGCTCTTGTTGAAGTGTGGCTCAGAATTTCCAATTGGGGTGCCCAATCCCTCACCACTAGCCCCATGCCTTCCACTCTCTGCTCGAACCCCTTTGGAAGCTCATACCTTTTTGCTTCACTTCCGTCGAAGATATTCCCTTTATCAGCATCTCTCAGCACCCAGATGAACTTCTGCTTGCTTTCTTCCAACCCACTTGCTATCTCTTGGATTTGTTCATCTCTCAAAGTTGTTGTAGTCCCGAACGATACATATATGACTGAACTTGGCTCTTGTTTATCAAGCCACTCCATGCACGAGTGTCTAAATCCTATTGAATCTTTCTTCTCAACGGCTAAAGGGTTGAATGGCCCCAGTGCCCAAACCTTCTTGCCGCCACCGATACGCTCCAACAACTCAAGATAAGGACCTTCAATCACCCTGCTCGTGTTATACATGTTTCCATCGTTGAGTTTGTGGAATTCATATTGTGAAACAATGAAATCAATGAATTGGGTCGGGAAGCATGCTTCAATAGAAGGAAACTCTGGGACACGGAAAGCTCCAAGTGGAGGCCTTCCAATTTTCTCCCAGAAGAGAACAAAGGTGGTAAAGGCACATGTGCTGTGGAAAGTGTAATTCTCAACGTTAGGCATGTTTGTGGCATCTTGTGCCACTGATGCCATGAGGGAGTCATGGATGACTATGACCCTTTTGGCTTGTGATGAGAGGGATTGAAGCAGTTTCCCCACAGGCTCCCGAAGATGTGAAGAGGCCTCAAAGGAGGGAATTAGATGAGATGGGAAATCAGTTTCTGGGTTGTTAGGGTTGGGAGGAGGAGAAACAAAGGGTGGAACTTCAAAGGCATGGAAACGAATGTTTGAAGTAGAGTTGTGGTATCGAAGAGTTGCTTGGCGAATGTTTGTGACAGTGCCAACATAATGGACTGGTATGTTGTTATTGTGGGCCAAGATTAGGTGTGAGAGATGCAGAAGCTGATTGAGATGGCCTTGTGCAGGCAAAGGTATGAGAACCAAAACCACTTGGTTTTGATGAGGAAGAATTTCTCCATTCGAAGCCATTGAGAAAATTTGGATTGCATTAGGTAACCAAGGAAGATGCTTATATCTGGTGTGATAATGGTCAGATCCGTTGTTAATGGCCTTAGATCAATTATTTAGAGAAAATATGCAATAAGAAATGTTTTGGTTACTAAAAAATTAATCGCGTGCAACTCCTGCGTGTCGGGTTAATTGTTTAAATAAAAGTATTTGTTGGTTTGATAAATCTTTTTATTAGATAATTGTTTGAACCAGTTCATTGATAGCCAACCCTACAATTATGTATTGAAAACAAAGCAACATGCTTTATATAATACTTCATTTATAATAGCATCTGAAACTTCGTATGTTACAAAATTATATTTTAGTATATTAAAAATGTAAGACATTAAGAACTAGAAAATTATATGTTAACATCTTTGAATTACATTTGACACTATTTTGTTTAATAAAATATTATATAATAATAAAATAATAATTTATTTTAATGTCAAATGCTTGTATTTTATTATATGCATTGTCAAAATATTAGCACTCTTAACAACTACGTACATTTAAGAAAAAAAACAGTTTGACAATAAAAAACAGTTTGACAACAGTGGAAAAAATACACCCCTCTAATAACTATTGAGCCGTGACACACCTTCATGTGACAGAGGACAAATTTATATTTTTTTATTTTATGCACAATCAATTTAAATTTGAAGAAAAAATTGAGTGAGTTTAGTGTAGGTTTAGGAAAAAGTCAGTATTTGAGTGAGTGCCTAAACAAAGAAAGTTGAGAGAAATTAAAACAAGTAAATTTCGGAGCAAACCGTGAAAGGAAAAATATCTGAGAAAGAAGTTGAGAAATCAAAATCGTTAAAGGAAAAGAAATGTTTATGATTTTTCATCCTCAAGACGAGATTTGGATAAAGAAGACATTAGCAAGAACGGGCAAACACAGGCGGCGGGCTAAACGTAAAGAAGATGAGCAACTTGCAAAAATATCTTCACACAATAACACACCGCTACCCAAAACGAAAACCACCCACGAACTACCACACATCACTGCAAATGAAAATACATCATCGCTTCACTGGAGAACTGTGACCTAGCGACCAATCACCACTCCAAAGCACCACCTCTGAATCTCGTCCCCAAAGCACCACTGCTCTAACCCAACAACTAACCACGATGACACATACATAATAACTTAATTTCATCTTCAATCCACGTTAGACCCCCAAACCCCAGTAAAAAATTATTTCTTTGATACAGTCAACACTTCCACTTAAAAAAATTTGTTTTCATTGTCACTTGGCCATTAGGTAAGGTTGTAAGTGGTTGATAGTGTGTGGTGTCAAACCATCAGAACCCTTTTGAAAAAGGGCTCTGATGGTTTAACACCGCCACATGGCATGCGAATCATTTGACAACCTTACATGGCGAGCACATGGCAGTGAGTTGGTAAAGAAAATAATTTTTTAGTTGGAGGTGTTGACTGTGTTAAAGAAATGACTTTTTAATTAAGTTTTAGTGAAAAGATTATTGGTAGGGAGAGTAGGTGTTGAAGCCGTGGTGATTTGAAGACTCGTTTTAGAGGTGGTGCTTCGGAGTGGTGGTTGGTAGGTGGGTGCCAGTTCTCGGGTGAAATGGAGAGGTGAGGTGGTTTGTGGGTGGTTTCTATTTTGGGTAGCGGCTTGGTGTCCCTTCTCACAGCTTGGTTTTCCTCTATTTGTAGTAAGGAGTTTCCTTGCTTGTTCTCCGTTTAGTTTAGGTCTAAACCTGTTATCCGTTCTCACTCACCAACCCCGCCTTGAACATCGAAAAAACTCTAAACATTTCTTCTCCTTTAACAATTTCAACACTTTAACTTCTTTCTCATATCTTTTTCCTTTCACGATTTCTCCGATATACACCTAGTTCACTTTCTTCCACTATTCTTCGCTCAGTCTCAGGCATTGGTCACTCAATCGCTTAATCACTCTCCCTTCTTGACACTAAGTTCAATGGATATTTACTTCAAATTGTATTTTATTATTGAAGAATTACGAAAAGATAACATTACCTTACCCACGTAATCATGTCCAGTCATATCACAGTTGTCAAGGAAAAATAATTTCTTCAAAGCTGTCAAAATAGTTTTTTCTTTAAAAAAATATACTTTAACAGTACTATTTATCAATTATTTCTATTTGACATCTATGTTTTCATTAAAATTTTATATAATAATAAAATAATAATTTATTTTAATATCAAATGGTTATTTTAATATGTATTCAAACCCAAACATTTTAAAGAATTAGAATTATCAGTTGTAAGACAAGAAATAAAAGAAGAAAGTTGAGTCTTAGCATGGTGAAAGAAAAGAAAAAAGAAATATTTAACAAATAGTATGAATATTAAAATCCTAAACTAGATAATATGATGACTAATAGTCATGAGAAAATCTCATAAATACACACATATAATATTATACATGACAAAAGTTCAATTATTTTGTGAAAATTACATTTTATTATTTTTAATGTTTAAATGTGAATTAAATGAGTTTTGGAGAATTAGAAAAGAAGAAACTGAAACATAATTAAAAGATAAAAATTTCCGTGCTGAATTAGTATAACTTTTTTTACCTTCTCCATCTATGTCCCCCCAACTGGCCGGTCCTATGTCTTTTAGTTCCATTTTACGATTATGTTGTAAGTGTTATAGGTGATTGATAATGGAAGATGTCGCATCTCTGGTGTTTATTTAGTTAATTTAATTATTATTTAATTAATAGAAGTAATTTAATTATGTTTTCCACTTCATCTTATCAATTCATGTGGCAGCTAGTAACTTGTTCATATGGTAGTTATATAAATTCATTAAAATTTAAATTGTAATAATTTTGATATTAAAACTTCTTTTCAGAATCTCTTCAAAATTCATAAGGTTTTTTCGTGTGAAAATAACTTTTTAAAATATCAATCCAGCGTAATTCTTTTAAAGTTATTGAGTAAGATAGTTGTCCTAAAAAAGTATGAAAGTGTTTGAAAAATTATGAGAATTCAATAAGTAATTTCAGCTTATAATTGATATATTATATATGGTTCTTTTAAAACATTTGTGAGATATCTGTTTGATAAATTTATAACTAATATAAGAAAACATAATATATATATATATATATATATATATATATATATATAATTTTTTAATAACTATAAATATGTAAAATATGAATGAAAAATCTAAAAAAGACATTAAAAACCTTAAAAGAATAAAAGAAAAGTAATAAAGAATTTTGGAAATTGGGAAACCTTAACGCTTACTGGCATTGGCCATTACATTTACTATCTCATTTCGAATAGCATTAGCAATCTCAATCCGAGTTCTTTTATAAAAGTCTTGAGAATTCAAAATCTATAATAAATTTATATAAAGCCTCTACAATCCAATATATACTAAAAGAAGTTATTATTAAAATTTTTTGATAAAAAGCAAATTTCTAACTATTTTAATCAATTTTATAAAACTAATAAAAAGAAACAACAAGGGATAGAGGTGGGATTAAGCAGCGTTGACAATGGAGATAGGCTCATTCATCAAGTAAATTCGATGTTATGGCATCCTTAATAACCTGCAACGTCAAAGTAAAACCAAGTTAAACCACACACGTCAAAAATACGAAACAGAACAATGTAGATAAGGACTACCAACAAAAGAGCCAAATGTAGATGAAAACAATATGAACAAGTAGCATAGACTCAACACATACATTAGATACTCAACAGCGCAACAGAAAGACGAATAACAAAAACAGTAAAAATGTTAGATTAAAAAATACACATATTATATCAGTTGCTAAAATAAACAATGTAATAGGATATCCATCAGTTGTATAAACAACCATGTAATAAGTCCGTCCTAAAATATATTTTTTAATTGGGACGTGTAATGTCACTTTCTACATCGGTTAAAGCTCATGACTGATGTTGAAAGTTACTCTATTACATCGGTTAGAGCTCACGACTAATTTAGAAAGACACTCTATTACATCAGTTGAAGCAGTAACCGATGTAATTAGCAGCATGCGTATTTTTTTTTTGAAAAAAAAAATGTGGAATTTTTCTAAACTATTGTTTACATTGGTTGTTTCTAGCAACAAATATAAAATAAGTCATCTTATTACATCGATTATCCCTGATCTAATATCTTTTCATTTATTTGAAAAATTGTCATCACATTTTGTTTACAACGATGATCTTTTAATTGATCTCGTATCTTATCGTAAAATCTCATTTTTTTTTCACTAATCCTAAGATTTTTAAATTTTCTATTGAACTTTTTCATTTATTTAAAAATTATCATAGGACAAATTTGGTAGTTTAACAATCCGTCAAAAAAAATTATAGCGTTCCACATCATTAATTTCAACTGTGAAAATGTCAAAATATCTAAAATTTTAAAAAATACTTGATAGAAATAACAAAAACTAAAGTGTCGAAACAACGTTCTATGAAATTTAAATCATAAAGTTTCTGTACATAATATTAAGATGCAAAGTTTTGTCAAATATATGAGTTAGATAATTCTTTAAAACATTAAAACTACCACGTCAACATACTAGTGCACCTGGATAGATCCCACGCATCTAAGTAAAAGAAAAAAATTGACCTACTTAATGTTTTATCGTAAGTGCTTTTAGGGTTCCTAACAAAAGGTTATTTCACTAATATGGAAAATAGAAAAAGAAAAAATTAACCCAGTAGAGTTCTCATGTAAAGAGATTGAAATAAAATTTATGTGAAATATATGAACTAAATGATTAATTAATTTTTTCTTATAAATAAAGTAATTGAAACAAAGACTCGGTCCAAACAAAAGACAAGTTGCTTATTTTGACTCTGGTAAGTGGGAGAGAGAACGTGTCCTTCTAGTCTCGACGATGGAGACATGCACGATTTTTATTTTATTTTTGTCTCGACTGTGACGATTTTTATTTTATTTTTGTCTCAATCTGTGACCATTTTTATTTTATTTTTGTCTAATCAGTGAAATTATTTCGATTTAAATATGTTCCATCACTTACAAAGAAGAATTTTTACAATCAGCTATCAAAGAATAGAAAAAAGTTTGGAAATGCCCTTTTTGACACACTATTCAAAGAAAACATCACAAATCGACACTAATAAATTAGTATCCATAATATTAGGATATAAATAATTAGCTATAAACCTTTGATCAATTAGAAGTACCTATTTTTTTTATGAGAATAATAAATGTTAGCATTAAATTAATAGAAAATAAAACTTAAAAATATAAAATTACATTTTAGCAAATTATTTAAAAAATAATTTTCATCCTTCTCATCCTTACAAAATATAAGACTAGGAGAATCACATATAAGCCAAATTAGTAGTATATAACTACATGCCAACCTTATCTTATCAAGTTTTTTCAATTAAATTAGATTTAAAATTATGTAAAAACTAATGAACAAAAACAGTATTGTTTCTCTAAAACTGTAACAACTCTGCAAAATGGCATAGCACATATGCATATTCATCCTAGAACTTGCTAGTAAAGTCTTGAGAAAGAGAAATATGCAAGCCAAACCTATTTTGGGTTATCTTCAATGATGTTATCAAAATTCTGATATATTAAATTAGGAATCACACTAATACGAACTGATGAGATTATTTAGTGATATGAGCAATGAAAGAATCCATTTCCATGTGAGAAACTCCACCTTCTTCCCTGGACTCACGGATGGCCTTTTTAAGCCTCGCTACTCTCCCTCTCATCTCATCACCTTCCTCTGTTTGCATCAACCTTCTCACAGCATTCTCAACAACCGAAGCACTAACCAACGAATTCCTCTCTGACCAATCCTTCACAACCAAACCAACCTTCAGAACCTCTGTGATCAGAGCTGCGTTTTTTGGTTGATCAGAGTGAAAGGGCCATGTTGCTATTGGCACCCCCATGGTTATGCTCTCCAAGCAGGAGTTCCATCCACAATGACTCATAAACCCCCCTGTTGAAGGGTGGCTCAGAATTTCCAATTGGGGTGCCCAATCCCTCACAACTAGCCCCATGCCTTCCACTCTTTCCTCAAACCCATTTGGAAGCTCATACCTTTTCGCTTCACTTCCGTCAAAGATATCCCCTTTATCAGCATCTCTCAGCACCCAGATGAACTTCTGCTTGCTTTCTTCCAACCCACTTGCTATCTCTTGGATTTGTTCTTCTGTCAAAGTTGTTGTGGTCCCAAAAGACACATATATGACTGAATTTGGCCCTTGTTTATCAAGCCACTCCATGCATGAGTGCCTTCCATTGGAATCTTTCTTCTCAACGGCTAAAGGGTTGAAGGGTCCCAGTGCCCAGATCTTCTTGCCACCAGTGATAACCTCCATCAACTCAATGTAATCACCATCAATTACCCTGCTTGTGTTGTAGATGCTTCCATCACTGAATTTGAGGAAATCACTTTGTGCAATCAAGAAATCCAAGAATTGGGTTGGGAAGCATCCTTCCATAGAAGGAACTTTTATGGCGTGCATGGCTTGAACTGAAGGTCTTCCCATTTTCTCCCAATAGTGAACGTAGACGCCAAAGGCGCATGTGCAGTGAAATGTGTAATTCTGAACATTTGGCATGTTTGTGGCATCTTGTGCCACTGAAGCTATGGCAGAGTCATGGATGACTACGACCCTTTTGGCTTGAGATGAGAGGGATTGAAGCAGTTCCCTCACAGGCTCTCGAAGATGCATAGAGGCCTCAAAGGAAGGGATTAGATGAGATGGGAAATCGATTTCTGGATTTGGAGGAGGGGAAACAAAGGGTGGAACATCAAAGCCATGGAAATGAATGTTGGAAATGGATTTGTAGTGTCGAAGAGAGGCTTGGCGAATGTGAGTGACAGTGGAAACATAATGGACTGGTATGTTGTGTGAGGAGATAATTTGTGAGAGATGCAGAAGCTGATTGAGATGGCCTTGTGCAGGAAAAGGTAGGAGAACCACCACCGCTTGGTTTTGTTGAACAATATTTTCTCCATTAGAAGCCATAGCCAGAAACTTAGAGAAGCTATTATTCAACTTTGGCAACTGATTTGTCAGGCTTGGATGATGTTTTGGTCAACATGTAAGATATTTATACGAAGGAAAACTTTGCTTTCACTTCACAGTCCCTCACTCGGGATTTTTATTTTGTTATTAAAGGTAATAATTAAACTTTTTAAAATTTGAAACGTGGAGTTCACTACACCCATTATATAAGAAAGACTTCGTGTGACAGTTACGGCTACAGAGCAACAATAGCGAAGAAGTGGTCAGATTCAAAGAGAGATGATATTGAAATTCACTGTTTCTCAATGTTTTTACACATTATTAATCTTAACCACATATATCATAAAAGGTTGTAAAATATGATTATCAACATATAACTACTTTTATAAAAATTATGAGGATTGGAACTAAATTTTTATTTATTTATTTATTTATCATCAAAACTAGCTTTTATTTATAAACCTGAGTTGGTAGTAAATTATTTTTGCCATTTATCTTAGACTTTTAAATTCAGTTCAATTTTTTATTTTTCAAAAATTCAATATATTATTTTCTTTTAAATTTGGTTTGATTTGTCACTTATGACAATTTAGATTTTAACATAATACTGTTATTTAGATAGGTTTGAGCATCCATAAAATAAAATATAATAACTTTTAGTCTTTTGAAAATATTTAAAAATTATAAATGTAGATCCGTGTTTGATTTGCTTTTAGGATTCTGTCAATCTTAAAATTATATTAGGTGGGAATGGGTTAGGTGGACACTGAAATGAATCACTAGAGTACAACGTATGTAATATATATCTTCAGGAGACGTATAATACTTTATTTCGTAATTATAAGAAAACTATTAACATATTTTTAGATACGAAAAGTGATAATGTTAATGTATAATGCTAGTTTAATAAAATTCCCTCTCTTTTCCTTTAAAATGATACTTGGATATATAGTTTAAATTTTCTTATTTTGACATTATATATTTTTTAAAATTACAAACTAAGAAATAAAATACATAACTATAATATCTAAAAATTTGTAATACAATAATTTTGAGATTTAATATATTAAATAAATAGTCTAATAGAACATCTGACAAATCTTTATAGTATTTATAAGATCGTCCAATAAATTATTTATGAATAACAATAAAAGAATAATTGACAGTAGAAATAAATAAAAATCAATCTTCAATTAGATTATCAAAGTTACTTTAGACAACTCAAGTAGTTTTAGATGGTTAAAGAGTCAATAAACGATCAAAGTGTTCATTTTCTACCAAGACATTATTTGATCTATCACTATGACTCAATCACATAAGGATTTTCAATTTTGTTTTCATTTTGATTTGTTTAAACTTGTTTAACTTTTAATTGGTTAATTTTGAATCAAAATCAAATGTTTAACAAGGATTTTTATAAACTAAATCTAAATGCATAATAACAACGTTTCCAAATCCAAAATGATTTTTCAAACTAATTAATCTCTTAATATTTCATAATATAATCTAATTAATTGTATATCAATTGAATTGTTTATCTGCTATAATCACTAATTATTTAAGGATAAGAAAGGAAATGAAAGAAGACTTAAATCTATATATTATCTTTTACTAAGTTATTTTATCTTTTATTAGTTGACTCATCTTTTACAAATTAGATAATTAAAACGAACAATCACAATATCCTCCAATTCCAACAAAAATATTCAAATAGATTACATTCTAATAATCTATTTAAAGAATAAAGAACGTGATAAATGTGAAATCAAACAAAATCTAAATAATTTATGTGTAAAAGATACTTTTTCTTTCATATTTAGGGATGAAGAATAGAAAAAGTAAATACAAATCAATTTTACGATTTAATTATAAATTATATTAGACTCGTAAATTGTGGATCGTAAATAAAGTTCGATCTAATATAATTTGATTTAATGACATAAACATTATAAAATAGAGAGTATTATCATCCTATGTGTATCTTCAACAACACTTATGCAAAGAATCATCATCTGCATTTGTACATGAAACTGCTCAAAGTCACATTACAAGTATCATATCTCAACGATGATTTCATCAACCACAATTCTCAAAACATCCTTTATATTGTTTTAAATTATTTTGTTTTAATTTACATTATGTTTTTTTATATTATCTTCTTTTATTTTATTTTGTTTGAAGTCTTGGAATATCTATATATTGACATCAAAGAAGGATTGTTGTAAACCTAATTTGGTTTAACAAATTCATGCCAAACCTAATTTGCTTTAACTTCAGCAACCCTATTATTCAATTAGGAACTAGAACAAACACAACAATATCAACTGATCAGAGACTATTAGTGATATGGGCAATGAAAGAATCTATTTCCTTGGGACAAATTCCATCTTCATCCCTTGACCTATGGATGGCCTTTTTAAGCCTCAGTGCTCTATCTCTCATCTCTTCTCCTTCCTTTGTCTGCATCAACCTTCTCACAGCATTCTCAACAACTTCAGCACTCACCAACGATTTCCTCTGTGCCCAATCCTTCACAACCAAACCAACCTTCAAAATCTCTGTCACCAAAACAGCATTTCTTGGCTGGTCAGAGTGCATGGGCCATGTTGCTATTGGCACCCCCATGGATATGCTCTCCAAGCACGAGTTCCATCCACAATGACTCATAAACCCCCCTGTTGAAGTGTGGCTCAGAATTTCCAATTGGGGTGCCCAATCCCTCACAACCAGCCCCATGCCTTCCACTCTCTCCTCAAACCCCTTTGGAAGTTCATACCTTTCCGCTTCACTTCCGTCAAAGATATCCCCTTTATCAGCATCTCTCAGCACCCAGATGAACTTCACCTGGCTTTGTTCCAACCCAGTTGCAAACTGTTGGATTTGTTCCTCTCTCAAAGTTGTTGATGTCCCAAAAGCCACATATATGACCGAATTTGGCTCTTGTTTATCAAGCCAATCCAAGCATGGGTGCCTTACTTTTGATTCTCTCTTCCCCATGGCTAAAGGGTTGAACGGTCCCAGTCCCCAAACCTTCTTGCTGTTTTCGATATTCTCCAGCAACTCAATATAAGGACCTTCAATGACCCTGCTAGTGTTGTAGATGTTTCCATGGTTGAATTTGTGGAATTCAAATTTTTCACAAATGAAATCAAGGAATTCGGTTGGAAAACATCCTTCAAGAGAAGGAACTTTCGGCACAAGGAAACCGTTAAGTGAAGGCTTTCCCATTTCCTCCCAAAAATAAAAGAAGGTGGTAAAGGCACATGTGGTGTGGAAAGTGTAATTCTCAACATTAGGCATGTTAAAGGCATCTTGTGCCACTGATCCCATGAGGGAATCATAGATGACTACGACCCTTTTGGCTTGAGATGAGAGGGATTGAAGCAGTTTGCTCACAGGCTCTCGAAGATGCATAGAGGCCTCAAAGGAAGGAAGTTGATGAGTTGGGTAATCAGTTTGTGGATCGTTAGGAAGAGAAACAAAGGGTGGAACTTCAAAGGCATGGAAACGAATGTTTGAAGTAGAGTTGTGGTATCGAAGAGTTGCTTGGCGAATGCTTGTGACAGTGCCAACATAATGGACTGGTATGTTGTGTGATGAGATAAGGTGTGAGAGATGCAGAAGCTGATTGAGATGGCCTTGTGCAGGGAAAGGTATGAGAACCACCTCCACTTGGTTTTGGTGAGCAAGATTTTCTCCATTGAAAGCCATAATGAGGAACTTAAGAAGCTGTTACTCAACTTTAGCAAAGGATTTGGAAGTGTTTGTGGCTTGGGTTACTCAGGCTGCAGGGCCAGTATTTATAGAACCTAATACTAAAAACCACTAATTGTTTTAAATATAAATAAATTATAATTATTTATAAAAATATAAAAAGAATAAATAATAAAAAAATATATAGGACCACATTATAACCATATATATAATAAAGAACAAACTTTCTATTATTACTATTATTACAATTTCTATGGGTTAAACCTGGTTTTACAAGTTACAACTACTTAACTTTAATATTTAATAAATTAATAATGATATTAACAATATAATATTGATAATATTAATATTATTATTAATAACATTAATATTAACATTAAAATATTAATAAGAATAATAATAATATTAATAACATTAATAAATAATATTAATAAATAATAATGATATTATTATTAATATTAATAACATTTTAAAATAGTATAGTAACATCCTTAAATATGATTAAATTTTTCATCTTCCAGACCATCCAATCGAAAACCACTAATTGTTTTAAATATAAATAAAATATAATTGTTTATAAAAACTAATATTAATATTGTAAGCGTCACAATAATATTTGTTTACAGTATTTAAATATAAAAGACGAACTTAAAGGACGGTCACCAGGAAATAAAGTATACTTTTATTAACAACTTTGGCAACTTAATAATAAGTTAGGTATGCAATTACTTAGTTTTTGAGCACTAATATTCTAGTTTGTGGATTATAAATAAATAAAATTAAACATATAAAGAATATTTTAGTTTAAATTGCGATATATATGCATAGAGATAACATGTTGCTGAGATAGAAATTTTATGGACAGTTGAAATTTACCTTTAAAAAAAGTCAGAATTAATAGAAAAAAATGTTTGATTGAGAGAAGAATAAAGTCTTATTCTCAAGATTATGTAATTTATGTTATTATAATAGATTAAAACAGTGCTTTGACATTTATATTTCAACATTGTTCTCGCATTATTTTCACGTGAGACATTAACTATTTTTTTTTTCAATTTACTTATCAAGTTATATTGGTGTAATTTTTACTAAATATTATATTAATTATTTTATATAAAATGATTTTTTTATTAATTGTTAAATTATAATGTTATATTATTATGATTATTTATGTCAAAATTGAATAGTAATAATGTGATCAGATAATTCAAATTTATATATATATATATATATATATATATATATATATATATATATATATATATTTTGTGGGAATAATCCACAAAACACGTTATTAAGCAGGCGTAAAAATCAAGCCCAACTTTTAAACTAGACAATTTAGCTTGAAAAATGCATGAAACATATGAATTAGATCATATAATATTTCATATTATGTATCTTTGTCTAAATATTAGTAACATTCTATTAATTTATATCACGTATCTATAAGATGTATAATTAAAACAATAAAATTCATAAAAGTAGCCAAAATACATATCACTGTGAAATTGACAACACAACTTAACGTACCACAAAACATGAACTAATCACTTCCAAAATAGTTAAACACTTCCTATACTTCAACATTTGTCTACTCTAAAATATAACACCTAATTACTTAAAATGTAATATACATAACCATAAGAATTAAGGAAAAAAAATTAACATAAAATAATAAATACAAAAATTTATTAGCTTTGCTGGTCAAAGTATATTTGGCTCTAAAATTATTCTTGGTGAATGCAATGGAATAGGTTTGTTCCATGTCACAATCATAAATTGTTAAATTTATTCTCGTAATCTTCTTACAGCTAAGTTAAAACATTATTCTTCTTTTTTTTTCAAATTTATCTTTTATCACTTCTTATTTTGGCGATTTAAAGTAATTAAAAATAGGGCAAATGAAATTAGCAACAGAAAAGGAAATGGTATTTGGTGGGAAAACCCCTAGGAAGATGAAGGGGGAAGAATCATTGTACCATTTTTTTTTTAATTTCATTCTAATTTTTGTTCTAATATAAAAATTATAATATATTTTCTTTATAGAAGTACACTTATTTGAGAAAAAAGAATACTTTTCTATTTTTGTGTCATGCAATATATTCAAATTCATGAGTTTTATATAACTTAATTTTAAACTTATGACTCTTTACAACTTGGAAAGTGTTCAAATTCTCCTCTTATTAAATATACATTAATTGAGAAAGATTGGACAAATCTATTCTTTAAGTAGGTATATAAAACTGTTTTAATGAAACTAATCTACTCATTTAAAAATTAGGCTGAATTAGGTCAGTTTGTTTAAAAATTCTACTTAAAATCTTAGGATCAATTTAAAGTGGTAGGAATTTTTTATTTTTTAAAAGAAAATGTGTTGATTTTGAACTTAATTTTTACATTTATTTTAAATTTGAAGAAAGCTTATTTGAAAATTTGGATTTGGATAAAAATATCTCTTTTTAATTATTATTATTATTGTTATTATTATTATTATCTTTATTATTATTATTATTTATTACAAAATTTATACTGATTATAAATAACTACTCATTCCCAATTAAACTAGTTGTCCCAATATTAATAACAAACATTGAAAGTTCAACACCTAACCTAATTAAAAATATATATATATATATATATATATATATATATATATATATATATATATATATATATATATATATATATATATACCTAACAATTTATAAAAGGCACATAAGTATAATATGGAGAGTGGTTATATAATGTCTAAACATGCATGCTGTGTAAAATTCTTACAAGTAATAATTTACCTAAACCCAATCTATTTGATGGTCCAATTAATACAATTACTTCCTACACCTTCCCATTTCCTTGGCACACTTCTTCATTATAATGTAATAAAAAAACTGATATTTTAAAACTTTTATACTTTCAAAAGACATCTTTCCGAAATGTATTAAAAAAAAAAAATCGCAATCATAATATATTTTAAAATAAAATGTTTAGAATATATAATCTAGATTAAATTTTGACTATATCATTCAAAACACTCCATGATAAAAGTTTTCATTACAGCACAATATTTTCAGAACAATTTAAAATATTTCTGAAATATTTGTTTGGAAAACATGAGTTTTAAAACCTTTACCAATGCTTTAACAGAAAATATCTATAACATGAGTTTGATCCTTGCCAGCTTCAAATATAAGTGAATTTTAGGAGAAGGGGTGGATCTGTGCATTACCAGTGCTTCTATTCTGAAGGGCTCTTGCACGGGTTTTATATGGCATACCACACACCTACCAGTTTCACCACCTTTTTCCTTAAATTTTCCAGGTTATATTTCCAAAACGAATACTTTAGCTTGTTCCAAATTTTTCAATAGTAAAAGTTTTATTTATTCCGTAGAAAAAGTTTAATTAACAATTGTTCTCAGTGATTAATGTAGAATGGTCAAAAATATTCTGTATGTTTATCAAAACCCCTTTTTAAAAAAAAGCATAATCTTAAAGCTTGTTAATACATTCGAGAAAACTTCTTTATAAACATGTAGAGAAAAATATGAAGAGATGTATGCAAAGGAAACATGGGAGGGACATGAAACAATTGTCCGAAATGAATTGTCATGGGAATGGCTTCCACTGTTCAAGGAACAAAATTAAGCAATAAAAAAAAGCTTTAAGTCTAATTGGCATTGACGCAGAATCAAGGGCTCACCAAGTATTCTTTGAAATACACAACGCAATGTACAGAACTATACAGAACTATAAACAGTCGGTGATCCATATCAAAGCAGTGATGGCAGCAAAAAAGAACTGTGATGTTTTACCAAGAGTCGAGAAATTCATACATTGTTGTCTCGCTCCCAAGGAGTACTGAGATTAGGAGAGTCTAAAAAATGGTGCAATTCACGAGAATGAATGATAACTAAAAAAAAGGCACTTTGATTTTTAATAAACAGTTCAGTTACATTGGAAACAGAACGCTCTAATGACATATAACTTATAACTTGTTAAATATGGAAGGTAATGTTTTGCTCTACAATTCAAGGGCTGCAAAGGCTCCTTAAATCCTCCTCCTTGGCATACCAATTTGGTATTATTTTTGAAACATGCGGGTAAAGATCCTTGTAGGAGTTCCTAATCGTTCCTTCAGCAACGCCTGTGGCAATTGATATATCTGCATTAAGACAAGACGTCAGAAGGCAATTGATATATCTGCATTAAGACAAGACGTCAGAATGAGACACGTGCATGGAATAGCATAGATGTTGCAATTGCCAGATTCATGGGAATTTGGATCAAAATACTCATTTCAAATCTAATTTGAATTTAAAATTTTCAAATAAAAACCTATCAAATTGAAGAGATACAAATGACCCATTCACATCCCAAACCCCAGGTTATCCTCTAAGGAGTGGAGTGTCACAAACCTTTAAGAGGTTTCTTATCATCAGAAAGCTGAGTTATGATATATATAACTGCTGCAGCAATTGAGATGGGACTCCTCCTGAAAAAATTGCAGCAAGATGTGTATTAGTATCTATCATCAGAAAATAAATGTACATCTCTGAATATTATGAAAACTAAAACTGGTTGGAGAGAGATACACATGCAGAGGGCAATACAATTATTTTTGGCTGATAAAATCAAAATCACATGCAAGACAATCTTCAGTGCTTGCATAGCACACCTAAGAGGTCCCACTTCTTACAAACATGCCACCAATTCCTCAGCTTCCACTACTCACCCAGATGCAGCACACATCACGTAAAACCTGCAGGTTCCTAATCCAATAATCTAACAGGAACCTCGTTCTCCGTGGAAAAGCAGGAAGTTTGAAACCATAGTAAATCATGAATTTAGATAATTTATGATACCCCGAGCTTAATCTGATATCTTACATAGTATCACTGACACACTCTACTGTGTCAACTTTAGCCATCACGTTCCACTTAGAATAAAAATAAGTCTTTGGCAGAAACTAGACACTTATGCAGTACCAAAGCATAACGTAGTAAATGGGACAAACCACACTCCAGCTGTGAACAACCAACCTATTACAGTTTCTAAATTGACATAAGCTAAAAGTAAATATACCTTATATCAAATTCTTCTGATTTCTGCACAGCTTCCTGAGCAGCTTTAACAGCTTGATTATTCATACCAAGATTAGAACAGAATCGCCTCTGTTGTTTGAGATGAAAGTAGTCAGTAACATCAATGGAAAAAATTCAGATGAATTAGCTCCACAAATACATGTATCAAAATGAAATCAATGCTTGTGAAGTCAATAAAGAAAACTCACCATAAAGTCCCCTGCATGTATTGTACCCATCTCCACAGACTGACCATTCTCCAAACCCAGCTGTTTTACAATGTACTCTTTTGCTCGGCCAACTTCCTTCTTTGTGGCCCCATTGGCAACAGAGCAAATTTCTAGTTGAAATCCATAGGTTCAGGGAAGCTCATTTACATACAGAAAGATAAATTGGCAAGCATCCAGATGTTAAAAGAATCATAAGCAGTACCCTTAACAGTACGAGGTTTGTCTTCTTGTCGGCAAGCAATGTAGAGACAAGCAGCCAATAAAGCATCCTGATTTCTTCCTCTACTAGACTTCTGATCTTCAACCCTCTTATAAATCTCATTAGCCCGATCCTTCAAACCAATGGGGGGAAAAAACAAAAATAAGTGAATACATTTATTTTACATGAAAACTAAAGCAGAAGATGGAAAAGAAAAATTAAAATGAAGGTTTCAAGATTAAATTGAGACAATAAAAGTATTATAAACTTGGTTCTGAGAAGCTTGACATGACAAGAGGACTGCCAAAACGTAATCTAGTCCTTTCTCCACATCAATTTACAGATAGCCATACTAATTGCTTTGAAAATATACCTCACGTATTCAGGAAGGCACTTAAGTTTCAACCCACTAATTTTACCATAGTTGAAACTTATTTTGGCTCCCACAACTTTTCTAACATGTATCAAACATCATGAAGTAGGTGCACACGAAATAAGCCTGGCCTAGAGGATTATAAAGCCCTGAACCAAGAGAGGCTGTAAAGATACACCTCATTATAGAAAGAAGTGTTCACAACAAAGAGGAAAAAAAAAAAAAAACAATTTG
>Ga0209700_100721_pt1 | contig 65482 bp, 21 predicted proteins | sample SiratroredBW_FD_187528 | JGI IMG/M metagenome (GOLD analysis project Ga0209700, IMG submission 187528) | Root nodule microbial communities of legume samples collected from California, USA - Siratro red BW (SPAdes) (version 2) | ecosystem: Host-associated > Plants > Roots > Nodule | place: USA... | reverse complement strand
AAAAAAAAAAAAAAAAAAAAAAAAGGTAGGCTTAACAGAACGTGTTCTTGAAAAATATAAATGGGAGTAATAATTTCCTAGAGAAAAGTGTCTTTGTATATTTAAAAACATCTTTTATTTATTTTGCTGTAATTATAAATAAAAATGCTAACAAATTGAATTATACATATTTTGGAGACCAACTCCTCCCAGGCAATAACAACTAAAGCCAGTTTCATACTACACCTAACCATGGTCATGCAAGATATACAGACTCTAGTGCACTAGTTTTGGAGCTTCCAATTAAACCTTAGCTTACACGACTAATTTCCCTGTCCAATTTTGTTCTGGTGATTACCATGTCCAACACCAGGGCTGTGACCTGGTCCTTCAGATTTGGAAACCTCCGCCAGTGATGATTTCATGTTGTTATAATCTTCTGATGTAATGATTCCATGGCCAACACCAGGACTCCCTCCTGGCGTAGTGGGTCGGAAAGCATTGGCGGAGCCTGCACCTGAATCTTCCAATTTACTCGATGGTGATTCGACGTTTGTTTTAAGTGGTGGAAGGTGCAGTTGGGGATCATTTGCTACAGTGTTTGTGTTTGGTAAGTAATGCTGGTTCAGTGCCTTTATATTTATTTTCCTGCCATGTGCTAGAAGGGAACCATGGCAGGCAACTAGAGCTAGAAAGATGAACAAATATTTTTGCTGAAATTTAGCCATGGTCACTAAAGAAGCTGTAGTAAGAGACTATAGAGAATGAACTAGTTACCTACCTCAGATAGTATGATGAAGAGAGATAGATTCAAAGGGAGGTGATACCACAAGTTATGGGATCCTTAGGGTATTTATAACATGTTGAGTCTGAGTGCTATCTCTTAAGATTCTTATTGATACTGAATGTAATTATGCAACTTGACTAAGTTTGAGGAGTGCAGTGCATCATGACCTTCGAATGTGGACCGTTTATGTGTCAAATTGCTTTCAATTTCGTGGCCCCAGCCCACTAGCGCAGCCATTCTCTTTTCTACACATAAAAAATTAATTTGGCTCATCGTTTTGTTTCCAAATATATACATTTGATTTGATAATTTCCTCTTTTTATCCTCGTCTCTCCTTTTGCTGCATATAAAAAATTTGCTTAAATGAATTTGATGCGTTAGTTATCTTAGTTAGAATATGATAATAATGCATGGTCTAACAGAGAACTTAGATGTGAGAAATGAAGTCAAGTTAAAAAGTTCATAATATGCTAAACTTATGTCAATCAAGTTGGCATAGGGACTTCTAGAGTTTAGTCCACATCTTGTTTCGTGAAATTTCAAATTAGAGTGGCAGAAAAAGAGTTGGTGTGGTGTGAGAAAGGACAACAGACAAGTTCACTAGATTATAAGTAAAACAGAGACTATAGTTCACTCTAACGGATTGACACTCACATGAATCAATCCGACATTTTTTAAGCAAAATGGCTAATAAATAAAATTTTAATTAGTATTTTAGTATTTATAATTGTAAAAATTTTAACTTTTGTTTTTATATTTAAAAATTATTTATTTTATTCTTTTCAAATATTATTTTAATCGCTTTTTAGTCCTTTATTTATATATATAAAATTTTAGTGTGGATACTCAAGTGATAAAGTGAACTAAATCAAGATAATCTTGGGAGGAGGATGTTGTAGAATTGCATTTAGATCAAATTCTGTGATTAAGATTTTAACTAAATGGAAATTACCTTATTAATATTGGAGAGGTCACTTAAGAGACCGTGTCGAAAATGTGATGATGTATTCTATATTCTATGTATTATAATGTTTAAATTAATGATGATGATATGTTATTATTTTTTGATGTTTTTATATATTTTATTTGAAGTATGATGTATAAATGTGATATTAATTATATATATACTTTGCATATTCATATTATTGATATTGACATGTATGACATGATGTATAAATGACATATGTTCTTTTTGGAAGGCTCGTTGTGGGTAATGAATTCTTAAAAGATCCTATATGTAGGTAATAATATATGTATATAAAATTTGACTTTAAATGGATGATCCTAATTGAATGATTTGCATGATCCTTGATGAGTGATGTATAGGAATATCTGAAGTAGTATCATGGCTTAAATAGTCATGATAAATACAAATTAATGAAGATATTTCACTATTGTCTAATAACATAAATAGGACTTCAGGTATAATGAGATTAAAAAAAATTATATCTAAGTGAGTATAAAAAAATATCTTTTATCTCATTTTAATATAAAAAAATATAAGCCAATTAAAGTTTAGTGGATTCGAAACATAGTAGATATTAGACGTTAGTGGAACTTATTTATCATAATTTTATAGTTTTTTAGAGAATATTTTGTATTTAGTTATAACATAATATATGTTTAGTATAACCCACTCTTACTTATATGTGTGGTAGGTGTGACGGTCAATAAATGGAAGGAAATTTTATTGCAAGAGGAGAAGAATTAAACAAAATTGTATATGATGAACTAGTTTTTAATTAATAGTTTATCTATTATGTATTACTTTTTACTACTGAATCTCAACTATATTTGTATGTATATTATATAGTTATAGTATGTTTATTGTATTATTATTATTATTAACTTGCATACTTATTATTTATAAATAAATATATATCATATAATTGGAATAGTAATAATTTGGAGGGGATGTCAGTTGCAAAAGTCCTTAAGCATATTCTTTTTGTTTTTCCTGTGGCAAACAGACACAAATTGATGAATTATGATACCAATAAAAAATAATCGGTAGAATGGAGGCTGCAGAAAGATACGGGATTCTCCAGTACATTACCTCCACTTAGAGTGGTATACTAATAATCTCAGATCTTTTTACCTTGGTCCACTATTAACATTTATGTTGTGTTTCATTGGGTGTTGGACTGTACCATTAATTATTCTGTAATTGATCATCTTGAGGCTCTGTTCTTATATATAGGACTTTAAATTAATTTAAAAGGATTACCACTATTATAGTTCATGCTTTTAAATTTGTCAATATTTGTAGAATGTGGATTATGGAAAGTTATGGTCTAGCACTGTCTTTGGCTACTCAAATTGATGGTCTTCAAGGTTTGATGGAGCACTCCAATTGACGGACTTGAACCAAGGTGAAAAAAATGACCCTATTACGGTTCAGAGTGCTGCCACTCATGTCTTAAACTTAATATAAGGGAATGACTTACAAATTAAGGTCAGATAGAAATCCTCATGTTCCGAAAGAATACAATGAATAATATATAAACAAAAATATCTATATATTTAAAACATCTTTTAAAAAACTTTAAATCATCATAAACAAGTTTTCATCAAAGACTAACACTTAGTACATACCAGAATTGCATCAAAGTTAATATACATACAAAAATAAAAATGAGTAAAAAGCAACATATCATTATATAATATATATATTATAATATGAAAAATATAACTATCCTAATTTACATATATCAATATCATGTTTGTGAATAAAGTAATATTTAGACATATATTATGATTAAATAGGAGACATCAAAACTTTAAACTATAATAAATAAACTCCATCAAAGACTAATACATAATACATACTAGAATTGAGTTAAAGTTTTCAATATTATGATAACACAAAACATCAGTTACTAAATCATATCTATATTTATTACCAAACTAAATGGAAAGTTCTTTCATCTTTTCACAATTATATCATCAATGAAGTTAGGATATCTACCTTAAGTTATTATTATGTTTATTATCATCACATAAGGCTTAATATCACACCAAATATCCTGCATCTCTTGGAAATAAAAATAATTTTAATTATATTGTTACTTATACTTTTATAAGTAAAAGTTATTTTCTTAGATGAATGTTTTGAATGTTAGTTTGAGTAAATGGATAAACCTTACAACACTTGTTCTGTTTTGATGAGATTTATTACTACTTACTTTTTTTTATCTATAAATACACTATATTCATAGCAAGAATATGCACAATAACTCTTATAAAAAATTTAATCTATTTTAGATTATTTTTTAAAAACATAGGTATTGATAAGATTAAGAGATCCTTGAGGTTATTATATCTTGCGATAGAAACACATCATTTTATCTTTTCGTCTGCAGTGGGAGTATGTTCTCTTTAACCATAATGTTCTTATGTCTTAACCCAAACTCTTTCTAATCACTTCTTTATTAATAATTTATATAATTTTTGTTTTTATTTGTTACAAGAATTGTTTGGCTTGATCAATTTCATTTATTTATATCTGTGTCTTTTTGCTAACATTCTTGGAGAGAAAAATCTTCATTATTTTTTTATTGCAAAAATTCAGAGACAATAGATATGGATATGTTTAAGTCCCTCTCAAGTAAGTCTAAAAAATTTATAGGTAATTTTTTTTTTCTGATAATAATAGATGAAATATTGCCTCCTTGAACTAAGGTTATTTTTTGTTATCTCCAATTATTCCTCTATTATATCAAATTCTACTTTGTTTAAAAATATGTAGGACGAAGCTTTATATCCTACTTATCATATTTTTAATAAATTTTTTTATAAAGATTGTGATAAAACTTTTTATAAGTTATGAAATAAAAGAAAATCAGATTTAAAATATATTAAAATGTTATGGTTATGTCTCTTAATAAAAGAAATAGGAATTAAAATAGTTAAGTATTAGTTACCATTTATAACATTACTTATAGATTCATTATTGATATTAACTGCAAATATTACATGTAAGTAAATTGCTAAAGTAAGAATTGTTCATATATTAATTATAAATTCAATATTTTTCATTAATAGTTAAATGATATATTAATAGTAGATAAAAATTGTGTAGTTTTAAGTTAAAGGACTAAATCTAAAATAGGGACAAAACTGAACTCGTGTTTTTTTTTTACTGAACTGTAAATGAAGCAAATACATACACATAACATCTTAAATATAAAATAAATCACCTTTTTTTATTTTGTAATTAAAAGGGTTATAGTAAGATTTAAAATTATTTATAAAAATGGCAACATTAACATGGTTATTGTAAGATTGGGAGTAATCATTGATAAGCTAAGTGCAGACTACCTATTCCTAATTAATATTGTTAAAGCATTGTAGTGTTCAAAAATTGCTGCTAACTTTTGGACTCTACCTTTTGAGATCATGTACTCAGCTACAATGAGCAATAAAGCAATTTACTATACATAGTAACATTTCTAATGTCTTGATTTTATAATTTTTCCTCTTTTATAAGATTTAAAAGCTGGAAGCATTGATAAGTGTATAAATAAATAAATACTAATTTTACAAATAAATATTCAAGGCACTCATGAAATCTGTGAATGTGCTTTAATTAATCAAATTAAGAAATCATGCTGAAGAGAGGAAGCAAGGTCAAGTCAAAAGTAGCATGGTCTCATAGTCCCTACCACTTCAATATGTTTTATCAATATTTATCAAAGTGTTGATGGCACAATCTTTATTATATATATATTTTTAATAAATATCTTATAATTAATTAAAGTTTATTAAAAACATTGAATATATTAAAAAAAATCCACTATAGAAGAAGTAAAAGTATCCATTAAAAAAATGTTCAATAAGACATCATGAGTTAAAAATGTTTAAAATTTGAATGAAGCCAAAAAAATATGAAGAGCATAAATGAAGATGGCAGTGGAGAGTCATATATAGGCATAATGTTGGCTCCAGGGACTGGGGAACAACCCCCACTTCTATGCCCACTAACTTACTAACTTAATTATTCATAAATAAACTAAGAATAAATCATTTGTGCTGTCAAAAAGTATAAACAGTTTGTGTACTGATTAAAATAAAAATTATAAATAATTATGTAGGATAAACTTTTGTAATTTAATAATAATTATTTTAAAATTATATTAAAAACCATTTATCTTTATTCAGCATTACAATATTTTTCATAAAATTAATTATATTCCCGTTAATCTCAATTAAGATTTCTAACAATTCTTATATTTGCTTGTAACTTGAACCATGGTTGAATAAAAAAAAAAAAAACTTTTTGAAAGCTTTTCTAGATATACATCTAATTGTAAAATAATTCTTGAAAACACTTTCAACTTGCATTCAGCTAATTTGTTTAAAGGGTAGAGATTAACTTTTTATTTGATAGACGAGAAGGAAAGTGCATTAGGTTAGTTGGTGTGTGATGCCATAGCTAATGGCTCGGTTGCATTGCTTTAGTGCACGAGCTATGTTTATTAATTTAACTATTTATCAATAATTCTTTTTCATGTCTTTAACTTTATTTTCATAATAGTGTGATGTGACTTATTTATAAGCTAACCCTTGTTGGTGTGTCTGGTGCCATGTTTGTCGTCATTATCAGTGGTAATAAAACAAATAAAAGTGGAATTGATGCATATTGCAAGGAGATGCATGAATGACATTAAAGGAGATGTGTAAATATGCAATTTATTTATCATTGAATAGGTTTGGTTTTCTGAGATTTTTTTTTTCTTTTTCTGTTGGGCGATCTTTCACTCTGAGAAATTTCAACAAAAATCAATATAAAATGAAGAGAAAAAACTATCAAAAACTAAACTAAAGTCAGAGACTCTTCTAAAATATTTAAGGTTAAATGCGATTTCTGTCATCATATTGTGTTCAATATGTAATTTTTTTTCGGATATCAACATGCCATTTTGAAATATAGACATTTGATCTTCTATTTTAGAAATTTCATAGTGGTAAGTCCTATTAGTATAAATTATTACTACAGTAATTGAACTTCATATTATTTGACAACAAAAGTAACTTTTTTTATTGGTCAGATTGTATAAGTTGATAAGAAAGATTTCAAAATTATTGAACAAATGAGGAAAATCAGTTAAAAAGAAGATTAAGTCAGTTAACAATATCATTGCATTCCAACAATGTTGGGCTATTTAAGCAGAGTCGTGTTGCATATAAAAGAAGAGAAAATAAAGTGTTTTAAACGAGAAGAAAATAAAGTTGTTCAAATTCATATATTTATTAAATTTTAGATATCGAAAGCACTGAAAATAATTTAGAGGTAAAAATTCTAATACAAGTGAGTTTGATGACACCAAAAAGTCATTAAATTAATTTCTTTTGTTATACATGATAGTTTGTTTAAAACATAAGTTAATTTTGAAAAAACAAATTTATGCTTAAACATTGGGCTACACTGTTTCCTAGCCCAAAAAGGTGCTCTTACTTGGTCGGCACTTACTTCCTAAACCATATCAATTTTAACCTGCACTCCATCAATTTTTAAAATACTAAAAGTGTTTTTGATATTTCTTTTTTAACTTTTCATAAAAGCATTCCAAAAAACATTCTCGAGTAAGCTAATTAAAATTAATATTATAAATAAGATCGTGAAGAACTCACAAAATTGTAAAACATAATATGAATAATAGATTTTACTTTTTAATATATATATATATATATATATATATATATATATATATATATATATATATATATATATATATTTTAGACATATTATAAATAAATAAAAAACAATGCAGGTTAAGAATGATTTTCTTTAATTAAAATTGAAACTCATTCAATTCAATTAAGAACAATGCATTAGAAAATACTTTTAGTTCTTAATTAGGTTTAAAATTTGTTTTGAATTTTAATTCTATTAGATGGTGATTTATTTTAATTGAGATTGAAACTCATATTCAATAAATAAAGTGAAAGGTACATTAGAGAAGACTATGAATTGTTAATTGAATTTGGAATTTGTTTTCAATTTAAATTGCATTAAGTTTGATTCATTGGTATTACAATTGTCAATACATATAACATGATAAAATTTTAATTTCATTAATTCTAATTAAAATTAAGTTTTAATTGAATTCATTCACCCAAGAAGGTGATCACATGTTTTTTTTTACAATTTTAGTGATTTTTATGATTTTACTAATTTAGAATGTTACATAAAATTTGAATCGATATAACATATTCCATTTTACAATCTTACAATTTTATGAATAAAATCTAGATTTTAATTATTCTTAAGATTATTTTGTATCAAGTTTTCTCGAACTTTGAAAAATCTATTCCAAAAAATTATTTTAGAATATTTCAAAAAGTTTATTATAGAATAGCTTTTTAAAATAAACTTTAAACCTTAAATCCTAAATATGTTTCAAAATAACTTTTTGAAATACTAAATCTGAAAATCATTGTAATGTAGAGGACATTTTAGTTATTTCATGCAGCTGAGGGGGTGCAGGTTAAAATTTGATATAATACAGGAAGTAATTGCCTATAATAACTCTAACAAAGCTCTTCTGGTATTGAAAAGAAACATAATGTTTGGGAATCGTGATTATGGATTACTACTAGCACCTCCCTTTTGCTATCTGACATGTATTTTTTCATCCTTCGTTGTGTAATTGAGATTTTATAAGGAATGAAAATAAAGTGTAATTATTTTGTTGAATCCCTATAACCTGTTTTTTTAAATTATATCAATAAAACTATCAATTTAGTATCCATTATTCAATGGGTATCAATATACCCTTATACTCGTTTATTATTTTCTTTTAATTAAACAAAAGTATTATTTTATATTTTAATTTCACGGCGTAATATATAAAAAACTAAATTATTTATTTGGTTCCTAATTTTATATAATTTATTCAATTTAATCTCTACATTATTATAAGTTTTAATCAATTTTTTATTTATTTTTAAATTAACGTTAATTTGGACATTTTCATCAATTGACACTAACACGTTAGATTCATCAAGTAATCTAAAGTAAGGAAGCAAATGAATAGTAATATAAAAAGTCAAAGACTTTTAGAGCTTTTAATGTAACACTCTACACTAACACGTTAGATTCATCAAGTAATCTAAAGTAAGGAAGCAAATGAATAGTAATTTAAAAAGTCAAAGACTTTTAGAGCTTTTAATGTAACACTCTTAATTTTAATTTTATAGTAAATATTTTTCCTTTTATTATTATTATCTCTATAGGTGTAAATTTTTTTGATAAAATATCAAAATTTGATCATAAAATTAGGCTCAAAATCTCATAATTTTGAAATTTAAATAATTATAAAATGCTTTAAATTTTTTTGAACTTTAATAGAAAGAATTATAAAATTTATTAGTTTATTTTAACTTTAAATAGATAAAATTATAAAATAATAATTTATTCCAAATTTAGAAATATATATTTTAATCTTAAAAATATTTTAGAAATATATACTAAGACAGTAAGTATTTGAGAGCTCACTTTTCATAAAATAAAGACGTGTGAGGAAAAAGAAATTTATAATATAAAATAATCACCATATTAAAAAACTAAAAATGTCAAATCATTATTAAACTTTTAATTCCTCTTTTTTTACTTTCTCATTGACTCTTTATGACTTTTTTTCTCTCTTTATTCTTATTAGCCTATGTCTATTTTTTTATAATAATTATTGACACTTTTGTGTTTATGGATTGTTCATTTACGAGTTTGAATGTTATTTTACTTCATCTTATTTTGAAAAATGTCCAAGAATACGGGGAAATTTATAGAAAAAAAAACTTTATAAAAATTTTAGAATGCAAATTCCTAAATCTTTCAATTCAGATTTTGGTTGAGTATACGTTAACAACAATTTCATAACTTATATCTTACTTCACTACATGATCTAAGATGTATTTTCTTAAAAAAAACCTTAAAAATATTTAATTTAAGATTTGAAATTACCCAATAATGTTTTAAAATGAAAGAGTTATGAATCTCAAAAGTTGATACTCCTTTTTCTAAAATTATCAAATAGAAAATTTGTAACTTAAATGAATTAAATGTATCATTTAGTAAAATGTTTCAAAATCTACTTGGAGATTCTGATCTACATTCAATTAGTTTTTCAACCATATATAGTTTACGGATTTTGGATATTATTTACTATTTTAACAAATTTTGTAATGTAAAAAATTATAAATGAAGTCACCTTTTGTTCTGTGTACATACCTATTTTTCATGTTTTAATCATATAAATGACTTAAACCAATTTTATTGGAAATTAGATTTAAAAATCTTCAATTTTGGTTTTGAAATTTATCAAAAAAGATGTTGAAATAAATAAGGTATGATTATTAGAAATTGACACTTCATTTCTAAAAAATGTAAATGAGAAAATCTAGATTTTTTTTACTTTTTCCATTTTAGTAAATGATTTTTCAAAACTTAATTGCATAAAACTATACCTGTTAAGTTTTCCAACTATATGTAATTTATAATTTTTGAATGTTATTTGGTATTTTAAATAAAATAAGTTAGAGTTAAGATCTGAAACGTGTAAATGAAGAAAATACTTTTATTTGACGTGAATTGTTTTATAAGTTAAAATCTCACTTGAATAATAAGTTGTCACTTAGATGATAAAACTCATCACTCATTACAAAAAAATCCTAAACTTACCGATAAAAAATGACGGATAAATTTATATCTGTCGATAAATGGTTATTATCGACAAAATTTGACAATAATTTAGTAAATTAATGATAAATTGAAAATAATAATAATAATAATAATAATAATAATAAAAATATTTATAATATTAATAATTTACTCCACCTACAAAATAGTTTACTAAATTAAAATTCAGTTTAACAAAAATTAATTGCAAAGGATTACATATAACTTCAGTATTCATAAAGAAATTCTCGGATAGGTATAGATACGTTTACAAAACCAATAAAAATTACAAACGAAAAAAAGTATGCATGATTATTAGATTATTTTATAAATATTTTATACGTTAAATATTTATAGAAAAAAAAATCAATTTCTCCGACAAATAAATTTTTTTCCCGAATATATAGTATTGTCTTGTCATGGATAGTCAATTTGCATGTCATGCAAATTAAGAAGTGGTTTTGCAATTTGCAGCGCTCTATATTTTACGTCAACAGAAAATCACGTGATCACAGCGATTCTTGGAGTTGAAGTGATTTTATGACCATCGAAGTTGTTGAAGGTGGCGATCATTAGGGCATGCAGGAAAAATGTACTTTAAACAATATAAAATGAGAGTGTAGGTAATGGTGTCAGCTTTAACAGTTAAGTTATAAAACTCCAAGTTGGAAGATGGTTGGATTCAAATGTTTGGCTTTATGGAAATAACGATGAAACGGGAATTTAAGGGAGACAACTTGGTTATGCTGATTAGTAGGTGTTACTTTAAATATAGACGTTGAACATGTGTATTCATTTCTTCATATCAAGTTGCATTTTTGTTGTTCTAGGGCACTTTTTACTTTTACATAAAACTATGGCCCTGCATAAAGTATTAACTTTATTAATTAATATGGAGCATCTTTTCAAACTTCGAATAAAAAGATTGACAAAGTGTATGTTATTATATTGAATGCAGAAGATTACATAATGATCTGGCTGTGATACAGAATTGGGAATCACTGATAATTTTTTTCTTTTTTCCGGCAAGGTGTTCTAGGTGATTTATGGATTGTTTAAATTCATATAGAGCTCAAATCTGTCTTCATTAGAGTTTGTAGATATCCCTTTTAGTAACTCTGAATGGGAGTGCTGTATGATCTTATATATACTATGGCAAGCTTGTATTATCATTGAATTGAAGCTATAAAATCCTAATTACATATTTTTCAAACTTCAAATATTACGGATGAACTATTTCATGCATGTACATGAGGCGTTTAAATTTCATGTACTGAATATCTATAATTATAATAAATAAAGGAGCACAAATGGAAAATTTTGACACGTGTCACAACTAGAAAAATTTTCAAACAAAAATCAAAATAAAATGATATACAAAATTTATAAAGTAATACTGTGTGGTAGTGTTTCAACACTAAATTGTAGCTTTCTCTACATCCGTCACGTACTAAACTTTTTTTCGTGTATTTTAAATTTTTCTCTCCTTTTCCTTCTCATGTCTCAAATCTTAATTTCAATCTCTTTCTTTGAAAGCTGCCTCTCAATCTCGCTTCTCTCACTATTGTTGCCTCTCAGTCATGCCTCTCTCACTCTCGCCTTTCTCCTTTCTTTGTTAATCTCTTTGTTTCATTGTCTATAAACCCTATTTTATTGTTTCTTTCACTGCCTCACGTGTCTCTATAATACCTCTTTCTTTTGTCTAGTTTGTTTGGGTTTCAAAGTTTTCCGAAACGTTGTTACACTGCATAGTCATTATAAAGAGGTAAAATCTCGGGCTCGAAACTTTAATCATTCATAAATATTTTGTTAGCTAGAAACAATGACCAAAAAAGTTAACAAATGGTGTTACACTGCAAAGTTGTTTAACTTCAACACTCCCAAAAAACAGGGAAGATATGAGGTTCACAATATTTTTGTGAATTTTGCAAAAATAAATTAACTTAATCATATTAACACATCCTATTGTTATTTTACAGTGTTAAAAGTTTCTTCTTGAATGATTAGGATTGTTCTGTACCTAAATCATTGACCAAAATAAACTATAAATGTTGTTGTAACACTGCGTGGGGTTATTCGAAATTTACACCATTCGAGCAGATAAAATCGGAAAGATATCTTAAAAATGAAAACTAAGCTAAACCCACACAAGACATTGAGTTTGTGGTATTCTTTCTCATATATGTTGTTCAACTTTCTCATTCTTACTCAATGTGAGACTTAGACTTACACTACTTAAAAGACTTAAAATGCATTTATATAAAATAATTATTTCTAAAATTTTTAATATTTTGGATTTAGAGTTCCCATTTCAAACTTTAAAAAAGTATTTTTTTTCACGCTTTGTGATAATAGATTGTTTATGATTTTCACAATTTTAGACCATTTTGAGTAAACGGTGTATTTATGTGTGATCAAAATGGAGAATTAATTAAATTTTGAATTTGTTTTTATTGTTTATTATTTATGTTTTCTCCATAAACAATCAATGCCTCATTCACGTTGTCTCAATCATTAGATTAAAGAAGTCTTTATGTCATATATTACAATAATTATTATTATTATTATTATTATTATTATTATGAAAATATAATAATAATAATAATTTTTATTATTATTATTACAATTATAATAATAATAATTATTATTATTAAGAGATTAATTCGTGACTAACTTGACAAACAATTTATTAACAAACATAATTTGCTGGTAAATTGACGTATGAATTAAATTATTGATGGATTAAATTTGTTGATAAATTTAATAATGAAAAAAAATTTAAAACATTGTTTTCAAATTTCTAGAATGAGATTTCTAAAACAGGCTTTCCATAATAAAATTTTCAGAATGCATCAAATACATTATGAAATAAGCTTTTCAGAACAAGATTTTCAAAACAAGCTTTCTATAACATATATAATATTTTTCAGAATGTATTTTTCAAAATAAATTTTCGAGAATAACCTTTCCAAAAGCACATGAAATATGGTCTACAAAGAGTTTTTGGGGAATGAGCTTTTTTTGGTAACATGTTGGCAACGGTGATGTGATTCAGCGAGGGAGATGTCCACAGAGAGTGAATACAACAGAGTGGCGGAACAAAGCGGGAAAGGAGAGAGAAAAATGTAAAACCCATGAGGGTAACTCGGTTATCTAATCTAATTGAGGGGATGCGGTTAAAAAGAAAATGGGTGCAAGAAGCAAAATCCTACAGACCAAAGCATAAGACATTAAGCCATGAATGCCGCTTCAGAAATTATTAGGCAGTACAGGACCACCTATTTTATGATTTCAATTAATATCTAAATAATATGTATTTAAATTTTTTAAATTAATAAAAAATAATTAATAATATTTTTGTGTCACGTATAAAAATTAAATGAGACCATGAACAAGTGATATTACAGAATCACCTAATAATTTCTGCTACCACTCGGATTGTTTGCCTATGTTTTTGGAAACTCTGTTTGATGTTATTGTTTCCGTCATATGCAAAAACATATTTCACATTCTGTTTAATGAGAGAACTTGGTCTAATTTATAGCTTTTTTATATATTTTTAGTTGACATGTGCTAACAAAACAGAGAAAATATGCTTTTTAAAAAAAATATTAACCAATTGTTGACATATTGTATTTGAGATTGAACAAATTTTGCATTGGAAAGTTAGGAAATATTGGACAAAGTCAAATTGATATGATGCCTAAGCAGATGCATTAAAGTAAATAAGTTGCTTGATTGAAACTACGCCTTTATTCATGAGGTAACGGTCCGATTCAACAAAGATTTTTACATTTTGAGCTATTAAAATTGTCATAGATGATGAAGCTCCTTTACAAGTGACAATTAAACGCTGTCAATTTTTCAAGTTTGCGTTTCTAAGTCAAGGAAGAAAAAAAATCTCAAAAGAATATTAAAAAGAACTCGATATTACAAATCATGTATCAAATTTCACAAAATAAAATCAATGGGCCAAGATCATAAGCTGTAAATGATGGGTGGAAACATCTTTCATGTTAGGCAAATGGTTAGTTTTGAACATTGTTGATATTTAAAAGTTGTTTCGAAAAGCAAATAATAAAATAACTATTCTTTTACATGGTGCCTAGAAACAGGAAGCAGTTGCCGTTGATGGAGGTGATCTGTGGAATCTTTTCACCATATGTCTCCTATGATTACAAGTTGTTGTAAGATTGATGGCATTGTGTGGGCCATTGATTAGTGAAAGTTGTAATTTAATTTCCTATTCATTAATAAGCTGAAATTTATGGTTTCCCTGCCAGCGCACACTTCTTATCTTCTATCCATTTGTCATGAAGACCATAACCATGATTTTAAAGAGTAACCACCATTCTTAACAACGAATACAAGACCACAAAATTTAATGTGCCAATGTGTTTTCAAGGGTTTGTTTTCTTCTGTCGACTGAAAAGTTTTATGTGAAGGTACCTCATTTCAAGTCCCGGTTTGCATTACTAGTTTTACTATTACTAAAACCTATAATGGTGGTTACCACATGCATCGTAATAACAAAAAAGAAAAAATAAACATAAACTTTAAAAATGAAATAATTCAATTCTTATATAGGAAAGTTCTCCTGGTTGGCATGCATCATCTTTTGTGCATATTTGGAGTGTTATATATAACAACTTCAGTGTCAGAAGTCTGTAAAGAAGGATATTGAGAAGTTCCTCGTTGTCCATTTCAATTATTAGGATGTTCTTTACATATTTGTTGAATAAAATTATATAAAACCAATTGATTTTCAGATACAATCTAAAATATGTTAAATTATCTGATATTAAGAATTGAAAATCTCGTTAAAATAGATCTAAATGATTTAGATACCATTTAAAAATGTAAACTTTAAATCTAACTTTGATCCATTTATAAACTATAAAATAATCTTAGATATGAGATCTCCTTAATGTGAATTGATTTTAAACTGAAATCTATTGACAGACTCACCTAGTTCCACAGATATCTATAAAAAGAAAATGTTGGATATGTTGAATAAAACTAATGCTCATCATTGCTCATAAATTAGCTGGACGTGTACAGAGTAATTCAAAAATGCTCAAAACTAAGATTACAAAAGAACATACATCTCACAAATGGAGTGAAAAAAATCAGAATGTGGAGACAGTTTTCGTACTGCAACCGGCAACAAAACTTTAAACTGCTTCCGGAGACAATATCAGTGTCGATATTTACACCTTTCCAGGAGTTAGAGGAGGTTAAGACGAATAATCATTTTGGAGGAAACGCTCATAAGCAGTTCCATGTAGTGTCTTGTTCACATCATCCCAATTTTTAATGTGCTCTGACAATGGTCCTCTGTGTATCTTAACCTGACGGCTTGTTAATTCCATCTGTGGCAATCCTAAAAAATCTTGCACGTCTTTCAGCTTCTGAATAAATGTGAAACAAATATATTTTGTTAACTTCAAATGTATATATAAATTCATTTCAAGAAACAAAAGTTTGTTGTATCAACCATGTCACAGAACCATGTTAGAGGTTTAGTGAAATTCATTTTCAAGAAAGTTTGCCACATCACTCACTTGCAGCTTCATTATTTCACATATACTTTGTTTCACACAAAACAACTCTTCATTCTTTTAGTACAAAATGAAGGAGTTTATATTGAGGAACTTACAGTACGATTTGTAATTAGATCTTCATAGTACAGGATCATATGCCTAGTGATGTTGAAGTATTCTAAAGCCTTTGCAGTTCTCATCTCCATATCCTTCAAATCAGCCAGCAATGATGTAGAATTAACGATAGGCTTGTACTTTGAAAGAGTATCCGCCTAAAAGAAGACAAATCAGTTTCATTTTATGTTAAAGATATCAAGGGAAAGGCAATATATATATATATATATATATATATATATATATATATATATATAGAGAGAGAGAGAGAGAGAGAGAGAGAGAGACCTCTTCTGTGGAATGTACATGAGACTTATGAGCTCCATTCAGAAGTTTAGCATATCGGTCATAGGAGTTGGCAAGCATTGATACCATTCTGCGCAATAAGTTTCTTCGAAAAAGAAATATGACAGAAACACCTCTACGGTTGAAGTAATCTGCTATTTCCTTAGGGTGCTCCATTAATCCCTGCACCAAAATCAGAAGTCTTGATGCTATTACTAAATACTAATCTATAAAACAGAAATGTAGGTGAAATAAGCATGCATAACTATACATTTTATTCCATAGTGTCACTGAAATTAGATTTTGCTCCTGCCAGTTTTATTAGCTACAATGTTATTCCAGTAGTTTCCATATAGACACAATTTAGTCTCCTATCAGATTCATATTCATCCATATGTGGTCAGACATGTATAAAAATACTTGCGTTGTAAATTTTAAATGTTGGATTATTATGTAATACACACCATCAGATTTAATGATATCACACTCAATACCCCTTCTTCTATTGACATTTAGATTTCGGCGCTACCAGTCTTACTATCCATAATGTTATTCCAGTAGTTTCCAAAGAAACGTAATTTAGCCTCCTATCAGGTTCATGCTAATCCATTTCATCTCTTTCTGGTAATATGTCGTCACTATTTCTTTCTATGATATAAACTAAAATACTTGCTCAATAAATCTGACATATTAGATTACAGGGCAAAATCTATTCACACACCCTGTCATTCAATGATTTTACAATCAATACACTTTTTTTTGGACATTGCACCGACCGACCTCAATTCATATAAATCATAAGAAATCACGGGTGATCTGTATCAAACACAAGGGTACGTAACACTACACAGTTTTACGTTATTACAGAGGATAAAAATGACAAGGACATCAAGCGTAATATCACTAAAACCTCATGGGGTATAAGCATAATTGCAACAAGGTAGCCCTACTCTATTCAATGATCGTAACTGGTAGACAGAAATTGATAAGTATGTTCCAGAGTCTCAGAAAAAGTACTTGTCCTCAAAGTCAAGCACACGTTTCAAGTTTCACTTAGACCCTTCACATCAAATACAGGAAGCGGTGGGGGGGCATCAAAATGACATTGAAACCTAAGCCATTAATACTATACGAGTATGCCTACAAAACAAATAACGTTTCCTCTTTCTTGAAACACTTATGTTTAATTATGTTTCTGACGCATAAACCAGATCACTACACTCTGGACAAGACTCAACAACAGTGAGCACTTTTACCTGATTAAGCATCCACTTCAATCCAATTGCAGCTGAACACTCGTTCTTGGAAGCACTACTGAACCAATCCAGGTTGTAAACTTTATCCAAAGTCTGCACAATGGTAGAAACATTTACTCTTCTTTCTCTAACAGAAAAAACCTCCCCATTGGAGCTCACATTTATATGGCTATTCAAAAGGGTCTCAAACCACCCACTGCCTGATCTCTGATTTGACAAAATAGCAAAGAACCGCACAGGATTCCCAGCACACTCACTCCTACCAAAGCCAAAAGCCAATTAACAAGACCCTAACCACAGTCAAAATGACCATAAAACACGGAAGCTTCTTCACATTACCTGTTGAAAGACACAGGATTGGGGTAATGCAACAAAGGAACATCTGTTAGGCCCAATCTATTCCGCAAAGGCTTCTCACTTTGCAACTCCATAAGCATAGTCCTAGCATGAGTGCTTATCTGCTTTAGACACACTGAACAGATAAAAACACCACACACCATTGAAAAGATCAACACCGACATCCTTAACAGCATAGGCGATTTCTTCGGAGGCTTTGTAACCAGAATAATTTCCTACAACCGAAGTAAGAAAAAAAACATTACAACCATGTCAAAGGAAAGAAAAAGGATAGAGGGTAAAATAAAAATCGATTCTTCAAAGAAAAACATTAGCACTTGTTCCAGTCACACAAGCCCATAAAAAAAAAGTTACATTTAAGACTAATGGGTCAGAGCGAAACATGCAGAGGGAGCTCAAAGCATTAATTTTTTTTCCTTCCCCGGTTTGGTCAGAGTGAAAGCAACAACTTTCAAAAATAAGCGTGAAGAGGGAAAGATAAGGTAAGAGTCAGTTCTAGCGTGTTTGAAAAGTTTTGGAAACGGAACAAAAACATAAAAGAGGTATGATGGTAACTTTGAAGGGTTGCCAAAAAAGAAGAAGCACATTGTTGCTCACAGCAGAAAGGACAAATGGTTTTAGTATAAGTGAGGACCGCACAGTAGTACCTTGTTGAAGAAACACATGTCTTCTAGTAACATTGCTGTTGAAGAAACAAGAGAGACAGAGAGAGAGAGAGAGAGAGAGAAGAAGAAGAAGAAGAGAGACAGAGAGAGAGAGGGAGAGAGAGAACAATAAATGGAACCGAATGTTTGAATTAGCAAAGGAGTTGAGTTGAGGAACCTGAAAACCTATACACTTCTGGTCCAACTAAAATATTTTTATACAAGAGTATTCTTAATTGTCTCTCTAGGGTGAGATTGAGGTAATTATGATTTTTAATCAATTTTAGTTAATGATAAATAATATGTTGAAAGAAAGACATTATATTATTTGGACGGCTTTTTTAGAAAATATTTAGTATTATGATAAATTTTGAAATAATGATTTCTTTTTTTTAGAAAATTTAAAATATTTTATTATGAAGTGTATTGTCCGGTGAAATTTTTAAGAAAAATGGAAATTGTAATAATTTATAAATGTACTGAGATTGTTTAAATTTATAAAAATCCAATTTTACCAAAAAAAAATAAAATATTTTTAAATTATTCATCATTATTTTTCTTTCTTTTTTATTTATCTCTATCTCTTTTTTACTTTTATCATTTTCTCGTCTTTTTTTCTTTCTTTCGTCAAATCTATCAATATTGACGTAAATTAAGAATTATCAATTTTTATACTTTTGGTACTAAATGTTAAAATGACTTTGGAATTGCTTAAATGTTCAAAAGATTAATTGATGAGTATTTCCAATACTGTGTATATTGAAATTTCTAAATTTTAAATGTATATTTAAAAAATTACTTAAAAATCAAATTGACTCGTCAAAAGTAAAAATTTAACATTAAAAAGTGATTTAATTTATTAAAAAATAAAAATGATAAAAATTAATATATTAAAGTAATTTAAATTTCACACTTTGTGAAATTTTATTAATATTCTTTATCAAAATACAAGTTAACCAAAACTTTAGTTCTCACTAAAAGAAAGTATTCATTTAAATTTTGACAGTACCTTGAACGATATATGGGGGTATTTTTAATTATGACATTATACCAAACGTGATTTTTGTTTTAATATGTTTTTCTATATTTAAAACAAACCCCGCTATTTTCTTAAAAATATATATTGGTCTTTTGTAATTTCAAATAATTCAAATATTGAGAATAAGTTGAATTATTAATTCAGTTATAAGGTGTTACTTAAGAAAACATCAATTCTAGATTGAATTATTACTGTAACTTTGTAATTATTAAGGGCATATTTATATTTCAAACTTCTATTAAATTCAACTTATTAATCCACAAATTTTAACTTCAATTGACATTTAGGTTGTTTCACTGAAAAAACAAATATGTCATGAAGATTAATTCTTTGGATTACAAAACTTATTAAAGTGGATTAATTTTTTTGGCCATATTTTTATCACACGTGTTATATTATATATCATAAATGCTTTATTTTCGTGATATACTCAAAGGTCAATGAATCTCGAAGGTTGTCATATTCAAAATGACTTGGTCTACAGTGTGATTTCAATAGCTCTGGATAAAGTAAAGTCGCATTCTCTCTTTTCAAACCATGACCTTAAATCATTAAAATAATTTGAAAACTTTAATAGAAAATGAGGTAAGTGGCTAAATACCAAAAATATGTGAAATAAGCAGACATGACTCATTCATTAAATGTAGTTAATTTTGTAGTTTTTAATTAAAAAACGTTAAACATGTAATTAAAGTTTTATCTTTTTGCTATGAAAATCATATTTCAAAATATGCCAGTTTACTTATGGATTAGAACACAAATTTACTTTTATTTATAAAAACAGTATTTTTTTTTTAAAATTTTAACACAAAACTTGTGCTTATAAACGCGTTTGCAGCTTATTTATTTTCGTAATTTTTTAAAAAAAGGAACTGGATGATGCAAAGACGACTTTTATTTGGTTATGAATATTATTGATAACTTGACCTTGACCTAAAAAATTTTAAAAGATAGGGTACTTTAAAACGATGTTTCCATTTTTGGCTTTTAATTTTTTTATAGTAATATTTTCTACAAGTGTCTCTCTCTGTCTTTTAGTTTCTGAATACTCATTACTATAAAATAAGAATGATTTTAGTAATACTGATATAATTACTACAAACATATGTTTTAGTAGTTTAAGCATCTTATTTGATAATTTTGTTTTTTTAACTAGTTGATATTATTTTTTATTCTTTTATACACATGTTTTGCAGTGGCAAATAAATATTTTTTATGGAAAAAAAAATTGAATAAATTAGTCGGTGGTAGAAATTCGTCGCAAATTCATTGATTTGAATTGGTTGGAGACATGGAGATGGTGGCCAGGTAGGCAGAATGGGAGCGATAAAGGTGAGCACCGACGACTTCAAAATTACCACGCTGCAAATTTGTACAGCTTTTATTTGATAAACCTAACTACAATCAATGGTTTGTGCCAAATATATATATATATATATATATATAAATCAAGTGAGTTTGATCAAATTAAAAGTTTCATAAATATGTTTTCTTTATTTAAATCTTTGCAAGAAGGTTATGGTGATCTCTTTTTAACTTATGAAAAGTATGAATAAAACTCAAGTGTTTAGAATTTCTTTATTTTTTATCCAGATTGTTAAATTCATTATAGCATAATAATTATAGTTTGTTGTCCATCTTTAAATATTTAATCATTTTGGACATTCAATGCTTAAATTTTTTAAAAGTTTTTATTATAATTTATAAGTAAATATTAAATAATAATTAGTGATATTTAGGAAATATTGTAACTTTTCTTAAAAGATATAATGTCTAATGAACTCAGTGTCTAGATATTTCGTAATGTTTCGCATTGCTTCTTAAATATATAATGTTCATAATAATAAATATTTTTCTTCATTACCATATAATTCTTAATTGGATAGAATATTTGGACAATAGCATAACACAATAAATCCTATGCATCTTTATTAAACACGCCATGCCCATCCTTATGCTGCCAAAAAAAAGTATTCTTTTACATATTTTAGGAAAACTATACAAATCTCCACCTATTCATAATATATTCATAATCGGACATCCGATCTAACATAACACAAGTGTGTTATGTGAAGAAACAGTGAATCAATGATTTTGGTGTAACTTTATTCACTGGACAATTTGTGTCATCACCCTAACACCCTCTTATAAGATTACTCTCTTAAATAATTAATTCCTAATTAGTAGTCTATTTTTGAACATCCTTAATACAAAAATCTTATTTTTGATGGTACCTTAGCTTTCTATAACAACTTATATATTATATTCTGTTGATTAATATACTGTTATCCTTAAATTTCACAGAATATTCCCCATTCACTCTCTTTTTCACTTTTGTGTATCTTATTTTTCTGACTTAATAATCACCTTACTCAAAATATTTTCCAACGGCCTTAAACTCTCCTTCTCCCGTACAAACATTTCCCTTCTCCACTTAAATTTCTATCTCCAACATCCTTCATCCCAAAATCTCATTTGATTAACTATAGCTAACTTTTATTATGATAAAGTAAAAATTTGTTAAATTCAATACATAGTTGACATTATTGTGGTTTACCCATTGGTGAAATCAAAATTTCATATGTTTTCCATTTTCAAGTTCTGTTGTAGTGTTTTCATCAAACCAACCTTTCTAGTTTTCTTTCCCACCCATTGTCTTCAAATCCTTCAACCGTATAGAAGTTTGTCATGTATCCTTATTAACATTACTCACATCCCACTTTCCATATTTTGATTAGAGAATCTTACCCGAAAATGAATTTTGTTGTTGCAATAGACTTCATTTCCATTTACTCAATAAAACCTTATTAAACAAACACAAATCCTTTATTCCTAATCCACAACTTGCCTTAAGTTTGGAGATTTTCTCTCACTTTTCCTAGCAGATCTTCCTCCTCTCGTGACAACCTTCCATAGATAGCCACAATGTAACTTATCTAATTTTCTCACTAGTATTTTAGGATCCTTAAAGAAAGATACATAAAATAATGATCTAGCTTATAAGACAATACACAATGTCCAACCATAAGAATCTAATTTTGTATTACAACTCCATAGCATCTTCTTCACTTTGTTCAATACAAATTTCCATATTAATACGCTTTTTAGGTTAATATCTATGGATATCCCTAAGTGAATGGAAAAAAACAATAATTTATTATTTAACATATTTGTCATACTTTGTACACCTAAAAATTTTATACTAAAAACTCAAAACTGATTTTTCTTGAATTAATCTTTAAATCTGGTGTCGATTCATAATTAGTATTATTTTAATAAACATTATATTATCTAAACTATTTTTTCGAATAATATCATATCATTTTACGGTTGAAATATACTAATGTTTTGTTTCGACTTAATAGAAAGTATTAACATGAGTTATATATACTATAATTATTTGGATAAATTTTTTGGAATTACTATAATGTCACTATAGTTAATTTGATTAGTTAACTAACTAATTTTGTATATTTACGGTAGAAATATTTAGTTTATTCCAAGATAAAATATCTTATTTCAAAGAATGTAAAAAACTAAAATAAAATACAGCATGACAATAATACTTTTCAAATAATCCTATTTGTCAGTAATCATTCACTAACGCTCTATTAAAAGCTAACCGAAAATGTTAATACTTGAATAGATTGGTAGTGTACCTATCGCGCAGTATTTTTAAACAACAAAAACAACATCATTATTAAGAGCAAAACACAACACAGGTAATTTTTTTTTTTCTTTTTTATAAAAATGATTGTAAATTTTTTTTATTATCAAATAAGTCGTGTTATGAAAAGATGGATTAATACAAAATTAAAAAATATAAAACTAAAATCATATCATATTAATAAAATTTTAGTTTATTTTTTTAGGTTGAAATCGCATTAATATAATACGATTTTAAGTTAAAAAGTTATTACTCGTAAAAAAAAATTTACTATCTTTTTGTAAAACATTAAAAAGATTCACTTATTTTATGCTTTTGCCACCTTGGATCTTTGCTAACATTTCTTTCCTTTTAAATATGAATTTGACTTAATTTACGAACTTTATCTTTTTAGAAAAAAAGTTTAAGCAGCTAGAATTAGTGCCTTAAATCAATCGGCTGACTCAATGATTTAAACATGTTTTAGCTGTTATTAATAGATGAATGAATGTCTAGCTATAAACTTATGAAATTGAAAATGTTTAATATTTCTTCAACTTAAATATGGAGTTAATAATAAGATAAATTACATATTTTATTTGACAAATTAATTCCTTCTAGATCCACGCTCACTCTTTTATCATGTTGACCATAGCTAACTATTCCTGATATTAAATATCAAAAAGTCACCTCACATACTACTACAAAAGATAGCGTAATTTATCTACTTAACCATGCATAGCCCTACACATAGAAAGTCTAACATCTCTATTCTTATAAATATATTAGAGTTACATGTTCACATATTTATTATTGTAAACTTTTTGTATGTAAGGTTTAATACTAACTTGAATTTCCAATATAGCTTAAAAAAAGCAGTGTACATAAACTGAAAAGGTGTACAGAGAGTGCATAATTAGACATGAATAGAGAATTATTTATTACATTATAATATGAAAATATACATATTTTATTATATTTATCAATACATAATCTTTTATGTTCGAAGAGATAACCAAATTATAATTGGTTCATGTTCAAAGTACATTCTTAAAAATAATTAGATGTACACAAATATCTATTTTTTATGATTTAAACTTGAATTTTCATCGCTTTTCTGCCTCTCTAATAAGTTGAAAACAAACCGACTAAAAGAGGAAAAAAAAATGACAGAGGATATAAACAGCAAAGGATATTTCAAAAAAATTAAAGGCAAAAAAGAACATGGAAATGCATAAAGTAATTTCCTAATGAATATCCACTACTGGTCCAAAACACTTTCATTTTTGTTTTCTTGAAAAGATTGTTTAAATATGATCTCCCTAATATCAACTAAAAATCTGAGATCAAAAATCTGAGCCACTAAATATTATTTAGTCTAATTAATTACAATTTTATAACAAAGTGATTAAGTAGTGACGGAGTATACCATAACTCATTCATGAATTCTTTCACACTATAAATAGTTAGATTAAATTCTAGTATCTTCGTGTTGAAGATAATTTTCTTTCCAGTATTATGTCGTTCAAATATGAACACCACCTAGAAAAGGGGTGAACCACTAAAATAAGACAATTAAGGGTGCATTTAATTTAATTTTCGAAACTTTCTTTAATGAAAAAAAAATACACTCCTCAAAATGAATCACTCAGCTATATCTCCTTAAATTTTTAAAACTCTTATTTAAAATGATTTTAAATCTTCATAATTCTATACATAAAGATTTGATTGTTGAAATAACATCAAATTAGGTTAAAGAAGTTTCTAAAACAACAAAATTGGAAATCAAGAATGCCCTAAATTGCTGCCATGCATGAACTGTGCAAACAAAAGTACGAAACAATCACCTTCACGAATGGTTATTATCCGTGAATAGCGCTGCTCGTGTAAAAAGTATATGCAAGTATTATTATCTTCTTGTGAAATCCCCTTGAGTCACGCCAATGAATTTTTTATTAATTACAACTTTCTCATATTAAAACTGAGAGGTAATCATCAAGAGATTCTGTACAGATGAGAGTAGTTTCCATCAATTCCGATTTCAAACATTACAGTGACTTCCTCTTTGCAGCTATATGTACAAGGGTGGTATAAAAAAAATTCACAAATTTGAATAAAATAATATTTAAAAAATAATAATTTTACCTAGGCAAATATCTGCTGAATGACTGTCTCTGCATTTCCGTTGTATTGTGCAAGCAGATGTATGGCATCAGCCCTAGGCAAAGCTAAAAACTCCTGCACTCACCAAAACTTCGAGCATTAGAACAGACCCTGTATGCCAAATAAGTTGTATGGAAAATGATTTTCAAAGCTAAAACACTCCTACAATAAGAATCATGATGATGAGCAAAACTAAAATAACATTTATGACATGCTATTATTTAGTAACCATAAGAGAAAAAATAATTATCATAGAATTGACGTAGAAGTACCAACCAAGGAGAAAAACATTAAGATACTGGCGCAAAATAGACACTCAAGTTCACAACAAAAACGGAAGTTTCATGCAATCGTACAATGTATACTTATGTATTTTATTCTTTTAACATAACAATGAGAATAAAAGAATAATTAATATTTGATAACACAGCAATGAGAATGGGGTCTCAAAACAAACAAATTAAATGGGAATGGGACAGGATAACAGGAAAAAAGAAGAAACAAAATAATCTGTGTAACAACATTTTTATTATTTTAACAGATGCACACTTACATTACAGTGAAAACTAAACTTTTCTAATATATTTATTGAAAAAATTTCAATATAAGTTGCCAAACAAGATATAATTGGGAGATATCAAAACCCATCAAAGAAAGCTTCATAGGTCAGAGTTAGCGGCAAGAATCCATAACTTACCATTACTTTAAGTATTGCACCTTCGTCACAAACGACATCCCTTGAAGATACTTGAGTTGGACTGCTACCATCTTCTGACGTCCTGGTGCCTGAAGATACTGTAGCCTGAGAAGATCCATTTGTGCAGCTATCAGCATAGGACTTGGATAGAGAGACTGGTGCAAGGAAGGGAGTGTTGGCTTCCTTCAAGGAATCAATCCTCAGAAGACCTTCAAAACGATCTTTGCACATTTGAAGTTTAAACCACTCATTATGAGTGTATAGGGTGGCTCGCATTATTTTCATAAGTTGAGGTTCTTCAACACCAAGCCTTCGACCAACTGCAACCTATTTAGTATAAAACAGTTACATAAAGAAAGAAAAACATTCATATTGTATTACAGAAATTAGAAATAATAGAAAAAACCTTCACCATAGTATGTGAAAGTTTTCAGGTACTTACATGAAACCAAATAGAAAAAGGAAATATCATACTATAAAGAACTCGTATGATAATAAGCCCCTGCAACTAGTAATTGTAAATCCTAGGAAGTAGATATTAGCATGCTAAGCCCCCAATACTAAGTAGGTGGCCTTTTTTACACAAATGGGTTAACATTGTGAAAAAATTACACGAGTGGGTAATTTTAAATTTATCATGAAGAATGGATAAGTCAGGTTTTCAAACACAAACTTCATACAAAAAAAAAAAAAGTTATGTTTTAAAACATGAATCATTTTTTAAAATATTGTGCTTAATTATCTGTCTTACAGTTTTTTAATATTTTTTAGATAAAAGTTGTGTCTAGTTGTTACACAACTTTTGCAAAAATAAAAAATATTACAAAATATCTTTTATGTTAAGATGCTCCATATGTTATTCTGCATTCATATCTTGCCATTTGTCTCATTCCTAGACAGCGGAGCGGGCGACCCCAAAAGTGGAATGGGGGATGATCACTTTATATATATTAAATAATTAAAATATAAGTAAAGTATAAGCTGAAAATCAGAAAAGAAAACTCAAAATTCATACACTAATCATCATTAACAGGAAAAACTCATAATACTTGAACAAATACTGATAGAAGTAAATAAAAACTTATACAAGTCATAGTAAAATACTGAATAAAAACCAGAAACCAAAATCATAAGCAAATAAAAACTGATAGAAGTCATGGTCATATACTGAATAAAAAGACCATAACCAAAATCATAAGTAAATCAAAAAATAACAGTCGTCTTGAAAAACCAGAAACAAAAATCATAAGTAAAAAAGCGAAAACAAAATGAAAATAAATGAAGAGATTAAGAAAAAAAAAAAAAAAAAAAAAAAAAAAAAAAAAAAAAAAAAAAAAAAAAACCTCACGTGCACTCACTGGAAAAGTTGGGCTGCTGGAGGGAGGTGGTCGCCAGGAAAGAGGCTAGCTGTGAGGAGAGAGAAAACGTGTTCAAGATTGAACACTTGAAGATGAAGAATACATATGTTCAGTGTTCACGGTATATAGTTTGTTCATTTAATCTTTTTTTCTTCCTTAATAAAAATGAAAACTTTAGACCGTTTTTGCTGTCTTGATCCGTTTTAGTTCACTGGGTAAAGTTGTTTTTTGATGTTCAGGTATGATACATATCTAGGGGCGATTCGATGCATACTAAGAATGTTGGGTGTCGGTCTGCAGTTTCCATTAACTCGACTTCTTCCAGCAAATATGAATATATGTTTACTTCCACAAATCTCGTGTAAGAACGGCTTTATCTAAAAGTATTTAAAAAATATTGTAAAAGTCATGCTACCAATAACAATTTCATTATTTAAAAACAATATATAGTTCGTCAAATTAAACATGACTTCTTTAATTTAGAAAAGTTAAGTAGTGTGAAGTTGTTTTAAAACACAACTTATCCATTATCCCCAATAAATTTTAAAATTACCCGTTCCTACAATTTTTTAACAAAATTATCCCATGAGTAAAAAGGTGCCAAGTTAGTTTGTGTTCTAGCAAAAAGTATTAAGAAACTTTAAGCTAAAAGCATTCAAATTGTGTTACCTCCAAAACTGATGATGTAGGGACCTATTTATAGACTCAGAAACGGTCGATACCTATTCTCCCTTAGGGATAGTGAGCCTTCTGTATTAAGGCACGGTACATGCATGGGGCTTGGTCCCAATGTTACTTCGTGGGGATGACCCAGCTAAAAAAGGTGTGTTTCTCGGAATAGTTTGTTTGTGCATCCAGGAATATCGAACCTACAAAGAGGAATTTACTTGGGACATAGCTAGCTGAGTCATATTTCGACTGGTCCATCACATAGGTTACATTCCGACTCCCCCAATTAACGCATTGCATAATATCCAAGCTGTATGGAGACCTGACAGTACCTAACCACCTAGTTCTAAGGGTAGGTGAAAAAACCATCGACCAGGTCGGCATAATGGTACACGTTGGGTACATAGCTAACTTGTACTAACATGCAAATTTATATTTAGGAATTGGACCCTAACCGAATTAAACGAGACAGGACAGTACACTTTGTGGAAAGTTATAAGCTTCCAACATGTATCTCTCACTTATTAACTCACCTACTGCAACTCCGTCCCATCTTTTATTTGTAATCCTACTCCTATATCTTAGAATAAAGAATAGTACTTACCAATAATTTTATCACAACAATTCTAGACAAACACCATGATAAATAAAATCCTACTATCAACAGATTTAAAAAAAAAAATAGTATAGCAATTGAAATAATTAATCATATATGAGTGGCAAAAATGCACAACACCTGCAGAGAAGCCGCTAGAGCATGCAAGGGTAATGCATTTCCAAGAGCATCTTCATTTGGCCGTAGTAAAGCCAGAAGAGTTTCCTTCAACGGCTTCAACAAGGCAGGATCACTAGAAGCTAAAGGACCCAAATGGGTGCAAGCAACCTTTAACGCAGCACTATAATCACCAGAGCTTACCAACTTGAGGAATTCAACCTATAGTCAGAAATCCTCGTTAAAATATAGCATTCACAACACAACCACACAGCCTATGACATTATCTGAGCCTCTCCTATACATTTAATGAAGAAACAGGAATTAAGAAATAGAAGCCACTTACCTGCTTGAGTTGGAAGAGCAAAACAGAGTTCTGGGCAAAGAAGTTGGGATCAATAGCATTAACCTCCTGCACTGCTTCAGCAGCCATTCCTCTGCTAGCTAATTCCTTCATTCCCAACAGAATCTCGTATCTATCTTCCACATTACTAACATCATGTACAGAAACAGAGCCCTGCAAAACAATATTCTGTCAGTAATTGTCTCCTAGATAGATTACCATCAAAATTATCAAACATATACCTGTTTCTCCTTCGATATAGTAGAAACGACAGTACTTATGCTATGCTCTTGCTTGCTGTGCTCTTCCAAAGAAGCATTGGGCATGTAACTATTGTCATCATCTCGTCCTCTCCATCGCTTGCGCTTGCTCCTTTCTCCATGTCCAGGCAACCTGCTTCGCTGCAGAGCAGCTGCATCGTCATGTTGCTGTGAGCCACTGGTGCTGCAATCTTCATGAATGCTTGTGAGTTCAGAAGCATATCGCACATCAGAATCAATTCGTCTCATGCTTGTCACATCAGCATTATTTTCAGGGGAACCATCCATCTGAGCATTGGTAACAGATGTTTCACCATCAGAATGCTTGCTGGCATTACAATCTATCTCGAGAGAACAATCCCTTGATGAGCAATACCCAGGGTCTTGTTGGTTGAATTTCCCAGGTTCTGAAATAGGTTGCTTCCCAGAGGCTACGTTCATCATAAATTGAAAGGAAAAATATCAAACTTGTATAAGATATATCGTAACTTAGAATAGGACATGATATTGCGCAACACCCTTTACTAGATTACAAAGCATAGATGAAGTAACCAACTTTAAATTTAAACTGAATTTTTAGTGATACTAGAAATCCTACGAAAATTAATGATATGAGAAAATGCCATGAAAAATAAACTAACAGGAGCAAGTAGCATAAAAGTATTCGACACTTATGACATACAGAAAGAGCTACAATTCGACAGAGGAGATGCTTTACCAGAATCAACAATGCCTCTGTAAACACAATACTCTCTAACAAGCTGATCAAGAAGTGGAACATCCAACTTCATCCGACATAATTCATTCTGCAACAAAAAAGTACACAATAAAGCTATAAAGGTAAGATTGGTGAAAAAATTAAATATATCACCAATGCAGACAAAAGTTACTATTGAAAGAGGTTGAAATCATTTGTCATATTTTGCATTAACCAAAACTGATTTTACTTTTGACTCCTTTTATATTCAGATTCCCATAGCCATCAAGATGGCGAGATCGTTCCTATTTGGTGTGGAAGGGGAAAGAAAAAAAGAAATATTTTTACTTGGATCCAGTTAATATTTGAAAGAAAAGAAGTTTTTTTTATTTTCCAGAATCAATGTGATATTAAGTGGACAGTGGTTTTTTCAGTAATAGTGTAAGGAAATCTATTAACCTGATGAGAAAAAGACTCAGTAGAATTTAAAGAAGCTAAGCTAGAAATTTATTTTAAATTTTATTTTTCATCAAAAAAGATTGAGATTTTAAATTGTCTTTTATATGAAAAGAAAAGAAAAAGATAATTTACACTTAACCAAATTATATTTTTAAAAAATCAATTTTAAAGTAATTTAGATGTAACCGGAAATTCATTGCTAATATTTAAATTGAAGCAAAAGCAGATGAATTAGTAGGATTATACGTAACCTGAAAGGCCAGGAACAGATCACCCTTACTGAATCTCAAGCTATCAATTGCCCCTTGTCTGGTAAGCTCTACAGCGTGTGCAAGAGCCTGTATGTCAACCTGGATTGCAGAGTAAAACATATAGCTTAAGCTGAAAAGTGATGCATGTATGAATACGATGTATAAATACAATAAAAATAAATTGTCGCCACATGTGTTCATTTATACAAACATGTAAACACAGACTCACCAATTTGTCATCACAGAATGATAACATTCACCATTAACATACACATGACTTTTGATAAGACATGAACAAGTATAACAGTGCAGAAGGAATAATAGCAGAGGATTAAGACTCATTAGAGCATGTCTGAAAGGTGTGTAATCAGGATCAGCATATTGTTGTTTGCATTGCAACAACCTGCTTATGTGGCAAGCAGAAATGTGGATTGAGTGCAAAATTCAGTGATGGAAATCAAATGAGGACTCAAGAGAAAATAAACAAGTAAAAACCGACGAGGAGATTCAGAGTTCAACATTTCCTCTGTAAACCAATATACTGATGCTCATATGCAACTGATAACATATCATGATAATTTTAGTGATAATATACACCATACATACCATTTTCTTTCATTAATGTGATCCAGTTCTAACAATTTACAGAAGGACTTTCAGATAATTATCAACATGATATCTCACCTCATCAAATGGTGGAACTTCGTATAAAATGTCTTGCGGTGTTGCAGGAGGGTCCCGCTCTTCAAGGAGCAACCTTTCAGTCAGATCAGAGATGGGTGATGTAATACCTTGCCGTAGACAATATACCCTGTGTATGCTGTAAAAAGACAGGAAATACAAAAGAAAAATAAAATGAAAAATTTAGCAAAAGAATCCCAAAAAATTGCATAATCCATGGCAGCACAATTTGACCAATCACTGCAAATTGAATTAGAAAAGGCTGATAGGTAACCTTATTAAATATCTCAGAGCCATTGAAAAAATTGGGTCATAGGCATTTAAATGAGCCCTTAACATAGAGGACATATATCCGGCTAAGTCAAGCCTCCTCCGTTCTGACCACTGCATAAAATAAGCAAGCATGATCATGAGCTTAACAAATCCGCTATTCACACAGTATATAACATCAAACACAAATCTCACCAACAGATTCAAAAATAAATAGGGATCAATACAATTTCCATTACTATTATGATCAAATAAATTGGATATTTCAATCAGTCAATCTAAATAAACATTCAAAAATGAAAAACTGTCAGGAAATAACATGTTCTGTCTTCTATAATATTTTTCTCACAAAAAGAAATAAGTTTTTGAAAGAGCATGGGGACATATCCTTAGAAAACAGTTCGCAAGATGCTGCAAAATGAAGATGTCTCTCACTCACCTATAATGGTGCCCCAAAAATAAAATAGAAACCATCCTACAAGTGTTTCACCTTTCTACCATTGACAGTAAGCTAAGCACATAACATACATTACCGCAAAAGTCATATATCTACTATATCACAGATAATACACAACATAAAATCACTAAGTGTCTGTTTTCTAAGTAATCAGAAGATTCTAATACAGTATATTTACAGATTATTAACATGCTTTCATGTTTATATATTATATAATAGAAGAGTGAATGATTTACACTGGGACATGACACTTATATTACCAGCCTATGGTCCATGTGCCACACCACTACCAAATGAACATGTTGCATACTTAATAGTACAACAAATTTTACATAGAAAACCATTCCATTTCAAACATTTGTTTATTTGCAAAAGCTGCAGCAAGAGATACCAGCCCAGGGCACCATGTCCTGGGCGGAGCACACCATTATTTCGGTAGGACAGGTTTTAAAAAATACAAAGCTAGACATCTCCCAACACGAGGTTAAATTCCTATTCCGTATAACACCCTTATTTCTAGAAGATACCCTTATTTAATTTTTTTAAAAAGAAGGGCGTTGAATATGATGTAGAACAAGTTGAATTGAATCAAGTTTTCATTAAAGCTAAAGCTTGGCTTGTGAAAACAGAACATGCTACTTAAGCTTGTCAAATTCGTTTAATAGCATCAAATTAAAGCTTGATATGATTGTTCAAATACTTGAACCTATGAGTTCAACTTGTTTAGTATGTATATATCTTGATTATTTTCTTTCCTTTTATCAAATCTCTTCTTAAAGAGTTAAAGTATTTTTTAAGTTTACATTTTGATATTTAATAGACATCTTCACACTAAAAATGAAGCAAAGATAGACTTACAATCTAAAACAATAACAGAAATTATTAAATAATTATTATCTATATCTTCCGTATCCAACATTTTAATGTGACTGAAATTTTACTATCTAATTGGTTGGGAAAATTAATCTGAGATCAGTTACTATTAGCCCATTTGTCTCATAGTCATGGATCTCGCATAGTGGTGCAAAGAAGCTAACCCCAAGGACTACTATAGTGTGCTGTCAGCTGTTCTAAAATTTTATACGCACATAAGTAATTTCTATTAATTCCATCTATGGTCTCGTAGCCAATGCCGAATCTGGATAAAGGAGAGGGATTGTCTTATATTCTCAACACCCAAACACGAATCACTACATCTATTAAACAGATTCTACTATATACATATACATGGTCAATAAAATTTTAAAAGATATTCTGAAAATTCATGAAATTCATAATTAACAATAAAAAGTAATATAAAGCAAAGCATTTAAATAACAATGAAAGTAAGGAGACAAACAAGGTGACTGGAAACAGAAACGAAATGTAGCAGGATACAGAAAAGAATGTTACAATGCTGGAGAATAGTGATTGAGAATAGAAGATATTTGCTGACAGTGAGGTGTGCTTCAGAGTTCAAATAAGATTTGACACAAGGCACAAAATTGAAGTCTGAAAAGGGGGTGGAATCTCGTTTTATCCTACATTGATAAGGGGGTAAAAAGGGAGTTTTGCTACCCATGGGTATTGCGGCACCATAGCATGGTATGGTCATGATTTTCAGTTACTACTTTGGTGGTAAAAGAACCGTTTTTAAAGATACCCCCATTTGACACGGCAAAGAAAAAGAATATTTTAATAAGTTATGGAACCCACGTAATTATGAAGCTCTTTTGAAATGTATGACCGTCGTGTCCAAGTGATTTTCTCTGTTTTGATGTATAGTTTGTTGATAAGTACTTTTGAACTTGTCTTACAGATATGAAAACTAGGAACCTTATGTGTTTACTTTTCTTCTTATTTTGAAAAAATAGTTATAACGTTATGTAAAGAAGCATGTCCTTCCATTTGTAATCTGACAAGGTCAAAGTGGAGTACTTACAGAAAATTATGAAACTCTTTTAAAATGTGTGACACCCACGTCCAGGTAGTTTCTTCTGTTTTAATATGTGGTTTGCTGAGAAAGACTTTTGAACTCATGCTACAAATATGAACGTATCACACGTAAGTGAATAAAAAGTTAATGTTTTTGCCATGTAACAGTGTCAAATGGGTGATGAAACGTAAGGGTGTCAATGTATCACAATCATGAAAGAAAACACTCCAAATGGCTATTTTGTGGTGGCAAAGCACAAGGACCATGTTAGTTAGAACAATGATCCAAAGCACTAAGAATCGAGGAAAACACCTTAGCTAGCATCACTAAATCTCCTTCAACATCTCACACCATCTTTGGGTCCACGGTAACCGAAGCGCCAAAATTGTTGCATGAACCACTAGGACCAAAGCTCTTCTTCGCCTTGCTTGAGGTCATCTAATCCATTATATGGTTCCTCTACCTTCTCAGCTTTGTTTTTGTGGTTAGTAATTCTCTTTATCGTTTTATTGTTTCATCTTGCTATATGGAATGTAAATAATAAGGATCTCTCAAGTAATTAAGATTTTAACTTCGATGATCTATTTTAAAGGTCTAGTTTAGGTGTTCATGTCATGTGCTTTACTAGTAGTCACTACTACATTATTTTTGTTTGTCAATACAACCATAGTTGTTAAAATCGCAAGTAAACTAGGAAACTCGCACGATGAGTATAGTGACAGTCGCAAGCTAACGCAAATGTTGTATCATGGGAGGCAGGGATCACGGTGAAGCTCGTAGAATTGTGGAATCATGCATCACATCAATCCTTTCAATCTTGTGAAGCTAGGGTTCTATTGCCATTGTTGGCTAAAAAACGACTCAACCCAACCAAAAAATAAACCCCTATACTCGTGACCCTTTTTTCTGCAAGGGTTACCGTCGCAAAACAAAAATCAAGGAGACCCACGAGTCAATAGTGCACACACCACTTGACGTTGACATTGTCACTACGGTTGAAAATCATCATTGTTATCACCAACAATCATTGGAGCAATCACACAAAGCTTCACCGTTGTCGACATCACAACACTCACAAATCACTACCATCAACATCAACATTTCCTACACTTCTACTCACTTCTTTTGTTCTTGCTCAACTTCTCATTTTTATTTAGAATTTGAAGGAAAAAATTGGCATCAGGTGGTTCAGGTGATGCTCCTATAAGAGGAAGTGGAATTCGAGCAAGAGCAAGGACTGATCATGCATGGAGTCATTGCCTTTCAATTATTAGGAAAGCAATGAATGTGAAAAGTAATTATTGTGAGAAAGTATTAACATGTGGAATCAATCAATGGAAGCATTAGCAGGAACTTCAAAGGATGTTGGGGGCATGTATAGCAGTTCCTAAAGATGTTAAAAAATTAATGTTGGAGGTGGATTTTCTGTTGCAGCAAAATTTGACTAGAAAATCAGAATTCAAAGAATCTATTTGAATAGAGTAGTATGGGTGATTAAGAAAATGTTGGAAAAAGACTAAGGCAAGAAGAAGAGAGTAAGGACTCATCAAGTATTTTCAAGAAAAGGGATAGTCAAACTACTATCGATGTCATTTCAATAAAAGTGAGAGGGAGGATGCATGTCAAGAAATTGTTCTATTTTTCTACAACAATGTCATTCCATTTATCAGGGCAAAGAGTGAAGAGTTCAAGAGGATGTTTGAGTTGGTTGCCAAACATGGTGTTAGATTTAAGCCGCCATACCATGAAATTAGGGTGAAATATTTGAAGTATCAAGTTGAAAAGACCAATCTAATCTTGGAAGAACATAAATATTTTTGGAAGAAAAACGAGTTCACAATTATGACAAATGGATGAACCGATAGGAGGAGAAAGACAATACTTAATTTTCTAGTAAATAGTCCTAAGGTTTTCAAGTTTATTGATACTTCTAACATATGTAAGACAACGGTGGGAATCATATGGTAAGAGTGTTATTAAAAATCCGTTATGATGGTGTCGTAACGGAAAGCGGTGGCAGATTTACAGCCGGTCACCACCACATCACGATGGCGAAACGGGTTTTCCGTGGCGGCCCATGGCGGCCGCTTTCCGCGTCACGTGATGATGCGGCGGATTGGAAAAGGCGGAAAAGCAATGGAGAAGTAGCAGCACGCGCGGCGAGCGCAGAGGCCCTGCATGCGCCGAGGCCCTGCGTTCGCCGGCGGACGCGGAGGTGCGGCGAACATGGACAGAAGTGCGGCAACCATAATTTAAAATGGGTCGGATAGTTAACAAATAATTGGGCCTTACCCGGCCATTAATTTAACCCTAATTTAAAATGATTAGAATAGTTAATAGGCCCGGCTCAATTAGTTTAACCTAATAGCAATAAATTCTAACAACTATAATTTAAAATATAATGTACAATTATTTCAGTATTATATATATATATATATATATATATATATATATATATATATATATATATATATATATATATATATATTGTATTTTTATTTTACCACAATGTTTCCGCCATAACCCATTATAGTTTCCGTTATAAAATTATAAAGGATTTTAGGTTCTTCGATATTTTCCATTATCCGATATCGATAACACTGTATGGTAATCTAATAGCTCAACATGCATTAAATACCGAAACTCCAACACAATGGTGGGAATCATATAAATACTGAAACTCCAACAGAATGGTGGGAACCATATGGTAATGAACATCTAGAATTACAAAGGCTTGCTATTAGTATATTGAGTTTGACTTGTAATTCATCTGGTTGTGAGCAATTGGAGTGTTTTTGAGAGTAAGAATTTAAATTTATGAAATTGATTTTTTAATCATTTACCTTTACCACCAACTAGGATAGTATGATGTGTTAATTAATTTGATAATTATTTAAGTCCACACTAAGAAAATAAATCAGTTACAGCAAAGGACCATGAATATCATAAATGATGTGATGTTTGTGATGGATAATTTAAAATTGAACAAGAAGGATGTTAGGAAAACAAATTACTATAACATTGATGATCTTAGTTCTAATGATGAATGGACTATGTAGGAGAATGAAGCAAATTCAACTTCGGATGCTTCAGATGAAAACATCTTGGTTGAAGTGGAGAAGATGAATATGCTACGGGTGGTAAAGCTGCACCTGTGGATGATTTGGAGGTTTCTCCGATTGCTAATAATGATAAAGGTCTTGGAAGAGATGACATTAATAAAAATAAAGATCATGTGGAGGAGGATAACCATCCTGCTTTTAATATGAATGATTTCCTTGGATAGTTTGTTTGTATTAAACATCTATAAATTTATTAGTTGTTTTATAAGTAACTTTATGAATAGTGAACCTATTTTTAGTTGTGTTATGTATTGGATCTTACTACTTTAGACTTAGCATGAGTTATTTTTATTATCACACAAGTCTATGAAGATAATTTTTCGTATACTCTTAACTCTAAAGAGTCAATTTAGGATCCTCAAGTTACGATTTTTTATTCCCCTTCCGATCCTGTTACCATCCTCAAGTTTGACAACATTAGTTATGACTTGTGAGTTATGAGTTCTCAATGGAGTTTAGTTAATGACTTTCTTATGTTTATGAACTATAACTACGATTATATACTTAAGCTTAATTAAGTATTGGTGGGATATATGGGTTTTTTTTTCCCTCTAATTGGTTTATGATATGTTATATCATATACATGAATTGTGTATATCTTGTAGAATCTTACTCTGCGTACTACAATTCTACAATTTATGATTCTATATCACCTTCCTGAGTCTGAGTCTGCATAGAATCTCGACTTTGACTATCTTAGCCACCACAGTGGTATAGTGCACAATAAATGACTATGCGAGGAATCAAAAAGGGTCGGTCTGCATACAGTCATTCTCTCACAGCCTCTTTTTCTTGAGTTTCATTATAGTAACGAGACACGAAAGAGATCTGTAGCTTTGAAATTACTACATGGAAAACTAAGAAGCAGGTCCACCCTTTTCTATAAGATATTCCGTTTCCCCTCTGACCAAATTCAAGGGCTAGGAGTGGACGGATGACAAGCAAATAACGTTTTTCCGTTTAATCTTTTTTCAATAATTGTGCTTTTTAATATAGCATGCCTAAAAATATGAGGAAAAAATAACTCCGTAAAAAAGACGCTTCAGGTTAGTATAATTGTGTAATTAAACTTGGGCAAATGCAAACTAATGCCCTAAGGAAAGAGGTTAAAGAATTAAAAGGTTTTAGTGAACATCACATGGAATGCATTAAAATCATAGAGGAAAATATTTTCATGCGTTTCTTAATGCACTACCATATTATTTAATAAAAAATTCTGCCTTTAACTCCTTAACCAGTGCCCTAAGTGAACTAGTTAGCAAGACCCTTAAACTTAACACAGAGTTACTGAGTTAAACAATGAAAGGATTCGTTTGCCAAACTAATTGTGCTCAATTGAACTTCTATAAGTAGAATCAATAGAGTATCACAACTATACCCAACGTGTGTGCAAGAACACTACTACACAAAGTGTAATAAGGTAAAATCAACGTGCTTAGCACACATAAATGGATATCCCATTCAATTGCCATGTTCTCAGTATAAGTAGACTGGAGACCTATACCTCATTTGCCACGGGAGAAGTATTATCATCCTTGTCATATATAAACGCGAGCAGAACGTGCTTGAATTCCTCATATGCTTCCTTAAATACAAAAGTCAACCGTCAAACCTAGACAAAAGAAAAGAAGCATAAACAGCGAATTCAAAAGAACGATTCAGATACCGGATAAGCATCGAGCGCGCAAGGAGCGAGAGACGTCCTCAGACACTGGATAGCAGCGTCTCGATCCTCCGCAGTCCCCTTCCGAAGAAGCTCAATAAATTTCTGCACAACAATTATAAAAAAAAAAAATGAGAACAAGAAGTCGGAGGCACGGTTAGTAATTAGGGGAGAAAGGGAGGGACCTGTTTGTGGAGGCGGAAGAGAATCTTGTGGTCGGTGAGGATGGAGGGGGCGTGGAGGCGGAGGAGATTGACGGCGTCGTCAATGGCGCCGGTGTGGAGGGAGCGTCGGATGTGGCGGATGAGGAGGCGGGAGTGGTAGGAGGAGGAGGAAGGGGAAGGGGCGGAGGAATCTTCTTCGATTAGGTTTTCCGATTTGGCGAAATCGATGAGGAGAGCGTCGAGGGCTTCCCAATTAACCGGCGTAGAGTCCATTATGGGGAGAATCTAAAATCTGAGTGTGTTGTGTGAAATTGGAATAACGGAGATTGATTTGATTTTGGGTTCTCTGAGGGCAAGAAAGGCGGCGATGTGAGGTAAATAAGGATTGCGCTTCTCGCCTTTATAGCTGACCGCCACCTGTCTCCTCTCTCTCTCTTTCTTTACTATCATTCACCATTTCTCTTCTTACTATTTTACACATAATGCATTTATGTTTCCATCCAAACCACTTTATTTCGTTCTGAATCACTCTTGTTCCGATTGGGAAATTACTTGTGTCGAATAACTACTGGTATATTTCATTTTTTAATAAACAAAACATACCTCTTTTTATAAACACTTTAATCTTGTTGTGTTTGAAAATGGTAAGTGTTTAAGTTAATTAAGTAAATGTTTCGTACGCATAATTAATTTTGAAGGAAGTCATTTATTTTTTACTTTTTGTTTTTCTTTTAAATTATACACATATTCAATTACCTTAATTATTAATGAAATTTAAATAAAATGAAAGTTTTTATATTAAAATTTCTTTTTTTATTAATCAAACTAACTATTTACGCGTAAATTTATTTATTAAAAAACTATGAATTGTTTTAGTTATTTATTAGTATTTTTATTTTTTATATTTTAAAATTTACGTTTTAAGTTTTAAAGAATTTTTTTAATCTAACATTTCAAATCAAACTGATTAAATTAAGAATATGTTGGTTCAAATTTAAATTAATTGAATGTCTTAGCGTGAAAGATGTATAAAAAAGATTTTGAGAAAATAAAATAAAGCAAGTAATCTGTTTATTAAAAAGTTGAATCAACATATTTTGATGTATCTCATTTTCATCAATTAAAGATTAACAAAATTTATAAAATAAATATATAATTTACCATGAAACCTCATATATTAAAATTAGTGAATATATTATTAATTTTGGTTCGACTTTATCCAATTTTAAGAGCAAGTTATAATATCTAAAGCTATCATCCTTTTATTTGATTTAGGTTGGATTTTATTAGACCAAAAAACTAAACCAATTTAATTCATTCAGTTTAGATTATAAACTTAATTAGATATTAATTATTAAAACTCCTAAATAAAATAATGCAATGCCAAAAGTAATGTTATATTTATTAAAATTATAAGAAAGTCACTTTAATGATTGGCCAAAGTTCATGATTAATGGAATAGTTTATTGTATTAGCAATTAACCAGCTATTGTCTTCCTTAGTTATTGTAAGTATTTTACACAAAATGGTTGGACCAAGTGCACCACAAAAATCACATTGTGTATTAAATAACAAATGCATATCTACGTCTTGTCAGGACATGTGATTGTATTGTTAAATTTTGATACAAAAAAAAACAAGTGTTTTTTCTCTTTTCATTACTTATTGAAATTGGATAAAAATATTTTAGTCTTATTACTTTTATTTTTTTCATAAATTATTGACTAAATAGTGAAATATTTATTAGCTTTTATAAAAAAAATAGAAAGAATAAAAACTTATTAGCCAACGTTACATATATCATAAAAAAATACTCAAAATATACTGTAGATAAATTATAAAGTTTATTTGTAATTCTTTCCCATATTGCTTTCCCACTTTACTCACAATTGCAATTCATACTTTAATGAATATAATAAATTCATATTCTTAATATTAAAAAAATAATATTTTTTTAAGAGGATACATCTTCAAAATACACTTATATGACTTACTTGCAAGATTACCGACTACCATAGTTTAATTTGCTTAAATACTATTGTCAATGAGTATGATCAATTCTTTTATTTAAAGGACAATAATTCAACAAGAATAAGATTATCCGAGTCATGTATATTAGAAGAAGCTAAAAATTCATTTATTTATAGTATTCTGAATCACACACTTTCTATAGCATTCAAGAACAACTTATGTTTACTTTTATAAAAGGAAATACATTTTGCTTCCAAATCAAACTAATGTATTTTCATATCTTTAAGGAATGCAGTTTCAACGTAGTTACAATCCTCTTAATCATGTTACAAACATTACCAATATTTCAATTTTTTTCGTTAAACATTGCATTATCCTTCCAAGATGATTATGGTAGATAAATTTATCAACACAAAAATGTGCTTAAACACTGTCATAATTATTATTTCAGCACCTTGACATTTTAACGTTAGAAGAGATTAGTGTCAACTTTAACCATGTATTATGAGAGCAAAATTAGTCTATCAGAGCATGAAGTATGATTTTTGCATCCATCAAACATCTAAAACAAGTCATTGTACATAACTAATGATATGTGTATCGTTTACACTCAATAAAAAGGATATTACTTATCATTTTCCAATATATATATATATATATATATTTGTAGATTTTTTTTTTAATCCATGTAGTTAGAGTTGTTGCTAAATTATAATAGCCAATTATAAAGCAACAACAATACATAATAAATTTTAATTGTATGAAAATTTTTCATATTATAGATAATCACAGTATAACGAGATAGATATAAAAACATTGCTTAATGAACTAGAGGAAAACACATAATAGAAATAAAAAAAAAAAAGTTCATTGAATTTTGAGACGTATATTAAACTTTTAAGTATGAGGACTTACATACTTAAACTTCTATTACTAAAAGGTAGATAACAACATAAATGGAGGGATACAAAAAATAAATAATGTGACAAAAAATAATAGAAAAAGTATTATTATAATTCTTTGCTAAGATTTCGCATGGCTATAATACTAAGGTTTATGTATATTTTATCTTTATAAACGGACACACTTTTTAGGTAAATTCTTTCTCATTAAATAAAGATAAAAAAAATACGTGAGATTATTATCTAAAATTTTAATAGGAAGGGATCTAGCTTGTCTTTTGGTTATTTTGATACGTGGATTATGGACATAAAATTTATGTTATTGCCAATGTATGAGAGCAACGTCAACCAAATTATTAAAAATGAGGGAAAGTATCTAAAAAGGCACCATACATAACTTCTAATCAAGGTAAATATTTATATGATTTGAACACAATAGACCTGTATTCAATTAATTAGTTCCCAATCTACCTCTGCATCGTTATTTTCACAATTAAGTGGATATGTACAATTATGTAGTTATTTTCCTTTTCCTGAATGAGTTTGCATGACTCACGATCAAATAAAGTGACATTAAACACATTCTTTTGGAGGGATGAATTTAGACATACTAAGCATTAATTGGAATAAAAATTCTATCTAAAAACACACTTAAAAATTCTATCTAAAAACACACTTATCACAAACAAAATATGGCCCCACAAATATCATTTAGCTGAAATCGGACCATTCATTATCTATGTAATCTATCATTGATATAAACACATTTTATGCAATACAAAACACCTTTTATTTTTTGAACGACCATTAAATCAAGGGGAACTATGAACGTCTAATGATCTTATAAATTATCTTCCTTTCCAATGAGCAAGTAATTAGTGATACTACTCTGTATCTTCTTTAGTAGATAGTTTTTAAAGAATTTAAAGTAAATAATAATGTTGCCTTTCTAAATGTTCGGATTAATTTTACACATCACTACATGTATCTTCTGTAACTATTATGCTCAAGTTTGATAGAGAGCACAAAATTCTTGATAGAATTATTATTAGTAGTTCCTTAACAAAGTAAAAAAAAATTATTGATAGTGAGCACAAAAATAGAGACTAAATTGTGAATTATTGATAGTTTTTATTTATATTAACTATGTATTGAAGTAATTGTTCTCACACACTAATGAAGTGTCTAAAATAGTGATACGGGTTTCCTTGTGAATGAATTATAAGAAAAATAACATGTACACTTAGTATTGTAAAGACAATTTTCGATATAACCTCCAATATTGTTGTTCCAGAAAATTAGGTTATATTCAATTTTTATTGGTCATTCTTTTTCTTAATATAAGGTCTAACGAATAATTTATCATCCTTTTATTTGTAGGTGGAAGAAAGAATTTTGTGTCATCATCCCTTTCAAAAATCTAAGAGAGCATAAGTAGTGCCACAACAAGTTAAGGAGTATCCATATTCCCAAAGATAGAAAATGGATGTATCAAAGATTGGATGGTAATTAACATATGATAGATGAATTTAGAGCGGGAGTGTATAAGTTCCTATAAAATGTTATTGGTTAAGAAAAAATTGTAGAACAAGGCGAAATGTTAAGATGTCATTGTGTTACGTGGATTTATAAAGTTTTTAAGTGTGTGGATCAAGTTGGGTGAGATCTATATGAACAGGGATTCATGCCTAAATATTATTGGTGAACAAATCATGGCGAAGATGTGCCACAATTCCCCCTAATGGATGTTAGGAGTTCATCTTATGGAACTTGCGAGCAAAGGAAAAAATTAGGTCATTTTCAGTAAATGATCATCATGTTAGACCTTCAACTGCCCACTACTTATAAGTATAATTTGTAATTAGACCAAAACACATAAAGGAAAACCTCTGTTGTGAAACTCAAAAATTCTTTGACATGATTGTTGTTGTGCAAGCACCCTTGTGGGAAGGATGTCATAATCACTCACAATTGCTGGTTTGTTAAGAAGCTTTAAGCTTGAAATTTGATTGTAATATGTTTGAAGGATGTTTTAATAGAATGGTCTAGGTTTTAATAGAATGGTCCAGCTTACGGGAGAGACTATGTCAAAAGATTATCAAATGGTTATAACTTTTTCCCAAACTAAGAAGTGTGTGGAAACATTCGATTCAGGTTGTATGAAAATTGATTGTTGTCCAAAAGGATTCATGTTGTATTACAATGAAATTGTCATAAAAATATATTTGGTTGCTTTATTTGTGGAATGAATCTATATAAGATAATCACTAGGAGGGAAATTGAAAAAAAGATTGCAATTAAAAAAAATGTGGTACTTTCCTCTTATTCTAAAACTTAAAATGTTATACTATTAAATGGCCATTGCACCTCACATGAGATGGCATACTGAAAATCAAAGAGACCCATTTATTTTGAGCCATCCATGTGATGGGGAAGTTTGGAAGCATTTTGATAGAAATGTCAGATTAGGTTTATGTGCATATGGGTTTAATCCTTTTGGTAAATATGGGAAAAATTATTCTTGTTGGTCAATTATCTTAACTCCATACAATCTTCCTCCTTCCATGTACATGAAGAGGGAATTTATATTTTTGACAATCTTAGTTTTAAGTCCTTCAAATCCATATCATAAGATTGATGTGTTCTTGCAACCACTCATAGATTAGTTATGCACCTAGTGAATTGAAGGGATATTGACTTATGACTTGTCATTGAGGCAAAATTTTATAATGAGGACAATTAATGACTTTCCAACTTATGGCATGATATCAGGTTGGATGACTTCTGGTAGACTTGTTTGCCCTATATGTATGGAAAGAACAAAGACATTTTCTCTTACTCATAGTCACAAGAACTTGTCATTGTTAGTTTCTATTGCCTGATCATCCATTTAGGAGGAATAAAAAGGCATTCAAGAATAAGGTTGTTGACACTGACCCCTGCCACCATTTTTGTCTAGTCTTGATATTTGGAATAGAGTTGCACGATTACCACTTTGCACTGAATTATAAGAACAACAAAATATTTCTGAATATTTTATTAAACATAATTAGAAAAAAAAATATTTTGGAAGTTGCCATATTGGAAAACTCAACTTTTACGTCACAATATTGATGTTATGCACACAAAGATAAATGTGTTCAACACTGTGATGGATACAAAGAAGGCTCGACTGAATCTAGCAAAAATTTGCCATTGAAAAGAGCTAGAGTTGAAAGACATTGATCGAGGCAAAATTATTAAACCAAAAACCAAAGACAACATATGCATTCACGAAATTCCAATGAGTCTCTATTTGTAATTGGGTTAAAGAATTTAAGTTTCCAAATGGATATACTTCCAATTTGGGTTGATGTGTGGACATTAGTAAAGGAAAGTTACATGGCATGAAAATCATGAATTTTCATATCTTCATGTAACAATTACTTTCAATTGCAATTGATTCATTGCCAAAATCAATTTGGAAAGTTCTTGTTGAACTTAGCCTTTTCTTTAGAGAATTAAGTTTCACAACACTAACTGTTGAACACCTAAAAGTTATGGTAGAAAATATACATGTGTTATTGTGCAAAATGGAATAGATATTCCCACCAAGCTTCTTTAATTTCATGGAATATCTTCCAATTCATCTACCTCATGAGACAAAAGTTGGTGGTCCAATCCAATGTCGGTGGATGTATCCATTTGAGAGGTATAAAACTACTAAATACTTTTACACCATTTGTTCTTTATTTATTCAATATTTAAAATGAGACATGTTTATATCCTTTTTTAGGTTCTTATACTCACAAAAAATAAAATAAAAAATAAAGCTAGGGTCGATGGTTCTATTTGTGAAGTTTACTTGATGGAGGAAACATCTACATTTGTCACATCTTATTATCATTATCATGTTGAAATAATAAGGACTACAATTCCTCGTAATGTTGAACTATGTGAAGGTTTCTCATGTACTCCTCCTATCTCAATTTTGATGAAAAGTATTTAAAAAATATTTGTAAATAGATAATAGTAAAATTAAATTAACTAAGCTTTAAATTAATTATTTTTGACTTTCAAAATGTCTTATACATTTATCCATGAAATCATGCAAAATAACATAAAATGATATTTATATATACTTTGTTTTGAATTAAAAATTCATATGTTATCTTTTTAATAAATTATATTCAATTCTATTGTATTTTTAATAAATGAAATTCACTTTTTATATTTTATTGATAAAATAATACTCGTTTCTCTTATTTTATTTTAAAATATCATATTAATTGAATCTTAAATAAAAATTATAAAAATATTTTTTTATACATAAAATATGAGAGGTGGATATCACATTATTAAAATTATAAGGTATAAAGAACTTGACTGTTATTTATTATAAATATGGGGAATATATGTCTATTTAAAAACTATAAAAATTACAAATGTAAATCATAAGAGAGAGAGAAAGTAACAGCAATTTTATCTTACTTTTATATTTTATATTGGTACTATTAAGTGGGATTAAAATATTTTTGATAGACACAAACTTAAAATTGTAGTCCTCTTTCTAATCCTATGTTATTCTTTATGTTTTACTTCTACTTCGACTGCTATCTAAATGACAAGGTGTGCTTTAAGGAATTAAACACAATCATAAGGCATATAATTAAATTTGAAATGGAAGAAATGATACAAACCAAAGGCAAATTGTCTTCACGATGATGACCAATAAGACAGGGGAAGGGTTTAGAATAAGAACCACAAGCTGGTTTTTCTTTTCTTTTCCATGATGGTTTCTCTTAGATTCTTTGCATTGTGGAATATAATGCTATTTTTGTGAGGCTTTTTAGTGATTTCTTTCACCTGTTCATTTCAGTATTTCTTTAGACTATATTTTTTAAACCGAGAGGGAATGACTTGAACACCTTCTAGTTTACCTTCATAACTTTCGTTCTATCATTGAATAGTATATTACGTATAAAGAATAACGAGAATGATCCCAGACAAAATCTGTACATGTGTAAAACCAAGTCCAAGACCTTACAAAACTAAAAGAAGCCTGACCTAACAGTAGAAGTGTTCATAAACTAATCTTAGTAAACATTAACTGCAAAGCAGTCAAGGTCATACAGGTTTCATCAGAGAGGATGAATAGCCAATTTTAGCCAGGTTTGGTTACCTTGTAATTTGATTCAATCCCTTTCTGCATTTGTAAGTTTTATTATCTTCCACGATGTTCTGGACCCTGCATTTGTCTAAGTGTCAGTCTTTTGGAAGTACTACAGTTTGTTTGTAATGCCGTGAAGGCTAAATCTGTTAACACTGAACACTGCCCCGTCTCATCTCAAGGCAACTCAATGCATAGACACACACCTTGGTGCCAATTTGACAATGCATATTGATTTGATCACATTGTGTTCCCCTCTAGGCTAACTTCCAATACCAACCAAACTATGTCCTGACGGCTTTAGCAATGCATGGCCTTCCATCATCCTCCTTACTCTTGCAGCATCATCCCATCTTCCAGCTCTTGAGTATATATTTGACAGCGTTACATAATGACCAGCTTCGTGAGGTTCTAAACTGATCAATTTTTCTGCTGCTACTTTTCCAAGACTAACATTTTGGTGTTCTTGGCAGGCAGCAAGTAAAGCTCCCCAAACATGTTTATCTGGTTCCTGGGGCATTTGGTTTATGAAATCAAAAGCCTCTTCAAGTTTACCAGCACGGGCAAGCATGTCAACAACACAAGAAAAGTGTTCCCTCACTGGTGTCAAACCCAAGTCTTTTGTCATTCTGTAGAAAAGTTTGATTCCATCATCCACAAGTCCTGAATGACTACAAGCCGAAAGTACACACGAAAAAGTCACCAAATCAGGTCTAACACCTGAATCACTCATCTCCTGCAAAAGCTTCAGAGCAGTTTGGCCAAGCCCGTGTGTTCCAAACCCTCCAATAATCGTGTTCCATGAAACCAAGTCTCTGGCCACCATAGTGGAAAACACAGCATATGCATAGGCAATGGATCCACGGATCGAGTACATATGAACAAGCGCATTATTAACCGGAATCACATAACTGAGACAGCATTTCCGAACATAAGCATGCATCTCTTTTCCACATCTCAAATCACAAACAGGCAATATAGTACACAGAGTTGTGCCATCAATCCTCAGTCCCCTTTCCTGCATTTCTCTGAAACATTCAAGAGCCACATCTCCCAACCCCACTTCAATCAAACCAAAGATCATCGCATTCCACGTAACAACATCACTCTTATCCATCCTCCGAAACACAACATCAGCACTATCAAGTCTCCCGCAACCGGCATACAATGCCAGCAATGCAGCACCAGCAGACCTATAAAACACATCCCCAGACATGATTTTAAGGCCATAGCCATGAATCTCCATCCCACTAGCCAAAGCTCCCAAAGACCTGCACGACACAAGCACCCCAGAAAGAGCATCCACATCAGGTGAAACCATGCCCACATTAACCATCTCCCTAAAAACCCCCAGAGAAACATCATGCCTCCCAACACTAGCATAACCCGAGATCAAAATCGTCCACGAAATCACATTAGGAACCTCAATCTCTCCAAAAACCCTCCAAGCCTCGCAGCACTTTCCCATCCTACAATAAGCATCCATCAGCGTGTTCCACGTGACAACATCCGGTGCACACTCACACCCATTCCGTTTCATAACACGGAACAGCTCCACAGCCCTCTGAGGAAACCCATTAGACACGTAACCCGACATCATGGAATTCCACGAAAAAACATCTCTTTCAGGCATTTCATCGAAAACCTGTTTTGCACTCCAAACATCACGACATTTGGAGTACATATCCAAGAGGGAGTTGCGAACTTGCAAGTTGGACTCTGCCCCAAACACAATGACATCTTTGTACACAACAGTGCCGGTTCCCAAGAGCGATAACTGGGCACACGCTTTCAACACCTTGGGGAACACGTAGCCATCGGGTACGACGCCGTTTTGCCTGAGGTTGGCGTAGGTTTGGATGCAGTGGTGTGGATGGCCATTTTTGGAATGAAAGGAGAGGATGGAAGTGAAGGCGAAGACGTTGGGGTGGGAGAGTTGGTGGAGAAGGGTGAGTGCGGAGCGAAGGTCGTTGCAATCAGCGTAGATTTGGATTAACTTGGTTACAAAGAAAGGGTTGCGGTGTGAAGCGGTTTGGAGAATGCAGTTGTGGAGTTGCTTTGCTTGGTTCAGAGTTTTGCAGGCTCGGAGCAGAGAGTTGAAGTGTGTGAGGTTATGCATGAATGAATGAATGGGTTCTTTTTTCCTCATTCTAGACGGTTTTCTTTTATTATAAATTAGTCATTTGCTGAGATTTTCAGAAGAAGATTCTCATAATTAAAACCTTGGTCATTCTGAAGGCGTCAATGTTTGAAGATTCGGATGACATTGGGTTTTATTATCTCATTTTTGTTTAAACAGATTTTTTATAAAAAAATAAAAAATTGAACAAATAAAATATACTATTATTGAGTATTTAATATTTAAGAAGGCATATTTTTTCAATATCAAATATAAAAAAGAATTATAACTATATACTATCGCATTAAATAAGAATATTAGATAATAATTAAATAAAATAATTATAAAAATGAGTGAAAATAATCATATGTATAATCTAAAAATAAATTATAAAATTAAAAATAAAAATTAATATAAATTATTTTAGGTCATCTAATAATTTAAAAGATGAGTTCACGGTTGAGATGATACAAAAATTCTCAATCAGAATTATGACGAGTTGAGATAATGAAAAAAAAAAAAACAGGTTCATTTACCATGGGGAGATTACACTTCCATTATCATGGTTTATAAAATAGCGCTTCTTCGAGCATCTCCATGCATCTGCATGTATTGTACTTTCATAATTTTTAATAGACATGAGTAAATGATTGAATTCATACATTTTTATTGTATTTTCATAACTTTTAAAATTTCAAAAATAAACATGAGTAAATGATTGAATTGTCTTTATTGTTGTAAAAGAGAATTTTGAGAGAAGAGGTGTTTGAGTGATTGAACGGTAGAGGTACAGTACAGTTTAGTTACAATAGTAATAAATTCTGACAGTGTTGGAGTGACACGTCGTTAAGGTATCTGTTTTTTGATTTTTATATTTTTTACGGATTGTAGAAATCGTAAGATATACACTTACAGATTTTGTAGGTTGTAAGTTTAATTTGAAGATATTAATATTTGAATGTTATGAATTATATAAGTATACGAAAGAACTTTATAGTTTGTACAAACCATAAATTTTAACACTTTATAGTTTATACAAACTATAGAAGAAAAATAATTTTACGGTTTATCGTAAGTATGATTTTTTTTTCCGATTTCTTAGTGGTTGTACAATCCGTAAAAGTATTTTTCTTATACGATTTGTATAAACCTGTAAAGCATAAAAACTTATTATTTTTTCTTTATTTGTTTATGTGATTATTGTAAATGATTTCTTCAATCTATCATGAAATAATTTTTGAGTAAAGTTTATGAAAAAATAGATAAAGCTTGAATGGGTGCCAAATCATGCAAGTGAAGGTGGAGTAGTTGTGGAACGTCTAGTCTGCAATGAAATAGAGGTGTAGCCAAGGTGGAGGTGCAGTGAAGGTGGAGCAGATATGCTCGAGTCTTTACTTGCAAGAGTAGTGCAGGAGGTGTAGTATGTAGAGATACAACGGTTGAGGTGTAATCCCCGGAGGTTTGCAAAGGGGTGCAAACTTGATCGAGGAAGAAGGAGACGTGAAGGCAGTGAATGGGTTGAAGGTTAATTTGGATTTAATTTTTTTTTAAAATAGGTAAAATGGTCATTTGGCATGGGCTATGGAGGTGCAGGAAGATGATATGGAGGTGTAGGAAGAAGCAGTCTTTATAAAATAAAAAGAAAACAGATGATGGGTCCAGGAACAGACAAGTTGTCCACGGGGCTTGAAACGAAAGGAGGCCCAAACCAAAAAAAAGTGCAGGGGATTTTATTATTCAAATCAGTTTTTATTTAGTTCACCTTCTACTTGTTTCTGTTTTTGCAAAAATATAAAGTATGTTTTTGTTGTGTGATTCGAAAAGGTTTGTGTTGATACTTAAAAAATCTTTCGAGCTATTAAACAAAAACATGCTTTTGATTTTACAAACTTCTTTCTAAAAGGTTGGGCGATCTTCACTATACTTCTGTTTTTATATTCAAAAATTAAATAAAATTCAAACTCAAATTAATCAACATACATTTTTTATAAAATTCTATGTAATATGATCACGTCACCTTTACATATAAATTATTAATATTATTGAAAACTTAATTAATTTCGGCAACTTGTTTAATACAAAATCAAACTCTCAGTTCACATAATAGAAAGCTAAATCTATATATAGAGAGTTTTGATCAATAATGTCAAATATTCCTATCTCAAATCAGTTAATACAAAATATTTGTAGAATTCAGTGTAATGTGATCACATCACCTTTAGATGTAGATTATCCATCTTAAAGTATTATTAAAAACTTAACTAGCTTCTTTGTTTAATTTACTTAATACAAAACCAAGCTCCCAAGTCTACAAAATTATCATGAACACTAAACTTGTACATAGAAAATTCCAAGTAATGATGTGAAATATCTCTATGATTTTAGACTAACAAAGACTCATATTGGTTTTATAAGCTCCACATGCAAACTCTTCCCTTCTTATTAGTATAAAACTTCTAAAAAATAACTCAAGGAAAATAATAGAGAGGAACTTGTTCTAAAGAACATTTTGATATAATAAATTTATTTTATTTTCCATTCAGATTTCTAAGACAGATCTCAATCTCCAAAAGGATAAACAAATTTATCAAAAATCTAAATAAAAGTAAGATAAGATAAAGAAAAAAATATTTTAGAAAAAAAAGCTTGATTGGTTGACTTTTATTTATAAACTTTGTTCTTAAATAATAAAATATTTATATTTCATCTTAATTGTACTATTTTTATTCTTAGACAATTTTCTTACTTCTTATATATGGAAAGTGATATTATTTAAATTCACAATAAGTAAGTGAAAAACAATAGAAAGTTTGATTGATGTGATAAAATAAATTTAGTTATTCATTAATATAATTATAAAATAAATTTTAAAAACAATTTAATATGGACGCTAGAAAAAATTAAAGTTAAAATAAATTTTAAATTAAAAAAAAAAAGTATTATAAATTTTTATCATATAAAAGAGTTATATTTTTAAATAATAACATATTATTTTTTACTTTACGTTAAAGTTAAAATTAATTAATTTTATTTATTTATTTATTATTTTAATATTAATTTTAGTTATTTATTTATAATATAATCTTTAATAAAAAATTCAATTATATTAAAAAATATATAATCTATTAAACAGAATTGTATATGGATTATCTATGTAAATATTATATTATATTTATATACATTATCAGTTATACAATAATTCATAATCGATTACATAAAAATTTTCCTTTTACTTTTTTGAAATTTTAGAAAAAAAAACTTATATTATATTCTTATTTTTATTTTTGTCAATCTGTATTTTTTTCATCAGCTGATCTAAACAAGAAAAAGAACAATATAAACTTATAATCTTAAATTTTCGAGTAGAAGCTAATATAAGTTTGTTATGTCGGGGCACCGTTCGCTAACGACAAAGTGCGGAATCCAAAGCCACTTTTCATGCTCTGAGTGAGGCCCCTTTGCCACTTTTTTTTCTTCGGCCATGACCCATTTCGTGGGATCCACGAACCGACCCTCAAGTTTTTTGGGCTGCCTCACTTCACTCTCAGGCATTTTTCAATTTCCAATGATTTTGTAGCGTTTGACTACACCTTTGTAACGGGTCATTTTCTTCTCCATTTTTTATTTCTTCGTTTTTCTTTTGGGAGAAGGTCCACACCACCACTACCGTAGCAGCCAGCCACTGACTCAGTCCCTACGGTTTTGACGGCGACACACCATCTGGAGCCACTTTACAATGTCTTTTAACTCTCTACACACCTCATCTCTCTCTTTTTTCATCTACCTTTCTGCTAAATAATTCCAACCACAAACATAATGCATGGATCAACAATCTTTACTTGGATCAGTGGATGTCATTTCTTTTCTAGTCATGTGAGTCTATGAAACAATTAATCCTAAACGTTTGCTTAAACATGTCTAATATTAACAAGAATACTCTTTAGTTTGTTGATATTAGTTTTTACCCTTAAGGTATTTATTCTATTTTACATATGAAGGGAGACATGCAACATTAAAGGTGTGAGATCTGTGTGACAGATGCGTAGGATTGTAGTAGTTAGGCATAACGTTATCATTGTTCATTTCCAGAGTTTTCACTTGTTGAGTCAAAGTCTGAGGGTTAATAGAGTATGGAAAGGAATGTGAGTGACTATTGTATCAGAAATCTGGAATCAGAGAAATAATGTGATCTTTAAAGGCAGGGTAGTTGATTATGAAGAGATATTTACTTTAGCACAGTTAAAGAGTTGGTTATGGCTTAAGCATAAGTCGTTAGGAACTTCTTTCTCGTATTCGGACTAATACTTCTTACCAGTTAAGTGTCTTCAATAATTGGTTTAGGCTCTAGATGCTGGCCTGGTGGAAGTATGCGAGGTGAGAGCTCTAGGACTTGGTCTATAGTGTACTACAAATTCATTTGTTTTGGAGATATATTCAGATGAGATTATGAAGAAGATGTATGTAGATTTGGCTTCAGAGTGGACATGGAAGAGTCATAAGGGCAAGCCTTATACTCTGTCATTGTGACTGCATACTAATGTAATGGGCCTGTGAGTAATTACTTATTTGGCCTGTACCATGTTACTTCATTTAAATGGGTTTAGAGCTCATCGTATAGTACTCTTTCTCTTGTATTTTGGTGAAGTATTAGTTTGTGTACCTATCTCTGGCTAGTTTGGTTATGTAATTATATTCTAGAATGGTCTATCAGTAGTGGAGAGAAATGTATCACAAGTTATTGATGTATAAGGGTTTAAACACTCCTGAAGTGTCTATTTTAATTGAATTTATTGTTTGCTGTTGACCAGATTTTAAACAAAACGTTGATGATTGGAAACAGTTTTCTAAAGTATGTTTGCTACAATAATATTAACACGTAAATAGTTTTAGGGTCTATAAAGGTTAGAACATTCTAAATGTCCCCCATACACACATAAGAGGATTTGCAGTTTTATCCTAATAAAAAAATGATGTGTTGACTAATAATATATATTGTTTTGTTAAGTGATGGTGGAAATATGTCTTGAGTTACATTATTTCTTATTATGTAATTGTGGTTGCTATCAACATATCAATATATCACTTTACATCATTTTGAAACTTGATTGAATATGAGATTGAAAACTACTTAATTTAGATAATGTTTAATGATTGATTTAGATAATGTTTAATGAAATATGTTTAGTACAAACCCTACAATTTCCTAGGATTTGTTTAAGTAAATATGCTACTTCATGAAAGTGATGGAACAATCAAAGTTTGATAAAAAAAGTAAGGGGATTGTTGATGCAATACTTAAAAATAAAATTAAATATTTTATTTATTTTACAAAATCAGAAGAATAACATTAACTAATAGAAATAAAAAAGAAACATATAAAAAAAATACGAACATGTTAAAGCTTATGATGAACCTAAGCTTATGATGAACCTATCGGATTACAAACGTGGTGTTGCTCTTGTGTGACATCGTTGTCATGAACATTCCTCTCATAAAACTTCAATCTCCCATAACATCGCTCTTTAAAAGACTTGTGAAAGAGAGAAATGGACGGGGGAAAGGGGAAAGGAGATGGAATGACAGAGGAGAAGAGGGAATGTTAGATTACACAAAGAAGAAGGAAAGAAAAGAAAAGGGAAGGAACAAGGTCCACAAAGTTTTAGAATAAAGATTGTGATTGCAAAGAAAAATTAATATATCTGAAATAAAAAAATATGGAAAGAAAATATTTTAAAGAAAACTATTAGTCAATTATCATTTGCAAACGTGTCTTTTTGAAGACAATTTTGATCATTAAAATCAAATTTTCACCATTCACACATTATAAAGAGGGTGTACATTTACATTTTCCCTACCTACTAATTTTTTTTTTAAATCTACTTTTTTTAGTGTGCTAGGATACAAATCAATTTTTTATCAGTATTATTACAATTTATATCATTACACATTTATTTAAACAATTAATTGACATCATGTTTAAAATAAAATATTATTATAGAATATCAATTATTGAATTGATTCTTTTTTTTTCAAAACAATTAATTAACTTTTAATTGAAAATAACATAATAAAATAATAAACTTTTTACTGATATATATTAATAAAAATTTATTATAAATCAGTATAAAGTTTAAATATAAAATATAGAATAATGAGTTTGAAACATTTTTAAATATTTTCTATTAGAACAACATTAATATGAATTGTTTGAAGATAATATAATATAGTAGGATATGCTTCACATATTTTTTAATGTCAAAAGTAACTGATGTAAATTGTTTTGGATTATAAATTACTATAGATTTTGAGCATTAGGTTAGAACCAAGGTCATTAACATTTATAAAAAAAAATTACTTGCCTTGGATTTAAGCAACGTTTGTTTAAATATTCTCCTAGAGCTGCACTCCTTTTATAAAAAAATAAATAAATTTCTTTCAATTTTTTAAAACGTTACTCACTTATTATATTCTTTAATTATTCAGAGTGCGAGTTTTTCTTTTCATAATAATCTTATAATATTATTACTTGATATATTCGTAGAGCGATTTTTTTTTTCATACTAGTCTTATAATGTGATGGGTATAAAATAATTATATCTTTGTCTTATATGAAATATACTTTATTTATACAAGTACCTTTTTTTATTGTCAATTTTGGCTTACTTACTGCATATTTACTTGTAAAAAAAAATATGAGAAAGCACACAAAATATTAATTTATCACTCACAATCTTTTTGTAAAGTTTTCTTTTTTATTTTTCACACTTTCTTATATTACCACTACCAAAATATCTAGCATAGTTATTTATTATGATATATTTTACAATGTTATGTTACTGTTGTTTAAAAAACTCATAATTTGAGAGTTTGAATTATATATTACAAATTTAATCATCAAACTAATTAACCATCAATTTAAATTTAAATAGATGGAAGCATCACACTATCTAAATAATTATCTGAAATTATTATAAAACTTTTTTTCTAAAACAAAATAAACTACATATATTATTATCAATTTCATCACTTTCAAAGGACCATATCAGTTTATTTGATATTATTTATTACATGAAAATTTTTGTTATTCTAAAAGAAAAATGTTGATTTGATCACCGCGTTTTTATTATAATCATTTATCAACCGTGACATGACACCAGTTAATGATGTAGTTAAGCATAGAAATGATATTTTGTCCATGAGTTAAAATATTTTAGTAGCACAACTTTGCTTGACATAGTGGGAGGGAAAAGAAGAAGTAAGGGAGAATTGTGACTTTTTTAGTCAAGTTTACACTGAAAGGTTAGCTTTTGATTACATGTGTTCGTTTTGCCTTTGATTATTGCTTGCGATTTTAGGGTTTCGATTGGGATTACATTTAGGGGTTTTACAAATAAGTGTAAGAATTTGACTGAAATTGAATAATTGTTGGGCCAAAATTGTTAAATGATTAGACTGGAGTAGTTATATTCTAAGTCAGGGAATTTGACTATGACAAATATGCGGTTTTTGAAAGGTGATGCTTGGATTTATCTAAAAGAGAAGAACGTTAGTTTGGTGAGTTGTAGGGAGGATAGGAACAATGTGGTTCATTGTTACAGGGGGCAAGTGATTGTGTTTAAAGATTGTGGGTTGGAGGTTTAAGACCAGATTTACTTTTCAATGTGCAAAATAAGTTCTGGTTATTGATGTGATATCTATGCGCAGGTTGGATATACTATGCAGAAAAGCAACTTAGATCTTTTGTGTTTTCTTACATTTCATCAGCGACGAGTCCACAACATACCGTTAGAGTTATCATAAAAAATTGTGTTTGTCAAAAATTAGGACTTATGTTGTTTATTAACTCTAAACATTTTGGGTGAGATGATTCAATCTTTATTGTTAAAGGAACCATAAGGAAGGTATTCCTTTTGGTCCCAAAATGATAACACAGATAGTTGAGACAAAATTTACTATTTAACATTGTTTAATTATGAATGATGGATTAGATAAAATGGTGACCCATCTTTTTTCGGTTTTAACTAACTCCGGTTAGTTGTCACATTCCTCCATCTTCACCATGAACCGTAACTTAACATTGTGACATATTAATCAATAGGAAAAACTATGAAAAAATATTTCTTATTTCGTTTGCATGTGTACCTTCATAGACTGACAAACTTCTCCTTGCATGCATAAACTGAGATGTTTTTCAGGAACCTTGAGCCTCTTAGATGTCAACACCTACACCTTTCATTCCACTTCATGATGATTTATTGGATAGTTATGAATTAATATATATTCTTAGATGGTTATGTAGTAGGTAGCAACAAGTTAGAATAAATTCATAATTTTCTCTACTTGTTGGTTTGAATGGTCAACCGTAGGCAATAGATGGAGTTGTTATATTCTCAGAAAAGTGAAGAACATAAACCAAAATTGTTAACTGAACAAAAGGTAAGGAAGAAATTGTAATAATTTCTTTTACTTCCTTGATATATGATTTTCTTCTCTTTTTTGCCTCCATCTGATAAATCACGCTTTGTTAGGGTAGACACTATCGACATAGAGACTAGAAAGCTTCGAAGGTTGTGGCCCAACATTTACAACCTTAGAATATCAAAAGATAGATTGGTATGACATGATCTTTCTCAAAACCCTACTGAGTTTAGGTACATGAACAATAAAAATCTGAACTAAAGAGCTTAATGATTCCAACAACTGTTAGATATTAGAAAAATCATATACAACATTGTCCTGAGATATTTAGTTAGTTTATATGATGATTTTTTTTTTATCAGCATTTTATATAATGATATTTTTAAGAACACTTTCTCTTAGAAAAAAGTTTGCTCTTGGCAAGGAAAATTAACTATATAGTATCTATAATGTGCTAGTGAAGATCCACATTAATTACTTACCTATTTCCTTGCTCTTAGTTTTTCTTTTGATTGTTTTATTCAAGAAATTTCAATGTAAAATTTCAATTGTCATGCTTGTAAGGGTTGCATTTGATTATCAGGAAAGCATTAGAGAGATATTATGAAGATATAAGAGAGGTTATAATTGCAATTATGAAGTTCATTACTATGTATTTGGTGGTTCAAGATACACAAATATCAGATAGCTTCCCAAAAGGATTACATGTCACAAGTTGAATACATGTTAGGAATTTTTGTGGCTTTTGGTCTTATAAACTGTGGATTTGGGTTTTTCTTTCTTGTCGCTTCCACTACCAAGTGAACGCATGTTAATTTTTGTGGCTTTTGGTATCGTAAATTGGAGGTTTAAATTTTTTTTCTTGTCTAATGGTATTTGTTTTTCTGAAAATAGGTGTGAAGATTCAACCAGCAATAAAAGAAAAAAATATAATTTAGAAAGTTGACAAACTGATCACTAAAATGGAGATGGAAAGGGATGATGTGACTTGTTTAAATTTGATTGTTTCATATTATGGGAAGTTTAACTATAAATTATTTCACAATGTTTCAATATTTATTATGGTCCGTATGGATTGGATGCTTATTATGAACTGTATGGATTGGATGATTTACAATAGTAATAACATCCAATCCATACAGGTTATAATAAACATTGAAATAGTGTGAAATAAGATTTATAATTAAACTTCTCATAATCTAAAATAATCAAAATTAAAATACAAGTTAGATCATCTCTTTCCAATATAAGTTAGATCATCCATTTTCCATACAAGTCAGATCAATTTGTCAACTTTCTGGTAGATTTCTTTTCATTGTTGGTTGAACGCACACCTATTTTTAAAAAACAAATACTATTAGACAGTAAGAAAATTCAAACCCCCATTTTTACAAGACCAAAAGTCACAAAAATTAACATGCATTCACTTGGTAGTGAAAGTGGCAAGAAAGAAAAACCTAAAAAAGAAAACCCAAACCCACAGTTTAAATTCCTAGCATGTATTCAACTTATAATATGTAATCCTTTTAAGAAGTTATTTGATATTTGTGTATCTTGAAGCACCAAAGATATACATCATTGCAATTGTAACTTCCCTTATATCTTTAGAATATCTCTATGATGTTTTCTTGATAATCAAATGCAACCCTTACCAAGCATGACAATAGAAATTTTACATTAAAATTTCTTGAATAAAATAATCAAGAGAAAAACTACGAGAAAGGAAACAGGTAAGTGATTAATGTGGATCTTCACTAACACATTATAGATATTATATAGTTAATTTTCCTTGCCAAAAGCGAACTTTGTTCTAAATAAATGTGTTTCTAAAAATACCATCATATAAACTGTTGATAAAAAGAAATCATCGTATAAACTAAATAAATATCCCAAGACAATGTCCTATATGATTTTTCCAATATCTAACAGTTATTGAAAATATTAAGCTCTTTAGTTCAGATTTTTATTATTCATGTACCTAAACTTAGTAGGGTTTTGAGAAAGATTATGCCATACCAATCTACCTTTTGATCTTTTGCGATTACAAATGCTTGGCCACAACGTTCAGAGCTTCTTAGTTTTTGTTCCAATAGTTTCTTCCCTTGTAAAGGAAGCTGAACTTGATTTCTTAAGAGACGTATGGGAAACTCTATGATTTAAGAGCTGGAAGCAAAAAAAAAAAAAAAATTAGATACCAAGGAAGTAAAAGAAATTATTATAATCTCTTTCTTACCTTTTGTTCAGTTAAAATAGCTTTCAAATATCCAAAATGGGAAAATAAATAGCTTTAGCTTATGTTTTTCACTTTATGAGAATATAACAACAATCTATTGCATATCGTTGACCATTAATTTCAAACCAACAAGTAGAGAAAATTCTGAATTTACTGTAACTTATTACTACCTACTTCATAACCATCTAATACCTACTTCATAACCATCTAACAATAAATATTAATTCATGACTATCTAAGAAATCATCATGAATTAGAATATTTTAAACAACAATATCATGCTTCATCTTTTATATCTTAAACAACAATACCATGCTTCATCTGTCACAATTTTAACAGGATAGACAAGAGAAGGTAACAAGTAACAAGAGAGGGTTATTAGTGATTGATTCACTCATCCATACCTTGTTCCATATTGAAAGATGCTCCATTGATGAGGATTCCATCAGAGAAGGGCAACTTACTACCTCTGTCAAGAATACTTTGCAAACGAGAAACCACACCACACACAAAGACAAAGTGTGAAGACAGAAAATGCACACAAAAATCGAACCTACAGACAGAGACAGACTTGTAGACAAAAATAGCTCTTATAGAGGGAAAGGTGTCGCATAGAGACGGAGTCAAAGAAAGGCAAAGGAGAGGTGAGAAAAGGCATGTGGAGACTGAATGTGAATGAAAGCTGCAATTTCCAATCGTAACCTAATTCAATTTCAAATTTGTCAAACATTTCCACGTTGGACAACACTAAATTAAAGAGCAAAATCTTTTTCCACCTCACCGTCACGTGTAGTTGTCATTTGAATGTAATGACATGTGGTGGTGGTGTCAACATGTCAAAGCCCATTTTAAAAATATTTATAATGACCAACTTTTATATATCTCTTATCATTTATATTAATCATTAACCAATATTTTTTTTACTGTATAAAGAACATACTAATATTAGGAAAGGAGAGTTTTTTAAATAAATAAAATTTCTTTTTTGTCTTTAGTCAATGAAAAAATATGTATGTAAAACAAAATAAGAAAGTATAATATAAACATTGTAAATATCACTTAGTATAATATAAACCTTAGTTAATCTCTCAAAACATATAAATAATATTCTTAGGTAATATCACTTAGTAAAAAAAAAATTATTTTTAAGTGTCATAAATCAATATAAAGATAACATGATTTTAATTTAAATGCAAGGCCAATTTGTATTACCATCACCCTTCAAATCTTATTTATGACGATTTTTGTGACAAAGTAGTTAACAAATATGTAATTTATTTTTAAATTATTTATTAATTGACATTTATTATAAACCTTACAATTTTATTACATAATCTATCATAATTTGTGGCAAATTAATTGTCATAAAAATATTTTTTTAGCCATGGAGAGATTACTTGATAATAAAATAATTCTCAAAAAGACTAATTTGGTAATTTAATTTTAAGAGACTAGTTATTGAATATTTCAAAGGATTAAGCCCTAACATGAACAACCAAATTAAAAATTTCCCATCTTCTTCTAATATTACACTGTTTAAAATTATCACGTACTATATATATATATATATACTATTCACTTTAATTTTTGATAGAACATTTTTCATTTATATAAAAAATAAAAAAAAAAACATTAATTAAAAAAAATTAATTATTATTACCTAAAACTATTTTTTTTTAAAGTTTTTAATAAAATATATAAGCATATTGTTTTTATTAACCAAGTTAACAACAAATTATGCTTAACAGCTTTTAACTAATAGGTTTAACTAATTACGTTGTAGCTTCGGTTTGCTGGGCGTAATAATTATACCAGATTTTTATCTCTCTTTCAATTACTCAAAGTGAACTTTATTTTTATTTTTTTTCTTTCCTTCTCTCTCTATATTACAGAGTCCTCAACTTCCAATTTGTTTCTTTGTCTTATTTCAAATTGACCCTAGCTAAAAAAACTCTCTAGAAGGCTTTATAATGTAGATTCGGCTTTATTTACTCTAATTTTACCAACAGCTTAAAATACACAAAAACAAAAAATTATAAGAAGACGCAAAGATAAAAATGTAAAATAAATAAAACTAACTTAAAATAAAAATATCGAAAAAAACGAAAAAAAATGTGTGTACAATTTTCAGCTCGTTTACACGAATATATTACAGAGTTTTTAATTCCCCAGCTATCAATTTGCCAGCTTATAAACACTCTACACAAATAAACTGATACGAAATCAGTACTTTCTAATACAATAGTAGAAAAAAAAGAGAATATTTTACGAACTTGGTTCTGGTGAAACTGATATTGAATAAGTTTTCACAAACTATAAATGTCACTAAAAAAGGTCTAAAGTTTTGGATCAGGACGATATCGTATTAAGGAGAATCTTTTAACAGCTTAAAAAAATAGTAGTCTATTTTAATTTAATAGTACATAAACCTTTCTCCAAGTAGCGACCCACAGTGGAACTGTGTCATGTCCATGCAATATTGGAATTGTTGCATGACTTTGGAAAAGAAAAAAAATGCCTTTGGCCACAAAAGTCACACTTTAAAAAGTGACCACAGAGAGGGTCCTCGAGAAAAACTAGAGTCCTCACTCCTTGGCATTCTCTTCTCTACCCTTCCAAAGTGACATACATGCTTTAAGAAATTGATAGGTCCACTACAGCACTAGCCACCACACACCACAAATGTGCTGTATATGAAACAATTCATTATATTTAAAATGGTATATTTAATATATTTTTTTTATCCTACATCTACCATATATAATTCTAAATTATAATATATAAGTCCATGTAAATTTTATTTTATAAATAATTATAATTTTTAAAATTTAATATTTTTCTAAACAATTTAATTGATAATATTAATATAATACTCTACAAAAACTTTGAATTGCATTGAAAAGATAAGAATCTTTTCATGTATGATTTCTAAACATCAAAGGGCTCTTTGAATCTTGAAATGTGTTTAAATTTAACTTATCTAAATTTGTTTTAAGAAAAACTGTGTTATAATATGAAAGCCGTATATTAACTAATGGCGCGTTGAAATAAAATTTGTATCAGTATTGATCGCAACAAATGTTTTTTCGTTTTTTATCAAAGATATATGTGAAAAGAAAACAGGTCACTTTAATTGGTTTATTATTACTCCTTGAGATTCTTCATTTTGCTTTTGCGCCCCCACACCCAGCAACTTTCCGTCTTCATCTTTTGATCTTTTCTCACTCAAACTTTCTTTCTCTCAACATTTCAATTCATTCCATCGTCTATCATGATTCACAAAGGAATGGCAGAACATAAAGTTCTTTGTCCTTTAGGAGTTTTGGATTGTGATCAAAGTTGTTCAATTATATGTGCTTATCTTTTTCTTCTTCTTTGATCCGTGAAATTTATTTTCTAGCGCTGGATCCACCCTGCATGTGCTTGTAGGTTTGACCTAAAGTGAGGAGCCATTCGTTTACTTCAGCTAATCATATCCAATTATACTTGTTATAGCAACTGCTCACCTAACGGCCAACTCTTCTAATATATATTGGGAACACTAATTAATCATAAGCCCTTTCCTTTCACAACTTTCTAAATGTCATTATTCAACTTATTTTATTTTTCCGTCACTTATTCCTAAGGCACATTTTAAAAGAATTAGGAAAATGGATAAGTAGTACTTATGGAGCATCACTTTATGTATAAAAGTTGTTATTTTGAAAAACAACTTTACCTTTAATATAGAAAAAAAAATAAAGAAGTTGTTGTTAAATAAACATTATAAATTATGATATTTTTCTATTATGACATTTATTGCGATAATAAGAATATTTTTTTTTTCACTTGTTCTGAATTGACTTATCCATTTCATTTTAAAAATGAGTAGTGGTTGATTTTCCTAACTCTTTACGTCGCATGTTGAGACTAGTTATGAAATTTGGTCTTATATGAATAGACTAATAATCCTCATTTTGGTCCAATAATCCTCATTTTGAATTCGATAAAATCGGATAAACTGTTTTAGTGTTGTGCAGGTTGTACATGGAGTCAACAAATGTCATTAGTTATAAATAACAAGGAAACAAATGACTATAACATGAGGACAAGAAAGTCGAAGAGCTTGAAAGTGCTCAAAGAACACCACCAATCATTTAATCTAACTATGTACAACATTGTTCATCAACCAAGGTGGGGGACGACTGTCTCTTGAACATCAAACTTGGAATTTCCTCGATTATACCTTTGCACAGGACAAATAGTCGATTGTTGTTCATTGATAATGATTTGATTCAATAAACATAAATAAGCAATTAAAAATAAATAACGATTATCAAAAAAAGGGTTTAAAAGATCTAGAAGGACTCTGGGATTGAACTTCATCTATCTCCCTCATTTATATTTTGATTTGATAAAAACATACAATATCCATAACTACTCACAATTGATGCACATATAAAAATCATTCACACTGATTCCTCTGACATGAAATTCATAAGGAAATTTCCTAAGCACTGATCCCTTAGCTATTTAGTAAATTACCTAGCATTAAGAACAAATGTTATACGCAATCAATACATCGAAACATATCCCTAGTATTACAATATATTGAGTATTTTTATCTAGGTCAAAAACTTAAAAGTATTTCCGAGTTAAATTTAATAATCAAAATCAATACTCTGTTGATCAAATAAAATCTAGCATTAAGCACAACATGAAAATACCAATTGAGTAGAAATTGAATATTATATATAAAAATCACCAAAATACAAATGAATTCAAAAGATTACATTCAATCCCAAAGATGAAGAATTAACTGCTCATGGTAGCCATTACAACCCAAGGAAAGGAAGATAGCCAGAGAAGAAGAAGAATTGGTGAAATGCTTTCGTCCTTGACAGCTGCTCTCGTTCCTCCAGGTCTAGATCCCTTCAGAAAACCTAAAATCACCCTTTTAAACTCGTTTTTGGGCCTAGGTTAAGTGACTTTCTGTTAGTATTCTCACAATACTTAAGGATTTGATGAAGCCATGCAAGACATGACCAGCAAGCCAAAGCAAGCAAGTGGAAATCTGTTCTAGGCTGTGTCTTAGTGAGTGAGTATGATTGGCCGTGAAAGAGAACCTATGCACATCTAAGGAGAAATTCATTAGCACATGGGTTAAATGATTTAAATCAAACCATAAAAAGGTTTTAACTTCAGTTAAAAATAGTTTTGGAAAATAAGGTACTGAACTATTATGAACTGATTTCAAGTTAAGCCGAATCAATTTATTTGTGTCTGAGCATAACTGAATTAACAGTTTTGGAAAACAAAGTACTGAACTATTACAAACTAATTTCAGGTTAAGCCGAATCAATTTATTCGTGCCTGAGCTTAACTGAATTAACTGTTTTTCTGAAAATCTGGTTTGAGCTCTTCTTCTATAAAACAGTGGGTTTTTCAAGTGTGAAAAAAAAAAGAAACAAGAAAAAGAAAGAGCATGAGAAAAGAAAGAA
>Ga0209700_100718_pt1 | contig 65493 bp, 31 predicted proteins | sample SiratroredBW_FD_187528 | JGI IMG/M metagenome (GOLD analysis project Ga0209700, IMG submission 187528) | Root nodule microbial communities of legume samples collected from California, USA - Siratro red BW (SPAdes) (version 2) | ecosystem: Host-associated > Plants > Roots > Nodule | place: USA... | reverse complement strand
ATATATATATATATATATATATATATATATATATATATATATATATATATATATATATATATATATATTTCTGTAATTAAATTTTCCAGCGTAAATCAATATATCCAGCACAGTAAATTCAGTTAGATAGCTTATTAGGATTTCTGAAAAATTTCTTTAAACACTGCATGTGAATTCAATTACAATTTTGATCTCAAGTATGTATCTGCAATTAAATATAGAATTAGCTGTAAGTGATTTGAACAAATTGAATTTATTTCCATTCCTGAAATTAAATACAATACAAATCAATGAGGAGAACAAATCAACTCTGCAGCAAAATTTGAAAATCAATTTCTTTATGCAGTAAACAATTACGTTAAAAACTTATCAGTAAATTTGAAATGTTTCTTTAAACAGGGCATTTGATTTCAATTTGATTCCAAATATCTGTAATTAATTACTAAGAGCAAGTCACAGAAATAATGAGTGAGGCACCAACCTTGCATTACAATATGCAGATTATACAATCATATCAGTGAAAATCATGTTTTAAGCAGCTTCGAATTTTTTTTCCAAAATAGCACATACTTATTCGAAATTAAATCTTAGAGAAATATCATAGATACAAATTAAAATATGACAGCAAATCAGTTTTGAAAACTTCCCTTTTGCAGAAACTCTATTCTTGTTGTCAAGTAATTACTCACTGATTTGAAAATTAATATATATATATATATATATATATATATATATATATATATATATATATATATGAAACTTCTTTGTTTCTTGAGTGACCGATTTCATGTATTCGGAATGTTAATGTCTCGTGATATTCGGTTGAAAATGTTTCAACAAGTTAGTAAGGGTATCATCAGAAGACAAGAGACGGTCGTGCAACCTACGAAGAGTATTCCTATATTTTGTAGGAATAGTTGTGGACTTTTGGATCAGTGATACTATTCATTGAGTCCTTATTTATAAGTTCTTAGGATGATAATTAATTTTATTTTAGATGGAAACATTAATTTGGTATATAATTGAGAGATGGACTTTAAATTTCCTGCTTTATCTTTTTATTTTGATTTGGAAAGTTTCTTTTTGAAGAAAAGTCTTTTCGAATTTATTTGTTTACTCGTTGTTTTTCATGACTTAGATGTTAAGTTAAATTATTTATTTATTTTTTAGATAATCAAGTTAATTTGGATATTGGTGAGAAGAGATATAAACAATTTTTTTAGTCACGAGTGATATTCTATTTATAAGAATGATGAGACCATTTCATATAATAACATTTTGAGTGATTTAAATTTATTTTAGATAAATATGATAATTGAATTTGTTTCATGTATGAAATAATAAACTCTGTTAATTCATCTCTACTTTACTAATAATAACTTTGAAACCTAACTTCAAATAATGAGATAAGTTTAGATCATAATTTTGGGTTTGATCAGGAAGTAAAGTTACTTGATTATATAACTAAATTTGATTAAATTAAACTTATTCTACAAAATTTTTCCAAATAGATATATATATCTGCAGCAACACATATATAATTTTGTAAAGAAAACGTGAATCAAGTTATTCAAATATTTCTTTATGCAGTAAATTTATGAAGAAAATATAATCAGCGAAAATTCATGTTTTAAAAGAACAGCGCCAACCTGAAAAGAAACTTTAGTCATTGTATTTTGTACTATTAAAATTAATGTACTTGTTAACGTTGCTTATTTAACCAAGGTTTAAATAAAATTAGTTTAATGAAAACGAATGAAAATAAAACAAGGAAAGAACTTATCTGAGGCATAATTTTGTCTACTGCACGTGTTCTTGATGTAAATTTTGCAGAGATTTATAGTCATCAAATTGAGACATGTACTTCAAATATTTAATATCATCAAAACTATTAGATCATTTAAAAGAACTTTTAAACTATCTAACATTTCTTAGAGCATCTAATCTAATGTTGCTGAAATGTGTAATGATTCAACAATGCTTTCAATGAGACAAAGAATCTATTTGGTCTGTTAAAATTGTGTCAGTAAACATGTTTTATAACTTTTATATTTTCTTTGAAATCGTACTCTAGAACAAGATTTCAATTTTTTAAACATTGTATAACAAGTTTTCTTCTTCTTTTGTTTTTAACGAAATTGTCCACTTAAGTATGATTTCCGTTCTGTATTTTTTTTTAAATTTCGTTATCAGGTTTTGCAAATTGATTTCTTAAACATATTTTTATCAAAAATTGAAAATTAAATTTCAGTTTTGTTTTTTTTACTAAAACTGAAGTAATTTATATCAAATTCAACCAAAAATACTGAAACATGAATCTTACCTTATAACAGGGAAAACATTAAACTGTGCAATTCCAATTTTTGTAGCCTAATGCAAGTAAGAATTATTAATTAGGGTTTTGAAAAATCTTATTTTGAATAGTTCATCTTTTCTGTGTAAGAAGGTGTGGTAGAGAAGGTGAATCTGTGACAGGGATTGTGCAATTGCAATGGAACTCTCAGAAGAATGGAAATCATTCTTCCCAGTAGGTTCCTCCACCGTAGCCCCTCTTCTTCTCTCCAATTCCGCTTCTCTCCCTTTGGGTCCTCTCATCTTCAACCCTAACCCTAATTCTCTCACCCTTCTCTTCTCTTCCCCTTCTCTGCTACCCTCTCTCCATTGCCCTCCATACCTCTTACCTTCCCGTTTCCTTCTCTCTTCCCACCCTCCATCCATTCTCCCCTCCACCGCCTCCTCCATCGCTTCCCTCTTCTCCTCCCCCCACCAAAACGACGCCGCGCCCCCCTTCCTCCGCAACCGCCTCCACCTCCTCACCTACCCCCACCTTCCTTACGCCCTCCTTCTATTCCCCGCCGGCGCCAACGACCACAAGCTCGCATTTTTCACGCTCCGCTTCAAGGACTCGCGCTGCCATCCTCAGCTCGATACCAACGGCGACGTTTTTTACGCCTCTTCCGCCTCCTCGCACCGTATCTTGAACATTTTTGTTAACCCTTTTGCTGATTTTGGTCTCACAGCTAATGACAACGAGGATGATGATGATGATCCTTCTCGAGTTGTCGGGTATTTGCTGGCTACCACTCTGTATTCCGTTCAATGGTTCGCTGCGAGGCACGATCAGATTTTGGATAGGCCTAGTGTGGTTTATTTGGGTGAGAAGATGTTTAAGACTTGCCCTGTGGTGCATGCTTGTTGGAGCCCTCATATATTGGAAGAGAGCGTGGTTTTGCTGGAGAGTGGCCAGTTGTTTTTGTTTGATTTGGAGTGTTGTGGCTCCGGTGCCGGTTTCAAGGGGACTAGGTTGAAGGTGCCCTGGAATGATTCTTCAGAGAGTAAGGTGTGGCTGAGCTGTGAGTTTAGTTGGCACCCCAGGATTTTGGTTGTGGCGCGTTCTGATGCTGTTTTCTTGGTTGATTTGAGGCTTAAAGAGTATAGTGTGAGTTGTTTGATGAAGATTGAGATGCTGCGAATGTATGCCCCGGATGAAAATGAGCGGTTTCTTGCTTTGTCAAGGGCTGCTCCCGACAACTTTTACTTTGCTGTGGTTTCTACTAGTGTTTTGCTTCTATGTGATGTGAGGAAGCCCTTGGTGCCGGTTTTGCAATGGGTGCATGGGATTGAAGGGCCTAGCTTCATGTCTGTGTTGAGGTTGTCTGATTTGAGGTCCCACTCGAGGGAGGATGCTTTTAAGTTGGCTTCTGAATCTGGGTTTTGTATTATGTTGGGAAGTATTTGGAATTGTGAGTTCAATATCTTCTGCTATGGGTCTGTGTTACCATTTCGTAAAGGATCTGTTACTTCGAAGATTAACCCAGCCATCTGTGCATGGGAGCTTCCGCTCGAGATTAATTTGTCTGGTCATGAGTGTCGTTGTGGAAGTTGTCTCTTAAGGAAAGAGTTCTTAAAGGATGCGCTTCCTGAGTGGATTGATTGGCAGCAAAAGAAAGAGATAGTTTTGGGATTTGGCATTTTAAGCAATAAACTTGCTGCATTACTGTGTGAACCTGATGAAAATGGGGGTTTTACACTGATAAGGCTTACTTCCTCGGGAAGGTTTGAATTGCAGAGATATCATGCTTCTTGGGCTCAGGCCAGAAAATCAGAAGATTGTCCTGATCGAGTATTGTGTTTGAATAGACACTTACTGTATACCATGAGTGACGAGGAATACAAATTTCCAAAAAATTATAACTACTTAAAATTGGATTACCTTGAATCATATGCAAGTGGTGGACTTGCCCGATTCCTGATTAGAAAACTAAAAAGAAACTCTAAGGATGCCCTTGACAAAAGACCTTTTTGCACAGAAGTGCATGAGTTATTATGTGAGAAATTAAATGGTTGTGGGTTTGGTCCATCAAGATCGTGTCCTGCAGTTACTTGTGTTTTTAATGATGTCAAGCTACCAGCAAGCTTACACGAGGTTGCTTTGAGAAGTTTGTGGGCTGACTTACCTATGGAACTGTTGCAGTTGGCGTTTTTGAATCGTGCCGAATGCCATGAAGTTGTTGGAAACCTGGATCACAATAGGGTAGCATTGGAATCTTTAGCTGTTCCCGATCTTCCTCAATTGCCTCCATTCTTTTTAAGGAAATCATCACCCCACAGCAATGATGACATTGTGGGTCCAGTTATTCCTTTTCCTGTTCTTCTTGTGCTTGATAAATTTCGCAGTGGGAGCTCAAACTTGGAAGGAGGTGAATTTTCAGTAGAAACAGAGCTTAGCCTCAAATACAAAGAAGTTATGCAGGTGGCTGGCGAGATCGCTGTCTCAGCTTATGGGCCTACACACCTTGATGATCATGCAGTCTCCCTTGCTGAGGATGGAGAGGAAACATGGGCTGGATCTACGAAATCAAAGTCTTTTTTGTTATACCGTCCGGTTTCATTCAACTCGTCTGCAGCTGACCATGTGCATGAAAAGTCTGTTTATAGTGACACAAATTATGATACATTCATTTCTCATGTCCCAGAGAAGAAGTCCACTGAGCAAACTGAATCTGTTGACCAAGGAGTATTCGATGATCTTTCCCCTGTTGAGTTGAGATTTGATGCTCCTGTGAAGAAGCTCGACCCTCTAGGTTCAAAGGCATATGATCTGTTGAAGAGACAGATGTCTAAATGGCAAGAAAATTTTGATTCATATAAAGAATTTTGTATTCAATGTAGATTTGAAAAAAAATAGTTAACGGGTGATCCCTAGTTTGTTCATCCTCCTATATGCGTTCATTGTAAAACTCTGCAATCTAGCTCAAGAAGTTGGCGATGATCATGTCAAAAATACAACATTTACGTGCTGCTGGCCTTCGAGTGCTTTCGACAATGGTAATTAGATTCATTTGGAGTTTCTACATGTGCTGTCACTCTGTACAAGTATATTCACGTTTTTCAGTTGTTTTAAAAGTTGGTGGTTTCTTAATTTACCGTGGATTTGGTGGTTGTATATAATTACTTTTTTCTTGACAATATTTACATATCTTTTAATTTAACTCATAATGTAGACATTGGTAGGAGCTATATGGTCTTTATTACCATGAATGGTAGAAAATTCACCATTAATTTGAGAAGAAAAAGTGCTATATGTCTGTGTGCTAATAGGACAATATGTTTGTTGTAAACTGGCGAGGCATTATTTGTAGGGGAACTTGGTCAGAGTTTTGATTCAATTAATAACGCAATGTTCTTTGCATCTGCATATAGTGTCTTATGTAGCCTTTGCATAGAGAGTTTGCTGTTGGAAGAAGACAATCTCATATCCCCTTCTTTACTCCAGGCCTTTGTTTGCGAGTAGCTTGCTTGGCATCATACAGATTCTTCTTGATCAATCACAGCATGATGAAGTCCAAATTTTAGGTTGCCAGACTTTGTTTGACTTTGTGAACAGTCAGGTAGGTGATTTTGGTAGGTTCGCTATTTATAAGTTTTTTTAGTGCGGAAGCTTCAAATTTATGGAATGCTCTTATTTGTGCAGAAGGATGGTACTTATATGTACAATTTAGATGCTCTCATTTTAAAACTCTGCAATCTAGCTCAAGAAGTTGGCGATGATCATGTCAAAAATACAACATTTACGGGCTGCTGGTAATTAGAGTGTTACTCGGACATATGCTGCTTAATGTTCTGTGCTCTTTTCATTTGCCGATCAACAGTAATGGACTGATTTTGCACCGCACCAACTACATAGAACGAGAATGGCACCATCAAGGACAACCTCAATGGTAAAATCAACATGACCAGGTGTGTCAATAATGTTAATCTGCAACAACACATAAGATGGAAAATAAAAAGACATTTTCTCAAATGGCTAGGAGAATATATCAGTTACCTTCTAGGCATACTACAAGCAGGAAAACAAGTTGTCCATCAAACTTTCAACATTTCTGATTGACTTCACGATACTATTTGCTTTGGTTTAACACCATTTTTTGCTTTCACTATATACCCCACCCATTTCAGTCATGCATGACCAGAGACAGTAACTCTTCAATCTTTTATATTTCATAATTAATCAATAATCATAATCACAACTAACACTGATATTGATAATAACAACAATGCCCAATTTCCAAACTCTAATTCCCTGTTCCTTCAAAACCTCACTACCACACCTCAAAATTCGTTAAAACTTGGTAAGTAATCATAATAATTAGTACTGATAATAAAATTAGTAGCAACAGCAGCACTCAAATGGACAAATCTCAATTCTCCCTTTATTTTTTCTTCTTTCTCATCAGTTCAAAATTCAATTCAATTGAACTCAATTAACGTTACAAATTCTTCATCTCTTACAATTTTATCGGAAATAAAAAAAGAAACTTAAATTTTAAACTTGCCACCATAATATTTTTTACACTTTCAATCAATCAGAATCTTAAACCATTAGTTATTGTAAAAGTCAACACTGCTATACAATCTGTAATCGGATGACGTTCTAAATATTCCATCTTGGCGCCAACGCCGTCCCTGCCCCTCAAGGAAGAGGTCATGCAGCCCAGGAGTAAAATTGATACAACTGTTTTCATGTTTTACAGGTTTGGTTCATGGGAGAATTTACTCATATCTCTGTGGAATTTGACAATGTAAGGAATTTTCCCTTACTCTTTTGATCAATTTAATTATGTTAGTTTTGATTGTTAAACATGTGACAAATTGACACTGAGTGAAAATCACCTCTATTGACTAAAGTCATATGTCATATGAATTTGACTTTCCTAAAATTTAAGAGGAAAAAAAGCAACAAAAATATTGCACAAATGCATACTGATAAGTAAGAAGGGTCATGTTAGAAGCAGGTGGAATTTTGATGCTGCTGATGTGCCTGGGAGCTTGGACAATCCATTGTCCAATGGCATTTCTTCATCCAAGTCTGAAAAGGAATTGGACATATTTGACATTGATTTTCCTAAATTCGACGCCTTAGGGATGAACCTTGCTAGGCACAGAATACTAATATATTAGTTGTAATCTCATATTGCTACATTATGTTTTCTTTATCACTTTCTTTTTTATTATTTTATTTTTCCCAATATATTTTCCTTCAATGTCTCATTTATGTTTCAGTTATTCTATTATTCATGATACTGAACTCTCACCATATGTCCCAAAATTTTCTGGTAAGGACTTGTAGTATGTAAAGTAGGCATATACAAGTTTTATAATGAAAAAATGACATTAATTTATTCATGTGGTTTATAAGGTCTTATCTCTATTTGTAGTTTTGGCTGGTGTTTTTTGGTATTTTCTTGGTAATAACAATGATGAGGATGTATGCAACATGTCAAAAGCTTCAACCACAGGGTCAAGCTCATGCAGCAACAGCCAGTGGATTCTTGACGACATGGAAGTGAGTTTGATGATCTTGGTTTGTAGATAAATTGCTAGTTTGCTACTCAAATCTTTTAGAACATTCTGAAAATGATTTCTACTATAGTTAATTTTTGTTTTCTAGATGTTTCGTGTTGTATATTAAATACAGATTTTTTTTATTTTTTTTTTCAATTAGAGCTTTGGATTTAGATAATGTTTCTGCTCCATGACCGCCAGTCCACAAATATAAGGTTGCCGGTCCTCAAATGTAATTAATCAATCAGATCTGTTGTTATGTTCTACCTTCAAATATATGTCTGTGTGATGCGGCAAAAAGTACTGCTCTCTATTTTCATGTTATTAATTAAATATCAAATATTAGGATAAATTGAGGGTAAGAGTGTAATGATAATATAAAAAAAATGCCATGTTGAAATTATGATAGTTTTGATTGTGAATAATAATTTAATCGATTTTTTAAGTTATTCACTTTAAACTCAACCCAGGACAAGTCTTCAGATAGATTATGGGTTTAATTGGTTGAACATAATTAGTCTAATCTCTAATCTTTCAATTATTACTTTTTAATATGTTAGATTTGAAGGATACATATTAAATCGGAGAGCGACAGATGAATGTTCATTAACCAAGGTGAAGCTGAAGTGACATTGGTGATGTGTACATTGATGCAGCTGAAAACCAGGAAGTGACATATGCAACATTTCTTTAGAAAATGGATTCTCTTTTTTTTTTTTTTTTTCCTATGTCACACAAGTTACATTACACAACATTAATCTCATGCATTTTTTAACTTATAATTTTTTAACAAATTGAACTGATATTATTGTTGTTTGGAGGCCAGGAAAGGGAGAAGAGTTGAATTAAAATTAAATGTCACACGAATTAAAATTATGTAATCCATAATATAATTCTGGACTATGAAGTTCAGATATACATATTTTGAATTATGTAATTCAGAACATATGTTTGAATTCCACACATTTTAAAAATCTAAAACATGGACATTTTCGACCTTTCCATACAACTTATGGAGGTGTTGACGAAACCATGAAGGTCGAAAAAGTAATTGCGTAGTCTAAATTTTAAATACGTGTATGTTCTTTCTGTTTCGGCTCCATCTGTTACTGTAGATAACCATGTATTCAGATAAGATTAAACTAAAATTAATACGCACATGTTATTTTTAAATTGTAAGCTAGATACATTAAATAAGTAATTTTGTAGTCTCAATCACTTTCAATTTTTATTAAATATAATTTTTGCTCGAAGTGTGAAAGCACGTGAGTAAAAAGATAAATTAATACGCACATGTTACTACAGATAACCATGTATTCAGACAAAATTAAACTAAAATTAACACGCACGTGTTATTTTTAAGTTTTAAACTAGATACGTTAAATAAATAATTTTGTAGTCTCAATCACTTACAATTTTTATTAAATATAATTTTTGCTCGAAGATTGAAAGCACGGGAGTAAAAAGATAAATTGAAAATTCAATATTATAGAGGCGGCAAAATTTCAATTTAGTGTAAATATTATTATATATATTAATCAGGGTAAATTATTTTTTGTATCTTTAATAGCAAAAATCTTAAAAAAATTTGGATTATTTTAGTCCTTATAAAATATAAACATAATTTGTATGTTCTCATAAGTAATGAAGTTACACGGAAACTTAAGATGAATTACCATGTGTAAATCTAATTAAAAGTTTTTTTAACATTTGTTTTGTTTTAAACTATAAGATAATTAAAGTAAAAAAAAAATAAGAAGTTCGAAACCATTGAACTCTTAGTTGAAACAAAGGAGAAAAATGATGTCAAAGCCTACCTAGAATGAAACAATGTCTTCTCTAATTTGCAAGGCCCCATTGACAATTCTAACTTCATTTTGGGTATGGAGATACTTGATGAAGAAATCAAAATGTCATTTAACATTGCAGCTTTGTGATGAAGATGCAAGTCACTAATGTGTTTACCTTTTGTTTTACTTGATGTTTTGATGCTTGTTGTTTTCTTTAATGGGACAAGTGCATTAGAATTTTTCATTTGGTATCCATGTTTGTCATTTTCGTTAAAGTTGATGGATTTTGAAAATAAAAAGCGGTTGGATATGGTGGGTTTGGCCCTTAGGTTCTTAGGCTCTAATATGTGAGAGGGTTTTATTATATAGGAATGTTATTTACACTTAAAATTCATCGTGTGGATATTGGGAAAATGACCTGAAGCTTCATTACTAGGGGTGAACTTCATGCACATATGGAGTTGTTTTTGAGTTGATAAAGGATTTGAAATGTTATCATAAATTCAAAAATCAAGATTATATCGGTCACAGATTGTCATGACTTTTAATAAATACATGAACTTTTAAACTCTAAAAAAGGCTTGTTGAGTTTGAGAGTTAATATACTATTATAGGTTAAGATGATCTCGTAGTGGGATATTAACATCTCATCTCCATTAATATAATCTACAATTAAGTGGATGAATATTTTAAGCACTAATAATGTAATTTGGGCACTTTTCTTAGGTCCATTAAGGTAAAAATTCATTAAGATGTAGATACAATAAGTCCAAGGCATGTATTGTTTGTCAATTACATATTTACTCTTATACATAAATCTTTACTAATGTAAGCATCAAAATGTCTTCTTAGACATATTTGGACAAAACTTAGAAGAACACATTTATGAAAAGAAAAAACATTACAAAACATAGAACACAGAAATAAAAAATATTGATATTGTAAAATCGTCTGCATGAAAACAAGTATAAGGTGGGATTTAATAATTGAAAATAATCTATGCAGTAAAAAAAAAGTTAAAAACTGCACAATATATGTCAAGAATTTTGTTTGGCAGAAACCACTAAAAAAAATCATTTTTGTTGTCAGTATTTCCATTTCAATGATAAAAATGGAATAGTTAAAAAGTGCAGAAAAAAATGACACTGAAATGATAATAGCCAACCTTATCAATGAGTAATTTTCATGTCACTATCAAAACGTGGTGTAGAAGCACTTAGAAGTAATTTGAACTTACACGTTTACCAAAGAAATTTAAGCCTAAGACTCCGTCATATTAATATCTAAAATTGGCTCATTCCTAATACTAAATTAACACAAGTACGAAAGAAAATTAAGTGACAAAGGAGATATAGGTGGATAGACCCATTTATAATGAAATTTCTTCATCACTCTCAAGCGGATTTATATATTTTGACTGTTCAGAAAAATAACTAGCAAAACTAAATTGTTAATCAATGATTTACTAAAAACTTCATAAATACTTAAAAATAAAGTATGTTATATATATAGAGAGATAGAGAGAGATTATTCCTCTTGATTTTTTAAGAATGTTCCTTTTGGTAGCATACCATAATTCAAAATATATGTTCTCAAAAGTCATTGCAGGACTAATTTCCTCCAAATTCAACATTATCTATATATTTATTTGAAAGAGGAAAATAACACATACAAAAGTCAACATATCTTAGTGTGTATATTAATTGCCAATGGAACATATCACCAATGAAGTGCAAGAAAAGAGATTATTAACAGATTTTTGTTATCTTTGCATCCCAATATTAGAAGCACTAGGTGGGTCAATGATGGCGGAATTGAACAAACTTGAAGGCTTTAATGCTAAATCTTCCAAGTATGATTTACTTTCCTGATTGGCCTTTGCCACCACCAATGCCTACCCATTCTCTGGGCTAATCATCAATTATCTCATTCCAACCTATTCTTTTAAATGGTAGAAACTTTTCCATTATTTTCCTTTTCGACGTATACCCTCATACATGTTACATGTATTATCTATTTATTATTATACTTTTACCTCCAACACTATCAAGTCTTATACTTTCTCATATTCTCTCCTCTTTTATATTTATTTTACAAATTTTCTTAGTTTTTAAAAGTATTTCTCTTCTATTTTGGTGATTGATTTTAATAATGATATTTTGATTCTGAAATCAATAATTCCATTTGACACTTAGTGATGTGATAATGATTATTGAGGTGAGATTAAAATATCATTTTGCCTGTCAAATTAGGATTAAAATTTAAAAAAAAAAATAAAACTTTTGAATTGTGAAGAAACGCATTTAGAAAGGGAGTGATGGAAGCAAGAAGATGTTGAAAGAGAGATAACAGAGAAAGAAGGTGAAGTGAACAAAGAACGAAAGAAAATATTTGCAAGGAGATACTGTGAAAGGAGATTTTGACTAGCGGCAAAACACACTTACCTTTGTTAAAAATGCAAAACCACTCAACGACATGAATATTAACGACCACAATGAAACGGCGAATGGACACGAATAAAGGAGACGACCACGAAAGGAGCACCAACAATAAAAAGAAAAGGGATATTGCAGACCATTAACAGAATATGTAATTGAAGATATTGACAAGGATTACATGCTTGGCCCATAAGTTTTGTGCATGCAGTGTTTTTGCATGTATCAAGACAATAATATAAAAAGGTGAGTTGGAAGAAAGAACGAGACAAAGATAGTTACATGATTGTATCATTAAGTGGATGCCTTCTAAGATGACACTACAAGACTGGAGTGCTGGAAAACTGGACGCTTATCATTTTTTCTGTGAATTTTGGGATGTTATGTTTTGTTATTAGTGGTTTTTGGGAGCTTGCATGACTGAAGCAGGTTTGAGGCTTATGTGTATATATTGTTTGTGTACAAAGAGTTGAAATATTCCAAATGTTTTCATTTATTTTATTCGTTATTACTGACAAAAAAAAAACAAAAGAAGAGGGTAAAAAGACAAAAGCAAGGTGAAGAGAAGACGAGAAGAACATCAAAAGTGGAGGAAGGAGTGTCGAGACAACGAGAGAATGTGAAAACCAAAAGTTGCAAATGAACACCCAAGAAGCACTGTCGTGGCAAAAAACACATGGTCTCATAACAAAAATAATATATTTTTTGTCATCTCAGATATGTGAGATGGAAGTTAGTCCATAGTAAGGATGTAAAAGTATCATTATTCTTCATTTTCTTTTCACTCTTCAATGTTTAACATCCATTAAATATAATGAGTGTTAATACTTTGACATCGCTACCTAACATGCTAACCACTTGACAATTTTTCGTGAGGGTGTGTTGACAATGAAAATAGGTTTTTAATTGAAAATGTTGACTGTATAAAAAAACAATTTCTTATTGAACTTTAGGTGTATTTAACATCCATTAAAGATAATGGGTGTTGATACTTTGACATCCCTACCTAGCATGCCAACCACTTAACAACTTTACATGTGTGTTAACAATGAAAATAGTTTTTTAATTGAAAGTGCTAACTATATCAAAGAAACAATTTTTTATCGGACTTTAGGTGTGTTTAACGTGAACTAAAAATGAATTTAGGTTATTCTGTGTGCTTGTCATGATTGATAGCTGGTTTGGAGCGATGGTACTTTGGAAATGAGTTTCAAAGGTGGTTCTTTAGAGCGGTTGGTCATTGGGTCACAATTCTTCGTGGTAGTGTGTTTTGATTTGCAGTGCGGTGAGATGGTTTGTGGGCGGTTTCTGTTTTGGGTAGTGGCCTAGTCTGGGTTTTTCTTTGTTCTTGGTAAATTTCACCTCTTTTATTCCTCAATAAAACTCTCCCCTTTCACAGCTTTTTTGATGTGAGGCGATTCTATTTTTGTACATTCACTCGTCTCCTTCAATATTTCTATTAATGGAGCGATTTTCTGAGAAGAAACAGGTTTTCCAGTGTGAAATGTAGTTTCTTAACATGATTCCTGCTCTGACTCCTTATAATGATGTTAAACCCTTAAACACTTTCCCACTTTCTAAAATACAAATTAAAAAAAATAATAATACTTTTTAATCACGTAAACAACTGTGCCACCTTCCAGTTGTTAAAGAGGAATTATTTTTTATAGATTGTCAAAGTAAAATTTTTTAAAAATAATATGAAATTATAATATATAAGTGGAGTAGAAACTTTATCTTATAAATTAATTTTATGAAATTAAATTCCACATAAATCTCTCATTATTTTGTGTTACCTTATTTCCATTTGTTGGGAAAGAGACATTTAGCTATGAGGTTAGGAGAAAAGACCATAATTTTTAAGGAAAACACAAACAACTGAATTAGAAACAGGGAAGGAAGAAGGAGCTGCGAAAGTAACATCCACCCAACAACACGCAAGATGCAAAACCAAATATAACATGTAAAGCATAATGAAAAGGTACTCTTTATTGAAAACTATTATGTAAATGAAAAAAAGAAAGGAAAATAAAATGAAAAGATGACTGACACTGCTAGTGAATAGTAGTAATACTGAACCGATTTGCACTTTACTTTGAACAAAGATGAAAAGGAAAAGGAAGGTGATATTTTGAAATCATCAAATAAAATACACCTATTTGTTAACTCAAAATAACAATATTTTAATCAAAGGGGAAATAGTAACCAAAAATACACCTATTTCTAAAGGTGTCAAATTATTATTGACTAAAGGGGAAATAGTAGCCAAAAAGACAATCAAATTGTTTCATTGGACTATGTTTCAATAGAGAATCTCATGAGTTGAAGAGATGCACCTTGTATCTCCAAAGCAGAACAAAAATTGTATAGGTATAATAGTTTTATGAAAAACCAAATCAAAATCAGCCATAAAAAACAAGACTCACCCACAGAAAATCCCTTTATAAATTCTATGAAGTTAACAATACAGGAAACTTAAAAATATGGAATATCATACGATAAGTTGTAAATAAAATAAATTGGACATTTGAAATAGGTTTTATCGAAATCAACTCTTATCCATTTCTCACCCACTTGGAGGTTTGAAACGAACATTTGTGTAACTCTTTTGAAACGCATGCATTGAGAAAGTAGGTGATGAGGGTTTGGTTGAGAGGGGTGAAGTGGAATTTTGGAGGGACCAGGAGTCATAAACACATGTTAAGGCATCTCAGGACACAGGAATAGACCATGATGCATAATCAAAGGTTCCACCACGCCAGTAAAGACAAACCCAACATTTAAAATGTTGGAACTTCCTTGCTTTGAATCATTTTCCTATGAAAGTGACCCGACCAAACCATATTTTCCCTCTAAACTAATCCATCATGCTTAAATCCTCTCTACCCACATTTCAGTTATATTTTAAGGTTTTAAGTAAACTGCTATGACAAGCAAATGCTAAGTAAGATCCATATCGTACCTTGTCGTGTAACATGTATCTTGCCCTTTATTTATTACTTGGAGGGTTATCATCAAAATAATAAAGTTTTGATCTTTCAACCACAGATTACAGTGATGAACAAAAGGGTAAAGAGCAAGGACAAGACTGGTCAAGATATGGTTCATTCCATTTCCATTCACAACAGTACTTTAACTTTGTTTTCCACAAAAGGCTTAGCAATTCAACTATGACAATCAAAGTCTTCCACTATTACCCTTTTAGCTGAATTTCGTTTCTGTATAAGTCATAAACTGGAAAAGTCTGTTTGGCCACTCTCTCTTCTCCCTCAACCAAAAAAGAATAAAACTTTAAATAAATTGAACACTTTTCCCATGGCTTCATGCTTATGTTCAGTTGAAGATCAATTCAACTTCTAGTAACATTCAAAAACAATCAGCTTCAAACGGGTCCTAGACAACATTATTTTACAAATTACAATGACTATCCAAGATAGTTTCTAATTGTTAATCTGATAGAGTGGACTTAGTCTTGGGGTTTGGATAATTTGCATGGAAATTTTGAGTTCAAAGGTTATGGATTCTAAATTACATGACAGATATATCAAAGATGGTTTGTGAGAGTTGACAGGGAAAAAATACAATTTTTCTTGTATAACTAAAATTTCTGAAACTGGAAATTATTTTGTTTCTCTAAAAAAAAATTAGTATGTTTCCTTGGAAGAGGAAGGGAAAGAAAAGAAAAAAGAGTTAAGGCAAGGAAGAGAAAAGAATAAGAAACTAAAGAGACAAAAAAAAGGTTAAAAAAAAAAACTGAATTCTAAGAACAATTTCAGTTTCCTTATGTGGTCTTACAGGCATAGATCAACAAGGAGAATTCAACCCTGTCTTTATCTTTGTGTGCATTCTTTTCCTCCAACCACAACCTGCTATCCATGCCACTCCTAGTCCTGAACATGAACACTGCATAACCAGAAGAAGGGTTGAAAAACCAGTCATGAACATCCCAAAGCAAATCAACCAGCAACCCATCAACAAAAATCGTTTGATTCCCCCTGAAATTCCACTGCAGCCTCTTCACACGAATCACCGTCTTCTTATCTATGCACACGCACAAAACCGGCGACTTGAACAACCCTTCATTCTCCTTCTCCACGCCGCATCTGATCATAACATCGTGCCACGTGCCAGTGTCGGAGAACTGCGCCTTGGTCGTGTAAAGGGTGTTCCCAGAACAATGCTCTCTTCGCGACAAAAGAGAAACCTTAGCCAAAGCCTTGTTTATGTTTATGTTGTTACTTCGGAAATCGCGCCTCTTGGAAACCACTGTTTCTTCAGCGGTGTCTCCCAGAACCAGACCGATTTCAGAGTCGATGATGATCACAACATGAAAGCCCTGAACCGGTTCTGGACCGGATTCATACTTGGCGTTTGAAAGATCCCACAAGATTTCAACTTTGGAGGAGTCAGAAGAAGAGGGTTCGAGGATTTTGATACCCTTTTTCTTTCTGAAGAAACGTGAATTGGTGTTGAGTCTAAAGGGTGGAGGGTCTTCGTCGTTGAAGGTTATGGTGAGTCCTTGGTTGGAGTGGCTCCTACACCATGTGACTGTGACCAGAATTTGCTTTAACGTGGAAAGGACTAGTTTGTAGAGGCTGGAAACTGAGTTTCTGGTGGAGGGGGAAATGTCAGAGGAAGAAGAAATGCAGGCGTTGTTTGAATAAGAAGAACACGAGAATGAAGAAGAATGAGAGACATTCACAGCGTTCTCGCTGAAGCAAGTAACAATGTCTCTCATTTTTGGCTTCTACACTTGTTTTTGTCTTTATCTGATCAATGTGGGATTTGGTTCTCACACAAAGATCTGAACTTTTTGGAGAAACTGTGAGGTCTGAGAAAATGGAGGTTATGGTTGCATTTTCATTTTCATTGGGTTTGTGAAAGGGGGAAGCTGAGAGGAAGAAGACTTGGCATTTAACATGGTACAATGTCTCTTTATCTCTCTCTCTCTTCTTAGAATAATGTGCGTCTAATGAGAGGGAAGAGAAACCTTGGTGATATGCTTTTTTAATCTGAGTTGCAGGTGATACTGCAATTTAAAAAGAAAAGAAAAAGGGTGGTGAGGGAAGAAAAAGTTTATCAGTATTTTTCAACACCAGTTTTTGATCCTTTTTTTGTTTTGGTTTCTATTTACTGTTCATATCTTGGGTTTGATGATGATTAATAACTCCAATTAAATAAAATATGTTATGAACAATTTATTAGCCTCATCGGGTATGAGTGGTCAAGTGGGAAAACAACAAGGGGAAATAAATGAGAATGAATAAGCTTAACAAAAACACAGGAATCTCCTTTATTTCTCTTTCTCATCTGTTTTTTTTTTTTTTTGTAATTGTCATTGTATTAATTATATCTTGTTTTTCTATTTTAATTTTTTAAAAATATATATTATTTTAAAAATGTTAATAGAGTTCAGTTAACTATCTTTTAATAAATTTCACTCATTAATATTTTTCTTAAATACTTAATTTGATTTTCAGTTATGCTTCACCCCATTCCATTCTTTTTTGTAAGAATCACATTAAAAGTCAACTTTGGTAATTTTGTAAATACCAATATAAAATTAATCTTTGCATTAATTATTTAATCAAGAGTCGTTTTTTGAATTTAATATAGTTCTTAGTGATGAAAGAGATTAAAAGAATTAATACTAATATAAATATTTCAAAAAATTAAATATGACCATTAATGCTACGTTTCAACAATACATAAATTGAAGAAATTTTGACATAATTAATTATATCAATTACGTTTCAACAATAATGAATTCATTAATTAAGTCTTATAAAAAAGAGAATTCACTAACTCGTTTGATAAGAATATGTATATTTAAAAGATCAGATATTTTTATCACGTGTAATTAATCATTATATTCATATATTTAGCAGAGAAATAACGTGAGATGACAGCAGTGAATTTTATTTTCTTGGAAGTTTCCTTTGTCAACTGTTATATATTAAGTTTTAGGCCCACTGTGTTTTTAATCCCATTTTTAAATATCCGTGGACCCTCCCTAATACCCAATATTTTTTTTAATTCTTTAATCAGTAAAATATTTGAGCATTGGTTAATATTCATCATATTAAAAAAAAGACATAACTCAAAGAAAAAAAAGAGCATTTTTTTTAGTTTGTTAAATAGAAGTTTTCTTGGGGAACCATTGGAGCAAAAATTTGATGGGATAAATATGTCATTGTTTTTCCTTTCTTTCTGCTACCAAAAATTCTATATATCTTTCTTGCAATAAACCAGCAAAGTGAATAGTGAAGTGGGGATGCCATGAATATGCAATAGTGAAATGTTGGTCCCACAAAATAAATCTTGCCTTTGAACTCATCCCAACACAAACTCACCATCAATGAGAAATATTTAAGAAGCCATGCATGAAATAGACTAATAACTTTATGAGTAATTAAATTCATATTAAAGTATTTCATGTCAAATTAAAGGAGTGTGACTATTTTAATCAGTATTACATCATAGAATAATACAAAGAATTATCATGTGGTTGCGGTTGGGAAAGAAAGCATTTGAATGAAGAGAAGCACATGAAGTATTAAAGCTTAACACTGATGATCCAGTTTCTATCCCTTCAGTCTACACTTTTTGGGAAGTGTTCTGAAACCAAACATAAAGTATGATGAGTGTGTGAAGTAAGATGAGATTCACAACTTCACACATCAGTTGCAGTTGAAAAAGAGAAGAACATTTTTGACATAGGTGTTGTATATGGTAGGTTATGATTGAAGTACATTGTTGTGAGTGTGAAGAGGTAAAGAGAAGTGAATTAAGGGGATGGTGGAATCTGTCACAAACAATATGAAACAGCGCATAAGGGGCATCATTACTTTCTCTAGTTGAGGTACAAGTGTAAGGGCATGTTGTTTTGGGGCATGGACCCCAGAAACTCTGGTCCTGCTGGGGGCATGTTCTGCCTTCCTCATTATGAATCGAACATTCAAACTTGCTTATGGTAAACGTAAAGATTCTTTATATGTAACTGCATCTACAAATCACACTGTCAAGTGTGATGAAAAATATTGGAAAGAGGGTGGAAATATTGAGGTGAATTGCAGCTAATTTATTGGTGTGCATTAAGGGTATTCCTGACTGAACAACTAGACCACTCTTTTAGGTGGAGGGTTGGAGATTTCACGTTCAAACGAGATATTTCAATAATTTATAAATAGATATAAATCTCACATTACAAATTTATTTTGTAAGGTTAAGTTAGACTTAAAGTTCATTTCTTAATATATTATCAGAACTTGTTCTAATAAGATTATTGGACTTATTGGACCACTCGCTGTCAGGCTGTTATCATACCATCTTTACATATAAATTTTATGTTCGAGTTGAAAAGTTTATGTTAGATAGGTGCAAATTTCACCTTTAGACTTAAAGTTGGAAAATCACCAATCTAAAATTTAAAACTAAATGAGATATAACATATGATATGGTTGATAGATATTATGTCTTCTAATCAGATGCTATACGTGAAATCTTCAAATTTGTACGTAAGAAAGTTCATATTTTCAGTAACTGAAATGGTTAGTTTCTGAATTTTGACTAGGTACACTCAAGATCACAAAAGTAGGTATAATCCCATCAAATGAAATCTTTCTCAACATATTTAAGGGTCTCAAACATTAAACAACTACAATTGCAACTATATGAGCAGAATCAAAAAGCATGGAGCTGAATTTTGTGAAGAGGTTGGGGTTCACATATATAAGAATTCTAGCTGTTATTTAACAGGGGAAAGGAGGAGCTACAAAAAGGTGAATAGAATGCATGCTTCTTGTGAGTTTCCTGGTTTATAAAGAAGGCATGTTAACTTTTCTTTTTCTTTTCATCTACATTTTGAACTTTTCCCTAACAAAGTGGAATAACCAGATTCCTTGGAAACCATATGTTTTCTCTCAACAAATTATTACCTAGCTACAACTTGCACTGTGAATGCAAATCCATGAGTGAAAAATAAGAGCACATTATATTCCAGCTTGCCCACAAAGCTAGCTGAGAAAAGGTACATACTTGTATTCACTCTTCACTTAGAAACCTTGAAATTCCTTGAGCCTTTTATTTAGTTAGTACTAGTAGGCCACATAGCTAACTTATCCTATTCCATCTAATTAGCACTTTACTTTTGAAAAGTTCATAGCTGGTAATTGTAATAGAGACTAGAGATCCATGGTAGGGACTGATGAATCAAATCAGTGTGTTATGATTAACCAATTATAATCCATGTGTCACAGACACATATATACCTTTGTAATACAATAATCAGTAATGTGAACCCTTTTTCTAGAGAAACCTCATTGTTTCTTCTTTCCCTTTTGATGCTAAAGGTTACTTAGATTAAGATTCCAAAGGGTCATCATGAATATGATGATACATATAATTAAACTGAAGGTGAGGGTGACCATTCAAAAGGGGTAGAATGGAATCCAACTGAGAAAAATTTCTTCAACCAAACATCTTTTCCTGGCAAAGTTGAATTTGAATTTCTTTTGACACATAATAATGCACACTTGGTACCAATAGATCTTAGACTTTATCCTAAGTTGTTGATGAAACTTGAAGGAAGCTGTTACCTATCTGCGGGAATATAGGGAATTAATAAATCAATTGGGCCAGCCATAACCTTTTCCCCCACTTTTTATTTGGTTCCTTCCCAAGGGCAATTCAAACTTCAAAATCAAAACCGTTTTAAGACTTTATTTTTTCTTCCAAAAGGAATATTAATATTATGCTGTAACTGAAATTATGCAGACACACAATTTGAAACTGATGAGAATGATTAAGCAAGGGACTAGGCAAACTCTCCCTGCCCTAGGCAACATGTTCTCTCCATTATTGATCACATTCTGCAAAATCCCTGTTAACCAAGGAGTACACAAAAATTTGTATATTTCTGTTTTATGTTTTTACTTTTACAAGCCTTCATCTAACTAATTTGGGTGAAATTTATGTTTTTTTGTGATCTTAACCAGAGAAAATATTACATGTTTTAAGACCACCATACTTTTAATTAATCTTTACGTAACATATAATTAAATGTTATCAGTTTTTTTTTGTAAATAACAAATTTTGGTTATGTTTCTACCAAGATAGATTGAAATGATATGTAAGTATATATGTGATGATTGAAACTATGTAATAATTTCTCAAAAACAGGAAAAAAATCACTCTCTTGGAAGCCATTTGTTACAAGAAATTCAAATTAATTTCTTACAGATGAAAATATTCCAAGAATAAAACTTCTGAAAATTTTATATCTTTTTGATAAACAAATAATCATAAAGATAGTATAGTTATTGACTTCTTTTAAAATAGGATATTTATACTCAATTATTATATAACATTTTTTATAAGTTGACATTTAAAGGTAAGGAAGTTTCATTTTTACTTATGAATTAACACTCATATGAATATCCCTTTTAATAAACATGAAAAAGTTTTAGTTTTTATTCCACTTTTAAAAAAATGTCAAAATATTAATACCAAAAAAATGCTCTCACAATCTCATCTATGATCATCACTCCATCAATACATTAAATTTGGTTTTAGACAAACAAAAACACTGCATATCTCCACATATAATTTAAGCAATGACTTATTTAATGACCTTACTTCATTTTTGTTCATTACACTCAAAATTCCCTTTTTATTCCTATATCATGAAAACCATACAATTTTTTTTTTTTTTATAAACTAATGTTTCTCTTCCCCCGAAGTTATCACAGTTGAAGTACAAGAATATTGCATATAAACATAATTAATATATTTCAGAGGAAAATGTGTTTCATTCACAAATATTTTAGTCATTTAATGTTTATTGGAACATATCTTGAAGTAGCTGTCTTGTAAAACCATCTGAATCCTGGATATAGTACAATAATACAGTGAATAGTTCAATGTTGAGTTCAATAAGTCACGGATTATTATAATGTCTTAAATCTCATGCACTTTAGAGTACAGTTCTTTAAATATGGTATTCAATGATATAGGTGAATGTTTAACCAAAACCACCGTTTGAAAACATTAAATGTGCAATCTTTGATTAATGTTTTTGTTAAATTGGGAGAATTATTAGAAGGGTACATCATAACCTTTTAAATGTATCTGTATATATGATGCTAGTGTAATGTCTGTGTTACATAAAAGAAAAGTTGTGTGGATCACTTTCTTCAGTTACAAGTTTGTCTGAAGAATACTGCAACATGATTTGGGTGCTAGCTCTGAAATAAAGTTAAAAAAAAAAAACAAAAAAAACTTAATAACTCTTTTTATTTTTTTTAACTTAGTCTTACCATTTTAAATGTCATTAATTTAATTTAATTTTGTTTAAAATGAGTTAAAAAAAGTCTTTAAAGTGATACAGCATATGTAATTGTAATAATATCGTTATTTCAAATTTGTTAAAAAACATCATAATAGTAAAAAAAACTATTAAACAAAAAATGAATTTATTGCAAACTAATAAAAAGAATGAGAGCATTCTTCCAAATTAAATTTAACTCGTGTTGGTTTGGTTATGTGATTCCTTTATTTAGAATAATAGACAATTGACTTTATTCTTATTCTAATTATGTTATAGCAATTGGTTTTGTTGATAATGACAAGAAACCAACCAGCAATTGAATTCAATGACTATTTTTGGCCTTTTCATTTCTTTCTTTTGTTGAAATATGTTAAGGAACTTGTAAAAGAAAGAAAATTGATCTATTGTATAATCATGTTCAAGCACAAAGTCAATGGACCAGGATTGACTAAAATTTTCCCATTCTTTTTCTATTTTGAGTTTAGATCTTCCTAGCCTAGATCCATTGCGTTGTACTGAATTTTTAATGTATAGATAAAAATAATCATATTTTTTTAAATATAATATATATGATATATATTTTGGGTTATATAATATAGCCTTATTAGTTTTAATAAAATATATTTTAGATTTAATTATATATTTTAGTATTAATGATTATCGTTTTACAATTAGGCTTATCTATATATTTTTTCACATACTACCATCATTTTTTTTTAATTTTCGTAAATTTGATTGATCTCTTAATTTAATAACAAATGGTGATACTGTCATGATTTTTTTTTTTTTTAAATGAGGTCAGAACTATGTTGTTCTACAAAAATTAGTAAACGAAATGACATTGTTTTCACTTTTTAAAAAAACAAAATTACATTTTGTTATTCTACTAGAAAACTAATGAAGTAGTAAAAATTGTCGAGATTAAAATTTTAAGTATAAAATGTGAGGGGAAAAAGTAATAAAGCATCAATATTTTATTATTCTCTCATTGCCTTTATTGTGAAGGTAATTTAAAAAAAAAATGTTAAATATTATTTATTTTATTTTTCATCCGTTATTGATATTTTAAGTCTATATAAGTAAATGTTATTTACAAGATTTTACTATTCATCCCCTATATATTAACTTGATTATGAATGATTGAGAATTAAAGTTAGTTGCTAACCTTGATTAACTGAATAAACTTAATCATAAACACAATGTATGAGTTTAACGGTTTAAAATTCGATAATTTTTTCAATTAATTGTCTGTTTACAATTTTTTTTTCTCTTATAAGCATGTGCAATAAGTCCGACGTCAATATCCACCAGAGATGAGTAAAAAACTGCAATAAGGTACCTAAAGTAATCAATGAATCTTTGTTGCAAAGACAATTAAGAATAAAATAATCTTCTTTGGCATGGGATTTTGTGTTGCTTTTGGGAAGTTTGGTTAAGGTTCATTTTCTCATTAACACAATCTTTAATAAGCTTGATTGATGAAAGTGACACTTAAAATTCTGCATACCCTTTTTTTTCTAAAAGCTTCTTTGAAGATAAAAGATAATCTTAATATCAAATCTGACAGTGTCGGCAAAATCAACAACTAGTTCCGTGTGATGGGACGGATCAAATGATATACTCAATCATTGAATAAGTTTAAACATGAATCACATCATAGAGTTTTGAATTTGAGAAATTATAGATCTCTTTCAGTTAAAGTTGAACAAGCAATCCATTGAAGAATTTTGGTGAATAAAAATAGTTGCATCTGGGAAGTTTGTGGAATCATGTCAAGATTCTTGGTCTATGGCAGCTTAAAGGTGAAAATTTTCCTTTGTTTCATTTAGGTGACAAATTCAATGATGGTCTAAAATTCACCATCTAATTGCAGAATTATACAAATTTTGCTATGAAATATTGTCCAAATTTATGCAACTAGACAAATAGTAAATTAATACTCAACTACAATATTTAAAACGACACCCAATTGCCACTGTTTGTGTTTGTGACACTATTCACCTTGTTATTAGGACAATGAGTAATATTTAAATATCGCCTACCGTTATTATTCTCCCCCGTTTAAAACATGCATGCCATTTTAGATGGTTTTATTTAATAATTTTAAATATACCTGTTCATTTTATCGTTGTTTTTAAGTAATATGTTTATTATTTTACCAGTGAAATAAAAAATGGTCATATATGTTGTTTATGCATGGACTGGAAAAGTGTCTTTTTTATCCTGTTATGTTCTTTTAGAAATTTTACGGGTTGGGTCTTCTCTCATATCTCAGTCGATTTCTCTATGATGTCGGTCTAAATGAAAGGTATTTATAGAAAGTTATTTACCATTCAAGTAATTATTTAGTATTTAAAGTATTAAATATTAGATAAAAATATACCTTTCATCAAATAGTATCTGGCTACTTATAAAGATGAAAATAGTGTTTTTCGGATAGACTTTTGGATTGTGATGACTTTTTAATTAATTCTCACACTATAGATTAATTAATGTTAATCATATTTATTTTATTTGTTATCTTAAGTTTTTAACAAGTACTTGATATAGTGCTTCTCTTTTCTCCGTTTATATATGATCTCGACCATGTACAATACACTAGTTTTTAGATTTGATAGGTTTAGTCTAGTCTACACTTGGTGCTGCGATTGTTTATTGGATGATTAAGTGATGTTGGCTCTTTTTCTTGGTGTTATTCAAATCATGTCTTCCAATATAATATGTCGATCGAACTTCCCTAATCAACTAATGTTTTCATTACTAAAAAGTTTTCAATTTTATCAGTTATAACCATGGATCATCTTATGCCGAATCAATGGACTTAAAGTTAGCATTAGTAAAAATGATAAGACATCCTTAGCCGGATGCGATTACGTTTATGGACTGTACAACTCATATATGTCGTTTTCTAATCGAGGTCAGTCCTTCTCTAGCAAAACCTCGAACTATTGTGTTAATGACTCCTCTAAGAGGAGCCTTTCCAGTGTATCCATCTCGATCTGTACGAGTTCATTGGGCCTGTCTCAGCTTGTCATTATCATCTCGACGAAAGTTCTACTTGAGCATTTCGTTTTTCAAAGTCTAGGCGGTATCTTTCTTCTCTCCACCTGGATGAACTAGGGCGATGATGTTGATGTACAAATCTTCGGAGCTCCCATGCTTGAATCAATTCTTCAATTTTGTCTTTTAATGCCAAACTCTCCAGGGTAGTGTGACCAAAGTTGCAATAATACCTGCAGTGCTTCCTGGAGTCAATGTTTCGTGGCATTGACACCTTTTGAGGGGTTGGAATAAGGTCAATATTCATAGCTTCTTCCAGAATTCAACTCTGATCAACAATCAATGGGGTGCGATGAGGGAATATCGACAACCGATTTCTCTTGGTTTACCAAATGTTTGCAGTCTGCCCATTTTCTCCTTTTCCTTAGTCTTTTCAAGTCCACTCTCGATTCAGACTTGACTTTGGAACTCACAGAGTTTTTCGAGTTACATAAACCTTGTTGCTCTTGTTTTCAACTCATCCAAGTTGACAACCAACTTCTTGCTTAAGATATCTCAGTGTTGTCACCATATGATGAAGGGCCATTTCGGGGTTGAAGTTTTGGATCTTCAGTGATAACTTTCCAAACCTCTCCATGAAGAGCCTTAACAGCTCTGCTTTCTATTGTCAAATGTTAACAAGTGCAAGTGAGGTTACATGGTATGGTTGGCTTGTTGTAAATTGAGTTTCCAAAGTTTCAAAGAAGTCAATAGAGAAGGGTAGGAGCATGGTGAATTAGCTCAATGTTGCCCCATTCAATGATGTGAAAACATGGCGAAATATCGCAGCATTCAAAGTGTACAAACTCATTTAGATTACGCACACGTCCACATGTTCATCGAGATCAGTCGCTCCATCATATTGGTCTATATTTAATCCATTCCAGTTTGTAGGGAGTTCAACATTCATTATTCTATCAACAAAATGGTGTCAGCAAGTACTGCCCAATGAGAGGAAAGTGTTTGTCGAGGTATGGAGTTGTGACTCAACCTCCACACTATGAGTTTATGTCACTAGAGGTGTTCAAGGTCACAGCGATGTGGTAATATTTTGTCATAGGTCCTCAATATTCGTCTTCTAGAGGCTAGGAGTGGTGATCCTTTTCCAACCTTCTTTTTGTATCCTCATTCTCTTGCCTATGGACATGAATCTCTTCAACATTCCTTTGTTTTATCTCGATATCTTCCTGAAGAGCCAGAAGTACGATCATGTGTTTGATGTCGGTTACTCATATTTACTGGTCTCTGGTCTTGAGTCATGTTTCTTGTAGATACCATTGAACTCTTGGTGTTAATCCTTCTCGGCCCTACGACATGCGCTAATTGTTCTTGTATGGACCGAGAATGTGTCTTCTACTCTATCCTGTCTTCTAGAAAATTCTACATGTTAGTCTCCTCTCAGGTCTCAATCGAAATGGGAGATACCTACAAAAGGTTATTTGATGCACAAGTAAGTATGCGATATTTAGAATATTAAATGTCAGAAACATATCTTTCATCAGATGATGTCACACTATTTATAAAGGCGACCGAGAGCACTATTCATGATCCTGAATGGTACTTCGGCTCCATCTCGACCTATAAATGATCTCGATCAACTACATCTTGACCATGTACAATACATATGTTTTTTATATTATTCTCTAACATTTCCTTCACAATGTACAAAATAAAGTTATTTGAAATCATTCAAGAAGAAATGGAATATTCGAATATAACTCACGATTTCTTGTTATCTGAAGAGAGGAGAGTAAAAAATACTAGACAGCACAAGTTTGTTCCATAACATATTCAATGCCTCGTTAATTTCGTATTTCTTAAGAGTCATAGCATTTTTTTGTTTTATCTTTTGAATTCTCTCTACAATAACTTCGAGTGACATTATTTGCTCATAGCCAGCACAGTTCTTTGATTTGTTTTCTACACAGAAAAATAGTAGTCAGCAATCACCAAATAGTCTATATTCTGAATTTCTATTTGAAAAGAAAAATACAGCACAGTTAACAAAGTAATCTTGGATTATTGGTATTATGAACTGCACATATCACATGAAGCAATATCTATATCTTGAAGTGAAATACATTACGAGGAAGGCAGGCAAAACCATGCTGTCTCATCCCTAGGTTACCCTCCTTGTACTAAGATCTTATAAGATTTCATTTTTACTGTCATCATGCCTTGAAATTTCAACTATCTTGACCATGTTGAACCTCTGAAACTCTACAAGTGAAAGCTGGGTGTTATTTCAATTCCATTTTAGAATCACAAGTTTACACTTAAAACTCTTCACCATCTTCTGTTGATCTTGTGATAGGTATGGACCATCTCCCCAAATGAGCAGTATAATTTATGCACCTGATGACACCTTTTCCCTTTGCTCCATCAGGGAAGTCAAGAACACTGATGCTCCCTGCATCAAGATGAAATGATCCCAACCATTCTTTACTCAAATTAAGGCACTGCCCCATTAGTGCTATGTGGATTGCAGGATGACCAACTGCCACTATAACTTCTTCTGGCTTAGATTCATCAGATATTTCATCCGACAAAGATCGCCAGGCTTTTCCAGATTGGTTCCATAATGTTGTTCTAAATCCATCATCAACTCTATTTAACCAACCAGGTTGAAATGGCGGAAAATTGGATATATCCTGCAATAAATAAATGAAAATTAGACAGAACATACTGACAATGCACACATCAACTGTTAACCAATCCTTGTGATTTAAGAAGACTAGAAAAGTGGATATTAAAATTACAAGCAGCTATTAGTACCAAACACTTGGCAAAACCTTTTTCTAGTTGAATTTCTTGGTACATTGAGATGGTCACAATTTCCTTCCACTTTTCAATATTGTCAAGTGATTATTATCAAGCTTTTCTTTTCTATATCTTCAATTTGTATTTACCAAATCTTTGTGACCATGTAAGGGACTCAACAGTAAAGGAAAGAATGACCGAATGACCAAGTAGCAAAGAGGAAGAAGCAAAGTGGGTTGAAGGCAATGAAAGAGAAAAGATACCCAATCGTAGATGGCATGACTACTTTATTTAAGATAGTGGAGGTGGGGAAAAAGGAGTAGTATGTGTGTGACCTTTTCTCTTGTCTCTTAGAGTTCTCTCTCTATCTCTCTTGTAAAGATCGTTCCTTTGTAAAGATCATCCCAGTACAGAAAATACTACATTAACTAAAGGATCCATCTCAAAGAAAGAAAAATGTCAACAAATGATTGATCCACGTTTCCACATTCAAATATTACTTGCCATTTCAGATTGTTTGAAGATAGTTTCAACATCAAAGTTCCCCATCTGCTTCATCTCAACATATCTAGGCACACAGTCAGCACCCAAGCAGTCTGCAGCTTCTTGTACCTAAATTCAAATCTAACAATTTAGTTAGAGGAGAACAAGTATGAAAAGAGATAGAAACCAAAACTCTCCAGTTCAGGCATAAAATTTAACAGGGGTGTGTGTGTATAAAACCAGTGTCTATGTAGAAGTAGATGCAAGTACTTGCAATTAATAGATTAAACTAGGAAATAAGAATTTGGCATGATGGAACTAACTACAAAGTACCAAAAGTGAGCCTACCTGGGAGATTGCCCTGGCTGTCTCAACACAGGCTTTGTTAGGACTGCTAATTATGGAACTCACTTTCAGATCAAGTATTAGCTCTGCAGATTTCTGGGACTGTTATACATGCAAAAGGTCAGATGAAATAACTTTTCCCCACCTATTTCTGATAGTTGGATGTAATACCTGTATGACACCAAGCATGTTCAATGGTTGATCACCACCAAAAGGAAAACTATCCTGTTAACACAAGGTAGTTTGTTTAGAACCTGTATGTGAAGAAATGCATTTCGAATCATAAACCAGATCAATCAATATCCCAAAAGCTTAAGTTATTTGGCGAAAGCACAACTCTAAACCACATGGCTCAGTATCATATCATGAACACCTGAAAGATGAACTAACTATTCCTAAACCTAAGTTTTTTGGGAGAAAGCATACAAATGGTTTTATATCTCACAGTTTTCATTTCGATGCAAAAATTAGAGCAATAAGCATTTTGATAAAATCTGGAAAATAAATAGAAATGTCACTTCCATAAATTTACACTTTTATTTCTTTGAAAACCTTCCATCGTACTTCCTATTCTAGTTTTCTAAACAACATTTCGCAACTTGCATTGGATATTAGAATGAGTCATAAGAACACTCGGTAAATTACTTAATATTTCAACTGACATTGCTTGGGTTCATACATAGGAATACACTCGCTGCCTAATATTAGAAAATAAATAGTTCAAAAGGATAGAGTATCCGCAACAGCATATCAGTTATAACTTCACAAAAATAAGTTAAAAAAGACTCAATTTTTAGAAATTTATCAAATACATTTTAGCCATTGCTTCATACCTCTGTATTTCCTTGTGTTGATCCATTACAAACAAGTATGATCCGCTTACTTGTCTCTCGACCTCCAGATTTCCCACCAGCAATAGGTGAACCAGGGGTCTGCATTAAAGTTCAACTCTGTTTGTAGAACAGTTTTTTGTAATAAAAAAACAATTTTTTGTTAAGAAAGAGGGAATAACACAGTCTTCATTCACTTCAACTTTGAAGTTATGGCCAGGGAATAACGAAGCCAATTACACATTTAGCCTCAGCTAGTCCACTTTGTGGCATATATACCTGATTTAAGCGGTTAAGGCAAATTTGCGGAGATCCACCCTCAGATCTTGGGATGAAATCCAGCACACTAACACCACAATTGCTCTGAAGTAATGTTCTGAAATACTCGGCCCCCAGACCTGATTGTTAGGAATGGAAGAAAAACTGAGCATATTATTCAAATTGACAAAATTTGATCTTTTCTTTTCATCATCAAAATTTCCTCAGAGGGAGAAACCGGTACCAATTGCTGTGGCAACAAGAGCCTGATTAACAGCATTGTGAGCAACCACAAGAACAGACCTGCTATCATGAGCTAAGATTTTAGTCCAGCAGCTTCTAGCACGTTCCCACAGCTCTCTAACTGGATAATGACCATCAATCATGAAATTCGCAGCATCTACCTGCCATTCACGATAAGCAGAACCAAATTTTGCTTTCCCCTCATGCTTCAGCAGACCCTAGAGCAACACAAGATCAGCCACACCAAGTCACAAGCTATACCTCAGTACAATACAAAAACCATTTTAGTACTTAAAAATTTGCTACCTCAGATTACTTTTATTAATTGATCTCTCAAGGTTCAAGGCCTTTAAATACTTTCATCCTTCCATCCTTAAAGATTAATTTTACCAATTTCATCCCTCCAAGTTTAAATTCTCAATATTTTAATCTTCCAGCCAAAATAACAAAGGTAAGACGTGGAGTAGAAAGTTAACGGCTTGTTTTCGTTTTCCGGAAGTTACTTTGAATCTTGACTAATCTAACTAGAGCATGGTGAAGCCACTTAAGGACACAAAGCTTTCCTAATGCTTATTTTTCCCATCATAAGATTCTAACCCAAAATTTTTCTTAAGGAAAACCAAGTTCTTTGTAACTCAAACCAACAAATATTGGTCAAGAGTTTGTTTTATTAGCGAATCTCATTTTCTATTTTCATTAATAATTACAAAACTGTTCCCTTATTTTTGTGTTCTTGTTTTCAAATATCATGCATGAATAATAGGGTCAATAAAGGTCTATTTGGTTCGACAAAAAGTGTTCTATTTCTACATTCAATGAATAATATGAAAAGGAGAAGGAAAGCATAGCATACTTGAAAGGAGTACAAATCGATTTCCCGCAAATCAAAGTCGGGAATGATGGGTTCCTGGCGAGACCCCCAGATGATTTCAGCGGTTTTCTTGGATCGAGCCAAAGGACTACACATTATTAGAACAATAAAGAGCACAAAGAAGAAAATCCAAAGTCACGAAGAGCCACAATAACTAGCAATTGCATTAAGCAACGGAAGATAATGAGGAAGAAGAAGAAACCTGGCAAAGCAGGCATCAAACTGGTCGTCGATGAGCATTTGGCGTGAGGTCTCAGCCTGAGACTCCCCCTTCTTCGTGAGAACAGAAAAATTAGAGCTTCCTTGGATTCTCCCCTCCGCGTTCCACGTGCTTTGGCCGTGCCTCACCAGAACCACCCTCTTCGCCGCCCTGATCGGCGGAAATGCCAGCGAAGACTGCAGCTCCGAATCCAATTCAGCTTTCTCCTTCTTCTCCTGCACGCTACTGAGGGAGCATCTAATGACCACGTTTCTGCTACGGTGCGATGTAGGAGTGGGGTGAACATGATGAATAAGCGCAGAAGAAGAACCGCATGGTCTTACAACCAAAAACATCGTACTGTGCTCGCTGCCACTGTTTGGAACTTGGGACTCTGTTTTTTTAATTTTTTATGTTATATAATATTATGGTTGGTTGCCGTTGTTTCCATATCGCTCTGCGTGGAGGGAGATGCCTACGGAAAGACACGTGGTCCAAGAACCAAACCTCTATCTTAAAAATCTTATTATATATAATGCAAGTCAAAAAAACGAAAGATGATGGTAAAATTAATAGAATCAATTTTGTTAACCCATGTCCAACTCGATTACGTACATGAATTTTTTGGTTCAGCTCATGAACAGAAATTTCAAGAACCAAAGGCTAAAATAAGATACGCTATTTTTACACCCCCAAAGTTCATTCCGGAATGCCAATTCCATAAGTCGTTTTTACATCTCCAAGGATAGAACTGGTATTTTAAAAATATGGTGGGGCGCAGGAAGTAAACGAGGGGTACAGAAATCAATTGCCTCAAAATAAGATAGTAAAATCTATCTAAAGGTCCAAATTAAACTTCTTAAGCTGAATTAAAACCTATAACGTCTAGGGTTGATATTTGGAGTGCAAGACACCTCCACACATCAAAGAAACATTAAAATGTATATGAAAAATAAATATGAAGAGTGTCACTTATCACATGTGATGTTCTCATCAATTCTTTTAAATCTAAAACTTCTTTTTTAATTAAAATTTTCTAAACTTGTCTTCATTTTAGACACATCCTAATACTATAAATAAGTGTCTTAGACTCTTGTAATAAAATCATCATAAAATAAGTAAAGAAACTATGTTAAAATTTAGCCTCACTCATGCTTATCATCACTTTAGATTAATTTCTCTTTTGAGATTAACCTAAACACTTATAAGAGTTGATCTCACCTCTGACAAAACTCATTTTCCACATAGATCATTTCACTAATTCTATAAGTTTTTTAGTGTATTCATAAGCTTCTACAACCTCCTCTACACTCCATCATCTTTTACACACATGCACATGATGTATAAAATCACTAAATGTATCCCACACAAGGGTATCAATGGTAGACGGCACGAGGCTATACACTATAACGGCTATTTAACAACATTGTTCTCATGTCTGACACATTTAGTTCATAAACAAGTCCATTGAACTAATTAGCAAGTCATATCTTAATCTGATTTCAAGTTAGTTGAATTCATTTCCAAACCTAAGCACATAGATAACCTTACCATTGCATCATTACTTTACTATGTCTCTTCCTTTCTTGAAAGGACAAATAAGTGTTTATTATTAGTTTCGTTAGTGTTTTATCTTTTATTATTCATTCATTTATTTTTTTAATTCCTTTTAATTCTTATATGAGATACAAAAGCTGTAAATTCAACAGAAATAATCACAAAATGGAAGTGATGATGATGAGCTTGAGTTGAATTATTAGGAAGAAAACCCCTATGGCGGATAGTGTCTTGTTTATAGATACCCAAGTTTCCCAATTTGCGGTTATAATACTCAGACTCAATCGATGACTGTGTTGAATATTCTCAGAGACTATCATGGCTTTTTGGTATAATATTCTTCTTTCAATGCCACCCACAATCATCACACTATTTGTCTTCTTCATGTTCTGCTTTTCTCAAACACAACACACCATGAATCAATCCATTTCTTGATAACAGATAATACACACAAAAGAGAAGAAGTATTAATAAATTATTTATATTTTAATATATTTTAAAAATATGTATTTGATTGATTTTTTGCACATGTAAATAAAATATCAAATAGTTTTTTATTGATATAAAATTTTATATATTTTTAATTTTTATCTTGGGCATTTGAATGTTCAAGTTTCTGTAGGTTTCACTTTCTATTTAAGATCGCTATGAACCATTGAAGTCGTATTAATGATCCTTCAAAGGTATCAAAATCTCTTCCCGATAAATTTTCCTCCACAATATAGTTATATATATTTAAAATTGTGTAAAAGTTTATCCTAAATTATAATTATTTAGTGAAGAGCATGAAAGATTGTTTAATGATGTGTGTGGTAAGTGTTAAGTAAGTTGTCTCTTCATTTTTATGATTAGACTCCTGCTCTGTATCGTAATGTGAAGGGTGAAGCTTTCAAGTTGGGTAAACTCGCATAGCTTCATGGGTCAGGCTTAGAAAGTTCAGCGTAAGAAAAAATTTATCGGGTCAAAATACCACAAAGATTCAATTAGTTAGAGCTAAATTAAGTACATTTTTTTAAAGTAAAAAAAATCTTATTTAGAAATAAAAATTGAAAAACAATTATTTACTTCAAAAATATTTATATATATGAAAAATATTTATTAATCGAGATCTAAATCCAAGACAATATAGAGAGAGTTTGATTAGATATTGGTCAAGTTAGATACAGAGGAGACCATGTCAAATTAGTTAAAATTGGCTTAGATTGGCTTAGATTATGTAAAGTTATGTCAGGTTGAAGTCAAATCGGTTTTAGGTTAATCTCAAATAAATCTAGTTAAAGTTGAGTTTAGTTTGCTGAAGTTAAGTTAACATGAAATCAACTTATATTAAGTCAAGTCAAATCAAGTCTATATTAGGTCGAGTTAGATCAAGTTCAAATTAGGTTAAATCAGATCAGATTAATATAGGTAGGATCTAATTGAGCTTAGGTCAAGACTGTATAAAGTTGGTTAAGTTAAGCCTAAGTTAGGTTAGGTTGAGTTAGAACTACATCATGTTCAATATAGTTAAGCTATGTCAAGTTGAAATGACACAGACTTGGGCGAAATTGAACTCATGCCAAATAATGTGAGTTAAGCCCATGTCAAGTTGGACTAGATAGCCCAATCAAGCTAAGTCAAATTAAACCAAGGTCGGGCCAAGTTAGCCTAACTTAGGTTAGCCTAAGTCAAGTCACACTCATCAAATTAAGAGTCGAGCTTAAACCAAGTTGGGCTTAATTGCAGAAGGTTAAGCCAGATTGGACCTAAATCATAAAAGGTTGTCAAGTTTGATTCAAGTCAAATTTGATGAAATTAGGTCAATTAGGTTAGATTGGACTAGGTCTAAATCAGTATAGATTAGGCACAAATCCGTTTCAATTTTGTTGAGTTAATGTCAATATGAAAATGGATTAACTTAAGTTCAAGTTACTTTGAGTCAATCCCAAACATGTTTATATTAATAGAGTTAAACCTAGTTCAATTAAAATGAATAAAATTAGAAAAATATATATATTTACGCATGTTTAGAAACTCTAAATATATATTTATAAAATAATTAATATAATTTTTTTATAAAAAGACTAAAATCATGAATAAAATTATAAATATTTTAACTTTACTTATAGAGATAAAACATTACGAAGAGAATTCACAATGTAGATAAAATTATTTAAGTACATGTCATAAAATCATTGACATGGTTTAAACATTCAAGTCATATATATATATATATAAATAACACTGTTTCTATAAAAAGTAATAAAAGAGTATTATTCTCCTTTTAAAATAATGATAATACTTTTTCAACCATTTACAAGATCATAAGAAGAATGAAGTGACTTTGTTTTAAATAATTAGACATGATAAGATACAATAAAAAATTGGTGTAGATTATAAGAATCACACTTAAATTGGTCTATAAATCTTGTTAACCACCAAAAACAACTTTATTAATGGATGATTTATAGATATTTTTAAATCTTAAGATATGTCCAAATCTTGCGAGGTTCCAAAATTCAACTTATTCTTGGCAACTTTTATTAGTGATTCTAGTGGTTTATGTAAACCAGTGGAGTGCATTTTTATTAGAAATTTAGATGTAACCATAGATATTTAAATAGATTGAGTAAGCAGTAGATTAATACATTGTAAGATATGGTGCTGTAGATATTTTAAAAATCTTACAATTTTTTTATATGATTATATTAGTTTTGTTGTTGTGGTGTCTATATCATCAAATGACTAGTAGGTGTTTGGATAATGCACATAAGACCCACCAATCCCTCACCTCCAAAAGAAGATTGTTCACAGCTAGCATTTTATATTTTAAATTTTCTTGTTTTTTCTACTTTTCTCAATAATTATTATACCTATTGATAACTTGTGAAGTGTACCCCACCATCACTATGTCTTCATCTTTCTACCTGTGTAGGTGTAGTTTCTCACTTCTTCAAACCAACACAGATTTGTTAATTTATTTTTTTCTCTCTATATTATGATTTTTTTTTCATATTTTAATTTCATATATGTTCTCATTAGTTAATCTCTCTTTTTTTCATAAATTATGGCTGTAACAAATTCTTTATTTTATAGTGGGGTATTTAATTTCCATTTTAAATGTTTGTTTATGGATTTGAATGAAGATTTAGATACAATTTGATGAGTGATGGTGACTTATAATGCAATCGGAAAATGGACTCTAATTTGTTTTTTCCTCTAATTCATTCCTAAACACTAGTTTAAATATTTAGAAATATATCAATATCAATTAATAACGCAAAATCTTTGTCACACTACATAAGGCTAATGATATTGACGGATGCAAATACCTTTATTATATGGAAAAAATATTTTTTTATTAAAATTTATATTTTATCTTAAAATTTAAATATACCATGATATTTAATTTAAAGTGTTTTATATTTTTCTTTCATGGATGTATTTTATAATTTTTATTTTTATGAAAATTTTATAATTTTTTGTTTATCACGGGAAACAAAAACTGGGTTATTCGGTTTCAGAACACGACATAGTCCAATGGAAATGATTTGGCCTAGCATTATGGTGGAAAAAAAATCTGAAAATTTAATATTTGGTAATATAATTTGTAATTCATGTCAAACACATATTTTTTTTTTTAAATATATACTCGAGGATAATGAATTGTAAGAGTATGGGTGTTAAATTATTTATTTATTAACATGTATGAGTATTCTGATGTGTTGCCCTATATACAAACTTTAGTAGTTATTTTTATTTGAGTATCTTTTTAAGAATTAATTTATTCAAATAAAGTTATTGTTTAAAGAAATATTAATAATTAAAACATTATTTCAAACTATATTTCAGGGATTAAAATCAAAATATGTTCATTTTACATAATCAACAATATCAGTTTGTAAGAGATGATTTTTTTTTATTGAAATCAAAATAAAAAAAATATTAATATATTTTAGATAATAACAAACATTTCAAATATGAAATTCGAAATATCTACATAAAATTTCCAAAGACATCAACTAACTATTATATTCAATGGTTAAAAATGATTAAATTATGTTTAGTGGATAAAAGTATCTTAATTATATTTATATATATCATACGTTCTTTTTACTATTTCTTAATGCATTACCACATAAAATAATTTAACAAGAATAATATACTATTTGTTTCAATAATTTTTTATTGTAACCCAACAAAATTAGATTAGCACTTACTTTTAGTAAAAGAAAAAAAGAATTATCTATCATATGAAATTTCTAACCATTCATTGTTAAGAATAATCTAATCAAAGAATTATTTTATAAAGTTGAGATGTTTTGTTTAGATATTTTTATGAGAAAAAAAAGTTAAAGAAAATGTTTCTCATCAAATAATTGAAATATTGAATATATAAAAAAAATTGAAATTATGTTCTTAAGAATGTTTTCTTTAAAGGTGTAACTATATTCATCTTGGATAAAAAGTTGTATTATAATTGTAAAAATTTAAATAAGTAAGTTGAAAAAGATTAGAAAAAAATAATAAAATAATCTGACAAGTTACAAATAAGAAGACAAAATTCATCTGACAAATTAAAGATGAGAAAATAAAAATAACAACAATGTTATTCACTCGAGGACAAGATTAAACAAGAAGTATCAAAAAACAATAATAATAATAATAATAATAATAAAAGTTAAATATTTAATAGAACAAATTTTAAATAAAAATTCAATTAAAAATATTTAAATTTAGAAAATATTTAAAACTTAATTAAAGTATAACTATATCTAAAATGGGTAGTTAATTAGAACTTGAAGAAATGTAGTATTTTTTCACCAGAAAAAAATGTGGAAAGTTTGAGATTTATGAATTTATTGTAAAACATGAAATCATCGTGAGATATGTGAATTTTATTTTTTTTTTTTCTTTGCACAAGATGACATTCATGAATGAGATGGAGAGAGAAGTGACACTTTCTGCATATATCTCTCGTGAAACTTTAATCTTTACACCAAACTCCCAATTGCATTTGAACTATATATAAGGATATGCCAATGATGATTCTGTGAATGCACCAATTGCGCGTTTGATGGTGCATGTTCATATGAACATAAAAAACGGAGTCATGCTTTTCTCTGCACCAAAAGCTTAGATCTTTTCAACAGCTATAATACATTATGATAAATGCTGGTTATGAACAAAAACCTATGCCATGCATCCTTTACGTAGTGTAAACATGAAAAAAGAAAATATAAATAAAAATAATAATAAATAAGAACAAGCTCATTCTTCTAAATATTTTGAAACCATACCATGTATAAAAATTACAAATAATTATTTTGGATTTTTTTTATAATATCAATAAGTAACATGACAAAAAGATATGTGCTTGATAAGTAAAAGTTTTGTTAGAGTAGTTAAGGTATTGTCTGGATCATTCTATCAAGTGCTTCATCTAATATATTCATTCAAGTGAAAACAAATACGTTTAAGCGAATACATTGTTTTGGTCATTTTATCAAATGTTTCTTACTTGAGCGAAAACATATATATTTAAGCAAATGTATCATCTAGGTCACACTCTATTGAGTGGTTAATCTAATATCCTTGTTCAAGTGAAAGAAGATGTGACACAAGCAGAAGTATCATATAAGTTACTTTACTGATTGTATCATTTGATACTTGTTCAACGAAACTATTTTTTCTCAAGTACAAGTATTATTTGGTGTCTTTATTTAATTTGTTTTTCGTAATTTATTTGTGTGTGTATTTTTACTCAAGCAAAAACATATATACTTAAACAAATCATATAGGTCACTTTATTGAGTGTTTCATCTAATATTCTCACTCAAATGAAAGTAGATGTGACAAGCGGAAGTATCATATGAGTTACTCCATTGATTGTATCATTTAAGTGGAAGTATCATTTGGTGTCTTTATTCAAATTATTTTTTACAATTTGTTTGTGTGTGTGAATAAGGTGTCAATAGATACTCTTTAATAAATATGTAGATCTATTTTATTTGTATGTATTTATGTATGAATGAACGGGTTTGATCAAAAGATGATGAATTGAACTAATTTTATTTAAGATTTTGTCTTTTTTTATATATTTATACTTATGTAATGGCCTATTATAATTGATTATATAAGCAAACCCAAAACATCGTCTAAACAAAATTAATTATCAATTTCATGATTATGTTTTAAGAAACTATATATATTAAAGTTGATTTTTGAATTATTCAACGTTTGATACATATTGTTATAGAACAATGTTAGTAAATAATATAATTTTTTTTTGTGTTAGATAAATTGGTTCAAATAACTTACGTGAGTGATCATGAAACACCAGGAGTAAAATTTGGTGAATGTTAGTATATAATATGTTTTTTTGGTGTTAGATAAATTGGTTGAAATAATTTATGTGAGTTATCAATTTACTATATAATTAGTATTTTAAAAGCATCTACGAGGGATAAAAAGTAATCTGATAAAAGAATGCAGTCACAGTCTGATTGACAATAGACAAACTACCAGAAAAAAAAGAGAGGCTATAAAACAAGATAAAAAAGAACAAAACCAAAGATGAAGAAGATGGGGTGGGCGAATGGCCTTAATGCACTTATATTAACTGAAGAAGATGACACATTAAATAACAACACACCAGATTACAAAAGAAATGCACTTAATGCGACACAATCAAATACTCCATAGGTGAGTACAAAAATTAAATATACCGTATAATACTATATAATTTTTTTATATTTAATTTTGCTCATACTTTTAATATTATTACAATAATAATAATATTAAAAAAGGGAATAATAATCCCTGACGATGCTCCGTTTAACCAGGGCAACAAAGTTCCTCCGGTTTTGTTTGTTTCTGTCTTTTCTTCGCAACCCATGTAATAGAATTTTCAAGTCCACCGTTTGTCTCGTAAAGAAAGAACAAAATAAACAGAGAGTAGAAAAATAAGAGAAATAGATAGATAAAATATCTATTCTTAAATTCCAACGGCCTTCTACACATTCATTCTACTTCACCTTCACTTCACACTCAACTCCCACACTCTTTCCTTTCTCTTCCATTCTCCATTTTCCATTTTCCTTACTTCATTCGAGTGTAAAACCCTAGAACCTTCGCTTATTAATTCTGCAACTCCACGCGCCAGATCTGTAACCATTAAGCTACGCGCTATGCGTAGTGGTGTGCATAGCTTATAGCTTATTCCGAACATGTCCAATTCCGATCCTAACAACCGTAACCGAATGGCTCCGTCGCCGCCGGAGCCTAAGCCAATGCCGCCTTCTTCCTGGGCCAAGAAAACAGGTTTCAGGCCAAAATTCTCCGGCGAGACCAATGCCACCGATTCGGGACCGATAACCATGCCTACGCCCAACGTCGATCTCGAGGCCGGTCGCGTTCGGACTCCGGAAGCCGCTAACGGCGTCGCACAAGGCGACAAGCCTCCCGTGCCGATTCCGCCGCCGCCTGCCGTCGCGAAGAAGCGGAGAGACTCTGACGGCGTGCCGAAGAGTTCGGTTCCCAGCACCAACGGACAGGCGGCGGCGGCCGCCGCGGAGCGGCCGCAGCCGAGGAGAATGGCGAGGCACGAGGAAGTGGTGGACGGCTTGCCGGTGGAGGACGAGTTCGTGTCGCGGCACGCGCATATGAAGTACGAGCTCAGAGATTCACCTGGTTTAGGTATAATTTTTAATTTCGATTTGAATTGTTGAATGGCTCGTTGATTTGATTCGGTTATGGTTGGAATTAAACTTTGATTTCAATTTTCGTGTGTGTGTTACTCTGTAGTTCCAATTGGCGTGTACGGTGTTCAGCACTACGTTTCGATATTAGGTTCGTTGGTTCTGATTCCGCTTGTGATTGTTCCTGCCATGGGAGGCACTCATGTGAGTTGTTTTCATCTGGCTTAGTTTGTGTTTTCGTGTTGTGTGGTGTTTGGTTTTGGTTTTGGTGGCGAAGTTCTTGATGTGTTAGTGAGTGTAGGAGGAAACTTCTATGGTGGTATCGACCGTGCTCTTTGTCTCGGGGGTGACTACTCTCTTGCATATTGCTTTTGGCTCCAGGTTGCCCTTGATTCAGGGCCCTTCTTTTGTTTATCTGGCGCCGGCGCTCGCGATAATCAATTCCCCTGAGTTTCAAGGATTGAATGGAAATGTTTGTATCTCTTTCCTTTCCTTTCCTTTATGTTTCAGAAGCTAGGAATTTGATTCCCTGCAGTCATGAATTGCGACTGTTGATTCTAGATGAAGTTCGGTTGATTGACATTTTTAGTTTCAAGATAAAATATGAGCTGCCTGATTTTCATTTCAACAAACTACAGGGAATCTGACCCCCAGAAGACATTGATTGTTTTTATATATTGGTTTTGTCTATACCAAAGTTCTCGGGTGTTGCAGCAGTTTCTAATTTTTTTTTAGTTACTCATAAGTTGGGAGTTGTGTAATATTTTAAATTGTCTGATGGAATGATTGGAAAAAATAGATGATGAGATTTGTTTCTCAATTTTGCAGAAATTCAATCATATAATGAAGGAGCTCCAGGGGGCTATAATTATTGGTTCAGCTTTTCAAGCTTTACTTGGATATACTGGACTTATGTCATTGTTAGTCAGGTATGATTTTAGGATTTTCTCTACTTTATTTTTTATTAGTTTTGACATATACGCACTTCATTTTTTCACTAAACTGAATAATTGTACATTACATTGATGCAAGTGGTGTGCTAAAGGCTGAGAAATTCACGTTACAGAATCGTAGACGTACCAGTGGAACTTAGACAAAAGTTTTGTTGGGGCAAACATATTAACGCATAAGATTTCATTTTTTAGTTTTTTTATTATATTTAGGGGTGACAAATCAAACCATTTATCCATCCAATTCATTCACAGGTAAACTCATTCAATACAGTTTACGAAATGAAAATAAAAAATGGATGGGATCCAACCCATCCATTTAATTTTATGAATGACAAATGATTCATCTATTATTTTTCAAAATCTAATGGATCATTTAATCAATTCTTAATGAATCAAAATTAACTTAGCTATTTTTTTCATATTTAAATCTTTCTTAAATTTAGTTTTTAAAATATGAAAAAAATTAATTTTAAAAATTGTTTTAAAAAATATATTTTAAAAGCCATATGACTAATTTCAATTAAATTAATTGTTAACTTGTTTTTATACTCAATTTATTCTGAACTATATCAATGAGACAACCACTCATTTTTTTTAATGAAAGCAGATGCATTATTGGTTATGAATAAGGCAAGTAATTTTGAAAAACAATTCATTGAATTATGAGTATGAGTAGTTAAATTAATCACCCCTTAAAACTTTTAATTCTGTTCTGAAATAAAATTAAAATTGTGACATTATTATTAATTTAAACTAACCAATTTAGCTACTTTTATCTGATATAATGAAATAGGTATTTGTTTCTTATATATAGATCTAAATGTAGTATTATTTTTGTGGATGACTTAGATATCCATTCATGAGAACATTGTTAATGAATGAATTAGATGAACAATTTTTGTCAAATAGATCATGGATGAATCAGATTTTTTTTAAATAAATCAAAATAAGTTAACAAATTAATTTTATCTGATTCATCTAGGTTGTCACTCCTCCTAATTATATTTAATGAGTTACAAACATATAGAAGGAATACCAAGATTATTGGCAATGTGGACTTCATACATGAATATTTAAGAATGTGTTAATGTTTTTAAAACTGACCATTCATTAATTGCTCATGACAGTAGTTCAAGGTTCAATAGTTCACTCATAATGGACACAGTATTAACAAAGCATTTTATAGTTAAAATAGTTTAAAGAAATATGATATCTGAACTTATAACACCAAAAATACAAACAAAATATCATGCTATAGTCATATAACATTCAAAAAGTATAAAATCATACTTAGATTTAAGTTTTAACAAACACAAGTGCACAACAATGTTCATTAATAAATAGCAGGTTTACGTGTAAAATAAATAGGGAAATAACACTTTTTTTTTGTTTTTTCCCCACCTTTTAGTGAAAAAAAAATTAAATGGCATCATATTAAGCATTTTTCATTAACCCAGTTCAATCTTTCGGTGTTTTGACCAGTTTTTCTTTTCTTTGACTGGTTATTAGGTTATATGATTTAATTTAGACCATACACTAGACTGACATTCCTGTAAAAAACAAACGCACATGTACATATATATGTATATATGTGTGCCTATATGTATGTATATGCAAAGTTTGCGTTAACATACCCTGACCCTGTTGTACCTTATATATTTGAAAAACTCTGTATCCCTGACGTAATAATCATACTAGTTGAGCTAACTCCTGTCAGCATTTCTTATAATGAATAATTGAAAAATCCAACACTACATAAGATTAATAAAATTTAAATATGGTATATAATTATATTAATATTGGTGTTCTTGTGCTAACAACAATCATTAGACGATGATTTATGTAGATCTAAGTAGATTCTGCTCATCTGTTAGAAATCTTCTAAGTCCCACATTGAGTTCAAATTTTTTAAGATTTTGAGTTAGAAGTGGTGTCATGGTTTAACTCAAGTTTCATTGTCGTTGAATCTGTCCTCAAAAGACCCAATATGTTTCATAATAGAGCTGGTGAATATATTAACCAAAAGTAGCTAGATAAGCAATGTTCTTTTAGAATAGTTTGAGTACTTTTAAAAGTATGGAAATAATATATTTCTCTTTATTGTTAATTAAGGTTATTATCTAATTTTATAATTAGTTGGTTTATAGTATTGATACTGTCAGTTCCCATAATTAAGATGCTGAGATAATTCTTCCATGAAAAAATGCGTTTTTTCAAAGTTTTAGGTGTACCTTGCCTGAATATGATTCCTCCCACCAATCCCACCTATACACATGCCCCTTGTTGTTTTATGCAATATGAAACTATGTCCTTTGCCTTTTATCACAACTTAAAATTTTAATCCTTTTGTCACAATTTAAAATTAAGTCACTTCATTGCCTGATTTGACTGAAATAAAAACATCAAATTTCAGTCTTACTTTCTGTTCAGTACAGTTGATAATGAGCCTCATTTTATGTGTTTCCTTACAGGTTAATCAATCCTGTAGTTGTAGCCCCAACTATTGCTGCAGTTGGACTTTCATTCTACAGTTATGGTTTCCCATTAGTTGGTACATGTATTGAGATCGGTGCAGTTCAAATATTAGTGGTTATTGTTTTTTCTCTTGTAAGTTGTTTTAATTGGCCTTGAGTGTTTATTTCTTTTGATATGGATTCACTTATTTATTCTTTATTTAAAAAAATCCTGGAGTGTGTATAGTATTGCTTGGTGCACTGGACTAGAATTTGTAATCTGTTATTTCTTTATTTCCACAGTATCTTCGTAAGATATCTGTTCTTGGGCATCGCATATTTCTAATTTATGCAGTAAGTTGACCGCTACAATATCTTATGTAATTATTTAGTAGTTGAAATTAAATTTTGTGCTGTAGCAAATGATTTCTGTTTTCTTTGCCTAATTGCCAGGTTCCTCTGGGACTGGCAATTACATGGGCATTTGCTTTCTTGCTGACTGAAGCTGGAGCTTACAGCTACAAAGGGTGTGATATAAATATACCTGCCTCAAATATGGTTTCAGAGCACTGCAGAAAGCATTTTTCAAGGATGAGGCATTGTCGGGTTGATACATCTCAAGCATTGTCATCCTCTCCATGGTTTAGGTTTCCTTATCCACTACAATGGGGTACTCCTGTCTTCCATTGGAAAATGGCTCTTGTAATGTGTGTGGTTTCCTTAATCTCATCAGTAGATTCGGTGAGTTTCTTGTCTTTCTCTGTTTTGGTTCCTAAGCTGTATTTTATTTTACTCTGAATATGTTGATCACCTGGCATGTTATTTTTGAAAAAAAAAACAGTTATCTACAGTGTCCTTATAGCATCTTCATAGCCATTTCCAATAATATTGTATCTATAAGGCTGCTCTTATTCTGGGATGCGGTATCTATGATGGGAAATTGTGATTTGGATCTACTACCAACTTCATAACTCTGTTCTAGTTATATTGTATTTACAAGATCGTTCTTTTTGTTGGATGAGAAACAGGCTTGATCGGAAATTATGATTTGCACCTACTACTATGATATACGTTTAATAAAAATATTCCTTTGGAGGGTAAACTACGAGCCTTGTATATGCTATTGTAAGTTTATTTTTCACTGAATACTTTGTCAACGAAGGTGGAAAACTTTTGCTATTGAAATGACACATTATCGGATCCAAACATAAAATTCATGATTTTCAAGTTGTCATTTTTTTATATAATCAACGTCTTTTCTTTTGGCCGTTATCTTTTAACATCATGTAAATATCAGGTGTAAGGTGAGTAATGTAGTATTGGTTCTATCTCAAGGCTTAGGAAATTACTAGATCAATGACAATAGCTATTTAATTGCTAAAGTTTTAAGAATTTTGATGCTGCAAGGTGTTTATCAATAAAAATGTGTTGATCTAGTTGAGAACAAATGTATAATATCTCAATTAAAATGATATGTTCCTTGTATTTTTCTGTGTCTGCAGGATTATAAGAAATCATTGTACCGTGTCATTGATATTCATTTACTTTAATCTTTGCAGGTTGGCACCTACCATGCATCTTCGTTATTGGTAGCATCCAGACCACCGACTACAGGAGTTCTTAGTCGAGGAATTGGTTTGGAAGGTCTTTCTAGTGTCTTGGCTGGTCTCTGGGGAACTGGAACTGGATCTGTAACTTTAACTGAAAATGTTCACACAATTGCTGTGACTAAAATGGGAAGCCGCCGGGCAGTTCAACTGGGTGCATGCTTTCTGATAGTGTTGTCTCTTGTAGGTAAGTTTCTGTAATTTTTCTGTTGTTGGATCTAATCTAACCTTCTTCAGAAGTACACTTATTATGAGCATTGAGTTACTTGGTTGAAAAGCTAATTTGGGTTCTTTATCCAGTATCCTTGATTTTCCTTGCAAGGAACTCATGTAGTTTGTGGTGTTATTTATCATGCAATTTTTTTGGTTTCCCAGTAATTCTGAAATTTCATTTTTCTGGTCTGCAGCATTTAGTTCAATTATTTTGTGTGAAGCATATAATGTTTGTAAAATCATTTCTGGAAATCAACATTCCAGTAGAATTACAGGCTGTAGAATAAAAAAATTGGCATTAGTGTAGTTCATTATGATGTCCAAACTAAATTCTAAATCTAATCCTATGTAAGTTCTTGTCCAAACAAATGGCTACTGCTATTTGCACTTGATCAATGATTTCCCAACAAGTATGGCTTTTGGGGCCAAAATTGATTAGTGCGAAATTTCCAAATATATGAATTTGAGGAGTGTTAGAAAAATCAGCTAGCAGTTGGCAGGGGGGTTGAACTTAATTGGGTTTTTAAAATTTTCAGAGAATTATTTCCTCTGAATCAAATGGTTTCAATGATCAACAAAGATCTTTTCTTTTCAAAGATTGTGAGGTACGGGGGTCTTGAATCAATGCACACTTTCAGCTATTGCAGTATCAGGTTTAATAATCTTGTTGAGATTTTGAAGAAAACATGTCATATGCCTCAAACTTATGGGTTCAAGAGATAAAGAGAAAGTAATATAATAAGATTTTTATATTGTTCACTTTTAACCCATCTAGTCTCTCGATTAGGATTCCACTAAATTTTCAAAAGTTTATAAACACACTTGCAAACTTAGAAAGCTTAACCACGAAAGTTTCTTAAACCCCACAATAACACTTTCAAACTCACTACGAAAATCTACCATAAATTATACACTTTAACACAACCCCTATCTAAAAGATTTAGAATATCATCTCATTAAACTTTCACATGAAAATCACTAATCTTTCATAGAAATGTTGAACTTCTTTAATCTTAATCCACAAAAGTTTCTTGATAAGCTTTTGAAAAGATTTTAAACCACTGTATAAGAACTTGATTTCTCTCTCAAAAATCTCTTTGATCTTTCTGTGAAAAAGATTTGACGTGGAGAAAAGGGAGTTTTTAAACCTTTATAATTGTTGGCTGTCGAATTTAATATGTTAAAATGCTCTATGGCTTTTGAAGGAACAAAGGCTCAAGCATGTTTATAAATTAAAGTAATTTTAATCCATTCATTGTTCGATCAAGCTGATTTAATGGATTAAACCAGACAACCTCCACCTTTTAGCCTTCTTTCTTTTCGTCTGTTAAATCTAACGAAAAGAAAAACTTTTTCTTCCCTTTAAAATCATCATCAAATGTAAGAAGTGGAAAAAATTGAAGCATTTAAAACAGATTCACACAAAACAAAAACAAAACATTTTCATTAGTGGATTAAACATGAGAGCAATACATTGAATTCACTCAGCTTGGAAAACTAATTATTTCTTGCTAATTGAAGGTTATCTGTAAAGTGTGCATAGAGTAATGAGAAAGCATAGGGCTTGTGAAGGCAAATTGATCACATCAGAGTAGAGTGTGGAAGTAGATATAAACTGTGTTAGCAAATATATTCAATGTGAAACACGTTGAGACTAGATATTAATGAGTGAACTTACATGGGCCCGATAGCCGGTAGTGTGATAGGCCCAACAAAACTCACTAGAATAGACTCTAATATCATATTAGAAAGTGAATTTTAAGCTTAACTCAGTATCACAAAATTGGTTTGTAATATGAGATTTTTATCCACTTATATAATGTGATTTTACCTTATTTTTACTCAATGTAGGATTTTTGACACACTGTTTAACAACCTGATTCCCTAATCTGTGACTCCCTCACACATAACAACCGCTATCCAGACTTGTAATATATATTTGTGTTGCCATTTAAGGTTGTGTTTAACTGTGCTCAATAATGTACTAAGAGATGCTGGTTTTTAAGTTATGACGAACTATACAGCATGTTTATAATGAAAGGAGCGGTTGCGATGTTAGAGAATCTCAGCATTGCTTAGGTTCTCCGCATAAAAACGATTGGATGATTTTGCAACCTTTAATATTCAGTTTTCCCTGCATGTACAAATGCTTTTCCTAAGTTGCATATTTCCAAATTTCTAACTACCATAATAATTTATGATTGCTATGTTATTTTGGCATCATCATGAGAGATGTAAATAACTCTAAAAGGCTCAATTATATTAAAAGTTGTGTTGGGTTTGATACATGTTTGACGGACCCAGCTGCTTTTGAGGCATCTGTGCTTCATATTTTGTTGCAGCCAAATGCTTCAATGGGGCTTTATCTAACTGGCGGCTAGTTAGCCCTTTTGAACTGATAATCTAGAGCGATTTCTATCTTAGAACCTGTCTTGCTTTCAAGTGATAGCTATTGGCATTGCATAAAATCTCAATTCCAAGAGAAAAAGTGGTTTGAAGCTTCTCTGAGATACTTTCTCAGTTCTCATATCCATATTTTTGGCATAAATGAGTGGTTATTCATAACCAGTGTTATCAATAGCAGATGGTAAAATGCTGAAAGGCCAAAGTTCCGCCATATAAACATGCCATTTCGTTCTATTATGCCACCATAGTAGGACTGCCTTCACAAATTGTCTGTGGCAGTTAGCAAAAACTCTGCCATGACGCTGCTACTTAACGGTGTTCATCACCAGAGTGCATCACTACATACAAAAATTACATAAGCTGTTGATTTCTTTGATGTCTGCATCCATTTTTTTGACCAAGTCATATTACAGTTAGAATGTGTGATTTATTCAGTCTGCTTTTTGCTGCCTTTTTCTGTGCCCATTTAATATAGTTTTGTAGTTTGATGCTCTCATCTGTAAAACAACTTCTCTTACAAGTTATCCGTGTTTAATTTTGCTTATGCCGCACAACAGGTAAGGTGGGAGGATTCATTGCTTCAATACCTGAAGTCATGGTTGCTGGTCTCCTCTGCTTTATGTGGGCAATGCTCACTGCATTGGGCTTGTCAAATCTACGCTATAGTGAGGCTGGAAGCTCACGCAATATCATCATAGTTGGGCTATCTCTGTTTTTCTCTCTTTCCATACCTGCTTACTTTCAACAATATGGCATCTCTCCGAATTCCAACTTGTCTGTGCCAAATTACTTTCAGCCCTACATTGTGGCTTCTCATGGGCCTTTCCACAGCAAATATGGAGGGGTATGCCCGTGTCTTTATGTTTTACTATTATGAATATGGTGCTTGAATTTGTGTCAAATTTTCAGAAAAGATAAAGAGTAATCCAAACGCCACTTTCATTTCTCTAGATGAGTGTGTGGCCCATGAAACTGTTATTACATATTTACCTCCATGATGTGAATGGACGTTGAAACTACCATGCTCGATAGGGAGTAGGTATTTGTTTTGTTATATTGTAAGGTCAAAATTGCCCCATAGTTTTGACCAAGTATTCATGATGTGGTGAAATTGTTAAGCTAAAAAGTAATTATGTCTCTGGAATTAGTGTTGATTATTTTTGTTATTTCAACACTTGAATGCTGGTTAAAAATCACTGTTACTCCTTTGTAGAAACTTTGCTTGTCATGGAATGTAGGTTTGTCTAAAAGAGCTCTTGTTAATCCTTTTGCAGTTGAACTATGTCTTGAACACGCTTTTTTCGCTACACATGGTGATAGCATTTATTGTGGCTGTTATTCTGGATAATACCGTACCTGGCAGTAAGCTGGAACGTGGGGTATATGTTTGGTCCGAAGCTGAGGTTGCTAGACGAGAGCCTGCTGTTGCTAATGACTATGGGTTGCCCTTGAGAATTGGTCGGATTTTCAGATGGGTGAAGTGGGTTGGCCTGTAATGTACAACACTTGCTTTTCTTTGGTTGACATATTCACTTTATTAAATTAAATACTCTCTCAACTGCTTAAGGAGCCTGAGTCTAGATTCAAATTTTACAGTGCTAGTTTGTACACATTGGGATTTGTTGGGGCCTATTTGTGTTGTAATTTATTAGATTAATCTTGTAGCCAGTTTTTATTCATTCGAAATCTCCTGGTGTATTTTTTTTTCCTTGCATAAAGGCGAGAGATTTGACAAATCATTTTAAATGTATATATATACATCTTTTCTTTTTGTAGTTTTAGCAAGATTCATTTGCAACTCCAAGTTGAGACTAGCTATATATAATTATAATGTATGTAATCATGCTTGGTAAGTACTTCTGAAAAATAGAGTGCATCTTCAGGAGAACAAAAGGTTTGTGAATGTTCATTGCGTGAACAATATGCAAGAATATAAACGCAGCTCATTTTACAGTGTTATTCAAATTAATTGCGAAAAATGCCGTGAAATGATGCAAGCCTATGCATGTATTTGCTAAAAAATACGGCTCCAAAAAATTAAAATTAATTCATAACCCAATCGATTCAAATAATTTTAATCCCATTTTAATATTTTGATTTCATATTTAAATCCGTTTTTTTATTTTAAATTCAATCCAATTAATTGGATATGGATTGAAACATTGTTTGGACTTAAAAAAAATTCAAATTGATTGTCCATTCTAAGACATATTTTGGTTAAGATGTTTTTTGGTTGGTCTTGGGAGTAGACAGAGCTTGGTTAAGATACTTTTTGGTTGGTCTTGGAAGAAACATTTTTACTTTTTCTATAAGGATATATTTATTATGAAAGCAATCATTGTTTAATCCTCTACTATGAAATATTTATGTAGGTCATGAATGAGACACTTCCATCCAGTCTTCTTCCATGGAATGTTTGTTTTTAATCAACATCTTTGGCTAACATAAGAATTTTTAGGTTAAGTTTGGTCAGGACATCTTTTTGTTGGCCTCAATTAAAGCATCACCAACTCATCTTTGGTTGGGTTGTTAATGAAAATGACTTAATATTTATTACATTATTATTTGTTCTATAAATAAATAAGATTCTTTATATACAATTACTATTACTAAATATATATATTTTATTGTTTGATTTATTATAAACAATTAAGAAAGCAATTTAATTCATCATTTGTCTTATCTAATTAGGAAAACATATTAATATGACAAAAATAATTTGTAACTAACATCTCTTTTTTAATTAATACTACCGTCAAAGAACATTAATTCGCTAATAAGAAATTGATGATGTAAGTAAGAAAGAACTTTAGTAAGAATATTTATAACTTAAAAACTGAATATTGATACGAGATATTGAAATCATTGATTATCTTAAGACTCACGAACAGAATGATAATTTAATTCAATATGTTTAATATGTTTGGTTCATCCATGGAACATCGAAATTGTAACAATATGAATAACACTTGTATTGCAGTATAAAGAGGTGTTGGACCCGTTTAAGAAATCCAAGTTCAACAAAAGATAGCACAAAGTCAATTTATTTCGGAATAAATAGTAGACATGATGCAATAATTTGATTTAGTTTATACTTTAGAGTTTCGTGTTTGTTTATCACTTTTCCATGATAAGAGAAAGTAAGAATTATGCCCACCAGTAAAGACACTCAATCTAATCAACATCCCTATAAGCTCTTAATTTAGGAGTTATTCCTATAAAAAAGAATAGACCTTGTTGAGAGGTTCGTTTGAAGTAGAGAATTATACTATGAACCGTTGTCAAATGTATATGGTGACAATAATGTATATACTGACATATTTATTAAATAGTAAATGATATGTCAAGTTATGTAATGGCCAAATAATTAAGACTACCCAAAAGTTATTGACAAATAAAGGATTGAGAAAATATGACCTTTATCGTGGTAATATTTAACGTTAACTTCAAGAAGACTATTTACCAAATTAACTTATTAGAGGCTAACCATAAAAATAAAGTTTGGGACTTATTTATCTTAATTGAGAAATATAACTTTGTAAGGAGAATGAAACTCAAGATCAAGAAAGCAGTGTAAGGACCCTTTATATGAAATGTAATTTGTACTTTTTGTTTAAATCTGAGTTAGAAATCATGATCGGGCCAGTGAATTCAAAATTGTGATATTATTCAAAATCATTTTCACCAAAAGAATCAAAATTTATTTTTACTATTATTATAAAGAGACAGCTGAGTCATTCTATTGTAATTACTACTATTTTTATTTATAATCATTATCACCATGTCATTTTCATTATAATAATAATTATTATTAGTACCACTATTTTATTGTTATTATTATTATTGTAATAATTATAATTACTCTATATTATTACCATCTATTATCACTAATATCAATATCAATACCTTTTTTCAATTATTTTAACATCACATTCACAACATATTATTGTTTGGTATTCATTACACGCAAAAGATTATATAAAAACCACGTTCATTTTACTCGTACTTCACTTTTATATGGTATCCAAATTACCACCCTAGCCAAAAACCATATAAATGATAATAAAATAATAAAGAATACAAAATATTAAATAAACGATAATTACCCCATACTACTGATATGTTTTTTATATGCATATAGAACTAAAGCTCTTCGTGACCTTTTTTTTCCTACACTCTCCCTTTCACCTTCCAACAATTTATACAGCGTTGCATATTCATATTTAATGATCCCAAACTAAAATTTGGCTCTGTCCTATTTTGATTTTGAACTTTCATAACCTTTTTAGTCTATGCCAAGAAGAACTAATTTTTTGTTTGTTTAAATATGCATTGAAGATGACTTTTCAATATTAAAATGAAAATTAAATTATATGTTTCTTAAAACTCTATTTGAAAATTGTTTTTTTTTAAATAATTTACTTTTACTTCTGAAGTTCGGTTCAATTTATCATATATTTTTTTCAACTTAAAAATGATGTAGTGAATATTTTAAGTTTTGTAACTATTATAAAATAGTTTAGTATGTTTGTATATAGAATTTTAGAAAAGTAATTATTTTTTTAAATATTTAAAATATTTTATTACGAAATATGTTATTTAGATAAAGAATTTCAAAAAAGTTGAAATTTTAAAATTTATTGGAATGATTATTTTTCCGTTAATATTGATTGTGATTTTTTATTGATGTTAATAGAAATTATTTGATAATTTAAATTGTTAAAATAATTTTATTTTTGTATACAACTATTTATCTCTTTTCCGATCTTATGGTTACCAAAGAAAACTGTAATGATGATAAATGGTGGTCGAACAATGTATACAACAAACAAGACTAAAACAGACAGAGCAAGATCAACTAGATAAATGAAAAGGAGACAATATTATTTAGAGAGCTTGATTTTTCCTCTCTTTACGCTCTCATATTTATATTAAAAATAGTTTTACTCGCATTCTACAACTCAATACTTACACGGCAATCATAAAAAGTAGCATTACCTCCACGGGAATAACTATTTTACAAATTAACTTTGGAATTCTCAACTCATTTACTAAATTCAGCATTCACACTTCATAGTTATCATACATTAATTAAAAACTTTGATGAAATTAAACAAGAAATAGTACCTTTAAAACTTTAATAAGGCATAACATCTTAATTAAAAGCAAGGGTATAAAATAAAAAACAAAATGCAAGATAATATATTTTTTTTATTAAATTCTTCTCACTCGAGTGATATCCTCTTTACTTTAGTAAAAAGCAAACTTGATTACACCAATCACCTTGCTCAAACTTGAAAAAAATAGTAATTTATTTCTTACTTATATATTGGATGTTTTCATTTCTATTTTAGGAAATTTTCTTATTGTATGAGTTGTACCTAGAGATCAAGTTCTTTTTAATGTATAGATTAATTGAGATTTTGGTTATATAACTTTTATATGTTTTATTATATACCGAGTCAATTGATTTAATTATCAATTCACCAATTTAACCTCTAATCCACGAAGAGAGTACCTTAACCGATTTGATGATGAGGTTGGTTTTGACAACACTGGTTAACGTATGACAAATGTATTCCTAAAAAGCATCTGTCACGAATTTTTGTGAAATAAATAGTGGTGCAATGCATACGAATTAAAAAATATATATATGTAATGACAAAGTATATGAAAACAATTTAGACAGTAAAATATGTTAAATTAAAAAATAACAGTAAAATACGCACACAAAATCAAATAGTAAAATTCATGCAATAATAAAAGTTAGTAAAAGGTGTAATTAAACTTATATATATATATATATATATATATATATAAATATATATATATATATATATATATATATATATATATATATATATATATATATATATATAATCTCGTGGAGAAACCAATTTTACGTAAAAGTACGTCATGCTTCAAACTATAAAATAAATAATTTCATACATGGGAGCATAATGTCAGATTACAACCCCACATATTTAAATTTATACATTGTCAATTACAGAAGTTTGGTAGAAACTTTTCTATTCATTATACATATATATATAATATACATATATTCTTATTATTGTTTTTAAGCAAACGTTGTTATAAAATTTACTTTCAGGGAATACTTCTGCTTATACTTTCAATTTCAATATCAGAAAGTTACAACAAACCCACGAATTCACTTATTTAACTCAATATAGACGCAGTGCTCTAAAAAATGAACGCATTATAAGAAATGGATGGCGTGATTCTCTATTCCATAGAATAAATTGGTAACTTAGAATGGGTTGATAAAGTGAGACAAAGGAGAGAGAAAAATGATTATCGTTTTGACTAATTGTTTTTACATTATTTTATATAAAACAAAAATTATGTATATCAATTTGAATATAGTAGTTGGATTCCCATGCGCACTTAAAAAAAAATAGAGACAAATTTATTAGTTCAGAGCTTACAGATTCAAATATATTAATGTTGATTATTATGTATATAATATGTGAATTACATAATAATAAATTATCGGAGAGGAAATTTTTTCACAATATTAATGTACTTTATTGCATTTATATTTTTAGTATAATACATCATGAGTAACGTGAAATTTTGTAAAGGATATATTTAAATTTTAAAAACTTTATGGGACACAAATCATATTTTAGCTGTTATATTTTAATGTTCTTTATGGTGATTGGCCCAAGAGGAGCTTTGGTCCAGTTTCATGGCCTAGGTAGCAGGTATCATAGCAGACCATAGTTAAAAACATGTGCATTTGTTGTTTCCTTTTTAACCTTCGGAATCATTGAAAGATAATCTTACTTTTTAAGTATATATACAATTAAGGATTTAATCTATAGATTCATGTACACAAAAAATATTTATCATAAAAATTACCTTAATTAAAAAAGAAACTCTTTAATGAATTTTAAGTTACCTAAAAAATATCTTTTAATCAGTATAATTAAAAAATTTCACCATAATTAAAGTAAGTTTTAGCTAAAAACAGAAAATAATCAGCTCACCAAACATATTTTGCTTTTGCAATTCTGTTGATTATTGAAAACTAAAAATAATTATAAAAAACAGAAAACAATCATGGCCAAGGCAGAAATTCTGTAATGACAAGATGACTCAACTGCAAGATAAAACACAATTTACATATTTAAAGACAGAATAAAAATTATATATCAAAAAAAAAAAAAAAGAGAGCGTGTGAGTGTGGAATATGAGAGAGATTGAAAGAGAAAGGGAGGGGGTAGGTGTGGGATTGACCGAACCTCCTTCACGCATACACCATCCCCTCAAGACATGTCATGTTCCATTTTCTCCTAAAGATCTCAAACTACCACCCAATATATAAACTCCTCAGCCTCACCCTTTCCCCTCTCAGCTTGTTCGTTCCATTCTCAAGAGAACACCAAGCTACACACTACACCCTTCCAATAACCAAATTCAACTAAATTTTCTATTCCAATTTCCAGCCCTAACTGTTCTTCTTAATAATAATAATAATTTCAGTTAATCTCTTTAATATGCATACCCTCACTCCGCCCTCTGCCAACCCTATTAACTATCTCAACAGCCGCTCTCACTCGGTTATTCGGATCGCTCCGACCCGATTTAGGGTCAAATGCGGTTACGGCTTTGAAACCATGGGTTTCTCGCAAGGATTCGGCGCCACCAGAACTGATTGGCAAAGTTCGAACGCCATATTAGCCAGTAAAGTCATGTCGCAGCAGGAGGATTCTCCAGCCGGCGACAACAACACAGCTGCCGTAAACGGCAATAACGCTGCAGTAACGAATCTAAATCTCGTACCTGTCAAACATGACGGCGGTGACAGCAAGCCGCTTCCGCCGAAGCCGCTCTCGATCACCGACCTCTCTCCGGCACCGATGCACGGCTCGCAGCTGCGCGTGGCGTACCAAGGCGTTCCCGGCGCGTACTCCGAGGCCGCGGCGGGGAAAGCGTATCCGAACGGAGAAGCCATACCGTGCGACCAGTTCGAGGTGGCGTTCCAGGCGGTGGAGCTCTGGATCGCAGATCGCGCCGTACTGCCGGTGGAAAACTCCCTCGGCGGCTCGATACACCGCAACTACGACCTCCTCCTCCGCCACCGCCTCCACATCGTCGGCGAGGTCCAGCTCCCGGTGCACCACTGCCTCCTGGCACTCCCCGGCGTCCGCAAGGAGTTCCTCACGCGCGTGATCTCGCATCCGCAGGCCTTAGCGCAGTGCGAGCACTCGCTCACGAAACTCGGCCTCGACGTGGCGCGTGAGGCAGTCGACGACACAGCCGGCGCCGCAGAGTTCGTCGCCGCGAACGGCCTCCGCGACACGGCGGCGATCGCGAGCGCCCGCGCCGCGGAGCTCTACGGTCTGCAGGTCCTGGCGGACGGAATCCAGGACGATCCAAACAACGTGACGCGGTTCGTGATGCTGGCGCGCGAACCGATCATTCCGCGCACGGATCGGCCGTTCAAAACAAGCATCGTCTTCGCTCACGACAAAGGAACTTCTGTGCTCTTTAAAGTGCTTTCGGCTTTCGCGTTTAGGAACATTAGCTTGACGAAGATCGAGTCGAGGCCTCACCGTAGCCGTCCGATTCGCGTGGTTGATGATGAGAGCGAAGGAACCGCCAAACACTTCGAGTATTTGTTTTACATCGATTTTCAGGCTTCTATGGCGGAAGTTAGGGCACAAAACGCCCTCGCTGAGGTTCAAGAATTCACCTCTTTCTTGCGAGTGTTAGGGAGTTACCCTATCGATATGACTCCATGGAACCCTTCTTGTCCCCGAGAAGATTAACACTGCATTTTTCTCCCGCAATTCTCATCTACAATTCCTCCTATTATCATATCTATCACTCCAAATCTTCAATTTGTCACACGCAAAACACCAAATTGTGTTTGAATCCCCGTATATAGTGTATGGAGTATCCAATCGACAGTGTTTATACTGTCTCCTAATTTTTTTTTTAAGTATTTTTAATTAGTTAATAATGTGAGAAAATTAAACTATTTCAAATTTCTCTATTTTTATTTGCTTAAGATTTAGGATTTTTTGTTTTATATTCTATTTTAAATTAAATTTCTTTTGCATTTTTTTCATATTTTAGAGAAAACTTGGTGTTAAAAGATTGGTGGTTTCGCTGGGAAGACGAATATTTTACGTTTGGTGTTTGTTTCCTATAATAGAAGTTGTAGCACGTGTGCATTAAAGGATATAGAATATTCGATTTCTGTATTCAATCTTTCTAAATTGAATTTCAATGATGGTTGATGAGGATTTGTCAACTTATTCTCATATCAAAGTTTATTTTTTTATTATAAGTCTAATTTATATATTTTAAAAATTTCATCGGATTAAATAATAAACATGAATCTTTTGCAACATTCAAACTAAAATACTAGATCTGTAAAAAGGGAAATGCGTTTTGAAATACTTTCCCTTTTTAGACTGGCTACTGCTCAGTTCAAGATTTATATTTATATATTGTGTAATATATAAGTTATAGAGAACAGTGATTAGCTTAATAATTACTAAATAGCTATCATATTTTATATATAACTCCTGTTTGACCAATTACAATTCATATTAAGAAACACTATTTTATTATTATTGCAACCTTTTGTCCATGCCTGACTAAAATGCTGAAAAGACGGTTAGTATCCATTTTGTAGTTTGTATAAAGGACAAAAATATGAAGAAGCAAATGAAAAAAATGAATTGTAGTAAAAAAATTAAAAAAATAAATACTATTTATGAAAAAAATAATATTTTTTTTATGAATTTTAAGTTGTATCAATCCCTAACTTTTAACCGCAACTTTTTAAGTGATCATATTTTTCAAGTTGTTATATTTTGATCAATAATATTTTAAATAAGATTTTTTTAATTTTTGGTATTGATCACATTTATCACGATATTTGACTTAGAATGTCAATTTGACTTGAATGTGATATTTGTTGTATAAATAATGTTTTGAAATAACAATTTAACTAGTCATTTAAGATGAGGTGTGAGAATGACATGTCTCTCTCATATTTAGTTATTTTAAGAACTATTTTTGTATTTTTATGTGTTTTATTTTTAATTTGGTTAATTGTACACCTTTAAGATTTGTTAGTGTTTGATTAGATTATTAAACATGAAACTAATATGTGCCAAAAGTTTTGTAAGATCCTTTAAAGATATTAATGAAGAATTTACTTAAGTGAAATAAAATGTTACGAATATGCAAATGAAGAAAGTATAATGATGGGTGAGTGGCGACACATCTCAACTTTTGTGGCATCATGGTAAAGAGGGATTCTAGATGCAATAATTCTTTAGCAATAATAATTTTTTTAAATTGCGACATAATGACATTTCTAAACGATCCCTACGTCTTACAATTATCTAAATTTCTTAAAAGGATTTCTTATTAACTAGAAACCAAGTTCTTGTAGAGTCTTTATTTTTAATTTTTTTAAATGATAATAGTTATATATCTGTTTTTATTAATCTGTCATCGAAAAAAATATTAATACCGGCAAAATCACAAAAAGTCAACTAGTTTGCCTGATAGTAATAAATATTTAATTTAAAATAATTGGCCAATCAACACATAATATTACGTTGTGTAACATCTTTGAACTCATCAACTTTCATGACAACTAATTATGTTATCACATTATTTCTCATATCTTATCTCTTGGATTTGTTCAGCTATATACAATTATTGCGCGCATAAAAAAAAATAACAACAATGATAAATATTAAACAAAACATATATACCCCTAAGAAAATGACGTTAGTTTAATACTCTAATCACTAAACTATTATTTGAAAATGAGATTAAATTATTTTCTTAAATATGCGATTTATTTTGTGAATGTATGGTTAAGGGTACGTATTAACAAAGGAATAGAAAGGATAATAATTATTCGTAAACGATCTTATTTACTAATACAAGGAAAGACCTATACTATTCGTTATATATAGTTTCTGTTTTTTTTTTTTTTTTTTTTTTTTTTCATTTCTCAACTTGTAGTCCCATCGAAAGACACATAACATAAAAAAAAAATGAAATCAATTTAGTCTTTTAATCAATCATTGAAAGCTAAGGTTACATATAACAATGATTCTGATGATGCTTTTGAAACTGATTGCGGAACTAATAAAATTAATGCTAACGGTTTTGAAGAATTAAATTAATAATAATATAAAAAACTGAATTGATTGTTTATACTGTCCTAAATTTATGATTTCAGCACTGCAAGCTGCCAAGTTGTTACGTATTCTATATTCATATTTAACATTTTAATTATTATTTGATTAAAGTATATAAATTAAAAGTGTAAACAATTTATTCCAACCAGTAATTGTTGATTGCTATCTTATCGAAATTTCTATGCTTTTATAATAATTACTTCAAGTATAACATAATAAATAATTAATCATGTAAAGAACTTCTTAAGACTAAACATTAAGTAATCATGGTCCTAAATTTATTCACCGAAAGCAAACTATTTTGGAGATTTAAGATGTATGTATACACTAAAAAAACGACTCTGTATATGAAGTTATACATTTTATACTTAAATATAGTTTAGTGCAAGGAAGATGAATACGTTTTGATTTTGATCCTTTTATAATGTTTTATTTTTCTATTTTGATTACTACAAAATTAAGAATTGATATTTTTTTATCGGAGTATTATCTATAATATTAATCAACTATTTACATTAAAAAAAAGTGACACATACTAGTGTTATAATATAATGTAAATTAAAAAAAAAAACACAAGTGAATATAATAACTATTATTAAAAATTAAAAACTAAAGTTAATAATATAAAATTTTGAATGGAGAAAAAAAATACAAAAACTAAAATAAAACTTCATATATTTTATAAAGACTAAAAATATATTTTATAAGAATAAAAAATTAAAAAAATAAAATAAAAAGCAATCAGTTAATTTTAAGTGAATTAAAAACTTAGTGAAACATTAATCTTGGTTATTATATATAAAAAAAAGTATTGTTTTAACTGTCATGATTTTGTAGGCTATTGTTTTAACTTTCATAATTTGATGGTCATAAAGTTCCTTCATCTACAATTATAAAACAACATTTATAGATTACGTTACGTTGATTCAAACAATCAAATTGTGTATGAATTGAATGGTAGATGATGATATGACACTCATGTTTTTACGCATGTGTTAGAAACACGTTTTCAAACTCATTATTTTAAAGTCGTATTTTTATTAATTAAAATATAAATATTTATACTTACATCCTAAAATTTGAATTTTTTATGTTGTTTTTTAATAGACCTGATTTTGATATTTTAAAATATATTTTGAGGGACAATAACAAAAGTCCTTATACTCATTAAATTTCTTTCATGTTTATTATTTCAATAAATTTAATCAATGAAAATATATGTTAAAGAACATATTAAGGGTTTGGATAAGAATGAGGGTTTGGTAAGGAAGATGAAAGGGTAGGTGAGGGATGTGCTTTGTTATTCTTATGCTCATCATTAATTAATAAATTAATCTTATGATTTGTGGTTGATAATTACTGTAGCTTAAGTAAATCTCAACCGCACCTCCTCTTTAATTACTAATATTTTATACTATATTTTTATTTGTTGCGAAAAATAATTTATTTGTAAGAAGAACAATCATTGAATTTCAAGTTTTTCTTAAAAAAATATATTATTTTATGTTATTTGTTTTTTAAGCATTTATATTTATTTTAAAATTAGATAATAAAACTTAAAATCTCACAATGTTGTGGTTTAAATTTGATCTCCATTCTGCGAGAAGGACCAGACTCAAAATTTCGCAACATCGACACCTGCAAATAAAATAATCGGAAGGACTATACTATAATTTATAAAAATAAGGTAATTACCTCAATGGAAAACAGATTCGAAGAAAGCAAAACACAAGCCCACTCCATCTAAAGCTTCAATAAACGCGCGTTCGTGTGAAAATCCGAAAAAGCCCCTGAAAATGTTCCAGAAGCGTTTTCGTCTCCACCTTCTCCCTCTCTCGAAGAAGCACTTTCAGTTTCCGCTTCCACGTAACGCGGTAACGGTCTCCGACGGAGTTCAACAGCCCTCAGACGCCGTCATAGCCAAAGTAGTCCTCGAATCAGACCCACACACTCTCTCCGAGGCCCTATCCAGGCCCACGATCCAATGGGCCCCCGAGCTCGTGAACAAGGTCTTGAAGCGCCTCTGGAACCACGGGCCCAAGGCCCTGCAATTCTTCAAACACCTGGACCGCCACCCTTCCTACATCCACTGCTCCTCGTCGTTCGAGCACGCCGTGGACATCGCGGCCCGTATGCACGACTACAACGCGGCATGGGCCTTAGTAGGCCGCATGCGATCCCTCCGCCGCGGCCCAACTCCCCGAACGTTCGCCATCCTCGCCGAGCGCTACGCCGCGAACGGAAAACCCCACCGCGCCGTCAGAACCTTCCTCTCCATGCACGAGCATGGTTGCCGCCAGGACCTGAACTCGTTCAACACCGTCCTCGACGTGCTCTGCAAATCGAAGCGCGTGGAAATGGCGCACACCTTGCTGAAAACGTTCAGATCCAGATTCAAACTCGATAGCGTGAGCTACAACATAATCGCAAACGGTTATTGCTTAATCAAGCGCACGCCGATGGCGTTGCAGGTTCTGAAGGAAATGGTGCAGCGAGAGATAAACCCTACGATGATCACGTACAACACATTGCTGAAAGGGTATTTTCGGAGTGGTCAGATTAAGGAGGCATGGGAGTTTTACTTGGAGATGAAGAAGAGGAAGTGCGAGATTGATGTTGTGACTTACACGACTTTGATTCACGGGTTTGGGGTAGCGGGTGAGGTTAAGAAATCTCGTAGGGTTTTTGATGAGATGGTGAAGGAGGGTGTGGCTCCTAGTGTGGCCACGTATAATGCGTTGATTCAGGTTTTGTGTAAGAAGGATAGCGTGGAGAATGCGGTGGTGGTTTTTGAGGAGATGGTGAGGGAGGGGTTGTGTGTGCCGAATTTGGTTACTTACAACGTTGTTATCCGTGGTTTTTGTCATGTTGGGGACATGGAGAGGGCGTTAGGGTTTATGGGGAGAATGGGGGAGCATGGTTTGAGGGTTTGTGTTCAGACTTACAATGTTGTGATTAGGTACTTTTGTGATGCTGGGGAGATTGAGAAGGGTTTGGAGATGTTTGGGAAGATGAAGGATGAGCCTTGCTTGCCCAATTTGGATACTTACAATGTTCTGATTAGTGCCATGTTTTTTAGGAAGAAATCGGAGGATTTGGTGGTGGCTGGGAAATTGTTGATGGAGATGGTTGATAGAGGGTTTTTGCCGCGGAAGTTTACTTTCAATAGGGTGTTGAATGGACTTGTTATTACTGGGAATCAGGATTTTGCCAAGGAGATTCTGAGAAAGCAGAGCAGGTGTGGCCGTGTTGTTCGGAGGTTGAAATTGTGAGATGTTTAATTGTTGGATTTGGTGAGTTGTTGTTTCCTTTTCTGGCGTTCTTTTAATCTTTTAGATGAGTTTCAATTGTTTTTTGTTCTTGAGGTCATATTGCTCTGTGCTCACTTGTGTCATCTGTGCTGATGTAGGTATTTGAAGGAACATAATCCACATGGTTTTCAACACTTGAAAGTGCGTGGTGCATTCAATTGGAGAGCATGTTCCGCATTCTGTAATTTGGTCGAAGTTTCTATGATCTGGGGTAGGGACCTATATGTTCAATTTGAGGTTCATTGATTGTAACTTTAGTATATTTCAAGTTTCAATGTTACATGTTTCTGAAAAAGGTTTATTTTATGAAATTTTTGATCCAATCTTATCTCAGGATCTGTATATATAATATAATGCAAGGGTGTGGACTGTGTTAATTTGCATTTAGGAGATTGCTTAGATATTTTTTAACAAAATCAATATGTGAAAGCCTAGACGATTTCAGTGGTTAGGGAACTTGCAAAACGGGAAAAGGTTGGGAGTTGAGGTGGCTGATAATGTAGTTATCATGTGTCTGAGTTACTGTGTGTTAAATTAAAATTTAAGCTGGTGGAGGTTGTAGGTGAACCATTTCTTGAGATTTGCTGTCCGTGATTCTTCTTTAACTTTCATGATGGTCATGTTTTAACTTTTAAGAAAGCAGGAAGGTTGAAAGGATTATAACTATTGTTGTTACTGTTTTAAGTAAAAACTGCATAGGCAAATAACTCCAGTTTGAGTTTTGACATTCTTTTTCAAAGGATATATACTTAATAAATTGAATGGAAAAGAGATAAATTGCCAGGATGAATGTGCATTTGGAGGGCTATTTGGCTATAAGCTACTTGTTTTGAAGATTATATATACCTTCTGCTTCAAATGAATTTTATGTGCTCTACAACATAAACCAAGATATTGAAGGCCAAAATTCACCATTATTCATATTAATCAATATGTTGCTAGTTACCCAAATTTTTTACTACAATTAGCCAACTGTGAGTGAGTGCTAAGCTAGTGTCTACAATTTGGTCATATTTCAGGCCTGAAGATGCTAGAACATTGAAATCAATTTGCCTGCAACAGCTTTGCCGCATTGGGGTGATCCTACAATTTGGGTTTGGTCACTAACATGTTGAAAAAGATGGGCATATATGGGTCTTGTTAACTGCCTCTGGGGGAATACTGGATCATTTGGTGAAGGAAATTGGATTCTTCCTGCTCTTACAATTCAAGGGTCTATAACACAAGATCACGCTCCTTCAAGTTTACTCAGGATTACCCTTTGCTTTTCACAAGAGTTCTGCAGATGATCTAGTGGCACCATCCTTCAGAATACAGGTGAATTCTTTAATTCAATAGCTGTTACTGTTCATTTTCCTTTGACAGTACTCCATTGTAACTTGGGATAAGCTTGATCAATCAAGGATTGTGTAAATGGCCTGTGCAGGGATGATGTTGGGCAAGATGAAGATGGAGATCTCTAATCCACGATTCATCTTCCTTGCATCCTAATTTAGTCTGATGTAAATTCAACTATTTTTTTATTAAGAATTCTTTGTAATCTCTTTGCATTATTTGTTACGGAGAAGTTATTTTGTAGTAATTAAATTATTGCATTTGACCAAATAGGCACTTCAAGTATGTAGAGGGTGATGAGGAACTGTTCATTATTTAATCAAGAACCAACATTTATGGACTAAATTAGACTCATTTATTATTTTAATGGCTACGTTTAAAAACTAAATTAGTCATTTATTTTAATATATGTAAAAAGGGTTTTGTCATGAAACAAATACCCATAAAAAATTACAAATTTATTCTGCCACAGTATACATGATTTTACAATTTTACATGTCTTAGGAAATTAGGAGAAAACGGCAAACCATTAACAACCTTATCCTGGAAGGTGAAGGTAGTTATGTGAATTACATGAATAATTGGATTTAGCAAAAGAAACTATACTTTTATGATATTAGTTATCAAGAGATTTATTTTTATATTTTTAAGCATTTCTTGTTTCCATCTACTCTTTTTCACCGCGTTATTCTACAATTCTGAAGTTGAGGTTTACCAAAATTTATTATAGACAGCTTGCTGAAAAAAAAGTATTGCTTGCATTCAGTTATATACACACAAATTATGCTATAAATGAAAAAAATTTAATTACTCTATTCAAATGAAGAATCTCATAAATATAGGGAATTTAATTGAAGTAATGAAAATTTTTGAAATTTTAAATACATCATCAAAACACGTCCTAAAAATGGGTGCTCAGGATTAGACTTTACTGGTGTGTGGATTTTTAGAAGAAAAAAATGAGACTTTTTTTTTGTCTAATTTCGTTTTTCACCTAAATTGTACAGATTATGTACTGATTAATATATAGTTGTGCTTTCTGTTCAAAAGAAAAATATGAAATTCCCCTAGAAAACTAGGGTTTCAGAAGATGAATTTAGGTATGATGCTTCTGCCACAAAGACGGCTATATGTCATCAGATTTTCAGCTGGATGAGTTTTGATTGGGTCCAAACATACATCAAATCAATGTGGTTGGTTGGGCAATACTTGGTCCATATTTAAACAAAACCTATGTTATTGGGTCAAGCAATTAATTAGATTAGGATTGAAATAAAAAAAAAAAAAAAATAAGAAATTGTTGAGAGTGGGATTTGAACCCACGCCCTTTCGGACCAGAACCTTAATCTG
>Ga0209700_100717_pt1 | contig 65559 bp, 45 predicted proteins | sample SiratroredBW_FD_187528 | JGI IMG/M metagenome (GOLD analysis project Ga0209700, IMG submission 187528) | Root nodule microbial communities of legume samples collected from California, USA - Siratro red BW (SPAdes) (version 2) | ecosystem: Host-associated > Plants > Roots > Nodule | place: USA... | reverse complement strand
TTTTTTTTTTTTTTTTTTTTAATTTCACTTTCAACTTAATTGTTTCTTTAATTACCAAAGCCAAGGACTTTTTTTTTGTAACTTTTAATTAAAAAATACATATAGTTTGTTTATATTACATGAATTAATAATTCCATTTAAATTTTATTTGCTTTTACTCAGTCAATGCATCTAATAAAACCTTTTTAATTGCACAGTTTTAAATTTCAAAGAATGAATATTAATAAAATTCAAATTCAAAGGGAGAACTCTTTATCAGCTTTTATTTTGTTTGAAAATTATGCTAAATCTTTAAATGTGTTTTAAACAAAATTCAAATTGTATTCTGCTAAACTATTCCTTCTGTAAAAGGCAATTGGAATAAACAAGAGCTGCGACATATCTCTACTTATTCTCTTAAACGACTATTTTCACAATATGCATTTTGAATATCTTTTAACAAATACAAACTACAATCAATCGCATACTATCTTCAAATTCATGAAAAATACTTAATAAATATAAAATATTGTTATATTTAGACCAAAATATATTTATTTAGTATCAAAATTATTTGCATTTAGATTACTGAAAGAATAATATTTAAAATTTAAAAATATGAAGAGAAAATCATTAGACATCCAAAATGATTGATTAAAAAAATGAAAAACAGATTTTGTTGTTGTAATGATGATACACTAATAGATTCTTTGTACAGTGAGAGTTGAGAAGAGAATGAATGTTTTGACCATAATTTATGAAATAGGTGTAGTGGGTACTCTCCTTCTATCAGCTTAAAACCTAATTTACCTTCCTTCCTCGAACCTTCCTTCCATCAAAGACCAATACACATGCTATTGTTGTGACGTCTTACATGATTAGATTAACAAAATTTTAGTTTTGTGTTGGTTTTGTTGCAGAGTGGTCCAAGGTCAAACCGCCACTACCATAGCAGTCACGTAGCCAAGGATGACCCATTAATTAAGGCTCATTAGGTACACATATCAGACCCTCACACACATAATATTATATCATATCTTGCTCAGAATTTAAGAGTGCATGTTTGCTGATCATGGCCATGGAAACTGTGCTTTCCAATCCCATAGAGTGTCTGGGAACAGGGTTTGATTTCACCAGTGATTTCCGATTGAAGTTTGCAAAGGGAAAAGGAACTGGAAGATTGGTGGTTGTTGACGAAGAGAAAAAGAGGACCATTACGCTTCCTGGTACTGCTGCTACCATTTTCGATGTTTCCCAGGATATTAGCTGTGACAAGGGGGATCGCCTTCGCTTCAAATCTGATGTTCTTCAATTCAACCAGGTTAATTCCCTTCCTCTCTCTCTCTCTCTATATATATATATCTATCTATCTATAATTCTTGTTCACATTTTCGAATATATTTTTTGATTTGTGGGGTTTCCAGAACTTGTGTTATATAATATAAGAATATGAAATTGCTGAGTGGAAAAATGGTTTGTGAAATGTGGCCAAGGTTAATACTAATTCGGACAATTTTCCAAAGTGGTGCAATTTCTTAATGAAAATATATCTATGAACATATATGCAGAAATTGATGGATCCTCCCTCGTGACTTCTTCATATCATAGAAAAAAGGTTTTTAATGTTTTGCTTACAGATTCTGAACGGCAAACAATATTTGATTTTTAATGTCGTACGAGTTTCGTTAAGAATTGGGCCTTTTTTTTTTTAACCTGAAATTCTGCGAAACTTATCTCGTATGTGTGTTTTATGTTTCGGAAACTGTGCCAGTGACGATACATACTATACTCTTAATTTTATAAGCTATTATAAAGAGTTTTATATATATAGCAATAAGATGAGTTCCTTTTTCTGTTGGTGCCAAATGGGAAACAGATAATATATCGTAGTCACGGTAATGTTTAGTGTATTTTAAGAATGTTTTGTGGAGTCACGGTAATGTTCTGTGGAGTTTTAAAGATGTTAATTTTGTTTACATTTCAATATAGAAAATAATGAACAAATTGACCAGTGCTAGAATATTCTTGTAGACTACTCAACATCCAGAACATTGTGGATGTTTTACCATTCAACAATTTTAAGGGCACAATTAGTATATTATTTATTATTTTTTTAGATAATAGATGTATATGACAAATATATATATATATATATATATATATATATGTATGTATGTATGTATATTCTTATAAACTTATATTTATAGTTAATGAAAAGTTATTATAGTGAAAAAGATATATCTTTCTGCACTTTTTAAAAAATAAATAAAAGTAAAAGAGTGATAATGGAGATTACATAATAAATTAATCATTTGGGTTATATGTTAGAGGATGCCAGTTGTTTGGAGAATGTAATTATTGAAAAATTAGGGTAGGAAAGTCAACTCAAACTAAATAAAAATTAAGATTATAATAATTAAAATAATAGTTTACGATAATTGTTATAAAAATAAAATAGAATATATAAAAAAATGTCTATTGTATTTCATTTCTATATAGTTTTAAATGATATAAAACAAAGATAAGTTGTTATTGGATGTCCATGTAGAAAAGAAAAACTACTCCCGTGTATATAAATTAAACTCAATTAAAATATTAATTTAAAAGAAAAATGTAAAGTTACATTAGGTAATTAATAAAAGACCTGAAACGATATTAAATAAGCCTACGTTTATACAAAATACAAGAAATTCATAACTTTATCTTCTAATACTTCGAAATCAACAGGATGGTGCAGCTCAAAAATGAGGGAAACTCTTATCAAAAGATTATAGTTGTTTAAAACAATTCTTTTTACAGAACCACCGCTAAAATTTTTATTCGTTTATGTTAAAAGGAAAATTGCAACATATATAATGTGATTTTTCAAAATAAAATAAAAATAGTAATGTAATTTGAGTATCTCAAGAGATGAAAGTGGAATTTTCCCAGTGAACTGGTTGTAGTTAAAAATTAAAATCCTCTAGTATTTTGTATACATATAAAACTAGGTAAAAAAAAAGGAGCAATATTATCAATATATAAATATAAAATATTATAAATATATTATCTTAGAATTTTAGATTAAAAATAACTTCATGATCTTTTATATGAATTTATTCGTAACTCAACTCATTAGTGCAATATTTATCCAAAGAGCGATGATTTAAACTTAACTTGTTTACTCATATGAGTTTAATTAGAGGTTTATAGTTGAGTTTAAATTCTTTATCTCGTTTGAAATTTGATTAATTTTGTTATTAAAAAGTTTCTTTAAATTATTTTTTTAACTTTATCAATGTAGTATCTAAAAATTATTTTAACACTAATCAATTAATAAAAATATGCATAAATTTTTTCACTCAAAAATAATTTTATATAGAAAAACTAGTGTTTTACATCAATACAATTCAACATTAACCAATAAAACTTGAATTTTAAACTAAGAATATTAACATTTCAATAAAATATAAATTACCATATCTTCTATTCTCATATATATATATATATACAAACTATTTATGAGCCCTTAACATCTACTAAAGTCTGTTAGAAGTTATAATTCTTTTATTTTCCCTTATAGGTGCAACTATCATACAGTAGGAAAAAACTTGCTTGAGTTTGTCAGATATGACTTTGAATTAAGAGCTATACAAGACTTGATTCAATTTGTTACAATTTTCTTAGATAAGCAATTTAAGCATTGTTACATGACTCTGTTTTTACTAGCAGATGTCTGAGTTGCTGAATCAAAAGTCTGCAATACAAGGAAAAATTCCTTCTGGCTATTTCAATGCTCTTTTTGATCTGAGTGGTGATTGGTATCGTGATGCTCATAACATCAAGTATCTTGCTTTTGATGGTTATTTCATTTCCCTGTACTATTTGCACCTTACTGCTTCACCCCTCATACTGCAAGAGGAAGTCAAAAAGTCTGTTCCAGCTCAGTGGGATCCAGCTTCATTAACCAGGTAAGCACAAAGCCACAACAACAATTCACCATAGAAATATAAAGCAAAAGTCTCAGTATTTTGGGATAAGAATCTTGCATGATTTGAGATTATTAAGTAACGTTGCTAATCAATTCTGTTAAGGCAGGTTCATTCAAACATATGGAACACACATAATAACAGGTATGGCTGTTGGAGGTCAAGATGTAATATGTGTCAAACAAAAACATTCTTCAAAGGTTTCACCTGGTGATCTAAGAAGACATTTAGATAATCTAGGAGATTTTTTGTTTCATGATTTAAGAAGCCCTTCTCAACAACAGGCAAATACCTCAGCAGAAGCCAAACAAAAAGTAATGAAGTATCTATAGCCCTTTATCTTGTATAGTTTTTACATGTTTGTCACTTATTGATGCAGCCTCTCTTATTCGTGTAGGTTCCTGAGGTCTTCAATCAAGTGATGCAATCAAACACAACGCAGTTCACCAGCATTTCAGAAACCTCAAGCAAGGAAGTAAGTCACAAAAAGAGAAATATTTGCCTTTTGAAATTTGAACTGAACAAGATTTAAATTTGTAAGTTGTTAATGTCTTAATTTTATGTTGGAGCAGGGCCTCACTATCATCTGTTCAAAAAGAGGAGGAGATGTGTTCAAGCACGGTCATTCAAATTGGCTCCAGACAGTGGCTTCTAATCCTGAAGCTATCCTCTTCAAGTTTGTACCTATTTCCTCACTTCTCACAGGAATTCCTGGAAGCGGCTATCTTACTCATGCAATCAATTTGTATTTACGCTGTAAGTTCTTCTTCTCAGATTGACTAATAATTCTATAACATACTACTTTTATACACATCCACTTTATACTGTTTCAATGATTAACTGTTAGGAAGATAATGGCCTTCAAATTATTCTTGTCACCCTTCACAAAAGTACATGTGTTTCAAAGCCATAATTTCTTGCATCATTGTCATCTACGATTTTTCTTACCTTTACTTGATTGATTCATTTGTGCTTTACAGATAAGCCCCCTCCCGAAGATTTACAATGCTTCTTGGAGTTTCAAATTCCAAGGCAATGGGCACCCATGTTTTATGAGCTACCTCTGAGGCATCAAAGGAAAAAGAGTACTTCCCCTTCCCTGCAATTTGGTTTCATGTCTCCCAAGCTTCATGTCAGTTCTGCACAGGTACTATTTGAGCAAATTTGTGCTTAGAATTGACATCAATTATGTGTGTACTGATAGTGTGTTAATGATGACATTTTATTCTATGTAAAACAATATCAGGTAGTGAGTGAAGAAAGGCCTGTAGTAGGCCTCCGTCTGTACTTGGAAGGAAGAAAATGTGATAGACTTGCAATACATGTATACCATCTTTCAAGCATCCCAAAGACAATGATGATCCATTCTTCAGCAGCATCTTTGTGGCGAGGATCTGATGATAATGAATCTTGTGACACCTTTCTGGAACCAATAAGGTGGAAGGGATTTGCAAACGTGTGCACTGCAGTGGTTAAACATGACCCTAACTGGTTGCATGAATCAGGTGGTGGTGGGGGTGTTTACATTGTAACTGGTGCACAGCTCATTAGCAAAGGGAATTGGCCAAAGAATGTGCTTCACTTGCGCCTACGATATACTCACATATCCAATTGCAGTATCAGGAAGTCAGATTGGGGTGGTGTACCTGAGGCTTCAAGAAAATCCTCTTTCCTCACAAATTTAAGCACAACATTTTCATTCACACAGCAAAGTGCCACTGCTTCTCCTCCGAAGCAGGCTCCAACTGCACTTGACTCAGGTGTTTATCCGGATGGTCCACCTGTGCCTGTTCGTTCTGGAAAACTGCTTAAATACGTGGATACAAGCGAGGTTCTGCGGGGGCCACATGATGCTCCTGGACATTGGTTGGTAACAGCTGCTAAGCTTGTGACTGAGGGTGGTAAGATTGGATTACAGGTCAAGTTTGCACTGTTAGACTACTAGTTATTCATTCTCTTTTATGTATGTGTAGAGTAGAGAAACATTGGTGGATTTCATTTGTTGCTTAATTTTTTCATCAACTTATAGATCACATGTACATAGGCATATAACTTCTGATCACTTTGTACAGTGCAGTATACAAAAAATGAGAGGTGGTTAACTTTGGCCAATAGAATATTTTATTTGGTGGTTCTGTTCAAGATTTAGGTGACGAAATACACGGAAGAAAACTTTCATGTTAATTTGTTTAGGTCAACTAGAACGAACCCATAATTGACTTCACTCATTTGTTGGGTTGCACCATGCAATGTTTGTCAAACCAACTTCCTATGACCATTGGTTTGTTAACTCAAACTCGATTTTCGCTTCTTGAAATTTCAAGCACTTATTGAGCCATTGTTTGGAGGAAATAAAATATAGATAGATGATATGGAGGAAACAATAACTTTGTCAATCACAAGCTTATAGGGAATTGTGCTTTTGACCAACTGAAGAAAAATCCAATCCAAACTGCACAGTATTTATGTCTTTTTCTGCTTTTATTAACTCCACTCATCACAATTCCTTACAGATTATTCTAAAGATAAATCAATTGTCTAACATCTTTTTACTAACCATAAAACAATCAATTCTACTCAATTTACAGATTATTGGTGAGTCAAATCGCTTCATTTATTTAAAATAGAAAATAAATTTTTTAATTAATGTGTACTTTTTTATACATGATTTTTGATTATTTGACAACAGTTTATATACTTGGACCCTAAACCAGTCTTTTAACTTGTGAGTTAAGTAATGTTGAAAACTGTCCAGGGGCATTCCTGCATGGCTTGTGTTTGCCATTCATGCAATGATGAATGTTAGTAATTACTAAGCAACTTTACTTTGGAAGAAAGTAAGGTTACCTTTACTCAAATTATTCCATAGCCGACAACACATGATCACAAAAAGATTACCAGTCAATTACATCATTCCAGTTCCACATAACTCTTTTCTGCCGAAGCCATCATCAACTACAGGGCATGCATGTAATGATAGGACACTGCACACTACAGAGTAGCATCTGTATATTATGGAAAAAGCTCCTCAACAGTGTCAGTATTATAAGATTCTATGCATTTTAAATTAAAAGCTTATTACATTCTTGCTTTTTCAAAGAAGTACATATATAATGAAGAATGCGTTTGAATTACTTATTTCTGAATTTATGTATGTACTTTTACAATTTTCTCTTTTTTATATCAAGCTCACGGATCGTGTACATGATTTGTCAAAAAATATAATGTATTTAGTATTACACTTAGTAATACATTAATTGTTGTGGCAAATCATGCTTTCCGGTGACCCACGCCATGTGTGCAATCATAGCATTCTGAATTTCTTTAACTCGTAATTGTGCTCTTAACCACCATCATTACGTACTGATTCAAAATGAGTTGGCATCGATTTGATTCAACACCAACACAAGTGTAAGATTGGGAAATGAGAAGGCTGCTCATTATTGTTCTAACTGAAGTAGGATATTTTGTGACAATTGAAAGAACAATTCAGCCAACACAACAAACTAACAATCACAAGTTAACTAAGCCTATGCCACAAGCAATTGATGACTACATATAGTGTGATATATTCATAGTTCTCTACATCATAATTGTCTTATAAGGATTATAGGAGATCATTCATTAGTGTTTCTGGTAGTATTAAGATTAACTAAATCTTTTACCCTTTATAATATTGTGAATGATGTTTGTTTTAACTTTCTATGATAAGACTTCACGTTATTAAAACAATACACACGCTCAAGCTAATTGAATACGATTAGTAGAGTAGCAGATGTGTAGGTCTGAAAAATAAGTTCAATCTCCAATCACTCATAAAATGTTATAAAAGGACAGTGTGCACGCATTCAAATTTTGATCATAATCGGCGGGTTTGGGGCCCAATTTTAGTTCATCAGAAGTTCTGCTTTTTCCTTTATTTCTCTTTTGTTAGTAAAGTTCATGCTTGAGGCATGTATGTGGGCATTCATATGATGAGAAAAGCTTTTGGCCCGCTTTTGGCCCACCAAAGAACTTACGGACCTTTAGGCCATTTGCATAAGAAAAAGCACATGCAGTAGTTGAGGATACTTATTGAATTTTCATTTCTTTATCTTTCTCCACAAGGGATCCATTTTTATCCCATTTTCTTCACATTCCAATAAATTAACTCTATGGGGAATCTTAAGTGAACGAGTGCAACTTACACAGTAAAAATTAAGAGTGATTTTATTTGTCACATGTTGGCATTAGAAAGAGGAAAAGGATGTAAGGAACCATAGAAAAACAGGTAACACAAGCATATGGCACGCACGTTTACAATCGTGCTAACTGGATTTGATTAACAACTAAAACAAGTTGAGTTCCAATATGTTCCAAAGAGACACACGAAATGCCAAAGGAAATATAATTTTCCAGCCAGTTGCTCAAGGCCAAATCTCATTGAGGTTTTGCCCAATTCTTCTGAATTTCGAAGTAGTAATTGACATCCAAGTAGCATTTTTGATCGTCATCTACAAACTGAAGCAAGAAAATTTAGCAAGTTAGTTCTTCCTATTTGCTAAACAAGAGTATTCCACTCAAAGGGTTTCTGAGTTTCACTGAATTTGTTACCTTGGTTCTTGCTGCATAGGTTCCCCTCACGAACATGCCACAAGGGGTACTTTCTTCTTCCAATGCATACGTATATGGTTCCTTCTGGGGACTAAAAGTTCCCAACATCTTTTTTCTGCTGGCCACTGTTCAAAAAATGAAAAGTACTGTCAACACTATTTAATCAATTAAAGTTAGACACTAGGAGTAGTGTCTCATACCTCTAACGCCAGTTTTCCAAATAACATTTGTGTATTTGAGACCAGAAACGATGTTGCTGGAGACAGTGAAGGTGAATTTCATGGCGCATTTGCTTCCTTCCTTAAGGATGAAGAGGCTTTTCTTAGGATCATTTGTAAATGGAATTGGCAGGACGAGGTCAGGCCTGTCTGGGCTTGTAATAGTGAGGCTCAAAATCTTCACATCAGGGTCTTTAGTTGCTGCATTCCAACACAAGACCTTTCACATTTTAGATTTGTTTAGTGAAATAATAAGAGGACCATCTGATTAAGAGAGGTAATGTTCCAACTTCCAATCAAGTTAAATGTCACGTTATCTTGGTGAAATAATAGAGATGGAATTGGTCTACAAGAGTTTGAAAGACATTGAAGAGTTAGAGAAAAACTAAGTGTCACCTCCAACGACAGACATATCAACACTTCCCAGAAGCTGCTCCTTCCATTTTCTCAAACTCTCGTCATCCTTTGAACACAAAAGAAAAAATCTTTCATCAAAAGACAGCAGCAAAAGCAAAGGGTGTGAAGAAGCATTTCAAAAACTAAAGGGAAAAGAGGCTCTCACTTTATCTTTCTCAAGCTGTTCCTTGAGGGTGATTTGGGGACCAATATCCAGCTCTCTGTCAGATTCCAACTTGGAGTCATCATCTTCCTCTGGTTCAGTTTCTTCTGCAACATCAGAGTTAGCACTATCACTGTAAGGGGCCTGTTCTGGTTCGCCACCAACGTTGTCGTTGTTGTCTGTTGCTTTGTTTTTGAGCTCTTCCACAAAGTGAGAAGTTGTGGAAGACACAGCAGCAGACATTTTCAAGGTAAAAGGCAAGTTGGTTGGTATTGGTTAAAGAGTTTCGTTGCTAAACTAGGGAGGCTGTATCCCTTGGTAAGGGGCAATGGAATTGAGATTGAGGGACTGTGAGTTTGAAATGGAATGTGTGTATCTGTAAGACATAGTACTAACACTTATATAATGAATGAATGACAGAATGATTTAAAGGGACACATGCCGATGTGGGCCCAACAATGTTATAGTAGTCACCAAAAGCAGTTGAGATAAAAACCGGTGATGGTGGAGATCAGATTACATAGAAACTTGGTCCATTTTTATCAATCAATCATTTACATTTCGTGACCACATTTATTTTGTCCGAGGTAAGTTGTTCCCAAATCACAATTATATACTCCTACCAGAATCATTGCTGTGAATGTGATGTGAGCAATTTATAATTTTTTTGTCACATAGCGATTTCAGCCTAAATTACCTGCGGTTACTGGTCTACATGATCACCCTATATAACACCCTTTAACTGTAACTACAATTCCAATTTACAAATTATAATTAGATTGAGGTGTGGTAACATTGATACGTGATATTCTTTTATGACTGACGCAACACCATTCTTATAGAATTAGGGAAGCATTCATATTATATGTTTATTTTTATTTATTTTTACTTATATTCAAATTAACTTCATGATCGGAGTCTCTTTGTAAATATCTCCAAGTAAAAAAAAGAGACCTTTAATTTAAAAGATTTTATCAAAATCTTAATATATTAACTAAATTTGAGAAAACACTTCACTCATAAGAATTTTCTAAATCATATTAGAAACAAGAATGAGTACCTAAAATGTGTTTCACGATATCAAATTTCCTTATATCCCAGACTAATATTTTCATCCGAGAATCATAATTTCAATATATTAAACTTATAAGATTTTCCATTAAATATTCTAATTTGACAGTAAAAATACTTAAATTTGAGTGTGTATTAAATTTGTGACTGAAATCAAACCGTGTATCCGACAAGACAGGGGAAGAAGGGAAGTAACATGGCAGGGTGTCTTGTGGTGTCAACCTCAGTGTCTCTGTTTTTGAACGGTGCCCATCGTCGTCCATCCTTTTCTCCTCTCTGTTCTTCCAATTCAATCGTCAAAACAAACTTAAAATGTACCTCTCTTTGCTTCCCCAATTTGCTTCCTTCCCATTCAAAATCGCCGACTTATGGTCGCGAGTTCGTTGTGCGCACTTCAATCAAAGAGAGGGAGAGCGAGAACGAGAAGGAGTTAGGGTTCGTAGGCGAGGACTCTTCCGTGTTTGAATTGGGGGAACAGAAAATATCTTCGTGGATTTATTTCACCGCCATTCTGGGAGTGGTTCTCTATGTTCTCTACGTCGCATGGATTGACAATTCAACTGGCTACGGCAAAGCCTTCATCGACGCCGTTTCATCCCTTTCCGATTCTCATGAGGTTACACTCCTTCATTTCTTCATACAATTTCAATTTCCACTATTTTGTATTTTGCGTGTCTTATTTCTACGACTGAGGTAGCTCACTTACTAGTCACCAGTGTGCTCAGACATAAAGACGGATAATTTGTTGTTTTCGTTGAAATTTTGGTGTGTTTGCTCGAATGGGTGGGTTTAGAGTCAATGAAAAGGAAGGGTGAGTTGACTTTTCATTTCAATTATAACGTAAAGGGCTAAGTCTGGCTTTTTACGTAATGGCTTGAGATCATCATGAAGGTGCTTATTTTGTAGCCACACACCCTCTTAACACAATTCATATGCAGATCTTTGCTTTTCTTTTACTTGTATTGGTTGTCTAGTTGTCTGTATCATTCAATTAACTCATTTCAAAGATGTAATACTATCTGTTTCGTTCAAATAACACATTTGAAGGCTGAAATAGTGCTTGGTTTGGTTACTGATTCTTGTCCTGGTATTCTGCAGGTGGTAATGTTAATACTAATTCTCATATTTGCCGGTGTCCACAGTGGCTTAGCTAGCTTCCGGAACACTGGCGAGAAACTCATTGGAGAAAGACCTTTCCGTGTACTTTTTGCAGGGATATCGCTACCTTTGGCTGTCAGTATTATTGTGAGTTACTGCTCTGTTTTTCCCCTAATAACTGATGTCCATATCTTTTTATTAATTTAGATTATTTCTAGCATATTTTTGTAACAAGGGAAAACTTGAAGTTGATTCAAACTATATTACTTTGCTTGTTTGCCCTCATGATACAGGTCTATTTTATTAACCACAGATATGATGGACTTCAACTCTGGCAGGTCCAGGGTGCTCCTGGACTTCATCAACTTCTGTGGATTTCCAATTTCATTTCTTTCCTTTTCTTATATCCTTCAACTTTCAATCTGTTAGAGATTGCAGCTGTTGACAAGCCTAAACTACATCTATGGGAAACTGGGATCATAAGAATAACCAGGCATCCACAGGTATAAATCTAATACCATAACTAGATGTAGTATGACACTGATAAATTCTGTCATGTATTGCATCAGTAAATAATCTGTTTTTGAGGCAAACCTTTCTTCTTTCTTTGGTAATGCATCTCTTTTTTTTTTTTTCTTGCTGCATGAGCTAATATAGTTGGAGTAGCAATACCTTACTAGTATATCTTGGAAACACCCTCTTAAATCTGTCTTGCGCAATGTAAACCCTTGCCCCGTTTGCTTTTACTTGAGATACATTTCTTGCACCTGAGTTTTGCTCTTCAGATGGTTGGGCAGGTTATCTGGTGTCTTGCTCATACGATTTGGATTGGAAATTCTGTGGCTGTTGCAGCCTCATTTGGCTTAATTGCTCACCATCTGTCTGGTGTCTGGAATGGAGACAGACGACTGGCTATAAAATTTGGGGAGGACTTTGAATTAGTTAAGAGTCGAACAAGTGTTGTCCCTTTTGCAGCAATTCTTGATGGCCGACAAAAGTTACCTCAAGATTTCTACAAGGAGTTTCTTCGATTGCCATACTTGATAATTACTGCACTAACCTTAGGAGCTTACTTCGCACACCCGCTTATGCGGGCTGCTAGTTTCAACCTTCATTGGTAGGCACAGCACAACACATCCTATCCCTTTTATGTGAAATCTACTGTTTATCTATAGATGTAGATGAAGAGATCAAAGAAAATAAAATAAAAAGGGTATAAAAGAAATGATTTGAAAAATTGATAATGGCCACCCAAAACAACACCTCCAAGGTTTCTTAGGCACCTCCAAGTTTTAAAATTTTTTCCAAACTGCCCTATTTCAAAAGATCATTGTGTCCCTTACTATTTAAAAACAAAAAAAAATACTTTTGGAATAGGCAAATCTAGAAGCCAATTCTAGATTGGAGATAGCTTCCGGAATTACCTATTTCGAAATTATTTTTTCATAAAAAATGAATTTTGAAATAGATAATTCCGAAAGTCAATTACGAATCCAGAAATAGTTTTCTGAAATGACCTATTCCGAAATTGAATATATAAAAGAATTATTATATTATTAATTATCTTATTATATCATTATTTATTTTAAAATTTTCTGTTCCGAAAGTGAATATATCAAAATAATTATATCATTGCTTATTTAAAAATTTCAAAATAGACAATAATATAATGCGACAATGATATCATTTCAAAATAGACAATGATATAAATATTTTGATATAATTTCAGAAAGGCAATGATGTAATTATTTTGATATAATTTCAGAATAGACAATAATATAATTATTTTGATATAATTTCGGAATAGACAATCATATAATTTTTTTGATATAATTTCATAATAGACAATGATATAATTATTTTGATATAATTTTAAAATAGATAATAATATAATGAGAAATTTTTTTGACACCTTAAATTCTGAAATAGAGAATTCAGAAAGTTATTTTCGAATTTGAAATTGAGTTCTGAAATTATTTTTTATAAAAAAGTATTTCCATAATAGACAAATCTGAAAGCCAATTTCGGATTCAGAAATAGCTTTTGAAATTACCTATTAAGAAAGTGTTTTTAATGACATTTTATTTTCCGAAATGGAAAATTTTGAAAGCTATTTCCATATCTTAAATTGGCTTTCGAATTTGCTTATTCGAAAAGTATTCTTATTTGAGGTTAAGGGTATTTCGGTCTGCACAAAATAATGAGGAAAATTTTGACTTTTTCTAAAAATTTGGAGGTGCCTCAATAGATACTTGGAGATGCCAGTCCGTTTGCACCCATGATCTCAATCTCTAATCGACGAGATCTCCAACACTAAAAATTAAAACCAAACATCATTTAATAATTATTAATATTTAACATAAAAAAACTACAAATCTAACATAACGTATTTTGCTTATCTTGAATGGAATTTGATGTTTTAGTTGGCAATCTTTAGTAAAATAAGTTTTAAAACAATTTAAATGTTTTAGTTTGGGAAAACGAATTAAAATGAACAAGAAAAAAAATAATAAATGAATCAAAGTTTCATAATTTTAAAATAAAAAATTAATTAGTTCAAAAAAGAAATAAAAACATTTACACTTAGTCAAAATTAAAGAAACCTTTATTTTATTTTGGCTTTGTTGTTTCGAAAGCACATTAAAATCATATTGTATTTAAAGTTAATTTAAATACATTAAAGTTAATTTGATATCAGAGTTCATAAAAGTTGAGAGGCATGTTACTGCAATGACTTCAATCATTTCAGTTAAATATGCGTTGACTTTTATAAGCATGTCATAATGACACAGATCACATCCACTTATTTTCTGAACCCTTCCAAACTTTAGAATAGTTTTTTATTTATAATAAATTTTTACTCAACATGACACTACTATTATTTTATTTACTCATGAGTATTTTTTATTAAACTTCTTTAAAGTATCAGGTAGAGAGTTTTGCTTTACAAATATAATAAAATAGGGTGATAAGTATGGTTCAACGAATTCGATTCTTGAGATTAATAAAAGCATCTATTGGAATTTGTTCCAAAATGTGGAGTGCAGGATTAATTCTGTTTCTGGTAAGCATGCGTTGTGTTTATATCATTGAAAAAAAGAACAATGTTTTACTCTTGCAACTTTTATTTTCATGTCACAAACACTTTCTTGAAAATTTAGAAAGTTGAAAAAATATAATATAAATATGAGAATAATTTGTGATATCTAAATCTGGGATACCATAAACAAATCCCTAACATAATAAATAAATTAAGGACAATCAAGCGAATTATTCAATTACAACGTGAAATTCTATATAAAAAAATAGAAAAGTATTTTATAAAAGATATTGAAAGAAATGAACAAGAATTCATAACCCAAGTTTATGTGGAAGAACCAGCTCTTTCTGGAGTAAAAATTTCTTTTCAGTTAAATTACCGCATGACAAAAAAATTATGAAAGCAAAATACCCACTTAAACAAAACTAGTACAAATCAATAAAGAAACATTGTAAGAAAGAAATTAACATATATTTATAAGAGTTGTGTCGTGTTTTTATGTTGGAATTACTTCAAAAATAGAAAAAAAGGGTCTAGAATGATAATTAATTATAAATCTTTATGTAATCTTTAAAATGGATTAAATATCTCTGATCAAATAAATCAGAATTGATAAATATCTCCAAATATGATTATTGTTTATGTCTCTTTTCAGTTGTATTCACGTTAACTTTATTTAGATTAACTTAATAATTAAAATGTCTTTACAGGTATCCTCTAATCGATAAGAATATCATTAACTTAAACGATTTTATCCAAATCACATAATACAATCTAAATATGCAAACCAAATTTAAGAAAACCGTCTACTCAAAAGAGTTTTCACGTCAGATTAAAAAGTCGGTCTCAAAATATCAAAATTTCTTGTATAACAAATGTTTTCATCCCGAAAAATCTACATCATAATTTCAATATATTAAACTTACAAGACTTTCCATTAAATATCCTAATTTGACAGTAAAAATACTTAAAATTGAGTGTGTATTAAATTAGTAAGTTTATTTATGTCTGTGACTGTAATCAAAGTGGCTATCATCCAAGAAGAGAGGAGAAAGAAGGGAAGTAACATGGCAGGGTGTGTTGTGTTGTCTACCTCAGTCTCTCTGTTTTTGAACGGTGCCCATCGTCGTCTATCGTTTTCTCCGCTCTCTTTTTCCAATTCAGTCGCCAAAACGAACGTAAAACATACCTCTCTACGCTTCCCCAATTTGCTTCCTTCCCATTCACAATCGCCGACTTATGGTCGCAAGTTCGCTGTGCGCACTTCAATTAAAGAGAGGGAGAGGGAGAACGAGAAGGAGTTAGGGTTCGTCGGCGAGGACTCTGCTGTGTTTGAATTGGGGGAACAGAAAATATCTTCGTGGATTTATTTCACCGCCATTCTGGGAGTGGTTCTCTATGTTCTCAACGTCGCCTGGATTGACAATTCAACTGGCTACGGCAAAGCCTTCATCGACGCCGTTTCATCCCTTTCCGATTCTCATGAGGTTACACTCCTCAATTTTTCAACAATTTCCACTATTTTGTATGCTGTGTTTTATTTCTACGACTGAGGTAGCTCACTTACTAGTCACCAGTGTGCTCAGAAATAAAGACGGATAATTTGTTGTTTTCGTTGAAATTTTGGTGTGTTTGCTCGAATGGGTGGGTTTAGAATCGATGAAAAGGAAGGGTGAGTTGACTTTTCATTTCAATTATAACGTAAAGGGCTAAGTCTGGTTTTTTACGTAATGGCATGAGATCATCATGAAGGTGCTTATTTTGTAGCCACGCACCCTCTTAACACAATCCGTATGCAGATCTTTGCCTTTCTGAGATCAATAATTAACTCATTTCAAAGATGTAATACTATCTGTTTCGTTTGAATAACACATTTGAAGGCTGCAATAGTGCTTGGTTGGTTACTAATTCTTGTCCTGATATTCTGCAGGTGGTAATGTTAATACTAATTCTCATATTCGCCGGTGTCCACAGTGGCTTAGCTAGCTTCCGGAACACTGGCGAGAAACTCATTGGAGAAAGACCTTTCCGTGTACTTTTTGCAGGGATATCGCTACCTTTGGCTGTCAGTACTATTGTGAGTTACTGCTCTGTTTTTCCCCTAATAACTGATGTCTATATCTTTTTATTAATTTAGATTATTTCTAGCATATTTTTGTAACAAGGGAAAACTTGAAGTTGATTCAAACTAAATTACTTTGCTTGTTTGCCCTCATGATACAGGTCTATTTTATTAACCACAGATATGATGGACTTCAACTCTGGCAGGTCCAGGGTGCTCCTGGGCTTCATCATCTTCTGTGGATTTCCAATTTCATTTCTTTCTTCTTCTTATATCCTTCAACTTTCAATCTGTTAGAGGTTGCAGCTGTTGACAAGCCTAAACTACATCTATGGGAAACTGGGATCATAAGAATAACCAGGCATCCACAGGTATAAATCTATTACCATAATTGTTCTTACTAGTATGACACTGATAAATTCTGTCATGTTCATGATTTTTGTGGTCTTCATAATTTGGATCAGTAAATAATCTGTTTTTGATGAAAACTTTTTCTTCTTTCTTTGGTAATGCGTCTCCTTTTTATTCTTGCTGCATAAGCTGATATAGTTGGAGTAGCAATACCTTACTAGTATCTTCTTGAAACACCCTCTTAATTCTGTCTTGCGCAATGTAAATTCTTGCCCCGTTTGCTTTTACTTGAGATACATTTCTTGCACCTGACTTTTGCTCTTCAGATGGTTGGGCAGGTTATCTGGTGTCTTGCTCATACGATTTGGATTGGAAATTCTGTGGCTGTTGCAGCCTCATTTGGCTTAATTGCTCACCATCTGTTTGGTGTCTGGAATGGAGACAGACGACTGGCTATAAAATTTGGGGAGGATTTTGAATTAGTTAAGAGTCGAACAAGTGTTGTCCCTTTTGCAGCAATTCTTGATGGCCGACAAAAGTTACCAAAAGATTTCTACAAGGAGTTTCTTCGACTGCCATACTTGACAATTACAGCACTAACCTTAGGAGCTTACTTTGCACACCCGCTTATGCAGGCTGCTAGTTTCAACCTTCATTGGTAGGTTCAACACAATACGTCGTGTCCGGTTTATGTAAAATCTACTGTTTATCTATAGATGCCGATGAAGAGATCAAAGAAAATAAAATAAAAGGATATAAAAGAAATGATTTGAAAAATTGATAATGACCTTGCACACCCAAAACGACACCTGTAAACTATACGTAGTAAATGTACATGTTCGCTAGCAGTGCATATTAAACTGCCCCTTCAATATTTTTTTCCCCTAACAATGTCCTAATGTTCTCAAAGTACAATCAATCATGTTGAAAAATATCCAGAATTAATAAAAATGTGACTGAGAACTGAGTATCATTAATAATTAATATTTGATAAAAATATTTTGCAGAATCACATGCGGGCTTCTTTAAAGTATGTAGAAGGAGACTCAGAACATAATAACGCTGCATCCATCACTGTGTGTAGTAATTGTTTTAACGAATATGTTACTATGGTCAGATTAAAGTAGGAAGTGAGGTTTCCTTCGGTTTATTTAATGTTATTTTGTCTAAAAGCATTTTTAAGAATACAAACTAGAATAACTTTGCTTTAATTTGTTTCCATTCCATGATGGTTAGAGCTACGCTATTATAAAGGGGTCATTAAGAAAAGTGTTTAACAACTGAGTACTGTATTATATCAGGGCAGGGCACCAAAACAAGTTCAAGAGTTGAATTCCGTGATAGATAAGTTTGCTTTAAAAATATATATAAACTTAATTTTTTTCTTTTTTTTTTGACAATCTACGATTCTACATTTCTAAAATTGTATGATTGTTCTTTAATCATGCTTTTTACCCTATATGGTAAATAATGTTTTAAAATAGGATTGGTAATCAGTGTAAACATTGGTGGCATATGTTTTAATAGTTTAAGTAGGGTGAATCATATCAATAACATAGTAATAACTAAATACTACAAAAGTATTATTAAATAATTTTTGTAATACTAAAAACTAAAACATCATTTAATAAGTTATTAATATTTAACATACAAAAATTGCAAATGGAACTTATCATATTTTGCTTATCTTGAATGGAATTTGATGTTTTAGTTGGCAATCTTTAGTAAAATAAGTTTTAAAACAATTTAAATGTTTTAGTTTGGGAAAACGAATTAAAATGAACAACAACAAAAAATAATAAATGAATCAAATTTGCATAATTTTAAAAAAAAATTAATTAGTTAAAAATTGAAAAAAAAATGTACACTCAATGGTAATTAAAGAAACTAACCATACATTAAAACCTTTATTTTATTTTGGCTCGTTGTTTCGAATATTCTATTTAAAGTAAATTTAGAAGTACTTGATATCATAGTGCATAAAAGTTGAGAGGCATGTTACTGCAATGACTTCAATCATTTCAGTTTAATATGCGTTGACTTTTTATAAGATGTAATAATGACACAGCTCACATCCACTTATTTTCTGAACTCTTCCAAACTTTAGAATAATTTTTTATTTATAATAAATTTTTTATCAACATGACACTACTGCTATTTTATTTATTCATAAGTATTTTTTATTAAACTTCTTTAAAGTATTTGGTAGAGAGTTTTGCTTTGCAAATATAATAAAATAGTGTGATAAGTACGGTTCAACGAATTCGATTCTTGAGATTAATAAAAGCATCTATTAGAAGCTGTTCCAAAATGTGGAGTGGAGGATTAATTCTGTTTCTAGTAAGCACGCGTTGAGTTTATATCATGAAAAAAAAAAAAAACAATGTTTTACTCTTGAAACAAACTTATTTTCAGGTAACAAAATTTTCCTGTAGATTTAAAAACTTACAAAACTTTCTTGAAAATTTAGAAAGTTGAAAAAAATATAATATAAATATGAGAATAATTTGTGATATCTAAATCTGGGATACCATAAATCCCTAACATAAATAAACAAATTAAGGACAATCAAACGAATTATTCAATTACTACATGAAATTAAGTAGAAAAATATTTTATAAAAAAAATATTTAACGAAATGAACAAGAATTCATAACCCAAATTTATGTGGAAGTACCAGCTCTTTCTGATATGAAAGCAAAATACCCACTAACACAACTAGTACAAATCAATAAAGAAACATTAGAAAGAAGCGAACATATTTTATAAATAAAATTAATTAGGCCGAATAAATCTCTTTAGAGTTGTGTCGTGTTTTTATGTTCTAATTGCTTCAAAAATAGAAAGAAAGGGTCTAGAATTATAATTAATTATAAATCTTTAAATAATCTTTAAAATGGATTAAATATCTTTGCCAAATAAACTAGAATTAATAAATATCTCCAGATTTGATATAAGATAAGGAAATTACCAAATCAAATTGAAAGAACAGTACAAGTATATAAAACGGCCATTTGTAATTCTATTTGGGCATTTTGAAGGGAATATTATGTTGATAGGATTAGAAAATGCTGCCTCATAATTTAAAATTAATGAATAATATTTAAATCTCTAATTAAAATTGGCTGTAGTGTATTTGAACGATCTATTAATATTTTCTAACTCAAGAAAAAGACCTAATATAAATTTAAAGACATTTAAAATTTTTATAAAACAAAATAGAATTGTAATATCTAAAAATAAAATGAAATTAACTTAAAAATCAAAATCAGATTCTTGGGACACGAATCTCTCCACCATAACACAAAGTACACAATTTGTTTCTAAATTTTCCAATAAAATAAAAATAAAAGACAACCTCAAATATACTAATAAATTTGATAGAGAAAATTCATTTCTTATAATTGACTGAAAATCAACAAAAAAGAAATATTACAACGAAACATAGAGTGATCTAGCGGTACAAGATACATAATCAGTTCCAATTAAGTTGGTGAAGTTGAGTGATGCAATTGAAAAGTTTTGAGCAGCAAGTTTGAGGAGGAAATGGTGCCCACGAGAGCAAGAAGAAAGGCAAATGTGATGAGGAAGAAGTTGAGGAGCAAGAGAGGGTTCGATATTTGACCCCAACAAATCTTCACGTAGAAACCACATGGCAGAATCAAACAAACGGCAACACTAACAAGGGAACCAGTGAGACTTAGTACATGTTCGAAATATGGAACCGACAGAGCAAGGGTTAGTATCACCAAAAGTGAAAACGAACCCACGCAACCCCTAATAATCATTTTGGTTCTAACACTCATCGTACTTGGAAGTGCATGTTCTAGTTGAATTGCCAAAGGGGTGAATTCAAGTGCGTATTTTGTCATTGGGGTCACCACGGTTGCCCACAGAGCAATCTTTGTCACAATCTTCTCCGGTGGCATGCTAAGAGTTATTTGAGACTTTACATCCTTACCAAACATGCTTGCACCCATGAACCCCAATGTCGTGTAAATTGCTGTAACCACTGCGAAGCTCACAATAGAAACCTGAAATTTCCCAACAATGCTTAAAGTTTTTTGCTTTAGCAAAATTAAGCAGATAAGGTTATAAAATTTCATGTGGGTGGGTGTACCTTGGTGAATTTGGAGGGGTCTTTCATGGCTGTGTATAATTCGGGGAAAACAATGTGTCCTCCATAGCCGAAGACGTAAAGGCCAGAGACTGATGGAAGGTTATGGAGTTGGAGGACAGGAATAGCATGATTGGATTGGACGTGTCCTAAAAGTGCAGTGGCTGCTACACACACAAAAATGAGTAGAGACATGAGAATACCAACAGTTGAAAGGAAAGATATGGAAGAAAGGTCTCTGATCCATAAACTAGGGAGGGCAACGAGGACTGCCACCACAGTTAGGAGCTGAGATGAAAAGAATTTGGGGAAGTGGTGTTTCAGATTTGTCCCCAGAAAGACTGTGATCAAATTATCATGTAATGAGATGGTGTAGGAAACAAGGGACATGAAGATTTCCATGTAGATGATTGTTGCAGCCACCAACCTTCCTTTTGATCCAAATGCATGCTTCCCAATATCCACAAAGCTTCTTAACTTTGGATTCTTTCTAAGGCATGTTCCAAGTATGTGGGAAGTATAAGCACACATCATTCCTAGTACTATAAGCAAGAATGCAGACACCCACCCTCCACTTACTACAGCATATGGAGTTGATAGTTGCCCCAGACCTGAAACATATTGATTCGGGAACAAAAAATATTAAGACTTTGCAATCACTAATTATTGGTTTTCTGCTCACAAATCTCAAGTTCTTTTTAGGAAGAATTCAAACTCTGTCACTTAAACCAGCATAGGTTGGCAAGTAATTAATTAGTAGATGTGTAAATTTCAGTATTGATAGTGACTGTGATTAAACACAAACTTGTTTTTAATTGGTGATTGTTATCTCCAATTTTCAACATGCCAGTTGGATTTAGAGACAGAAATGGTGATCCTGCAAATCTTGGATGCACCACGGAAAGTGTTTGAGAATATATGTTTGGGGTTCTATTGGGTAATCTAAACATTATTCTCGTAGTGAAGTTGGAAAAAAGTAAACCAAGAGAATAATTTTACACATGATGGTTACCCTTTAAAACAAACAAATGTTTCAATATAAATTTATAGTTGAAATGAATTTAACCATGCATCTTATACTATTCTAGCATTTCAAAATTAATGTTATAGCATGGAAATTTTACCTACGAGCATCCCCACCATGTTGATGACAGCATGAGTAAAGGAACTGTTGGAGTTAGCATCACGCTGAGCCTCCACATTTGCGTCTTCGGCAGCATAAATATGGTCACAATTGCATTGTTTGGTTTCTTCTATGCAACAATTGCAACACTGCACAGGCAAAACAACCAAGTCTTCACCATGCACTGACACACTCCTATCACCTTCACTCTTTTGTTTCTTGACACACTTATGTTGAAGGCTTTTACTTAAGGATTTCAACATCTTGCCCCACATGCTAATTCAAAAACTTAGGATATATATGAAGGTGTCTTGCTATAACCAAATGCCATGCAAGACGTGTATTTATAATTGGATTAAGATGGCATTGCATCAGCCATTTCTGAGATGCCTACGTTGGATTTTATTCTCAAAGAATGAAAGTGAAAAACGTAACGCTAATTTAATTTAAAGTTTGTTCCAGGAATAATGTGATTACTGTGTATAGTGCTCACTGGCCAGAGTGAGAGATTGGTGCCGTTGATTTTATTTAAAAAAAATTCAACAGAGATACCTCAAAATTTTGGTCCCAAAATCAATGGTCTAGATTATATTTTATCGGATATTTTCACTTCGTTAAAAAGAAGAAAAAGGAAAAAACAAAGCCAATGTAAACCAAACGTGTTTTCACTAACTTGGATTCATATACCCAAGTCCTGGCACATCAATGTTTATCGAACAATGCACTTTTGTATATCACAACTTGTTGTGTATATATGCTCTGTAGCCAAGTACACATACACCAAAATGACTTTGTTTTGGATATTAATATTTTTTAAAAGATAATATCTAAAATAAAAGACTTTGATATTTATGAGGTTTAGTAGAGAGGTGGAGAATTTGGATAAAGTTAGTTGGATGGTACAAGGTATTAAATTCTATTGCAATATTTGGATGGAATCACATCCTCAACTCAACCTACTCTTCTTCAGACACAGATACAGTACACAGCACAAACTTCAGATTACACTATCAATTTTAAAAGCTATTAGTTATAATACCATGCATGCATAAGTTCAGTACAAAAGTAGAAACGTTCTTATCAGTTAATCAATAAACTTGTTCAGTGCCATACCACCCTATCGTGGTGGAGATTATTCTGTAAAAGGCTTATTCAAGAATAGATTCGGAATTTTCCAGGGATATATGGAAAACAAAAGCACCATCAAATATTATTTTGATGAAAAGTGACTTCAAATAAAATTCAGGCTAAGGAGGAATTATTTAAAAAATACTACGTTGTTGTTGCATGGAGAATAAACTTTACTATTACGTCTCCCATAACTATTACTCATAGATAGGAACACTAGTAAGTGTTCTATCACAAGATCTTAAAGTTAAACCCTAAATTCTAAACAACAACTTTTTTCATTGATATGATGCACGCACCTAACTGATGAGTAAATTATTATTATTTAGACATTGTTAGGTTGATCTGCATCTGCTCCATTGGAATATAAATGGGATGAGGCATGATAACAGAAGTTGGTGCCAAGACCACAATAACTATTCATTATTCCAAATGACGTATCATATCTTATCATATTCTTTCCACTGTTTTTGTTGGGCAAATATTCCACCAACAACCATTTGAGAAAGAATTTTATTTTGCTAATGGAAAATGCACCACTGCTGCTAATACCTCACGTCACCATACCCATTACGTATACCTTTCTGCATGTTCCAATTTATATAACACATTAACCCAAACTATAGTTTTAATTCATCTTTTGCATATATCAAATCTAGTTTTTAAAACTCAAACCCATGACAGGCTTGGCTTGTTACTATATCCGAATACTCATAAACCAACCCTTCAAAGCTTGCTAAAAACATCCAAGCTAGGTATCAGTTTTTTTCTTTTTTGTATAAGTTGAAGAAAATTGTTTTGCAAAATATAAAATCTCTTCTATTTTTTTAGTCAAAGAAATAAAAAGTACAAAACCCACAAACATGGGTCTCCACAGGCCCAAAAGGATCCGCCTAATTAATACAACAACTGCTAAAATTTAAATATTTTTTTAAATAAAACAGACAAAGTATTGTCTATGTTTGGAACATGTACTTAAAGTAAGATCTCAACTAACCAAATTATCATCCTACAATTTAATTAAATAATAACTTGAGTTGTTAGGTGAAATCTAATTACCATCTACACTTTTCCTAATAAACACTAGCTCCACTAACAAATAATTTTTTTTCTTTTTGAAAATTAAGTGAGAGAGAAGGAAGAACATTGGCTTAGAACAGAGGTGAAGGGAAAGTGTAAGTATGAACATTGTTATAACTTGTTTTCTATATTGATTATAGACAAGTCAACATAAAATGTCATTACTATGTGAGCCATTTTTGAAGTAGTGGAGTCAACTTAGATTTGAATAATGTAACACGTTTGTGGGCCAAAAATACACTGTCTGTGGACAAACATTCTCATTTATATATGTTCATCACATGACTCATAATAAACAAGTTAGTGACATTCCTTCTTTCCTTCATTAGATCACAATTTCAATTTAGTTATTTTCTTCATGAATGTGAAATGAGCAAATCTGTTTAAGCATTGACAATTTCCAAAATGATTGCCTTCATAAAAGTGATTAGGGGCACTCAAATTTGAGCCTTACTACTGGTGGGTAATTGATGCCTAATAGAGCAATTGCCACCACAACTTCTTGTTTACAAGCTTCGGTTTTTATAAGAACCACTCTTTGGAGTTTAAAAATGAACAAACTCTTATCTAAGAACTGACTATTAATCTTTTGCCTACCCGAAGGTGTATATTGAACATCAGAGGAAAGAATTCATCGAAACCCTAACACCATATTTGAACAATACCACAATATCATAAGAAAGCAAGATCAGAATCCGTTGGTTTTTTGTTCTAAAGGGATTGTAGATAAGAAGGTTTGATTCAGTGAATAAGAAATTACATGCACACCTCTCACATGCATCACTGTCTCACATTCATTATTTTTTTATATTTTGAATTTAAGATGAGTGTACCATGCACCTATAACCTACCACCATAGCTGCTTCATCTTAGACTCTGCTACACAGGCTAAGGCCCAATCAGATGTGACATCTTTAAAAGGTAAGGCCAAATTTGGAATGAGATGTAGGTGTTATTATTGTTGATGCAGATGTTGTTCACCTTAAAACGGAAAAGCATCTCACATCTCTATGCATCTATGCCCATGCTGCATTCAACATTTCAACTCCCTCTCTTTTTTTTTTTTCTTTTTTTTTCATCTTTCTTTTCTCATTTCTTTTCCTTTCATCCACATCCTCTGTCCTCACTTATGTTGTAAAAATGAATGGATATACATTATTATTTTATACTTTTTGTGTATAAAAATATTAGGTTTTTTAAAAAATAAAATGAGTTTTGTTATACTAAATAATACTGGATAGAAAGTTTTATTGTCCAGTATTATCCTATTGGAGTCATGGTCTAGAATGAAACATACCTTATTACGTAAAATTGTACAAACTAGAACCAAGTTAGACGAGTTGACGAAATTTAGAAACTGAGTTTCACAATGCATTTTTGATGGTGTGAGTGTGTATTGATTCTGAACCATATTCATGAGTGTTGTTTGGCCCATGCACAATGGGAGTGCAGAGTGGTGGGTCCAAATGATGTTTGTATCTCGAATTTGGCATGAGACTTGAGATTGTTCACTTCATTGTTCTTCACCTCAACGTACACCCACTTTCATATTCATATTCACATTCATGTATAATAGGCTTCATTATGCCTGCCCCATATGCACTTCATTTCTTCACGTCAATCCTCCTTTAGGACACATCACGTACTCATCATGCAACAAAAAAACACTAAAATAGGGTCCACCCTAATAATTAAAGAGTAAAAATTTGAGGGTAAAAATCCAAAGGGGTTTGTAATATTATATCCAAAACCTAGGGATGAAACTTATTGTAACTCAGAATCATTGTTCTGCTCTCTCTCACCGAAACTATTCCTAATAAGCATGACAGAAAAATATCAATTAGCATGGCTTGCTACTAGCCTAACTGCAAATTTCATGTACACACTGATGAATAGAAAAGAACCACGCTCTTAAGATACACGATTAAAAGGAATGATCATTAATGCCCAGAAAGCAAAATTGGCTAAACTTTTCTTACTTCAAGTTACAAGAGTTATTATTGTAATTGCCTTATGTATACAAAAACCACACAGGCCCTGATAACCTTCTGACAAACGACTAATGTGGCATGTCATGAACTATTTGAACCATGGATCATGCTGGTTTCCAAACTTTTCCACAAAACAAGGTGTCAAGAACTATAATCCTAGAAGCGCATGTTTTGACTGCAAGGGTAACATGGTGGCTGGTTGATAGGAATTTAAGGTTTTGTTATTAGCAATCACCAATAGAAAGTTAAGATGGTTATTGACACCTTCTGTCATCGGTTTCAGAAATCAGAGTTAATCATTTACTACGAAATTCTTGGATAAAAATTCTGGAAAAAGGCAATTGCGTAATGCGCCATTGTTATGCCATTTTCAGATGATTCTAACACAGTGCCAAACTAGTTTTGTAACATGATGAGTCTGTTACTAAATTTTGAAGTTGAAGTAGCCAAAGGATTTCTATAAGAGAGGGTGTGAAGTGACATTTCCATTTCGAATAAACCATAGCATAGGAAGATGCTGAAACTTTAACACCACTTTCCCAATCAAGTTTGTTTTCCTGTCCATATAAACAGATTGGACCATGGTTAATCATTAATCAATATTCTCTAACTCTAATATTTACCAAAAGTAATCAAAATTACCTCAAAACAATCTAAATTTACAAAAATAAATCACTGTCTCTGCTATCGATGAATAATCCCTCTTGTTTTTTCTATTGTCTCGTTACAAATTCACCTCAGAATAATGGATTTTGATTTCCAAAAATAAGTTGCAATTTTAATATATAATTTTCTATTCATTTTTTTCTCAAGATGTATAGTAGCCAATGGGTATAACATATTAATATCGACAAAGACATGAAGAATTCAAATAAAATGTATAAAATCTTAGGTTAAATAAACAAAAAAACTAACTAACGAGTTAAATACGATACCTGCTAAAGTTTTGACGTTGGGATGGTTTGAACTTTAATCTGACATATTTAATGTTCATTAAATGTCTTCCATGAAAATATCTTTTCTTTTCCTTTTTTAGTTATCAATTTATATTATTATAAATGTCTGTTTAAGTTTGTGAATTATCATAAATTTAGAACGAGGTAAATGTATATCCTAATTTTTTTATCAGTAAAAATGAAACATATTTCAAAGGTTTATAATCACAGACACGCTCTCAAAGAACTTTGACTGTTCCTAAACATACTTAACGCGTATTAATTAAAAAATTGCGATCTTTTTCTAAGATTCTCTGTTAACTTAGCATTGTCCTTTTGTAATAATACTTTTTTGTCGTCCATTTCTAACATCATGTAATACATATATAGGCCAGACTTAAACACGGTAATTTTAAGAGTAATTAATATAGGACAAACAATATACAACGACGGTTTTTCTTGTAAATTAAACAATCGAACTTATTTATAACTAAAAAAATCAATTGTCTTTCTAGTTCCATCATTTAATTATTTTATTATTAATTAAAATTTAATTAAATTCCTCCAATTTGAAAACAGTAAAAATCATAAAAAGCGTAGATCTATGAATGAATAGGGGTAGTTGGGTAAATTTACGATGTAACATACGAACTACTTTACGACTACGAGGGTTGAGGTTCTTTAAGGTTAGTTCACATGATTGCCTGAGCACGAAAAAGTCAGCAGAAAATCAAGCCCTTTCCCACTTCATCTTCCGACACGTGGCACTGTAGTGATATCGAAAACCCATCTTTCTCTTCATTTCAATGGCCAATCATCATTACTCATCACGAACCCTATTTAGGGTTTCTCCCATTTTTGCTTTGCCTCACTCTTTCACCACCGTCCGATCCAATCCCACTTTTCCATCAACTGCCACTTTACGTGTTCCACAAAACTGCATTTACTCTCTTACCATACTCGCAATAAATCTGAATTTGAGCATTTTCTTTCTTTGGCTGGCTCCATTTCATCGATGAAAGCACAGACCACAGGGGATGAATGTAGCAAATTAAGCTAAGAGAAAACGACAGGTAGAGAGAGAACAACAAACAAATTTTATTTCGGAATAACCATGCATTCATTAGCGTTCCCATTTCACTTGATAACGATGCTTTTGCTGGGAGAGAGTACAATAATACATATATATATATATATATATATATATATATATATATATATATATATATATATATATATCACACTTTACAAATTACACCATAATCCACACACACACATGTATATATATATACATACATGTTAGAGATTTTATATATTCTGAATTTGGTGAGAAAGAGAAGTTGAGAGAGAGAGAGAGAGAGAGATGGGAAGGGGAAGAGTGGAGCTGAAGAGAATCGAGAACAAGATCAACAGGCAAGTGACCTTTGCAAAACGAAGGAACGGGCTTTTGAAGAAAGCTTATGAGCTTTCCGTTCTTTGTGATGCCGAGCTTGCTCTCATCATCTTCTCCACTAGAGGAAAGTTGTACGAGTTTTGCAGCACTTCAAGGTACTTCTATATCTATATCTATATATATATATATTCACCAAAAGGCTTAACAATAACTTAGAATTAATGAACACAAGTAACATAAGCAAACTACTAGAAAAACCACCCTTCTCTCTCTCTTTGTCTATGTCTTATAACACATATGTATGTTATGTTTGCGCATAAAACATGCTAGCACAGAAAAAGGAACTGCAGGACCTAGCTTTTCTTGCTCTCTACACCTTTCTCTTCTTTCAATTTGGTAGTTCTTTTAAATGATTTTTTTGCTTCCGAGATTTCTAAGCCCTCTTCCTTTGATTTTTGCTGTTTTCAGTGATTCAAGAACACCAGCTACTCTTTGCCAACTTCTGAATTCTACTTTTTTGAAAACAGCATCAATATGAAAAAGTTGATTTTCTTCTTTCACTGTTTCGAGCGTTTCCGTTTCTGTGAATGTCTCGGCGTTTTTAGCATCTTCAGTGTTTCTGCGGCTGTGTTGATGTTAGATCTGCAACTGGAAACGCGAAGAGATATCACTGTTGTATTAACTGTTCAATCTCTGCGTTTTTTTTCTCTTTTCCTTGTTCTTTTATTTTGGTTCTCCTCAAGCCTTCACCTTTCTCTTTCTTACCCTCTTTTGGTTCTCAACCCAGCGATCAAAAATTTATTTTTTTGCTTCATTTGGCTTAAGTTCTTCGTAGATCTGGTTCAAAATCTTTTACTCTCGGGTTTCGCTCAGGCTTTTGTTCTATGCAATTAAGTGTTCGGAAAAGAAGCACATCATTAATTATTTTTTGGGTCAAGTATTATTTCTACATTAACAGGTTTTATTAGCCACTGTCTGCTAATTTGCCTTCAGTGTTTTAACAATCACTCGAAAAACCTAAATCATGTCTACTTTTTCATTTTCTTTTATCCAAGGCAAGCAATCTCTAATTTACATCTTTGGGCCTAGCTAGGGTTTATTTTATTTCTACAATTAGTTCTTTGTCTCAGCATCATTTCTTCCCTTCTCGTGTATCATCTAAAACTTCTTTTTCATTTGCCTTTTACTCATCAACCTTTATAATGGTACTAATTCTCTGCCTCAATTTACTCGTCACTTTGTTTCTTTATTCAATAATTTGTCTACATAATCTATATGAAAGCAGGCGTGGGTTTGATGTTTTTTCAATTCAATTAGCATGATGTAAACATGTTTATTACAGGTTGATTCATCTATGTTAAAAAAAAAGGATCAGAATGGTATTTTCCCATAGGGCATCGAGTATAGTGGATGATTTGACCTCTATCTCCTTCTCCATTGTTATAAGCATGAACTGATTGATATGACTTTTTATCAGTTATAGCTGTTTCGATATGCCTAGTGACAAGCCATGATTTTTTCTTTCTAGATTATATATTGGCTTCTCACTAAAAATTTCTACTTCTGGGTTTAAGATGCATATAGATGAGCTATAAATCTCATTTATTATCCAATAGATATATACCTGATTTCTTTTCTTGACAAATTTAGTTTGTCACTAACTCTTATCCGGAGATAGATGAAAGGGGTCTTATATTCACATCTTAAACTACTAACCATCCGTCCAGCTCACAAATTGTGTATTCTGCCAACTACAATATTATGCTTGAGAAACATCTTTTTCTAGGTGGAATTGGACTCGTAGCAAATGTGGAGAAGGCATAATTTTTCCTTATAATAATTTTAAACCGCAATCTTTACTAAAGAAAGTACGTCAACTAATCAGTAACTTAATGTAGTTTTCCTTTTTTTTGTCGGATGCATAAGTACTACTTAGTGTATCTGCATAATTTTTCGTATGCATAAGTGTTACTTTAATAGAATCATACATTTGGCACATATATGATTTTCTGAATGTTTAATCTTTATTTGATGTCAACGTGCAGCATGCTGAAAACGCTAGAGAGGTACCAGAAATGTAACTATGGAGCGCCCGAGGCCAATGCATCAACAAAGGAAGCCTTGGTATTGGTGATAATCCTATACACCCTATTTAATTGAGTAATTGTGCACATAACTTGTAATTGAATTATAAAATATTCTTGGTATTCCCAAGTTGTCGTGGTTTTTGTTTATCCTTGAGTGAGCTTGTTGTATAGTCAAAGACGAATTGCAAGACAAGAACATGAAGATGTATGCATATATGTACATGTATAACTAGCAAGGTACTAAAGAGATTCATTTGGAAAGGCAACAATTATGAGAAAAAACTGAATTTCAGTTGTTAATTTGCAAAACATAAAAAATAAAAAATAAATTTCTTTAGGTGAGTAGCTCCATCAATATAATGACCACTTAGATGTAATTGAACTTTTATGTATTTTTTAAATAATTTTCTCACCATTTGTGGAAGAATCGCTCCTTCATATTTTGAAGATGTTTTTGTAAGTTCCAAACAGGTTAATTGGTTTCATTTACTTCCTTCTCCATTCAACTACTTAGGGCATAGTTGTCCACGTACCCCCAAACCGATCTATAGATTCATGAATCATTATGTATGACTTCGTATATCTTCCCTTAATTAGGTAACTGCTATGATTTTGCTTCCATTACTATAGGAGTTAAGCAGTCAACAAGAATATTTGAAGCTGAAGGCACGGTATGAAGCTCTACAACGTTTTCAAAGGTAAAGATGCTCTACTATACTATATAGTAATTCTTACATGCTATAAAACGAATTAAGTCAATAATATGTATTTGACTGGCACTCATTAGGAACCTTATGGGAGAAGATCTTGGCCCTCTAAGCAGCAATGAGCTTGAATCTCTTGAAAGACAGCTAGATTCGTCTTTGAAGCAAATCAGATCAACAAGGGTACTAATTCAATTTTCTAAGTTGCCAATTTCAACTTTGAAAATGATTCAGAAAAAAAAAAAAGGTCGCATTAACAATCATTAATCACCTCCACATTTAACTCCATTTTAGACATTTATTATTTATTCCATGAAGAATAGAAGAAATTAGTTTATCTTTCTCAAAAATACACCATCTCTACATATTCATCATATTGTTTGTTAGTGATGAAAAATCCATATCAATATCATGATTAAAAATACAAGTCAACGGTTGTGAAAACTCTAGAGTTCGAGAAAAAAAGAATGAACACGAGTAAAAACTCTATGTTCACCTTTGTGATCAATTACAAGAAGCTTTATATGGATTGTAAAGGATGTCTTCACCAACCGACATAGCTAACAAACTAACTGCAAAAACCGTAAAGCTAAAAAGCATATCTGTTAACAATGGTCTTTGTCCTATATGTACTATTTTCGTAACTTGAAAACCTTATGCAGACTCAATTCATGCTGGATCAGCTTTCTGACAGTCAACGCAAGGTATGAGAACAATTTTCAATTCCTTTGTCAATGTTCAGTTGTCATTCTTCCTCATGTTTCCCTTGCTAACCAGTTCAATAATGTCACATGTGAAGGAACACTTGCTAGGTGAGGCAAACACAGCTCTCAGACAAAGGGTAACAAACATTTCAACACTCAAGTTCATAGTTCTAATTATGATGTATAAATGTGAAAAATAAAATCATACCAATACCAAAAACCAAGGACTAGATCACCAAAACAATTTGAATGTACACAGAAATTTTGAGTGACTTGCTGTGCTGTTTTTGGCAGTTGGAAGAGTATCAAATAAATCAATTCCAAGTGAATCCCAGTGGTGAAGATATGGGATATGATCGTCATCCAGGTCAACAACAAGCCGATGCTCTCTTTCAACCATTGGAGTGTGAGCCAACATTACAAATGGGGTACCAATTTCCTCTTCATTAAATTCTGATGCAAGAGATTGTGGAAACTAGAAAAAATGTTGTGGCTCACTATTGCAATCATGCACCATGTTGATCAAATGGTGAAGCTACATATACGTATATTTCTAATAATTTAATTTGTTTAACTGCAGATATAGACCTGATCCAGTATCAGTGATAACAGGAGGGCCGAGCATGAATAATTACATGGGAGGATGGTTACCATGAAAGTGTTTGAACTGTGAAACCAATTTTATTTGAAAGGAAAATGGAAATTTGTGATAGTATATGTAATGGACTTATACTAGATTCTACCTTTTAGGAACAATATAAGCAGTGATTTTGTGTGTGAGCTTTCATAAACATCACCTAACTACTTAGCTACCTCCTTGTTTGGATCACCCTTTTTTCCCTTTATTAATAAGACTATTGTTTGCACCCTTTCTACTATAAATAATTCACCTCACACTTTTAGCTTCTGCATCAGTCTTTAATTTTCTCTTTCAGACCTAAATTATTGTGAAGCCGTACATTTTGTATCTCAACTTTTCACATGATAGTTATTAAGGGGTAACATCGTAAAAGTTTAATACAATGAAAACTTATTTTGGTTGTGTATTATAAATAAACACGCTTTGTCTATGAACTATACAGCGAAAACTATTTCTGATGTATTATAATAAACTTATTTTTGTGAAAGGAAAAGAAACGGCGTGAATCTATTCAACTATAGGATGAGAATGAGAATAACGTGGGCCTATTTGAGCATAGGATGTCAGAAGAATGGGCCTCCCCAACTTTATCCACGAACTTCGCCATAATGATTTATTAGAGATAATTTTCTTCTGCACCCCTAAATATTAAAATTTCCATTTTACTTTTTTGGTTTAAAATTGCTTAGTATATTTTTAAAAAATGATTATATAGAAATCAACAAAACAATTTTACATAACAATAGACGTATTAAAATATACATACGTTATCCACAAGAAACATTTTCAGCAATAATAATTATAATTATCGTAGATGAATGATAATGGCGACATCGCAAACTTTTTTTCTTTCTCAGAAAATATAATTATAATTTGAAGAAAAAGAAACAGTGAAATAATGAAGCGGAGAATAATACTCATTTTTTAAACCAAATTTTTGGGCATTTATTTCATAATTATTTCTTTGTTTCTTTTTTTTATATATAAAAGTGGCACACGACTCTGTGGATATGGATATGGTTGAACAGTGCATGAGTCAGACTTGGTAATTGAAAGTTTTCATTAAGGACAAAGAGGAGATGGTGACTTTTGAAGGTCTCTTCCACTAAAGTAGTTTCTTCTCTTTCCTCCTTGGCATTCCAACCCAATTCACCTTTTGCCCTTTTTTATATTTCTCATCCACCTCACCAATAATCCAAACCCCTTCATTCATCATAATTACATATATATACATCATCACATTCACCTTTTCTTTCTCGTTATTACAAACACCCAAACCAAACCAAAACTATTTTTCTCACCTCGTTTCGTTTAGGTCAAGCCATCATCGTCATCTCAGAACCACAACGTTATCCAGTTGCCTCGTTTCTACCGAATTCACATATTACTATTCTGTTTCAGCGGATTTTCAGAACGACAAAAACATAAACTAAAACAAAAAACAAGACACCATCATGAGAGGAACACGAAGAGGAGGCCACCAAGACGAACAATCTCGCGCCTTGTACGACCTCTCCGCTCTCGTTCTCAACCTCATCCGATCGCCGCCCACGCCGCTGCCCTTCTCCGACCACGTTCCACCGGTGGCGTCTCGCCGGGCGCCGGCTCAGATATCGCCCGCGGGCTTCGCGTCGCTGCTGCTGGGAATCTCGCTGGCTCTGATGCTGTGTGGATCGGTCACGTTCTTCATCGGATTCGTGTTGATGCCGTGGGTTCTGGGATTGGTCATGCTCTTCTACGTCGCCGGAATCCTCTCCAGCCTCTCCGACTTCGGCCGCTCCATTCTCTGCCACGCCACCGCGCCACCCTCGCCGTGTAAGGACATTCCCGGTAAGGTCACGAAAACTAAATGAAAAATGTTAATTTTGTTTCCGATTAACGAATATTAGCATGTCATATGAGAGGTTTTATCCTTCAATCCATGTTGGTATTCAGAGACTGTGATCTAATAATCTATTTCCTTAGGTTATTGTGTATTTGCTAATAATTTTCAGATTTTTCATGGAAAAATGAAAACAGAGTTAGATTCTAAATATATATGTTGTTTATGGATAAAAATTAGGATGCATTGGTTAAGTTGTTCTCCGGTTAGGTTTGTAGTTTTCCTTTAGATTTTACTAATTTTCAAACGAACATTTAAGGTAAAATTATCAATTTTAATTGAAAAACAGAGTAAACAGGACATTTAAGTTTTATCCTTTTTAGAATTTGTGATTTTATTTTTTTTTCTGTATTGGGATGGATATGACATTTGGGGAATTTACTTTCTTTTTTTATGGTCTGAAACTTTCTTCAAGAAACAGCCAACAGGATGCAAAGTGATGTGTTTTGGAGAAAGATCAACAACAAAAGTTCTCTTTTTAACCTGTTTTTGTTTGGTTCTAAGAACGGATCTATTAAGGTTTGGATTTAGGTTGATTGGCTTAAAATTGGATAAAACTTATTTTTGCATGATTAATTTGAAGTTATCAAATAAAATTAATGTTTGTTTGATTTAATTTTAGTCATGAATTCTGTACTACTATATACCGTGATTAAGTTTCATCATGTTTTCATTAACAATGGATAATGGATTGTTAATTTGCATGATGAGGCTGATCATTTCACTAATTAAATTTTTTTGTTGTTGGATACAGCATGGTAGTTTAATAAAGTGACAAATGAAGAATGAAAAAGGAGTAGAAGGGTGCAACAAGACATTATTAAAGATTTCGAAGTTTCTGGTTTTAGTAGATGCAGGAATGGTGGTATTTGGTGGTTACGGCTTCTCTCTGTGCATAAGAAATAGCTTTGTAAATTCTGGAGAATTATGTAATTATTGTTACCATGTTTTATTTTTACACGTAGCTTGCTAATTTCTCAAGCATAGGCTGTTGAATTTCCCTCTGTTCAGTTATAGAATAGAAAGAGAAGGAAAAATATTATTTGAGTCCTGAGAAACAGGGGTTACACCATTCATTTCCATGTTGTAATTGCTGTGTGCTAGGTAATTCACGAACGATGAACTAATTTAAATATTTAACGACAGAACCTTTGAAAAAAAATCAATTTCTTTACATTTGTCAATGGAATTTTTTATAACATCACCCTTTAATGTTGATAGCAAGTATAATAGTTTTTATTAAATCATAAAGTATTTTTAAATGTATTAATAAGCGTAATAACTCATAATTTTATATTACTAAATTGTGATAACTCATTCAACCTTAGTTAAATTATACTTGAGATGGATTAAGTTGTTAAATAAAAAAAATAAATCCGATATAACCCAACAGAAAGATAAATTAATCTGTCTCAAATTTCTTGTAATCCTTGTTTCTTTACATAATTACCATTAAAAGCAATATTTTTATTATGCATTTAAAATTTAAATTATTAATTAATTTACTTCACGTGTTTACTGTAAATTACATTTGATAATCTAAAATCAATTTTTATTTATCTATCAAACGATTGAATAGCTGCATGTGCTTCCATTTGTGCATTTGTTGTAGAGTCATATCACTATCCATTATCCATCAACTACAATAAAGTGTTTGATTCAGGTGCGTTCTATACTTTTTATAAAGAACAAAAAAATCATTAATACTCAAGTAGAATAAAAGGTACTTTCAATTAAATATAATTATGAGATTAAAATAAATAGTATAAAGAAAAAGCTTATCGCAAAGAACATCCAATAACAATCAAATAAAAAAATTACATAAAGAAATTTAAAGTGGTTTCAATTAACTTTAATTTGTATCTACAGTGAGAAATTCACAAATAATATATATTATAAATTAAGGTTTAATTCTTATTTATACATGAAATAAATATTAAAACCAACTTAACTACAGTAAATCACACTTAAATAGTTAGACAAGATACATGAACAAGCTAGGCTTGAAAGGTCAAATCAGATAAATTAGAATAAAAGACCAAGGTGTTTAACATTATCTGAAAATACATGTACGAAAAGAAAGAAACAAGACAAATGATTTTGTGCCATCAAATCTTGAATTATTAGAGTATCAATTATATATTTATGAAGTTTATCAAAATTGTAATGAAAATAAATTCTTCAAAAACAACCACAACCGTTGTTATATCAGCTCATTATTAAACAACACCATATGCTTGTTCCTTTTTCTTCTCTGTTTTCAGCAACACTCAAATGAATATTGGAATATGTAAACAGAAAATGATCCATCCATTGCTAATTTTATTGAAGAAAGAGACCATCATAGCATAAAACATCAACCATTCTATGTGAATTCTACAATTGGAATCTCAAAGGCTATAGTTAACAAAAGAAGAGATAACATTCCTTGAGAACATGAGAAATGGGAAAACACACTTAAAGGAACAACAATTAACACCAGCTAGCAAATTTAGACCTAAACAAAAAAAAAAAATAGCATTAAGGAGTGAGCTGAGATGATTTGATTAGCCTAGCCAGTGTTGATATGCACACCAATAGCAACAAGAAATATGGTAATGAGACCAAAGAAGATGATTGTGTGGACCAAAATAGACACTCCACTTGTTTGCATGTTCCCAAACTCCACCACTCTGCTCTTCCCTGGCACTTGAATCAGAAGACCAGGACTCAGCAACACAAACAACACCACTGCTATCACCACAGGACCCCAATCAGCCATTATGTCTCAATTTTCTAACTCGCCTTATTTTTCTACACACAAAAATGTATATTACAAATACAAGCTTGCTTCCTAGGTCTCTAGCTAGCTACAACCTCATTTAGACACAATTATACATCTAGACTAATAGTTCTGAACAGAAGCTAGAAATTAAATGGGAAATTGAAGATGCATCAAAATCAAAGTGGATGACAAATGCAAGCAAGGAACAAATTGTAGAGAGACAGCTAGCAGCATGAGCTAAATACAAAAATAGTTAGTTTTTGTTTGGGTGCATGTCACGGTCAGTGATGAATGTTAAAGCAAGTAAGAGTTGCATTACGTGGTGGCATATGCTAAATAATGCAGCCAAGATAAGACGGAATCAATTATTTTATGTGGCTGAACTTCAAAGTCCCACATCGATTGGTGTTGACTAGGTAGACACGTTACCCTTCCATTTTTTGCCTTATAAGGAAAAACTAACACTTTGTGGTTTCGAAACTGCAGGTTAAGAAATAAAAAATAGAGTGGATTTGGTAAAATGTATTTTTATTATCTGAAACATAAAGAGGAGGTAATGAAAACAACGTGTAAAAATAAAATAATAAAAATGTGCTGCGTCGGATATTTAACTAAACATATTACACAAACCGGTAGGGATTAAGTTATTTTAAATCTTTAAAAAAAGTTAATTTTGTGGCATGTGATGTAAGAGTTGTTGGTATTATAATTTTCAAATCTGTAAAATGTTGAAATAGGAAATGAAAGATTGCATTGGAGAGTTTCTGTATTTCTCTTGGAATAATTATTTTAAATATAACTTTTAAGGTAGTTATTACAATTTACAAAAATTTAACAGTATTTTCATAACTGATCTCATACTTTTCTCTAGTGTAGATTTTCCAAAGTGACACATTTATTCTTTTCATATTTTCTGCAAGAGTAATTACATCCATTCGTAGACAATATATTAAACCAATCAGATCCATATCAATACGAAGATCATGCTCAACTAGCATCGCCTCAAACTTTACTTATTCTGTAACCAAACATGAAACTAAACAAACATTGTAAAAATTAAGGTTTGAACTCAGCATGGAAAAAAACACAATAAACGAAAGAGAAGAAGAAGAAGTTGAATCAGCCGATGTAAAAGTGGACCCTAACAGCGAGCATGAAGAGGCACATGAGACCAAAGTAGAGAAGTGAATGAACGAGAATGGAAGAAGCACTGGTCTGAAAATTTCCAAACTCCACACACCTGGAACGACCAGGTACTTGAAAAAGCAACCCTGGCATTAGCAGAACGTATAGCACCACAGAAACAACCACTGGCCCACAATCCAACATTCTTCTTCCACCTTCAACCACTACCTTTCTGATATGTGTTCAAACAATGAATTGGATCAGACAAAATATATGTGTATATATATATATATATATATATATATATATATATATATATGTGTGTGTGTGTGTGTTAGGACTTAGGAAGATGCATGCCACTGTGCATGCACGTGGTGGTTGTGAACCAGATTTGGATTAAGGATAACTTGTTTGAGATGATAATTCTAACTATCTGCTTCATCTTTCACACATTATTTCATGCTCAAGCAAGGAATTACTTACACTTATTGTAGAATGATCTCTGCAACATTCTATAATATTATCATCAGATTATTGCATAGCTTTGTTTTCATGCACACTTCATAATCTTCTTAAAACAACTTCACTCACAAATTTTTTAATTACGAATTTCCTTATAAGAAATGGATTGTTCATGAAGGTTGGTTTTAAATTAGATTGGGCTAATAATAAGAATTTAGTCAGGTTAAACTACCTTTTTTCTTCTTCGTGGGCCTCCAACAACCCCATATAATCCACTTTTATTTTGCTCTTTCTATCCACCTTTTTCATGGTTTCTTCTATAACTTCTATATGTTTGATGGGATACAAGAAACTTTAAAAATATTCTTTCATTCGATTTCACTCGAAAGATTCCAAATTGCAAGATTCAGAGAATTTAATTCAGAACGTTTTCCACTGGTAAAATTCAAAAGTTTAAAAGAATTTAGTTGTAGTAACTTAGGAATATAAAACCTTAACGTAAAAGGAATAAAAAAAAAAACTTAACATAAAAAAATGAGTAGTTGAAACTTTCAAATATTAAAAACATTTACTAAATAACAGTAATATTACTTGTCATTAAAAGGATATCACAAAAAAAAAAGTTCTCAGGTTCAATTTGAAAAAAAAAAAAGTTACCAAGTACTTAAGCTGTTTAATTTAATTTTTCCAGAGCTTTCAAATAAAATATTGCTACACTCTTCAAAGTTTCCAACCTACTCTGTTTTGGTTAGCCTTATAATTGATCACGAAGGATCTGATTTTACGAGGAATATATTTGCAGAGAATTATGAAGAAGTTGAAAATTTGTTTTTGATTTTGGATTTGAAGATTCTTTAAGGCATAGGAAGCAACCATGTTACTGAATACCGCATAAAAACAAAGGACAGAGAATAGTAGTGGAGTTCAATGTGAGTGTTCCAACATCAAAGTCCAATAATGCTAACACTTCTTTGTCTTTTCTTTAGAAAAGGATTGATAATGATTTATGTGGTTCTACTCCTGCATTTTTCTCATGTGCGACTTTCTTTTAACTCTAATATATAAATTTGTTTTACAGGAAAAATTTTAAAGTACTTAATTCAAAAATAAAGTAGCGCTTTTTGCCAAAGAAATAGGTAAGATTTGTTTATAGTAAATTCAGAAAGTTTTGTTAAAATAAAGGAGTGGATAAATAGTTAATTGTTGGATATAAACATAAAAAAAATGGTGCAAATAAGGAGAAAACCAAATTGTCACGAAAATTTCAAACATCATTGTTTGAGAGATGAATGTTTGTTAAAGACTATTTGAAAAATAATATAATTTCAAATATGAAATAGAAAAAAAAGTTAATTGAACCATCTTAACTTTTTTTAGTTTTTATTATGTTAAATTCTCAAATGGAACAGAATAAAGCATGAAAACTGTGAGATATACTTTTATTGGTCACACTTTAACTTAAAAGGAAAGAAGACAATAATTAGTCAAAAGTAATTTACTGTATTTGGAAGAAGAAAAAGATGAAAGGGAAAACGATTTCAGTAGAAATTTTCTAGACCTACAAAATGAGTAATTAACTCCAATATTACTTGTGAGTTCTACTTCATCTGCTAAGGAAAAAATTCCAAAACCAAAGAAGATTTCTGATATAACTATATCTGACAATAAAAAATCAATTTTTTTTAAATAATACCAATTTATAAAAGACAACTTTTATCATTACTAATTTTAAAGTTGTATAAAATTATAAAACATTTAAAATAATAATATTTAGAGGAACACAGGTCAATTGCAGAAGTCAACTAAAAAAGCAAGAGTGGTAGCAGGTCCTTGCAGAGGTGCTCATGCATCCACATCTGTTCATACCTCTAAATTCTTAATTATTGCTGCAATTGCTACCTTTCAAACCTAACAAATTTCTTCACCATAACACTTATTATCTTCTTTCTTCAATTCTTCAATGAAATTTGTCTCTACTTCTCTTCCCATGCTTCCAAATTCAAACATGAAATAATTGCATTTACATCCTTGCTCTTCTCTGTTACAAACTCACTTTACCTTAAATTAATAATTGTTTCATATTCCTTACACAAAACATAACATAAAAACGACAAAAGAAAAAAGTTAACAGTAGAACGTTGTCACTGGTGATTGTTAATGCTCTGAATTAATTGGGGATTCAAAAGAAGCTAAAAGTGAAATTATCAGTGCGCCAGTGTGGGAGGACCTGTGCTTGTACGGTCTTAACTCTGTATCATCGACTTCTTCATTACTTAGGTTTTTGTTTGTGTCTGTGAAGAATCTGAACCAAACACGCCCTTATATTTTTCAGTTATTATCACTTTATAGCGTGTGGTGGCAAATGCAATTTCTCCAATTCTAGCTCAGCTTCTTTCCTTCACGCGATTGATTACTATGCCACCTGGTAAAACCTCTCTCTCTTCATGCTTTTCGTTGCTTCCTTCTGCTTGGTTCAATTTTACTATGGATTAGAGATGCTTAATTGAATTTTAACAATGTTGTGTTTGGATTCAAGATGATACTGAAATTCATGGAAAAACGCATCGTGTGCTATGATTGCCTTCTGTTTGTTTAAATGTTGACTTGGTTTATTTTTTACTGTGTCGGTTTTAGTTTGTGCTAGTTTAGGCTTTGTACCTTTTTTGGTTGAAAATTATGGTTCGTACAGTATGCTTTACCTTACGCTTGAGATGAAACTTTTACTTCATGGACCTAATTTTTGTCCTTCCAGCTCACATGGAGGAATGAATGTTTTGCTATATATATATATATATATAATACAGATGTAGAAAAGAGGATAGTGAGTTCTTACTTCTTTTGTTTACCATCAGAGAGTGTAGTAGTCACCATTAATGCCCCAAATTTCTGCATGATTCCCAATGAAGAGATAATGGACGAGGCAACAAAAGGATTAGTTCTGAACTGGTGGACTGATTTGATATGATCATGGCAGGTTTGGAGTACAACATCGATGATCTGTTCCAAGAAGCTAAGAAGCGATGGCTCAAGCCTGTGGAAGTGCTTTACATTTTACGGAATTACGACATGTGCGAGGTTACCCACCGGCCCCCTCATCAACCAGCTGGTAACGTTCGTTTTCTGTTTGTTGAAATTTGTGCAAGAAATGAAGGATATTTTTTATGACACTTGTTTGTTATTTGATACTAACTTTTGAGAAGTTGCCAATTGACTTTCTTAACAGGCGGATCCCTATACCTTTTTAATAGAAGAGTCACGCGTTTCTTCCGTAAAGATGGTCATAACTGGCGGAAGAAAAGAGATGGAAGAACTGTGGGAGAAGCACACGAACGGCTTAAGGTCTTTGAACATTTTGTACTAGGCTGTCCTTCTATTCTGAGACCTTTATTTTTCTGGCTGCAGCTCATGTCAGCCACTATCATCTGCCCACTTTTGGCACGCTATATGTTTTATGCAAATGCTCCAATTTGGATCAAACTCCTTCCTTTTAGTCTTAGATAAGAACTATGCAGAAAAGAAAGAAGATGAAACATGTAATAATTGCACTGTTCTTGCTGACAGCTTGAAGTTTTGATACCAATTGTAATTAGAGCTTCTTCTACTTCATCACTTAACTTTTTATTTATTAGAGGAAATTGAATAATAAATTTTCAACATTGTTGAGGAAGAAATATTCATATCTGACGCATGTTGAACAAATAATATTTGAAAATAATTAAAGGTCTTCATTGGAAATTTCATATTTAAATCTGTGTCCTAATCTGCCCTGTACCATACATAGCTTCCACAAAATTTTAGAAAAAAAAAAATATGTATTTAGTATGTCCAGCACTGTTTATGAGCATGAGCTGTCATATCATTGAGATGTAACCCATTTTTTGTTAAATAGTTTTACTGATGTTGAGCATTTTTCTCTTTTGAATGTATTTCTCTTATTTTTGGTATAATGATGTTTTCATGCCAACATTTGTTTAGTGATAGAATGCTATGTATTTCAAATTCTCAATCGATTGATACTAATCTTCGTGATTAGGTTGGAAATGAAGAAATCCTAAACTGCTACTATGCACATGGAGAGGAGAACCGTACTTTTCAGAGACGGAGCTATTGGATATTGGAGCCGTGAGTAAATTTTAACTAGTAGTTTGATGCATACCATATCACTTCTACTTGATTTTTCTTTTAAGATCCAAATACAAACTTACAGAGCTCATAATAGAGGCAACTTTAATCACAACGAGTAAATTATCTTGATTGCAAAATAAATTAACCTTCACTATATGTAAATACTCTTAAGATGGGTCCATTTATATGCTAATATGTTATTGTAGTGCATGTTCATATTTGCTCAAACATTATTCTTTCTTGACAGGGAATATGAGCATATTGTTCTGGTGCATTATAGAGAAACAAGTAAGGTGAGTTCCCACAACATGATATCAGATAAGCATGGTATTTGCGGCTTACTATGAGTGTGAAAAAGTGTGAATCCTTTTAGTGCAACACATCTCACTGTCCTACACTCCTACCCTGTTTCTGAAAATTAAAATGTTATTTTAAGCACATCCTCCATTTGGTGTTCATGATAGAGTGAGACTGGCGGCTAGCTAGGTATAAGTTACTATTATAGAAAACAGAAAGGGAAAACAGACAAAGAAACATCAATTCATTCTCATTCCTGTCTACAACCTGGGTGCATACCCTTAAATAACCTAATAACATGGATTGGGCAGCTAATTTAGGAAAAACAACAATTTAAAGGAAACAAATTCAGTCATTACAATCCATAATCGTTGGCCTAATAGGGTTTGATGACAGCACGTTGGGCCTGGTAAATTAAATAATTTAGTTTATTTGTTTTCTCATGAAATTTCAACCCTTTGTAGTATTTCTTATGAATACTTCATTTTGTATTCTTTTAATGCTTTGCTTTCTGTAAATGACTTACATGGTAATCCTTGAGTTGTTTATATTTCTTTCATAAGTTCAATTGTCTCTCTCTCTCATTTTTCAGTTTTAAAACTCTACAATAAATAAACATGACAATGAGTCCAAAGAGAATTGAACTAAATTTGGGAAATTAACAGTTAGGGATTGGAATCAATTGAAATTGGGAATTCAAAACAAAACAAGAAAACCTGAAAAAGGAAGGTGCCACAAACATGGCTTCATAAGCCTAAGGATGAACGTCACAAAGATTAGTGAATTCCTAATAAGATAACAAGATGTAAGGAAGAACCGTAGGAAAGAGATATTCTGACTGCTTTGTCAAAAACCATTTGTATATCATTTTCTGAATTCCAAAATATTTAAATAAAATTTTAGTTTTAGGTTGTGTTGTTTGTAAGTAGATAAAAGAAAAACAAAATCCCTATATCACAAGCAAAACTAATTTGTCCTAGTGGTTCAGTGAAGTCTCTTCAAAGTGGTTATTCTACAATGTCTCTTTTCTAAGCCTTCCTCTAGTCATAGATTCACATAAGTCTTGAATTGGATCCCAGTTTTGATCCTTCTCACATGGCCTTGGCTTTGAGGTCCACATGTGTATTAACTCTTACATGATAACTCCAAATAGGTACATCAAAGAGCTAAAACTGTGATGAATCAGACATTTGGAATATCTTAACTTCTTGAAACTTTGTTCACATCCACTTTCAAATGCACTTCTTGATATTTAGCAACCCCCTCCCCGTCCACAGGTTATTTGCCGAAGTGCCTAATTTTATGATTATTATTTAGTGTTGTTATTGAAGACTCATATTCTATTGCACTGTTACTTTATGGAACTAAATACTTCATTTTCTGATTGTGTAAGACCTCAAATGGAAATATATTCAAATCTCATTTAAATCATCATTTTGTTGATTCTCTGAATTGCAATTATCTGGTCACCTTCATCATTTTCAAGCAGTAGATTGTTTCATTGTACTGCTGTTAGCAATGAGAGAGCACTATCTTTGGGATCAAACAAGGTTTCAAAAGTATATTCCATGAGGAATAAACTGTACAAATAGCTAGAGGGTCAATTAAAGGTGTTACAAAGGCAGTTAGGAGGTTTAGTAGTTAATTAGGGGAAACTGTAATGGAAAGGGGGCCATTGTGGAAGCATAACAGAAACTGATACAATCTAAGTTTAAAGGGCCATTTTGTTCCTTACAAGACGAATTCTCCTCTTGTAATCTCACTCTTTAGATAACAGTTTCACTCTTCCTTTCACATTTGCTCCTATATTTTCAATTTTCTTATTTTGTTCACTGCTTGGGAATTGAATCAGTAACCCGAGGTTCAGTTTGGCAGTACGGTTTACACTCACATTTTGCAGGGGAAATCCAATTCTGAACCTGTCACACAATTGTCACCGGGTTCCTCTCTTGTTTTTAGTCAGAGTCGCAGCCCGTATACTGCTCACAACCCAGGGACATCATCCGTGTTTGGTGATTCATGTGAACCTAATCACAATTTCTCTAGTCCTGGGTCTTTAGAAGTTACATCTGAAGCACAAGCCTTGCGCCAATTGGAAGAAGAGCTGAATACAAACGAGGACAGCTTCAATGAAAGGGTGATTTATAAAGATAAATCTGCTACTTTGTCTGCACCAAATGATCAAGGACAACTTTTTGTTAGGTACAATGGAAGACAAGGTAATTTAGACAAACTTGAGCTGTTCAGAAATACTGTTTTTTTTTTTTTTTTACTGGAGGGAGTGGATAAAATTAATATGTTTGAAGTAAGTGACATTTGAGTTATTATCCCTTTTTTATACTCTCACCTTGTATTGTGTTTGGGTTTGTTCAGTTATAAATGTTTGTCTTCTACCCTGTGCAACATATGCCAGTGGCTTCTTCCTGTCTCACAACTAATATGCTGTGACTCGGGTTAAAATTTATAACATACATGCTTATTTTTAAGTTGTCCAACGGTACCCTTCTTTATGATAGAATTTCTTTGGGTGAAACCTAAGTCCCCAATTGTTATATGCTGGTTGTTTCAAGTGAATCTTGAAAAAGTGATGACGGTTATTATGAATAAGGAAACCAGAAAAAGAAAAAGTTTGAAACAACAGCCTCACAATTAGGTTTCTTGTATCTCAAATCACTCTAGGAGGAACTGAAGGGATCTTCATATTATGTTAACCGAGCAGAAAATTTTTCAAATATTTAATGCACAGAACTCTATATATTGCATGATATGTAAATCTTGTTTATCCTCTTTTGTGCTTGAAAAAATAAATTAAAGAAGTGTTCTGATTTTAAGATATTGATTATTGAAATTTTCTAAATCTCTACAAGACTTTTATGAATCTGTATTATTCACTAAGTTGGGTTACAACATGTGTACTCATCATGTATACACTAACTCTAAAAGATAAACTACATATCTGATCTTATGTAAAACATAAACTTCATATGTGATTGCAATCAACACTCCCTTTCAAGCTTAAGCATATGTGTTGTCACATGTTAGTTATCCTCGGACCTTGTAAGGATTTAGTCAATTTGTCTACAAGTTGCTCATTAGAATATACAAATTTAGTCTTGATGATGTCAGAGAGGATCTTCTCTGTAATGAAAAAAGGACGACCAACCTCTATATATTTTGTCCTTTTGTGAAGGTCGAATTTGAGGAAAAGTATAAAGTTGATTGGTTATCACAAGCAAGTTCCATAGGACCTGTCTCACAAGCAAACCCTTTAGCCACAAAAGTTTGCAAGTGGTATCAGCCATAGCATGATATCCTGCTTCAATACATGACCGTGCAACCACAGTGTGTTTCTTACTTTTCCTTGAGATCAAGTTACCTACAATGAAAACATAAACTGCATATCTAGTCTGCTCTCATTTAAAAGATACACTACATGTCAGATTACAATCAACAAAGATTTTTGTTCTTAATTAGTTATTCCTCCACTGAAACTTTTTTGTTTTCAAAACTTTCAAATTCTGCTTTAGATCAGATTCAATTTAGTTCGCTCTTTATAGTTGTTTTTTGGTACTCCTTATTATAATTAAACAGAAACCGTAAAGAGAGTAAAGCAAAATTTTCTGAAATTAGTGTATTTTCTGTAGATAACAGTGACACATACTATCATGACTTACTTGATGATTGTCCTGATGGAAAAGAAAAAACTATATACTGGACCGAGGTGCTTGAAGGATGCAAGCCCTTACCTGTGACCAATATACCAGATCAATATGGATATGAGGCATTTGAAAATGTGAGTATTCCTAATACATACTTCATGCTGTTAAGAGTTTATAATCGATGTTGGCTGAAGTTTCCAAATAACTCATGTTTGCATCTCTTGAAACAATTGTATGATTTAAAAAACTGTCACTTAAATGCCATTTTGCTACTTATGAAGAAATAAAATCTCTATTCTTAAAACAGGAAGAGTCATTATTTTCTTCAGGAAGGGAGATGATCGCCAACGTGGAAAACAATCAGTGGCTAAACTCCAATGGTAATAATGTTGAGAACTGTATGACTTATTTCTACCTTAAATTACTTGGTCGTTTCCGTTTTTTGCATATAATGAAATTTCCTCCAACTCTGATGTCCCATATAACCAGCTGTTTTTCCACTTCCTCAAGGCGACAATGGAGTCAAATTTCCTCTATGTTCTCTGGTAGAAACTCCAGTAACTACCTGCGACTACTATGAAACATTTTTTGACCAGACCCAAATTCAAGAACCTCTGGGTGTAGATTCAAGCTTGACCGTTGAACAGAAACTGAAATTTACAATTAGGGCAGTCTCCCCAGAATACTGCTATGCCACTGAGACTACAAAGGTTTGTGTCTTTTAATTTCAATATTTATTATGTCCTATGTGATAATATATGACATAGTGAATGTTATCTACTGAATGATGGATTGTCATGCTTTCTGGTGCTTAATAAGCTTTACCTACGTCCTGAAGACTTCTAAATCAATACACTGCATGGTTCAAATATGTACGGATTTTTGGTATCATGTAATTATATATCTAATAATTAGGGAGTTGTCATACAAACTCTTTGATCTTTATTTCAATACTTAACCATTTGAGACATATACTTCGTCTTTCCTGTCTTTCCTATTGAACTGTTATTGTTTTGGGTATAGTATGATATAGATACTATTTTTGTTGTCATTTGAATCCTAAACTCTCAAGTTATATGTATAGGTTATCATTATTGGATCATTTATCTATCATCACTCTGATTCTACCTGGGCCTGTATGTTTGGTGATGTTGAAGTTCCTGCTGAGATTATTCAGGATGGCGTAATCAGTTGTGAAGCTCCATCCAATCTTGTTGGAAAGGTTAATTTGTGCATTACTTCCGGAAATAGGGTGCCTTGCAGTGAAGTGAGGGAGTTTGAGTTTCGAAATAAGACTACTAGTTGCACTCGCTGTAATTCGTTGGAAACAGAAGATGGTAGAAGTCCGGAAGAGCTGCTATTACTTGTTCGATTTGCAAGTCATCTTTCAACAGAACAGAAAGACGGTGATGATTCCTGGAGCCATATTATTGACACTCTTCTAGTTGGCACTGGAAAATCATCTGATACTGTTAACTGGCTTCTAGAAGAGCTGCTGAAGGATAAGCTGCAGCTCTGGCTCTCTAACCGATCCCATGAAAGAGATGAAGGGACAGACTGTTCTTTGTCCAAGAAAGAGCAGGGGATTATACACATGGTTTCTGGGTTGGGTTTTGAGTGGGCCTTGAACCCCATTCTCAGTTGCGGTGTGAATATAAATTTCCGTGACATCAATGGATGGACCGCCCTTCATTGGGCTGCACGGTTTGGGAGGTAATAGCAAATTGATTTGTTGATATTGATATGCAATAGTGTTATCACCTTTTTTGTTTTCTGAAAATCTTTGAATAAAATATACTTGATAAAATCTGTTTAGAAACCTGTACATCATACTTGGGAGAAGGGAATATAAATACAAAGAAAGAGAACAAGGACAAATAAAACCTGTATGTAATACCTAGCCTGTAAGTTGCATGTTAGAAATTGATGACTGCATTTAAGATGTGATAACTTCATGTAACAGGATTTTTCGATCATTCTTGAACATGCATATTTAAGCCTTATCAATCCAAGCAAAATGTTTATATTTTATTTTTTATTTCAACAGAGAAGCCTTTTCCCACTATCTGGTATCAACTATATTAATTAGATTATCAAATTGTGCTGGACCGGTAACCGATTTTTCAGCACTGTCCTTTTGAATCAGTGTTTTTAAACGGTATCTTTTGGAGCTTTATTTTCTCTTTCCCTGTCTCTGTGGATCAGACTGACCTCCATATAATTAATTCATCTCTGGTTGCCTGGGTCTCCATTGGTCTTCTACACGATTCAAACCATCGTAGGCCAAACTCTTTTACCAATTATCATATCGAGATTAAACCATTGATTTTAGAAACCTTTATAAATTATCTGTTCAATTCTAAGTATTCTGGATATGGTGTCACAAATATTTCATTCCATGATAGGGAAAAAATGGTTGCTTCACTTATAGCTTCTGGTGCATCTGCTGGAGCGGTGACAGATCCAAGTTCACAAAATCCAAGTGGTGAAACTGCTGCATCTATTGCAGCCTCCCATGGCCATAAGGGACTGGCAGGTTATCTTTCTGAGGTACACCTAACAAGCCACTTGTCATCCCTCACTTTGACAGGGAGTCAGATTTCTGAAGGATCTTCTGAGCTTGAAGCCGAGTTAACTGCCTGTAGTGTCTCTAAAGAAAATCTTGGGGCCAGTGAGGATCAGGTTTCACTAAAAGCTTCCTTGGATGCTGTCAGAAATGCAGCTCAGGCAGCTGCACGGATACAAGATGCTTTTCGTGCACATTCTTTTAGAAAACGAAAAGAAAGAGAAGCTGCTGCGGCATGTCTAGATGGATATTGTATTGATCCAGGTTGCGATAATATTTCACTGCTTTCTGCCATGTCAAAACTTAGTTCTCGGAGCTTGGGTGATTACAATTTAGCTGCCTTGTCGATTCAGAAGAGATATCGTGGTTGGAAAGGTCGCAAAGAATTCTTAGAATTGCGCCAGAAAGTAGTTAAGATCCAGGTAACTGTAAATAGTTGTTATTACAGTTTTACCATACTAATTCCAAGAATTCTGCATGTATGTAGATATTGGCACTGTAAAAGTATAGATACTTTGTAAAGTGAATAGATTTGTTCATAAATTAGAGGGATAAAAGCTATAGCTTGACATGCACATGCATATATCAAGAACTTCCTATTAACCTTGGCTTTTTTATATTTATTTGGGCAGGCCATTGTGAGGGGTTACCAGGTTCGGAAGCAATACAAGATATTACTGTGGGCAGTTCGAATCTTGAATAAGGTTGTGCTACGATGGAGGAGAAAACGCGTTGGTATAAGTAGTGTCCGGCAAGAAATGGAATCAAATGAAGAAGAAAGTGACGATGAAGATTTTCTAAACGTGTTCCGAAAAGAGAAAGTAAATGCAGCAATTGATAAGGCTTTGAAGCGGGTGCTTTCCATGGTCCGTCATGGCGAGGCTCGTCATCAATACAGGCGCTTACTTTCATTGTATCGTCGAGCCAAGGTAATTAGTTTGTAAAAGCAAAAAAGAAGAAAAGAAAATATAGATCTGGGATACCACTAGTTGAGATCTATGGTATCTGTTAGTTATACCACACTTTGCGTTCAGTGATCGAATAATATCTAAGTATTATGATTAAATACTTAGACGATAGCAGTGACTTATAAAGTGTCAAATAGTGGGATGCTAACACTTCTCAGAATTAGCAATGTTTTTTATATGAGGAGAGGTTCCCTGTTTTGTGCAGTGCATGACTTGTTGATTCTTTTACAGACTGAACGTGACAGCACAAGTGATGAAGCACCGTTATCAACTTCGGAAGAGGATGCTCTCGATATGGAAGACAATGATTTGAATATGTTATTGGAAAAGTTTTGGGCTTAGGAAGTTTTATTTCTCTTTGGTGATAAATTTCTGGCTTCGCCGCTTATTTGGTCTGTGTACTTGGATGTGTAGAATATAAGCTTGATTGAGGTTTTAGATTGTAAAACATAGGTTGTATAGTTATAATGGCGGTGGACACTCTCTTTATGTACAAAATTGCCTTCAATGCTTAGGTAGTAAAGGGTTTCAAATTGACTGGGGTAAGCTTCTATTTCTTATTCATTGTTTTACTTTTCATCAGTAAAACTAGATAGAAACCATAACTAGATAAAAAAAAAAAATGATATATTTCTGATTTTAAATGATTTAGTATAATTTCCCATTTTGACGTAGATTTCGGATTGTATATCAATTTCACGAGTCGCATTTCGGATTTATATATTATGAAATAAAAAATAGATACGCAGAGCTGATACTAAAGTTTTCATTGCTCCAAGATGTAGCCAGTAGCAGCTACTGATAAAAATGTTTTTACATCACTAATTTTTACAACTATGCTTCCCTAAGCTAATAGATACATTTTGTTTTATGAAGATTAAATCAAACGGAATAACATTTATATTTAGATACATAGCAGCGTCAAATACTAAGAATGAACAAATTTTATCCAAGTACTGTAATTAAAAGTCAACACAACAGAAGGATCGCAATTATTGTGTGGTAAGTGTGGAGAAGACACGTTATAAGCCACGTCTCTAGTATTTTTCATTCAATTTAATAATCCACTCACTTGGCAGTGACGGTGGGTGATAGATAACTCAACCTACAACAATTATTTGTCTCCCGTGACCATGGAACAACATCGAAGGCTTGAGATCATCGACAACGCGATTCAGAAGCTTATACACGACAACAACACCAACACCGACAAAGTCCAAGAATCTCACCATAACAACGATGTTCAATACCAGAACGCTCTTTCCCACCTTCTCTCTGTCTCTCAGGTATCCATCATCAGATTTGTAATTCGTGCCTATGCAAAACTTTCAAATTTTATCCTTGGATATGGTGTTTATTAATTATATAGTTTGTCAATCTTGCTTAAAATTTTATTGTAATATTAATGGTATGTATTGAATACTTTAAATTATTGAGATTAGTAACACAAATGCTGAATCTTTTGGCAGTTGAATAATTTGAAAGGAGAAGAGATACCTGAGCAATTTGAAGGTTCTAGAGCTTCTGAGGCGGTGGCTTCTGCAATTGAGGTGACAGAAGGAGAAGATGAGGATGGTGGAGGAAGGAGGGGAAGTGAAAATGACGAGATAATGAAAGAGCTGAAGAAGGTGAAGAGGCAGAACTTTGTGACTCATTGCCTTCTTTCAGCAATGATTGTCCTCACGGTGGCTTGGCAACTATCTGAGGTGTCTCTTATTTTGCAACTGAAAGATGGACTAAGTCACCCTTTTAGATCCTTTGGAAATGTGCTCAAAGGTATGCTGAAAGTCCCTGACATCAAAGGCCAGGAAGTTGATGACAAAGAACAACCTCCTGAATATTCATCCCTTCCTTCTATGATCATTCCAGATATATCCAATTCTGGAAACTAGTCAAACTCCTCATTTTCTTGTGGGAAATGAAATGGATTTGCACCTTCCCTTCTAATGAAACTAGTGTGTGCTGCTTTATATTTTCAGAAGTACTTTCCGTGTACAAATTTATACAAAGCATGAACTGATAAGGAAAGAATTGTTACTATATTTTTTCTCAACTGTAAAAAACATTCTTTTTAATTTAATTATTTTAAAGTCTATTTGGACAAGATTTTTCAAATTTCATAAACACTTCTATGTCGACAAGTTTCTTAACAAATACTTCCAGAAAATAAGAACTTTCTTAGAACTTAAAATTAACTTAATTTTAAGCTAATTTTAACCATGAAAAACTTATTAACTATATTTATTTTCTCTTAAAAATGCTTATACGTAGTAGTTTGTTAAAGACTTCCAAAATTCATCTACTTTAGAAAACATAATAAACCTCGTTGCAAATAGCTTCAAAGATCCTCGTATAGTGTGATGGAAATCACGGTGGAATACAGTGACTTTTGTCTTCACTGTCTATTCAAATAGAGTAAAAATTAACCAGAATTGCAATCTGACAGCAAATTTAACACCCGCGCTTGCTCTTTTCTTTTTTAGCTCCAGGGTAGTGGAAGAATGTAGATTTGATCGACAGATCGAAAAGAGTGAAGGAAGAACAAATGGGCTCCTCATTCATCTTTGAAGGATAATAAACCATGGCAAGCTCACTCATCACGGTGGAAGGAAAACAAACATTTAAATTAGGTGGTAAAATCGAATATAACAAAATACAGACTTTTAGAGGTAAACTTTATTCGGAATTTTCCAAGTAAATATATCAAAGTTGAGACCCTCCAATTTTGATCAATTTTTAACCATTTATCCTTGAGAGCGTTTTGACCAATCGCAACAAAAAAATTCCAAACAAAAGAAGCACAGTTATGCGTTCAACACGAACCAAAAAAAGAACTCATTCTCAAACGAAAATGTCTGAAGCCAAAAAGTTGTAGGCAAGAACTACTATGGCCTTTCACGTCAACATACTCGGAGTGGTTATCCTCATGCATAGTTCAACCGGAATATGTCATTCAACACATAATAGCTTCCCTGCGGTGTTGGCATCAAATGGAACATCTGAGAACAAAAAGATGAACATGTTTAGTCATCTCGAATAATAGTCAATAACATAAACGTGGTAATTAGTCGTAGATTAGCAGACAAAATAAATCAGAAAATAAACGACATCGATGATCATTTGATTTCAAGTTACACCAAATAGGAAATAATTGCAGTTCTATCTCTGAGCAATAATAATTGGCAATTGTAATTTGTAATCATATCAAACCCTTCTCTTCCTCCTTTACATAATCTCAAACACCTTCATCTATTACCAAAAAAACATGTGCCCACATAGATACTACTCCACATGAGTTTCATACTATGCGAGACAGACACCCCTGAAATAAAACTTTTTTTTTTCTCCGAGGAATTCAAAAGGAACAGTTCACGAGTCAACAAACACATCCTAAGTAAGTGTTCAGGAACATGCAGTTATCAGACCGAATACTCCAAGTGGAAAACCATTGACACATTCATTTCGAAGCTTCTAGAACGAGGTGAACTTCAATCACGCATAAATAAGGAATAAACAAAACCCGATTCATTCAGCTTGGCTACTTTCTTTTGTTGAATGAAAACCTAAAACCTAATTGGTTCTGGGATAAAGTATAAGAGATTAGATCCATTAGAAAACCCTAAGAATTAGATTAGTGGAAGGAGTAAGAGAAGAGTACCTGGCTGAACTTGAGGGCGTGCTGTTCGCCGGCAAGCTGGAGGTTGCCGCTGACGAAGACCAGCATGCCGGCGTTGACGCCGGAGGGCTGGCAATCGACGGTGGTGATGGAGTGCTGGCACTGGTGGAAGGGAAGGGAAGTGAGCTTGGCGACGATGTTGTGAGAGCCCTGGATCTTCTGGCCCTCGAAGGAGAGCATGGAACCCTCCTGATACAGATTCGCCAGATTGCTGCGGTTCGAATCGAAGGTTGAGTAGTAATGTTCCACGAACGCCTTCGCCACTGCGTCTGGATCCATTTGCTTCTTCCTCTGCTTCACTCTCACGCACACACACTCCTCTCTCTTTTCTAATTCCTTCTAAAACAACAAAACACATACCATCTCTTAAACTACCCCATGCTTAATTGGACTGGACTAGTCCCACATCTTCCGGGTTAAATCACTGACCCGCAAGTCCAAACTTAAATACCTATCCTTATCGTAATTTTTTTTTATTTAACATTTTCCTTTTTCTTTCTTCTGTCTTCTTTCTTCCACAGCCGAACTGTTTTCTTTTTTTTTGTATATTAGTGATAGGAACATAAATTTTTGTAGTAAAACCTGATGTTCAATTTTAATTTTAATAAAAAAATTATATACTCTTCCTACTGAAATGTGGTAACAATATGAAAGGATATTATTCGAAAACAATATTTATCCAAATAACACCAGAACATTCTCAATGTAAAAGGTTCCATGTATGTTTTAGACATAGCGCAAAATCTAGTTTACCACTATAACTATGTATCGGTGGTACTTAGATTTGAAGCATACTCCATCATAGTAGGTCAGCATTTCTGGGTGAGTGACACCCAGGAGAGTGAATTTGGTTTCATCTGTTCTTCATAACCTCGCAGAGTTTTTAATTTAGCAACGATATTGCTAGCAATTATACTGATACATTGAATATGAAAACTATATTTACTTCCATGCGGAAGACCTCATCGAAGATCATGGTCCTCCTCCTCATAGCACACAAATAAAAGAACAAAAAATTAAAACCATACACTTAGTGAAACAAAACGGAACTTCAGTTCTATATCACCTTTTACCAAGGTGTTCCCAGGATGAGGCATTGCCAACACATCCATAGTAGTGTTCACATGCCTCTTGAGAGTATGAAAAGACATGAATCACAAACCAATATTATTTTTGAACTACTTTGTTAAACCAGCAATGAACATTAGGATTACGTACAACGCCCCAAAAGGCCAGCAAATTGCAAAGAACTAGAAAGACCGGCGGGGAAAAATGACAGGCCATTGCTGTTAAGAGATACAAACTAAATCATGCCACCGCCGTCAGGCATGGATGAAATGCAGTACCACAAGCTATCCACTGTCGTTTTCTCCCACGCGGCACCACACACCCAGGAACCTTCATCCATTCTTTCCTTGCTATGTTGTAAGTAACCAATCTATTCATTTGTTTCGATCTCAGGGACAACATGAGCAAGCCTTTGTTCCCCAGGCAAGTCATTCTAACGTGCTTCCCATAAAAGTCCAAGCACCATATGTTTGGCATTCTGTCAACCTCCTTCCACAAGAGTGTCATTTTCTGCAGCTCCCATATGCATACACAAGTAGCTGCATTCTTTGTGAGCAAACCCACAAGCATGATCTGGCCATCACACTCGGCCAGAGTGTGATCAGTCAGATGCAATGGCGCTGGGATTATATATTGTTTCCAAACCCCAGTTGCCATATCGTAAGAAACAATCCCTTCTGGGTCTGAGCGCATGAAGTAAAGCATGCTATCAATAGAGACAGCTTGAGACCTGAAGTTGAGCGACAGTGGCAGCTTCATACCTGCAGGCATGTTTCCAGGACGTATCCAAGAATTTCTGACAGAGTCATAAACTTCATATTCCCCATCACAACCCACCCATAAGATCTTGTAGCCTGAACCAGCCGAGTTTCCATTTATTGTCATCCCTACAGCAACACGAGACCAGACCTTGACTGATCGAGCTGGCAACTCCTTGAAGGATTGAGTCAGTGGGTTGCAAACAAAGAAGTTTCGATGACCAATGTCAAGAAAGCAAACTAAACCACCGGCAGAAGCCACGGGTAAAACAATCAATTTTGTGGGTGGTGTTGATATAGTTGGGTGGTGCCATTTTTTCAAAGAAGGGTCGTACATAGCTCCCGAATTCACATTTTCATGGGTAATAGTGTAAAACCATGGATTTGCTTGTGTAACTTCAGTACAATGCTGAGAAAAACTTTGAGAAGTCAGCATGGAATTCCACTGCCGGCAGACAGAGCGGAAGCGGAAAAATGTAGCAATGGGAAGTCGTGCAATCACAGCCTCGAATAAATCTTCAGGAAAATTTTTCCAAATTTCTTGTTCCATAACTTCAGCTGAACAGGATCGTCCAGATGATTTGCCCCTGCTTCTATCTCTACGAGACTTCTTAGTAGGTGGAGGCTTCACAGGCTCTGACATCCTGAAACTGCCAGACTTTCCTGCTGTCATTACAAGGCCACAAAAGTCATCTACAGAGCTATCTTCAATGTCGAGGGAGGTCCATCTGTGAAAAATGCAAACAATTTATTTGTTATGCTTCCTGACATTAAGTGTTAAACTTGAAATGCAATCGCACACACAAATAGCATTTGGGGGCTGAGGAGACATGTTTGAAATTTCTGATTTGTCAGAGTACCAATCACACTTAAAAAGGTTATATAAGCCAGCAGCAGAACGAGACTTGACTACTGATGAAACATTATAGTTAAGGGATCAAGAGCATTCAAAAGAAGTATCAGTTCAGACATGTTTTCCATTGACTTGCACAAGCAAGACTGCCTGCAAGAAGTATCTTAATGTGGTAACAATAATTACTTTAAACATCACAGTCAATACACTAGACTACTCCACTTAGATCCTGCTTGAATAAACTTCTCAGTAATCATGTAAAGAAGAAAATATGAAGTAAAATGAATAAGCGTCTCTCAAAAATTAAAATCAACTTATGCACTTCAACATTCACAAAATCTCTCATCTGACTTCTCCAAAAGCTGAATAGATAAATTGATTTTAAATTTATAGAAGAAAATGTATTCGTTTTGCTTTTTATTTCATTTTCCTATATACTCAGAACAAAATTTTTATTTTCCTAGATAAAGTGACTTGGTTAAAAACAAAATTCTCATAAGAGCCCTAGGTTCCTAAAACAGACATTTTCAAAAGCATAACTGTAAAAGAATTGCAAATTCATCACTATATGTGTTGTATAAGCGTAATGTGGCAGATATCTTTATTCTAGTATCTAGGGTGTTGGGAGTGTAAACAAACAGTGCTTCCGAGGAATCTTACATTACATTAATTTTTGTTGTATAAAATCAATATTTATTAAACACGGCACCCCTAAGGTGCTATTTGCAAAAGAATTGATTAAACCTGATAGAAAGGTTGTAAAATATCACCCTCACAATTGTCATCTCTTCATTATAACATCCTTTTTATAGTGATATGCATCCTCAGGTCAGAAGTTGCCAAAGTATTTAACTTTAGTTTGTCACACCTACAAATTCAAAATAAATTGGTCCATCTACTATGTGTGTTTGTTTCTCAATATCGACAACTGTTCCACGCATTAAAATAAACTCAAGGTTAAGAGTTTGGCAGATTAATGTACGTGGGGATTTGACCATTTTTTCAAACACACCCTATATGTCCATCAGAAAATTTATTTCAAAGAAATATAATAAAAAAAATGCTTTAAATGGAAATCGAAGCAACAGTCAGCTTTTTTTCTCTTAATCCTTTTCTTACTTTTTTTTCAAGGACAGGAGCCCAATAGACTTTTGCAAAAGGTTAACTGAAAATTTCATTCAATTATATCCAACTGACCACGTAAAGAATGTGAGGGAGGTGAGAATTGACAATACAAAACCTTCTTTTGTGTGATGATATTATGACACAAAAAATGCACAAAATCCAGAAAAGTGATGTTTAACCTACCAAGAAACACATTAGCAGCAGCAGATGTTCAAATATAAAACATGCAATAGTTAAAACAAACAAACAATCAAGTAATCTGACTGTGATCTTCACAAGGATTGCTCACTGCTAACAGAGCCAAGTATGGTATGCAGTACATTAAGACCGTATTGAGATACTCAAAAGAAAATAAAAAACAGAAATAAGTTATGCGAGCTAATTTGTAGAATATCTCTACTTTATCCAAAAGTCCACTTATTCCATGTGAACTATTGCTGGATCACAAAGGATTTAACGGCGAGATAAGTAGGGTGGTGTATACATGTATTATCCTCCTTGCATGTCTCACAGATCTTTCAAACTAATCACATACATGTGTGTGCAAAAGAGAGAAAAACCATTAAAACAATCAATTGGCATCCAAATGCAGGTCTTCCACCTTGTCCTTTTTCATGAAGCTCCAAACCCAGAAACCACCCAGGAAAAGAAGATATTGTCAACAAAAAAAGAAGACAAGGGTAATTGCAAAGGATATCAAAAAAACTTATTTATAAAACGAGTTATAGATAAAAAAAATAAAAATAAAAATAAAAAAGAAGAAAGTGAGCGCATGTGGAAGCTAAAATCCAATGTGAGAGAAGAACTAAGCAGCAATAAGGGGGAAAGAAAAGTTACAGAGCATAGGAATGGGTGGATTTTAGGGTATGTGATTGCGTCGGAGAAGGCATGAAAATTAAAAATTGGAGTGAAGAGGTTAATTGGGAGACTCACGCATTACAGAGCAGAAAGGACCTAACTTACCTACCTACCAAGCCGGTTAATTCACTTCAAAGACTAACAACAACAATAGCGTGAACATAAATAATAATAATCATATAAAAAAAAAGGTCTTGTTGGGCCAAAAAAAGAGGGGGGAGAGAGGGGCTAAAACCTAATTGAGGAAAGAATGAAGAAACAGATCTAAGAGAGGGAGAAAGGGGGGACCTGGGGTGTTGTTGTTGATGGTGAGAAGAATGTTGATGATGAATGAGAGAATGGGAATGGGAAGAGTCCAAGAGCTGCTGAAGCTGACCAATTAGCTGCTTCAGCATGCCCACCCCTTCCATGCCCCAAACCACTCCCTCCCCCGATTCGCCTGATTCCTCCTCCTTCTCCTTCTCCTTCTCCTCCTCCTTCTCTCTCTTATCTACTCTCTCCCCACTCTTTTTCCTTTTTCCACCTTCAAATAAACCATCACCAAAACTAAATTTTTCAATTAGGGTTTCTCAATTTGAAACCAATAATATTATACTCATCAAATAAATAATTATTTTTAAAATTAATTGTTAATGAATAATGAAAATTGTTATTAATTTGTTGCATCTCAAATTTATAAGACATGTGACATCTACTCATGACTCTTTCTAATTACTGTAACACATTATTATTATTATTATTATTATTATTTTATTAGTTAACACTAAAACATTTTCTCTTATTATTATTTTAATAAAACAAAAAATATGTAGTTGATGCTTGAAGCATATATATAAACTGGTGATCTTTTGCATTGCATCAAGTTAGGCACCGTTTGCACTCAACACTTCTCTTCTTCTCTTGGGGCAACAATTTCTATGGTTTTTTTGTTTGGCCCCAGACCCACCTTTTAGCTGCTACTTTCTTTCACCACCATTATCATATCACCAACTTTTATCCCGTTTGGCCAATCATTCAAACAACAAACCCAATGCCTAATTAAGCTTTCTTAATCTCCTTAAACATTCAAGTTTATCATGTTAATCTCTAAAATAATCCGTTACACTATTGCTTATATAGCACATTGAAATGGTTTACTAGACAATCCATCAAAATGTGTCATCCACCATTTAGATTTAGATGGAGTGCTTGTTTCTTTTTCATCTTTCAACCTCCATTCCACACTTTCCCAGAATTTTAATGTAACCTCAAATTTTTTTTACATTAAAATGTTGCTAAATTATTTTCCGCAAAAGCTCAGCATTGAATTCCATTTATTTGTTTTATTAGTTTTGTTTATCAATTAAAATTATGAGTTCACAAAATGATTATAGAAAATTAAATAATGTGAAAGAGACTCACTCACGAGTAGCGTGTCCCATGGGTTAGTGTTTAGCATGGCAATGCCATAATTTCACTTTGGAAATCAACGGAGAATATTGTGTTTTGTGGACCCTTCTTTCACGCGCACCGCAGGATTGTGTTTTCTCCCTGTATGATGAGTTATATGGGTTGACGAAAATATCCCTACGCAATAAGTAGTAATTATGGATACTCACGCTTTCCTTTTTAAATAACTTATCCACTTTTTTATCAAATATTTTTATTTTAATTTTAATTTTGCTAATAGCATTTAAAGTTACATTTGAAAACACACTTTGTTAGATATGGATGATCTTAAAATAATGGTCAAATTGCGTTGTTGGTGTAAAAAAAGTATGTATAATAGAGTGTAATGAGGAGTAAGAATGTGGGTTTGAAATGCAATGAGTTAAGATAGCCCCTTCACAACTTTGAGTGATGATGTGCTCGTGTGTACCTGTCATTTCAAAGTTACTATATGATTATGTCTCACATCTTTATGTATTATTAATCTCGATCCATTCAACTATAAGGAAAACAAATTGTCCAAGTCTATGTAACTGGGAGCGTATAATCACTGGCAAGTTTGACCAATTTAATTCTATTTATTGGGGTTGTTGAATTTTGAAAGTATTTAAAAGAAAATGTACATACATTGCACGTTTGTAGAAGGTGGAAGATATAACCCGCAATTGAAGCATAATGCATCAACATCCAACAAACTGAAAGTTGGAAAGGGGAAGCAATATAGTGCATGAATATAGAGATGGGTGTTGAAGAAAAGGGGAAAGTGGTATTTGGGAATATGATTTGCAATTGAAGGAAAATAATTGGATTGGGTTTGTGTTTGAATTTGAATGATTGATTGGGTTTGAGCAAAGCAAAGGGACATAAGATGCATATTTTGGGGGTGAGTAATGATTTGGTTTTGCCTAGGGAAAGGAAGAGAGAGATATAGATTTAGTTATGTTATGTTAGTAATAATAGTGATGGTTGGTGCCAATATAATGTAGCAGTATCATTACCCTCTCTTCCTTCTAGTTATCATCATCATCTTCATTATGCCTTCTTTTACGTGTGCCTCTCACTTTGCTTTTTCGTCAACCAGGCCTGCTACTACAAGTCCAAATACCCTCTTGGGTCCTTCAAATAGTTAGCGCATTTGTTAAGTGCAAAAATAGGAGCACATTATTTGGATCCCAGAAAATAGTGAGTCCACTATCCTCCATAATATACATTCCTAAAAGTGACTTTTGAATTCGTAGTTACAGAATTTAGAACAAATTTTTTGAAGTTTGTAGAATATGTTTAAAACAGAATTTCTTGAATAAAATATTCACAACAATTTTTCTAGAATACATAAAATGTATGCTTGAATGAGCTTCATGAATGTATTTCGGAACAATATAAATAATGATTTCCAGAATTCTTCTTTTTCCTCTCACTACAGTCTAGTAGCAATGGTGCAAATGACAGGCAACGGTGGCGTGGTGTAATGGAGAGTACTTCAGTTTTTGGATTCGTATGGAGATGTAGTTAGTAATAATGTGTCTGGGAAGAAAAAGCCCAATCCCAGCCCAACAAGGACGGATGGCCCGTATTTTTAATATAATGAACATTAACAAATATCCCCTCTCTCTCTTATTTCTGTTTTTCTGAGAATATAAAAACAATTACTTGATATTTACTATTTTTTAAGTTTTTTTATGGAAAATAATAATAGTTTTAATACATATTCACTTAAATACAATAACATAACACACATAATAATATTAATATTTTAAAAAGTTTTGAATAGTAACCTGAATTACACTTTTCATGAGAATATTCTGATGTCGATAGAACTTCAACCCCTCCAAATATTGAGATCAGTATATTTACTTAATAAAAATATATTTTTTTCTTTTCTTAACCATAACCATAGGTAAAAATCTTAATAAATCATTTGCAAATAATTCATAAAACCAATCACAATATCAATTTTATCTTAATTCTATTCATATTTGTAACTTACTTAAGAATAGCATTTAAATATATTTAAAAAAATTGTAATTATTGCATGATATCAAAATTCTTAACAAACGTCTTACCAGTTTTCTTAATTTATTCTTGGTTGAATCAAATAAATAAACAACTCGCGTAAACATTAAGATTTTAACCACAGTCCATTCTTGATTTTTTTTTTTCTCGATCATCACCTTAATCGATTGGTCTCATTCCATGATGAAACTAAAATAAATATATATAATTAGACTCGACTCTAGTAAATATTATGTCCGTATTTATTTTGACATTTTTTAAGCGAAGCATAAAATGGTAATTTGTGTCTCGCTAAAATTATTTTGAATAGTTTTTATTTTTTATATCTTAAATAAGGTCTAAAACTTCAAACATGTTCTTTAAACTATTAGCTACTACTAGCTAGGAATGACCTCCATAGGGACATACATACCTGCATAATTCAACTTGATGAATATTTTTTGACATATATAAAAATGTATACACTATGCACTGTGCACTGTGCACTGTGCCAGAAGGTTATTACTATTATTATTGTAATATATGATATATTATGCAATTAATGAAATACAAGTGTTAGAGACATCCTGCTTAAATTTAATCATGCATAAGATACTCTTGTAATTTCTTTCTCTCTCTCTCTCTGTATATATTACACGTGAACTATCAGATGGAAATTTTAGTTAAATTCATACTTTAATAATTTTTTATAAAATAAAATTTAATAAACTTAATCATTGAAGTTTATTATATTATTTTAATCAAATTTCACATAATGTTATTTGTTGTAAGTATGTTATCAATAATAAAAGATTACACGCTTTTAAATATAAAATTTTAAATAATTTTAAAATCATATAAACTTTTATGCATATATTCTAATTGATAAGAATATTAAATTGATTTAATATGCATTCTATACAAAAAAAAATTGAAGATATAATTTTACTGAGTTTACAACTAATGTACTCTATAAATAGATCCTAATTATGTATTATATAATTATATGTATTTTTTATACAAAATTCTCTAATAACAAATTCGATAATTGTTAAAGCCATGGACAGTCCCTTAGAAAGTTTATTTCAATAATTGTTAAATATACATTCATACATCCACATAATCCCACTAAATCAAAGCCATTCATATACTATATGTCCATGGTGAAATTGAAATGACCCACCACATACCATCATGCTAACAACCTTGTAATTTGCATATAATCCTCATCCCTTCCATCAGTTTAGTAAGTAATAATCAATAACATAACCCAACAATGCACACAATTAACATAGGACCTCCTTCAACATCATGATCATGTCAATAATTGGTAAATTAAGTAGTCTAAATTATTGGAAAGGGGTCATTTTCTCACATTATCCAAAATTTGTTTGTCCTAATTAATGATTCCCTATTGGTCAAATAACAAGTTGAGGTTTCTCCACTGTTCAACACATTAATTAGTATTCATACATAGTCAAAGTGAGTGGTGATGGACCACTTGTGGTGGCACCAAGGTTACTCCAATTCCAATTCACACTATACTATACTAGACTAATACTACTTGTCTTAACCCAAAGCAGGGGCACATAGGGCTCAACAACACCATCTCACACGTGTGTGTCACTCTTGCAATTTGTCATATTATATCTTCTTTTTTTCTCTGCCCACTCATTCTTTATTCACATTGCATCTAGGCTTAATTAAATATTTATAAAGGCAAATAGGGAAAAAAGAAGAATGAAATTAAAACACATTGCACTTAGTTTGACCTAATCTGTCTATTTCTATAAACATTATGTCATTGAATTTAATATGCAGTAGAAGATATTTAATAATTTCCTCACCAAATCATGTTTAACACTAGAACTAAACGGTAAAAGTAAAACCCAATATTATCATAAATGAAACTAGGTTATGATTTATTAGTTTTGTAAATAAAATTCAAATTTTTCATTAAAAATTAGTCATCCAGTGATAACACCTTATATGTATACTATATTACTATGTTTAACACCTGCAATAGGTAAAAAAATGCAAAAGAAATATAACTTTTTATGAAATTGAAGATAGAGGCAACTTGTTTGATTGGTTTTCTTTTTCATGAAAGATGTGTCGATTCTTATGCTAAGTCTGAGCTGTCCCCTTCTAGAGCAGAACGAGTTACCCTATTTGTTTCAGGAAATGATCCTGCTATTTGAATAATACCAATATTTTTTACACAGTAAGAGATAAAATAATAAATGTAATAAAAGTAAGACAATTACACAGAAAATATAAGCGTATGCTTAGTCCAGTGCAAAAAGAACACACTCTGGTTGTTGTGTTTTGTGAGATGTCTTGTAAGAAGAGTACCCTCTCAGGTTCAGCTGTTTGTGTTTGTGTTGGTATTAGCAGTAATCAATACTAATGGAATGCTTAGAGTGTGTTTGAAATCAAAATCCAAAGAGTGGGTAATTTCAAATTTCTCACATTTCTTGAGTTTATTTTACTGTTTTGTCAATTTCACTAACCATACCAATTTCTCTCTTATTGTGTTTAGTTTAGCTTAGTCTCCTAAATTTGATTTACAAAAGCAAAACGGCACAAGAATCAGAAAAGGAAACAAAGACCACTGGTTTTGAGTTTGTTATCTGCTGCTTTTCCTGATTTAGCTTACAAACACACACCTCGAGCTCTGTGTTGACAGGTAAGGAAACCCTTTTGGTTATTCACTTATTCATTCCACGCACATTTATGGTTCATCTTCTTCTGAGTAGAGGAAGAACCACCGATCAAGAGGGTGTATCAGTGTTCATTGCAGCTTTTCCCATTTTCACTCTTGTGGTTTAAAGATGAGAACTTGGAACAAAAGTGATACCAACATGGAGGTTTTCTTTTTATGGTATTTTTCTAGTGATGGGTATTAATTAGTGGTGTTAATGTTAGGGCGAGGTTTATGAGTGCTGCCGCTGTTGTTCCTGTTGTGCTGTTATTGCTTTTTACTGTGATTTCCTTTTGTGGTAGAGTCAGATTGCAACATCCTTTTTCTGAAAGCTTTCACAATGTGAGGCTGGACTTTTGGCTTAGCCCATGAAAAAAGATGCCTTTTTTTTGGGGGGGGGGGGGGGGG
>Ga0209700_100715_pt1 | contig 65584 bp, 47 predicted proteins | sample SiratroredBW_FD_187528 | JGI IMG/M metagenome (GOLD analysis project Ga0209700, IMG submission 187528) | Root nodule microbial communities of legume samples collected from California, USA - Siratro red BW (SPAdes) (version 2) | ecosystem: Host-associated > Plants > Roots > Nodule | place: USA... | reverse complement strand
AATTCAGTGTGCTTAACTGAACTGCTTCCGCTTTTACTATAATCAATTCTGTATAAAGTAATAAAATACTGATATATTTGTTTGGAGTATTGAATTGTATTATTACTGGACTGGGTTCTGAATTGACTCTTGATTCTGCTTACTGTTTCATGCAACTGTTCGAATTCAGTAAATTCAAATAAAGATCCAGTATGTGAAACAGAATTGCATTTTACTGAAAAATATCAAATTGTTTCAAAAAGTTTTGAAATCCAATTCACCCCCCCTCTTGTATTTCAGCCAAAACAGTTTCCAACAAATTTCTTTGCAAGCATTTTTATAATTTCTTTTCTTGGTTTTATATGTAGATGCAATCATACCATTATTAGATATTGCTTCTTGATAAGCTAAACATAAACTATCAATATCAGTAAAATCTACCTCATTATCTGAGTCCTCTGACATTGAGTTATCTGCCTCATCGGCCATGAGACCTATGTTTGACTCCTCATCAGTATCAGAACTAGATGAGTCCAAATCCTTCCAGCTTAACATGAGGCTCCTTTTCTTTTTAGAGAATTTCTTCTTTTCTTTCTCCTTTTTCTCTTCAACCTGATCAGGACATTCTGATCTTAAGTGTCTTGGTTTCATGCATCCATAACATATAATTTTGTCTTTCATTTCTTTTCCTTCTTTGGATTTGAACCTCCTGCTTTTGTAGTTTCCTCTCTTTTTGACTAGACGTCTCAGCTTGTTGGTTAGCAACAAGATCTCATCATCTTCATCAAAATCCATAGATATCATCAATAGCTTCTAGGGCTTTGGATGAGACATTCTTTACATTTTTCTGAGATGATTTCAAAGTCAAACTCTTCCGTTTTGTTGAACCTGCATCATTTTGTATGACCTGCTCATATATAGTAAGAATACCTACCAGTTCCTCCAGGGGCATGGCCTCAAGATCTTTAGAAGTTCTGAGAGCAGTTTCTTGAGCTCTCCACTTAGCAGGTAAAATTCTGAGAATTTTATCATTGATTTCATATTGACTAACAGTTGAACCCAAGGATCTTAGACTGTTTAGGATAACTTGCAAACGAGAAACAATAGATTGTATAAATTCATGATCTTCTATAGCAAACATTTTATATTGACGTTTAAGCATAGTCAATTTATTTCTTTTTACCTCTTTTGAACCTTCATATGTTAGAGCAAGTGTATCCCACATTTCCTTAGTACTGACCATGGCATGTACCTTTAACATTTTTTCCTCGGATAAAGCACACATTATAAGTTGCCTAACTTTAGCATTATTTTGACAGATGTGCTTTTCCTCCTAAGTTATAGATTCAAAAGGAAGTAGTTCTCCTGATTTATCAATCAATGTAGGTACGTCATTTTTAATAATATTAATTAACTCCATACCGTTATATTGGATGAAGCCAATCATCCTCATCTTCCAAAGCTCATAATTTTGGCTCTTGAACAAGGGTGGTCGACTCACGTGTAGTCTGTCTCCTTCCATTGAGTTCCTGTAGGATTGTGCCTCAAGTCTGTGCAGAACTAACCCCTGAGGTTAGCTCTGATACCAACTGTAGGAACAGCTGGCTCCAGAAGGGGGTTGAATGGAGCCTGAACTCAATTCGCTATAAATAGAAACCACCAACCAAGGCAAAAGTATATAAGCATAGATAAAACAGTTTTATACTAGTTCACCCTAATCTCTTGGGCTACGTCCAGTTCTCCCTTGAACAAACCATTCAAGAGGTTCCACTATTCAGCAAATAGTTACAACGAGTACGCAAACCTCTCCATGTTACAACGAGTACACAAACCTCTCCAGGTTATCACGAGTACACAAACCTCTCTAGGTTATACCAGTCCCAATCTCCCCCTGAGATCAAGACCACTCAAGAATTAAAGAAACACTCTCAAAAGAAAGAACAATGAAAGCTCACAAGGGTTTACCTCACAATGGTGAAGAATTACACAATGGTTTCACACAACCCAAAATTCTATATGCTCTCTATAGAAGATTGACAATAAACACTCAGTTATTTTCTTCAAATGTATTGTATGATGTTTTTCTCTTTTCGCTTCTCCTTGTTGTGTGTTCTTCAACTTGAACTTGCTCATCTATATTTAGCTTTTTAGAAACTAGTCGTTGGGATGCTTAAACAGAGCAATCTTGACTTTCTGATATATGGAGCTCAAAATGAAAATACTTCTCTAATTTTCATACTGTAATAAACTTGATTAAGTCTGTACCGGAAATAATTTAATATAACATAGAGAAATTATATGTGGGATACTCATCAATAATTTGAATAATTTCTATTATGAACATATTTGAACGTTAATGTACATTATGATATAAAATCAATTGATCACATCTAGTCCATAATAATTTGAATAATTTCCATTATGAACAGATTTGAACATTAAAGCACAATATGATATAAAATCAATTAATCACAATTAAACGCTCCATAATAATTTGAATAATTTCCATTATGAACAAATTTAAATGTTAGAGCACAATATGATATAAAATTAATTTAAATCAAATCAATAACACATAAAAGGTAAATAGTAAGAAAACTTATCTCTTTATAAACCATGTGTCTCCTGCTTTAATAATAATAATGTTAATTCTGCAATGTATATAAGTCATCAAATATAAATGTATACTTGAGTTTTGTTATCATCAAAATTTTATCAAATAATTTGACTCTCTAAATGGATTTTGGACCGTCTAATGTTCAACAATCTTTTTCCATTTCAAATAAAAAAAACATGTAGAATATTTTGGGTGTGGATTGTGCTCACGAATATAAGCCATTATCTCAATCTGCACTTGCAGTGCTTGTTTAGTTGCCATAGTGAATAAATTATCTACATCCTTATCTCCATAAATCATACATGAACGATATGAAGATCTGTTGATAAAGATGTTCATTGGATACCTCTAGTGCAAGCTGAAAAAATAGAATTTATTTGTTGGTGTATTTAATTTATTAAGAATTGTTTACTTCATCTTTTATATCGTCATTGTATTTGTAATACTAACCTAAGCCGTGTGTGGTCTAACATAATAGACCACTTATCATTTGTCAAGATTTAGCCATTGTAATCATCAACACAATAAAAGTTGCAAAAGTCATGTATGTTGACTTAGTTGTTAAGTGAATTGATTGGATATTTCCTAACAATAGTAAGTGGCAACATTTATAGGTTTTGAAGGTTAGAATTTTTTTTATAAATGAGTGGTCTATATTTCATCTGAAAAGACAATGGTTATTATTGCTTCCACGGTAGATGATGCAATTTTAGTGGTTCAATTAGTACGGAGATTCATATCCTTGCTTGCCATAGTGAAAAAACATTGTGAATAGAATCCAGTGTTGGTTATTAACTTCATTGACAGTTTTATTTGACTTTGCTCACCATTTCAGTCAAACTTAAAAGGAAACATTTGTGAGAGATCTTAAAAACTTTAAAAGAAGGAGATTTGAAGTATAAGTCTTCCGATGTGGATGCCATTTGACCATTGAGATGGAAAACTACAAGAAATAAGTTCTTACTATCCAAAACTTTAATATGTTCATGTTATGCATTATCATGATACAAAAAAAAAAAAAAAAAAAAATCTATGTTTACTACTTCAACTCTTCAACAATGAGTAACATTAGATGGAAAGGTAATAAATTTCTATATAATGTGGATGGTAAGGCTTTACAAAGTAACATAACACTTTCACTAGAGCGTGCACTTTTAAGAGGCACTACAACTTTAATTCACCAAAATCAACACAGAAGATTCATACTCATACTAATCAAAGAGCTATCAAGCATTGATTTCTAATTCTAACTTTTGTAGGGTGACACAACACATTGATCAAACAATTAACTTTTAACAAATGGTGTAGATTAAATCCACCTAAATAAACACACAAGATTCACTGTGCCGAGGACCTAACATACATGAATATCCCCTTCTACCTGGTAGAGTGATACAACACATTGATCAAAGTACCATCTTATAATGCACAACAAAGATTAAATTCATGTAAATGAAAGCACAAGATCCACCCTCATATTGACTGAGGACTTGCCATGTAATAATGTAAACCTCCAATTTATAGAGTGATACAACACATTGGTTATAAGATCAACTTTTAACACATAGTGCAAATTATAAATGAACATATAGGATTCATCTTCACACTAACTGAGGGTCTGACATGCGATAATGTCCATCTCTAGCCTTTTGCAAGTCACACATAACATTGATTAGAGTATTAACTTTTAACAAACGATGCATATTAAATCCACCAAAAATGAATACATCAGATTTATTATCAAGTTGATAGAGGACCTACAATGTAATAATATCCACCTTCAGCCTTTTGTAGAGTCACACAACTCATTGATCATAACATAACCTCATAATGGACAATTAATCCATATTTATGAAATTCATTAAATATATAGGATTGAACATATCACAAACGAGTTGTTGTTTTCAAATCCTTCTATATATAGTCTTAACGTCCATGTTACACCCACCATAGTTGATAAAGGTAACATTATTGTGCACCTAAATTTACAACTTAAAGTCCATTTTGTGAAACTTTCTTCAATCATTAGAAAATGTTGGTGTGGAAACAACAAGAATACGTATATGCCTACATCCCTACCATGGTAAGTTTGGTTAAGTGTGATTGCCTTAATTGCTTTCAAGTTCTAGATTTCAACTTTCCCTAATTTTGTTTATGCATTTAGGATCTATAAGAAAGTATTGTGTCCTCGTACTGTCATTTAATATCAGGGTCACACCCTCTACAAGTTCTTATACTAGAGGAAGTAGGATTTGATTAAATAGCTAAAGTCATATACTTGAAGGTTGATCATGGTTTGGTAACAACTTCGGTGAAAAGGTGGAGATTAGATATGCATATATTTCATCTCCCAATTAGTGAATGCACAATAACTCTAAAAGATGTAGGACTTCTATTAGGACTGAGAGTGGATGAAGCCCAAGTGATTGGACCAAGAATATTTGACTAGAAAGAAATGTGTGCTACATATTTAGGTATAACCCTATGAAAGGGGTGTCACTAGTTGACTCCATTGTGAAGTTAGAGTTGCTAAGAGACAACATGTTTCCAATCCTAAAATAACCTTTTGAGGATGAACTTCATGTCTATGTTAGGTCATATATATTAGGATTAATTGGTGGGGTATTAATGTTTGATAAAATAGGTAATAAATTACACTTAAAGTACTTAAATTTTTTAACTAATCTTCTCAAAACATAATGGTACAGTTGGAGTATGTTGCTTAGTTGTTTGTATAGGGAAATGTATAAGGCTACAAATATGCAGACAAAAGCCATAGGTCTTGGGCATCATTCCTACAGTCATGCCCATGACATCGAATGTCATATATCACTCCCAATTGCAAACGTGAACCAACTTACCTATTTTTTTGCAAGTGGAGCGATTGTAGAATGATGAACTTTCAAATGTTGGAACCTACAAATGCACCTAAAAGGAATCTTAAAGTATGAATGTATGGCTTAATTAATTTAATTTAATGGAGGACCACTTGGAAATCACACATAGGGTCACTCACAAGGGTCATGGTTAGAAGAATGAAGGAGGAAGAGGGGCTTGAAAAGACTTTCCTCTTTTGGAGGGTACATTATTAGAGTCTTCCTTGTCTTTTCCTAAGTCTTGTAAAATGTATAGGAGTAGAAGTATAATCTTTTGTATAGGAGTAATCTTTCTTTTATATAAATGAATAGAAGTTTAGGTGGACTAAGTTTTGGGCCTAAATTGAGGGTTTGAGCCCTAAGGTGCAACCCTCTAATCGTAGTCGTTTCACGAGCAAATTGAAAAAAATCCAATGTTAACTGCCTAATGTAGTGCTAGACCATCTAACTTCAAAGAGATGATAGTATAGATAGCGGAAAGTTAACTCCCAAGTCGTCTCCCAACAAATCCACAGTAAATCAATGTTCACAACTTATTTACAACAAAGAAAGTTAGTAATAACAACAAAGGAAAAAGGGGCGTTTTGAGGATTGTTGTGCATGATATTAAAAGAGATGATTAAAAATAATTGAGGAAATAGATTGACTCTCAAGTTTTTTCACAGCAAATTCTTCGTTAATTTTCTTAAGATTATTATCCGTCAATTCTCTTCACATAGTCGAACTCAATCAAACAAGTGTCAATCAAATTCAATAGAATCTTATCAGCAAAACAAACGTCTACTAATATATTTAGTATCTCACCTTGTCTCCAAGCGTCTACTTAATGACATGTATATATTTTATCCCTTGACAAAACGTATAAGAAATTGGTTAAGACTAAGAGAATTAACCAAGAAAACAACTTCTCAACAAGCGTTCAAAAATAAATACTTTTCCAAAAACATAGACGTCAAAAAGACCAACAATATAAAACAATTGCTATAAAGAATATAAAGAACAAAACTTTATTAAATAGAAACCTCAAAATTTATTGTGAAATCATAAGAGAATTAACATAAAGGAGTTTAGTTTTCCATTATGAAGGCACAAGAATTGCAAAAGAAAATAAAACTAGAGTTTATGTTATGTAATAGTGTGTGTCCTTCATGTCTTCTCCAACCTTATTTATAATCTCCTTTTCTTCAAGAAATTAACTCAAAATAAATTCTCAAATATTATCCTTGCAATTATTAGATATTTTCTTATGTGTCAAAGATTTATTTTGTAAATATCTTCTTTCCAATAAATTTGTAGATTTTCCATATCCCAATTTCTTTCAGATATTTTGTTTCTAAATTTGTTCCAGCCAACTCACAATGATTGAATCTGTAGGAAAAGATATTGCAAAATATTTGAAGGAGATTTTCTCTATATCAAGTAAAAATTGTAGAGGATCATCTTGGTAAAAATCTGAAGAATATCTTTGTAAAGGATTTGATTAGACTTGGAATCCATAAAATTTCTGCAAATAATTATAAATAAGAAGTAAGAGAATATACTTAAAATCCAAGTTTAACCAATAATCTAAATTAAGGTCCAATTAATCCTGATTAAGGTCCAGTTAATCCTGATTGGATAAATCCTATTTAAAATAATGTATTTATTCTCAATTACAGTCTAAGACAGTCAAGGTTGAACACTCTAAGTGTGAATAAAAATATACTCATCACCCTCCTCATTAGGCAAGTCAAAACCTTAATTGAGGAGGTCAAAACAGAGTTAACCACTGCCTACCATAAGTCTAGATGATTGTGCACACATCAAGAGAGCTTTAGATCTTATAAACACTTAGAAAGTGAAAGATTTGAGCAATATAGGAATTGGGACATGTGTATGTGCGAGAATTACAAGTACAGTTGCACTTTGCACCTTTTAGTCCCGCATTCTCTGGCCTAATGAGTTTTAGGAGCTCCCAATCCTATAAATAAAGGTCTATCCTCCTTCTGTACTCACTTTGAAAATGTAATGATAATTGATTTGCTAAAATCTTTTCTTCTCTTCTTCAAAGTCATTAAAAATTTGGGAGTAATATTCTCCTAGATTCACCACCAAGGAACCTTCTTGAGTTTCTCTCTAGAAACTTGAAGAAAAGTTTGATGTTTAATTGGAGTCTTTGGCTACCTCTAAAGGTACTTTTATCACATGTGTTTGAAAAAAAATGAAGAGAAAAACAATACCAGTTGACTCACTTTATCACCCCGAACCCAACAATGCAAGTAACACGTGAAAAAACTCATCAAAACCAACTCACTTTGTCATTCCCAACGATGGCTTAACCAATGAGAATATACCTTTCACAGTCGTATTTTACTTAATTTTCACGGAAATGAATATGCATTGTTGTCAAAACCAAATATGTAGGAACAGTTGACTCCAAAAAGCAGGTTGAATGGAGCCTGAATTCAATTCGCTGTAAACAAAAACTACCAAACAAGATTGTCCAAGACAATAAGATATATAAGCACAGATTAAATAGTTTTATAGTGGTTCACTCTAATCTCTTGGGCTATGTCTAGTTCTCTCTTGAACAAATTGTTCAAGAGGTTCAACTATTCAGTAAACGGGTACAATGAGTATAAACCTCTCCAGGTTACAACGGATACACAAACCTCTCTAAGTTATCTGAGTACATAAACCACTCAAGGTTATAATGAGTACACAAACCTCTCAAGGTTATACTAGTCTCAGTGTTCCCCTGAGATGAAGACCACTCAAAATTGGAAGAAACACTCTCAAAAGAAATAACAATTAAAGCTCACAAGGGTTTACTTCACAATGGTGAAGAATTATACAATGGTTTCACGCCACCTAAAACTCTTGATGCTTTCAGTAACAGATTGATAATAGACACTTAGTAGATAATCTATTTTTTTTAATGAATTGCACAATGTATTTTTTTTATGCTTCTTGTTCTTCAACACTAGAAATTGTTCCTCATTGGATGTTTGAAAGGTAAATCTTACCCATCTAGTGTTGAAACTAGTCGTTAGAAGAACAACTTTTATTTTTGATTCTGCATCTAACTTTATCTGCATATATAAATAATTTAAACAACACAAGATATCTTTGATTTGAAACAATTAATCACATTTCAATATTCCATGATAATTTGAATAGTTTATATTATAAACAAATTTGAACGTTAAAGCACAACATGCTATAAAATCTGATTTTGATATTTCTATCAAAGACACTTTAATTGCTTTTTCAGATTTAGAAAGAAATCAAATCAAATTTGTGTGAAGCAAAAATATTTTGAATTTTTTTGTTGTATTGAGCTATAGCAACATAACAGTCCAATCTTAATTTCAGAAAGTTTCTGCAAATACATACAGGTAAATAAAATGCGCCAAATCAAATTAATTTTATTGTAAGCAAAACTTGATTTACCATAGACCAATGTGCAAAGAATGATTTGATCTTAATAAAATTGAAAGTAGATTTCAAAACATATTTAAAACATTTAATATTTTTATATTTAATTATTTTTAACTTTCGTTTTCTTTTAATTTTAAACAAAAATTAATATAATAAAATAATAGTAAATAAATATTTATATGGGTCTGCAGTTCATCTATACATACTCATCATGCTTAGAGATGTGTGAATATTATTGTAACAGATACATAAGATCATCAAATACGAACACATGTTTAGAGTATTGTTTTCATCAAAACTTTATTAGATGATTAGATCATCATCTAAAGAGATTTTGGACCGTCTAATGATTTAACACCAAAAATATGACGAATTCTTCCTCCACCCCCATACCCTCTTCCTGCACCTCCATACAAAAATTTAATTCCAAAAGTAACCTCATTGAAATGCCAAAAATACCCTTGTTTATTAAAAAGCACAGTATTGTTCTACTCCACCCATCCACCCACGTCAAACGTGAACAATGAAGCAACCTCCCATTTTTTTGAAATACGTCTTCTAGAGTGCCATTTTTGAAGGTTTTGAGCGTGATTGAACTATAAGGAAGGCTTTTCGATCATTGTGCAGTGTTGATCGACGACAAGGAACGACAGGGAGGTAAGATTTTTGATTTTGGTGGATTTTTTAAGTTTTTGGTAGGCACCCGGATGAAGCCATACGGTTCACATTTTTTTGAATTTTGATAACCGGACAGCCAGACGTCCGGTTCATAAAATGTTAACCGGATGCAGTGGAGGGGGGTGTCATCTGGTTTGTAATTTGTAAACCGGACGCCACCCTGTCCGGTTGTCAAAATTCAAAAAAATGTCACCGTTCACCGTCGACAACATCCCAAACACCAAATTAACTACTCTAATCAACAATACCATTCACAAATTGCTAATAAACATCAATAATTGCTTACCTATGACTTATTTGAAGGTTTAATTATAGATTTGGGAAAAATGAATGAAACAGATGCAGCTTCTTCTTCCTCCTCTTACAGATCCGTCTCTGATCAGGGTGAAGGGTATTTTTGTATTTGTAGTTTTTACTTAAGGGCATATTAGTATTTTTATGTTGAGTATGGAGTGTAGGATGAGGGTATGGGGGTAGAGGAAGAACTCGTCCAAAATATACATGTTAGATGTGAAAAAAAAAATGGTCAAAAAGCCCAAAAACTCATTACTGGGATGTCAAAACCATATGAATTGACTCACTTCGTCACTCGCAATAATGACCCGACATATAGAAATACACCTTTTGTAATTGTATTTTACATAATTTCATGACAATGAATATAATGATGTTATTGTTGGAACCAAAAAATATAAGTCAGACATAAAAAAATGGTTCAAAACCCCAAAAAGAAAATTACTATGAAGACTAAAACTATATTAATTAACTCACTTTGTCACTTCTAAACAGGGCCCAACATACACAAATATGCCTTCTATAACAATTTCATCAACACTTTTTCTTCTAATTAACCAAGTGATGCAACTCTCACAGCCTAAATATTCTTATAAATTGTAAAAATACATCGTATAAAAATAAAACAAAAATAATTTTTTTACCAAAATATGATATCATTTAATCATTCGAAAATGTGTTACAAAAATTAACAACACCACTCTTTTTAAGTAGTTTTCTTTTCCACAAACATAACAACTTTTATTGCGTGCCACTAACACTAAAACATTTGAAGTACACATCCCTTACAACCAATTTTAAGAAATACAATTGTCCTGCTACTTAAAACCTTTCCCCAAATTAGAAACACACAACAACAAATTCATAATGAACAATAACTTACCACCAGTCTATTATCCCCCATTGTTACCGAAGCAAGCTCCATAATAGCAAATGACATAATATTGGAGCTTACGAATTAGAAATGTCATCTAATGATGTCATGCACATTTTCATTTGTCACAACATGAACCATTTTGTAAGTTTATTCAGAAGGAAGCAATGATTCATTATAAAACACATGTGTAACTTCTCGACCACTAATAGTTTACTCATGATAATTGTTTTCAAATATGTCAGCGTAAAGCCATTCGGGAACCTACAAAATGCACACATTCCTCCCTCGTAATCAATCGAGGCAAAAAAAAAATGAATTGTAAGCATGCAATTCTTCAATGTGAACCAATTTCAATTGTTTGAGTTCTAAATGCTGCATCCTTTCAATGAATCAAGTGCACTAATTTATACTTGAACCATATTGGGTGGGATGGGATGCTACCCTGTCATGCACTAGGTGAGAAAATGTGTCATCATGTACACATGCACGCTATTATGCAAAGACTTGTTAATTTCACCAGGAAGGTATGCTAAGAAGAAGTCACATTTGACAAGATGCAACCTAACTGTGTACTAAGTAGTTGGGGTGGCTCAGAACACGTGTCATCACATACATATGCATTCTGCCACACAAACAGGACTTGTCAATGTCATTAGGAACACATGTTGAGCACAAGTCATTTTGGATGGGATGTCCACACTATAAATCGAAGCATATACCAAATTAATGGCACAAAGCCAAAATAATTCGTCCATAAACCCCAATTAAACACCATTATATCCAAAGCATCATTGTTCTTCTTCATTCATCTTCAAACGAAGCACTTTTGCATCACAAAGATTGAGAATTTTTTTAATTCTTATCTCATAATTCTATTTGCAAATAACCAAATTATAAAATGTGACGAAGCTGTCCAGTTTCAACGTGCATCTCTTTAACTATTTTGGGTTCCATATAATTTCATATTTAGTATATTCAAGGACAAAGTTTACACTATTTTAGACCTTCCAGATGCCACAACATTAAAAAACTTGTATTGTCACCAATCTAAACTAAAACGATCAAGGCCTGATTACATATAATGCTACTGAGATACCAACAAATGTCCATGTATATCAAATAATAACTTGTAAGACTCAATTCCTTTTTAATATAATTATTGAATTGTATATTAAGTTTACAAGATCTACCAAATAAATTATGACATTTCTAAATCCACATATTGCAACCTCTTCAACAAATCTCAACCCTACTACTTTCACCCAAACAATAGTTTATTTCGGAGGACTAGTCCAAAAAGGCATCATTATGCAAAGTCAAATGGTTTCAATCTTACATACAAATGTTGCAATCCAAGAAAAATGAAAATCTAACATAATTTATCTTTTCATCAATTATTATATAACATAACTCAAGTACTATAACACGTAGACCACAGATAAGTTATCAAAATAAACTATATAGTGGCTAGTCAAATAATTGTGCACGATTAAGTATAAATCGAATTTGATATTGATATTATACATATGATCAATAAGTGAAAAAAAATAACTCAATTTCTACACCCATACATGCATTGTGAAGAATTATGTGAACTTTTTTGTTCAAACCAAGATTTACACAGAGCCATAAAATTATTTACGACTTAAGAGACAATATTCTAAATTGAATACCACAGTATTAAAAGATTTATATATGACTAATTACTTATTCGTTAATTTCGTTTATGTTTATGGTCATTCAATTTGTTGTACTTTCTTTTTAAATATTAAATAAAATTCCATTTATTCTTAATATTAAAAGAAATTATTAGTGAATCTATTTTTATCTATTCATAACCGAATTCTTTCCAATTATTATAACGTAAATTTATTAATATACTTTAGTAAAGAATATCAACTAAATCTTACTTAAAAAAAAAATATGCCAAGACAATTTTCAATTTACTTATTTATATTAATTTAAAATTTATTTACATTCATAAACATTATTATTATAATAATAATAATAATAATAATAATAATAATAATAATAATAATAATAATTATTATTATTATTATTATTATTATTATTATTATTATTATCATTATTATAATAATGATTGGTAAAAATACATTATTATTATTATTATCATTGGTAAAAATGAAAAATAATATTCCTTTAAAAATTTATTTGTATAAATTATTTTCTTCCTTTACATAATTATTTATAAAATGATTTTTCCAATTATTTTATTTATGTTATCTTTCTTTTTATAACTCAATAATTTAAATTACATCAAACACTTTTAATTATTTTTCTACAATTCTTTATTCTCTCTTTTTATTCATAATTTTTTATTTGTTTTTTTAATTTGAAATTCCCTAAAATACATGTATTTCTAAATAATTATTTATCCGTATTGGTACTTGTCTATATTAATATATTCTATACACTTATTCTTTTTTAAATACATCTAACTTACACAACTCAATCATTTCAATTATATCAAACACTTTCAATTATTTTTTTTCCTTTTCTATTTTTTTCATATTTTTTTTATTTTTTGAAATTCATACTTTCTTAAAATGTATGTATTTATGAATATTTATTTATTCACATTTTAACTTGTCTAAATTATTATATTCTATACACTTAATTTTTTAATTAATCCAGTTTTTACAAACTTTTTTCAAACCGGCTGTTATTTAAAAAAAATATTTTTTCAACAAAATCACCTATCTATTATTTTTAAGGAAATAAATAAATAATATATAAAATCCAACTCAAAAAAATCAATTATTTGTCAATAAAGAGAAGAATGTGCTATTAAAAGAAAAAAAAAAAAAAAAAAAAAAAACAGTGTGTTATGTAGTTGAAAAATAGTCAAATAAGACATGAAAGTAGGTGAGTAAGATGTCGTTGACCAGCCAGTACTGGTACTTAGCATGGATCACCAAACAGTAAGTGCAGAGTTCAACAAAACAAACACCTCTGCGATAAACGCAACTGTCGTTATCCAACTATAATAATTGAAGGTCCCAAGACCTCCATAAATAAACTAGTCACGGTTTCAAATTTCAAAAAATATTAATTTAATACATTTTGTAAACTAATTCATGTTGCATTTGATTTATTTTAACTCCATCCAAATTTTGAGCTTTTTAAATTTGTTGTATTTGGTTTATTATGATATTTTATTTTAAAAATATATATATGGTAAAAGTATATTTTAAATTTATGATTTAATTATTTTATAATGTTGAAATTAATTTATAATATGTTTAGAATCTGGATTACTCAAATCTATACATACTTTTATTTAATTCTTACATAATTAAAATTTAAGTATAAATAAATATCGTTTATTAAAATTCTGATTTTTGAAATCTTAATTTATTTTTTTACATTAAAAACTTAGTTTATTTTGATTACCAAACATTACAAAACATACAATTTAAAAGATTAAAAGAAGAATGATTACTTTTTGACAAACAAAATAAGTTTCTATTAAGTAGAATGTTTCAAAGAATATTCTTTTGAATGGTAATTACTTCTATTTCATTTTGTACAAGTATTATTTCCACTAGTAATTACTTCTATTTTGAATGGTAATCACTAGTAGAAAAATGATCTTTAAAGTCGGTTCTACGAGTCCCTTAACTGTCGGTTTTCTCACCGATATTGAATCAGACCACATTGAAAGTATTCAAATACGACGTCGATTTTAACACTGACATCAAATATTCACCCATCACGTCGGTTTAGCGCAGACACTGACGTCATAGACCAATTTGAGGAAAGTGTAAGTAAGCTGCAGAGAAACAATCACAACGTCAGTTAAGGCAAAAACCGACGTGGTACAGGACCTGAATTTTAATTTTGGCTTACTATACCACGTCAGTTATAGCCTAAACCGACGTTGTATAGCCTATACAATGTCGGTTTTGGCCTTAACCGACATTGTGGTTGTGTATTTTTTTTAAAATAAAAGATGAATTATCTATAAACCATTACCCTGCATAACAAATTGACAGTACACATGATTTCCCAGCCATAACAGTTCAATTCATAGATGAGAATTTGAGTTCAATACATATATGTTTACACCAATCTACGTATATACACTTATATGAGTTGTGACATTGTACATATATACAAGCTAATCTACAAAAGAAATTTTATAGATATCTACAAACTGCTTCTAACTTGGAGGAAATATCTCGCCCATTCTCTTTGAAGTTCTTCTATTGTTTGGCTATCTAATGGCTCTTAATATTGAAAAACCTGAAATAAATGTAGAAACTTGAGTTAGACTTGAAAATCAATTGACATATGAACAAACTTAAGACATGTTCTTACTTGTTCCCAAGAATATGTGATACTGGCACGTGCTATTGTTCTCATCCAGTGCATGATATAGTATCCACATTCCCACCCTCCTTGTTGCTTATTGCACTTTCATTAAAGTTCAATCATCAAATACTTGAATGCCAATTTTAATAAAGTTACTTTAGAATTAAATTTAGAATTACATACCTTAGGATATATGTAATGGAGGTTTTGGAAGGAGGATGTGGATCTTCCTCTAAGATAATTACCCACGGTCAATGTACTAAAATCAAATATGTTTAATAAATTGCATATTATACAAAAAAAAAGGTGATATATTATTTAAAGTTAATTAAATGATACCTTTGTACTATTTGTTCATATCTGGAGTTGCCTTCTTATGCAGGGAACAAAACCAAACTACTGTGTTGTCCATGGGACACACAAGCATCAGTTGCCAATGAGACCTAAAAAAAAGAAATCTATTAATCTCATATTCTCAACATTACTTAAGATGAAAATATAAAGATTTGAAACTTACGCATGGATAATAGGGGCAAAGTAAATTCTCTTTCTGGATTCAGAAATCCATCTTTGAATATAATTTTGAGTGTCAATCCTTTTATTACCACTCTTTTGTATATGTTGTGGCTCAAAGAATACATAAATATCTAGATTCCCTATGCTATAAACTAAATTATTTATGTACTTGCATTGTTAAAATCAATATTAACAATAGTAGTTGATGAAATAAGTCAAATTTTATAACATGTAGAAAGATATACTTACATCATCCATAACTAAATACATGCAATGTTTAACATCTGGTTCCCCTGAATTATTTCCAAGACGTCTTGCATAGATATGTACAATGGCACACCAACATTGTCCACCCCAAAGATGGATGCTTCCCATTCAATTTCAAGGGGATTATTAAAGTACTAATGGCAGATCTTAGTCAATTCCTAAAGTGGATTGACTTCTGACTCATGTGGTGGAGACCTAGGACTACCAGCTGGTGATGGTGATTTTTGTTTCCTCTCACGGTCCTGTAACACATAAACAAAATGTATCAATTCAAATAATAGTAAGTGTGAATTTAAATAAGTTTAAGAGAAATCATCACAATATACTTGAGGCCTTCTAGAAATGGGTTGTAGGAGACGTGTAGGCCACGCAATAAAGGTACCAGGTGCCTCTCCCACAAATCTAACCTCTGATGTGGGCACAGGCACCTCGACATCTGCTTGTCTAACCTCTTCGACGACTACTTTAGAAATTGATGTCCAAGTGGCACTGTATGGAGCGTCGAAGACGTGACAAACACTCTCCCAATGGCCATCAATCGAGGAGGATCTCCAGCAAATAATGTACACTAATATGACGTATCTGTGTCTTCCTCCTCGTTATCAACAACACAACTTCTCTTTGTGCTAGCTTTGCCACGTGTAGGTAGTACTACACCTTCCTGTAAAGGAGTGTGCTGCTGTGAGATCCCTATGGATTTCAACTTCTCATCAAATTCTCTTCTTAATTCTTCTCTTAATTTATCTCGTAATTTTTTTAGTGGGTACACTCTCTCTTTGCGGTATTCCACCCTTTTCTTGTTTTTGGTCTAAGGATGAGATTCTTAATGATAGTAGGTTGTATTCACCAATTTTTGCAATAATAGCTTGTTCTGCAGCAAGATTAATTGCATTTTATATGTTTTGGATTTATTTACTTGTTTTTGAAGGATATTTAAACGTTCATTTTTTGAATTTCAATGAAAAAAAAATAGTTCATTCTATTCAATATCTTTATGGGGGAACAAACAAGTAAAACTGAAAATAAAAAACGAAAAATTTTTCTTAGTTTTATTAAGAATCAAAAAGAATGAAATGACTTCTTTTTTTATCCTGAATCTTTCTTCAATTTGAGACGTCAATTGTTCTTATATTTAAGACATCAATTCATCTTTAAGTCGAGATATCTGATCCATTATATTTACATTTTGAGAAGAGCTAGAACGGGGAGCAGAACCAAAATATTGTCTCACCCCCACACCATATCCAGCAGTCCGCACACGGTCGGGGTGTTCCTTAATCCCAAGAGCAGTAGTCAATATATCATGTCTTCCTTGAATGACAAAACTACCCTGGAAGCTTTGCTTCACCAGAGAATCCTGTAAAAAATATTTCAATATGTCAACATTGTACAATAATAAGACATTAGATATGATGATTAAATTATTATTAACTTACAATCCGCTGGGCAACCTCAAGTGCCTGTGAAAATGTCATCTGCCCTCCAGGTTTAGTCCTAGCCATCTTCCATTTCTCATGGTGACTAGGAAGGGATGGAGGAGAGATGACATCATCTGAACATGATGCTTCTTGCAATCTTTTTAATTTCTCTTCCATCATCCTCTTTTCTAATAAATCATAACCCCCCAGAGACCCGATGAGGGGTGACATTCATGTGCTGAATGTCCTGGGCTTTCATCCTCTTCTCATACATAATAAAAAACTTTGTTGCCAAGTCATATTATTTAATGAAATTATGATAGAAAAGACAAACCTGCAAAGACTCGTCCTCTCTAGATTGGACAAATTGTCTCCAAGTGTCTTCATCAAGAGAATATTTCTCACAAGAAGACTTTCCTTTGTATTTTCCAAAGACATACCAACTAGTCAAGTTGGTCTTGAAATTTCTCCATTTAATAACCATGTTGGACATAATTTTCTTTCTAATAACTGAAGAGGTTTCAAACTCAAAGTTTGTCTGCAAAATAAAATAAACAAGTCATTAAATATATATCAAATAAAAATCATCATTAATTACTTACAATAAGCTTAAGGGTGAATGACTTACAGTAAGATCCTACCAAATCATATTTTTCTTAGCTTAAGTCACATCATCCCAGGTGGGAAGCAAAATAGAGACCTTGGTAGGTGCCAAGACACCCAAATAGCTAGAAAATTGGGGACTGTTAGGGCCTGAAGCCCTACCAGCCTGAGGGTCTATTTGAACTGCGACCCTGGAACCACCAACTCGAGTAACAATAATACCTCTCAAGCATGTAAATTCTCTACTCTTCCTTGATGAATCGGCCATGACCTACAAAAAAGAACACAAACTTAGGATTAAAACTTACAAAAATGAGTATAATGAAGGTTATCAATGTTCAAATTAAAATAAAAACAACAAATAATTAAAGATTACTTGTTTATTCTGGCAGTGTTACAATGTTTTCCCATATTCCTTCATTGTAATCACTCTGTGTAGCATGTACTTCATCAATATCATTTTCGTCATTGATGGGAAGTAAGTGTCTTGAAAATGAGTTGTCTGCATGTTGGACTATTGAGTTGTCATGGTTATCAACATCATATTCAGTTCTCCCTTGTATAACAACTAACCACCTTTCATTAAAAGGATCCTTGACATAAAAAACTTGTTTTGCTTGGAAAGCCATGATGAAAGGATCTTTCTTAGAACCTATCTTTGTGAGATCAACCAATGTAAAACCCAAGTTATCAACATGCACTCCTATGTTACAACTAACCCATTTACACTTAAATACAGGAACTTTAAATTTGACGTAGTCAACTTCCCATATTTCTTCTATCACTCCAAAGTAACTTATTATAGCCATCACAGGATAGTTATCTTTTGAACTAGCAAAGTCCATTGACTCGGCCTCAAGTGTCACACCGCTATTCTACATTGTACTTTTCTGATCCTCGGTGTTTATGTAAAAAGAGAATTTATTAATATCATACCCAGACCATGTTATGACATCAAAGTTGGGTCCTCGTGCTAACCATTTCAATTCATCAACATCACAATCCTTTTCAAGAACTATTTGTTTAAACCATTTTAAAAAATGTCTTATTATGTTCATTCAATAACCACTTCTCGTTTACACATGGGTTCATTGTCTTCAACAATATTTTGTATTCATCTATGTAAGGAAGAGCATCATCAGTATTGTTCAAAATATACAAGTGTGCTTGGAGTACCTGTTGTCGGTCTTTTTGAACTATCCTCACACCTCGTGTGCCTTCATGTCTTCCTTCATACCGAGACCTCGGTACGTCTATAGCATCTACTTCTGACATATACGTGGTACAAAACTCAATTGCTTCCTCTGTAATATATCTCTCAACAATAGATGCTTCTAGTCGATATGGATTCTTCATATACCCTTTGAATATCTTCATGCATCTCTCAATTGGGTACATCCATTGTAAAAACACAGGACCACATATTCTAATTTATCTCACCATAAACAATTAAATGGACCATGATGTTAAAAAATAAAGATGGAAAATACATCTCTAGTTGACACAAGAGAATGATAGCTTCATTTTCTAAGTCATCCAACCTAGTAGGACCAATTAATTTCCTACAAATAGCATTCAAGAATAGGCAAAGACGAGTGATGACTTGTCTAAAATTTTTTGGTAGAATTCCACGAATAACCAATAGGAGAAGGTATTGCATTAGAACATGACAATCACGAGATTTTAACCCAATAAGTTTCAAATCTTCCAATTGAGACAAGGCTTTTGATGTTTGAAGAGTATCCTTATGGTACTTTAACTCCTCGCAAACACCCACAGAAACTGATCTTTCAAGATTTTGACAAAGTATGACATGCTGGTGGCAAGTACGTTCATTTACCATTAGGTTGGGGCTGTAACTCAAAGCAAACACCCATCTCAACCAGATCCTTACGAGCATTTATTTCATCCTTTGTTTTTCCTTTAATATTTAGCAATGTCCCAATTATACTATCACAAACATTCTTTTCCACATGCATTACATCTATACAATGTCTAACATCTAACTTCGACCAATATGGAAGTTCAAAGAATATCGATTTCTTCTTTCATATGTTTTTCACACCACTATGCTTAACAGTTTTCCCATAATTGACTTCGATGTTGCTCACTCGGTTATACACTTTGTCTCCAGTTAAGGGTGCAGTTCTGTCTTTCTGGCAACCATTAAAAGCTTTATTCAACCTGCGATAAGGGTGGTTACGTTTCAAAAACTTTCGATGGCCAATGTAACATGTCTCCCTCCCATATTTTAGCTGATGGTAACTTGTGTTCTCTTTACATATCGGGCAAGCATGATGTCCTTTGACAATATAACCACTCAGATTTCCATATGTTGGATAATCATTAATCGTGCAAAATAACATTGCTCGCAAATTGAAATTAGCCTTCTCATGTGCATCAAAAACCTCAACACCTTCATCCCATAACAATCTCAAGTCTTCTATCAAAGGACTTAGATAAACATCTATGTCATTTCTGGGTTGCCTTAGTCCTGATATCATCATAGACAGCATCATATATTTTCTCTTCATGCACAACGACTACGACAAATTGTAAATAAATAGCAAAATAAGCCATGAACTATGTTTGCTACTTAAATTACCGTATGAATTCATTCCATCAGTTGCAAAACCAAGTCTGAGATTTCTTGGATCACTTCCAAATTCAGGATACAAAGAATCAATTTTCTTCCATTATGGTGAATCGGCAACATGTCGTAAAAACCCATCACATCTTCTTCCATTTGCATGTTATGTCTAGCTCTTTGCATCGTTAACATTGGTGTAAAAACATTTTAATCGAGGTATGATTGGAAGATACCACAATACTTTTGCAGGAGGACCCTTTTTCATGTCATCTTCATCTCCATCATCATCCTTTACTTTATATCTTAATAGCCCGCATCTAAGACACTTATGCAATCCTTCGAATTCTTTTCTATACAATATATAATCATTTGGACAAGCATATATTTTTTGGTACTCCATACCCATTGGACACAATATCTTCTTGGCCTCATAGTGACTAGTCGACAATGTATTACCTTGAGGAAGTATTTCATGCAAAACTTTAAGCAATTCAGTAAAACTTCTATCAGTCCACCCATTTATTGCCTTCATATTAAATAACTGTAATACTGCTAACAAACGTGAAAAACTTGAACAACCGAGATACAATTTTGTTCTTGAAATATCTTTCAATGAATTATACACATGGGTTTGGTGAAAACTCTCTTCTCCAATATTACGAATCATGTCTTCCATGCAATCTTCAGAATACATATTAGAATGTTCACACTGATCTGCCTCAGATACATATGGTAAGTCTATAACTTCACCATGCCAAGTCCACGTTGTATAATTCTTCAAGAAACCATCACAAAGAACATGCTCTCGTGTCAACTCAATATCTACTCTTTTGTCCATTCACACAATTCACACAAGGACAAAAATATCTTCCATTTATTCCTGCTCCATTTCGTTAGCAAATTCTAAAAAATCTTCAACACCTTTCTCATACACATCACTGATCCGACTTGCATTTATCCAACTTCGATCCATCACTACGTTTAGTGAAAGATTTTCATACAGATTACTTTATGACCAAATAAAATATAAAATTGTCGGGGATCGAACATTCCCGAACTCAACCCAAACGCATTTCTTATATATCAAGCTATACACAAATACCATTTCAATACAGACAAGCATTCCAATCTTACATGCATTCTAATATTCAAGAATGCTCAAATAAAATACAAAATTGTCGGGGATCGAACATTGCCGGACTCAACCCAAACGCGTTTCTTATATATCACACTATACACAAAAAACATTTCAATACACACAATCATTCCAATATTCAACAATGATCAAATAAAATACAAAATAGCATTTCAATACACACAATCATTCCAAATAACCATTCCAATACAGATAACCATTTCAAAGATGATAAAAACATACCTTTTGTAGAGCAGCGGTGACAACCAAATGCAGAGATGATTCCAAAAAAACAAATACAGCCAAAGGAACACTTGCAAAACCATAAAAACCCAACAAATATTCAATAAAACATCAAAACCAATGAAAAGAAAGCAATATGGAGTTGAAACGAACCTTAGAGCGAAACACTAAGGTTCAACGAAAATGAACGGCCAAAACCGAGCAATAACCGAAAGTGATGGAGGAAATGATAAGTGGAGGTCAAGGAAGCAATAATGGTGCTCGAAATCGCCAAAGAGGTGCTCATAACAGTGAACGGTGGAGGCGCGCACAGAGGAGGGAGAGGAAAAAGTGAAGTCAAAACGCAAGGGGGATGATTAAGGAGGGGATATGACATTGGTTGGATCGATGTTATCCTCTATGATGTCGGTTGGAAGGGTCCAACCGACGTCGTCTTCAACCCTAACTTTACCCAAATTTAACCCCCAAATTATCGATTCATAAATGAAGTTGATTCCTAGGCAACAACTGATGTCATATCAGGTACAGGAGACATCGGTTGGCCTCTCCCAACCGACATTATCTCTTGACTGCCAAATTAAAATGTTAAAATTTTGAATTTTTATTTTTACTATGTTTTTTAGGACGTTTGAAAGTGTTAACCAACGTCATCTATGTATATCGACGTCAGTTGGTGAGAAACCGACCTCATATATGTTCAATTATTTACAAAAATGCCGCTGCATTTTTGGCAACATCGGTTTGTGTTTTAACCGTCCTTATTCGACGACGTAGAACAGTGTTTTTCTACAAGTGACTATAACTTCTGACTAATCCTTTCAAGTATTATTTGACACTTAGTTACTCTGAACTAAAACTCACAAGTATTTTTTTGAATCTCAATCACTTTTAGCTAATCCTTTTTAAGTCTTCTCTCAACAAGTCACTCTTAGCTGAATTCAAGTATTCTTTCAACAAATCATCTTTTGCTTAAGACAATAAAATATCTTTGTAATCAAGATATCACAAAATTTACTAGAGGGATTATATTTGTTGATGTTTACAGGATTAAGCTTTGTTTTTTAGTTAAATAATGATTGAATACAAACTGTGTTTTTACAAATGATTCAACACTTACCAAGTAATAACTCTTATTTTCATTATTCTTTTCAAATTATGTCTTTATATAGGCTTAAAAAATGAAGTCCTTTATATTCATTTTTCTGGTTATTGACTAACTTTAAACTCATTTAAATTTCTTTTTTTTTTTCTTTTATCATTTGTCTAACAACTTGAATGTTGAAAAACATTAAATATTTTTATGCAACATTAATATTTTTATGCAACATTAATTGTACTCCTATTTTTTTAGGCAAGATCATTATCCTTCTAAATAACAAACTATTTTGCACTAAAATATGATAAAAGTGCACACCATACTTACCGGATAACAAAGTCATGATTAATACTTTTGTTAGTGAATAATAAAACTCGAAAAGATCTTTATATTAATTTATATTAAACATAAATTGTATTAACAACCAATGGTGAAGAACTTTATCATTATATTATTTTTAAAACTTTATATGCATTTACTATTTGATATTCATCAACATCTATAAGAAGCAAAAAGTTATACAATATTTTATACTTGCATGATTTGTTTTTTTCCATAGATAATTTAATCATAATTCTTTATTGTTAAATCCTTAATTAAAATCAGAATTCTTCAAAATCATAAGGTTATTGTAATTTTTTCTGCATATTATTTATATGTATATATATGAATATATATAAAAGATAGCCTAATTATATAAACAAATTGAAAAACAAAATCATTAATCAGGATCCATCAATAATTCATGCAAAAGAATCAGATTTAAAATACAAAATTTAAGAGGACGCGGGGCTGTCACTTGTCATGCAATGTCAAGCTTAATGATTTGTTGACTGCGGAAAAGCTAAATATACAAAAAAGGATGCCCTAACTCAAATTCGATACCCATTTTAACAATGACCACTTCTCTATCAATTAAATTATTTTTTGTAGATAGTGTTGCACACGATGCAATCTTTTCCTTCTCTTACATTCCCCTTTCTTAGTAAAAAAGGAAAAGAATTTTCTTTTCTTACAGACAAAATGTTCTGTTATTCAAGATAACAACAGCTTTTGTATTATTTTAGACGCATCACTAACTATTATTTTAATCAAATATCAAATCATAATTTTTTGAAGAAAAATGCATTATCAATCAATTAGGTTTTAGTCAAAATTTGATTTTAATTTTTATATTTTTAATATGGATAAATTTAATCCTCCAAATTTTATTTAAGTGAATTTGGGCTTGTCACAGTAAAAAAACTGTAAATAAATATGGAATTTTAATATGAAAAAGACACATTGGCATATTTTCAGGAAACTCAAACTATTGATTTGATATATAGGAAGTAAAACTAAAATTGATTGAAGGGCTTATGAAGAAAACTACAATTTATATTAACTAAAATGCATTTGTTAATTGTTAATACCATTTGGTTTGACTCATATGAGTCATGATTCAGCGGAATTTCTAAATACAAAAAGAGTAGCCAATAAATTTAAATGCAATTTTTATATATAAAAAAATACTTTCATTACTATATTTTGGTATATAGGGAAATATTTCTATGTTTTTTTCTAGAAGAAAAGGGTATATGTATTTTTTTCTTCAATTACATAGCATTAAATACCAAAACAAATATGAATGTAAAAAATTACAACCATATCGACTTACTATGGGAAAGAAAATAAATAACTTATGCCAAATAAAGTAAATTAATATTTTTTATTTTCATAATTTTTTCCTGTTTATTAGATTATAAAGTAATCTGCTTAGAATATTTGATTTTATATTTAAAGTAACATGATCAGAACTAGAATTGGTGGGGGGATAAATAAGAGATATTGCAAACCAAGATGAGACATTCACGTTAACCTCTAAAAAAAGCATGACATAATGTGAGACATTTATAACATGAAATAAACAATGATGAATGTTTTGGTACTAAATAAAATTGTCCCTAATATATACCATTAGACATTTAATTAGGCAGCTGTTGGGGCAACCATGGCTGACTTGTTCATTCTTTCTTCCTTGCAATTGCCGTCCTTTCTCTCTCTACAATGTCTTTGACCTTTTGCCATATACCACCCTCTCTCTCAGCAACACGCTTCTTCTTCTGCACCCACACCCACCGTCACAATTGCACCTTCGCCACGTTACCCTTCTCTCCTGACACCCTTTTTCACCAACTCAAAACACCGTCACTCACCTCTTAATTTCCACCACCCTCACTTCTCTTTTTACATATCCCACCATCTCTACACACTTCTCGTGATTCCCGCTTCTGGGCACCTTTTTTAATAACGCTTTCTATTCTGGTCCAAACTCATGCGGTCTTTTCGTTTGGGTTCTCGTTATCTGGCAATTCTGTTCCGGAAAATGTCAGACATACGTAAAATGTGATCAAGAGATTTGAACCCTGTTTTCGTGCGTCACGTTGTAAGGACTAATCTCTTATGCGTGAGTCAACTTCACGAGGTTTTGGGAATTGTCTTGTTGGGTCTCGTGTTTTCTTTTTCCCGGTGGTTTTTGGATCATGGGTTTTGAGGCTTGTCACCTTCTGATCCCTTCTTCTAGACCAACCCTTTACACTAGAGTTTTGGAAAGTTTGGAATTTTCCAAGATCTAAATGAGTTAAAAGTGTCATCTTTCAAGGACCACTGTGATGGAACCGAGAACCCCATTAGAGAGTTCTTCCAATTTTGACTCTTTGATGTTCAATTCTTCATCTCGTAGAAGTACCGCGTCCATTCACTCCAGGAGTTTTGGTGTCAACAACTCCACCAGGGAAGTGAGTTTTGGCCACTCAGGATCCAAGCCCGCGTTATATGGGTCAAAGGGTGCTGATTCCGAGGCTCTCAGTATGTCTCAGAAGGAAATCAGTGATGAGGATGCGAGGTTGGTTTATGTTGATGATCCTGAGAAGACAAATGAAAGTCTTGAGTTTGCAGGGAATTCGATTATTACTGGAAAGTACTCCATCCTCACCTTTCTTCCAAGGAATTTGTTTGAACAGTTTCATAGAGTTGCTTATATTTACTTTCTTGTAATTGCGATTCTTAATCAGCTCCCTCAGTTAGCTGTTTTTGGGAGGGGTGTTTCCATTTTGCCATTGGCCTTTGTGCTTCTGGTTACTGCTGTGAAGGATGCATTTGAGGACTGGAGGAGGCACAGGTCAGACAAAATTGAGAACAACAGACTAGGATTGGTTTTGGTTAATGATCAGTTTGTAGAGAAGAAATGGAAGCACATTAGAGTTGGGGAAGTTATTAAAATCAGAGCAAACGAAACCATTCCTTGTGATGTTGTGTTGCTCTCAACCAGCGATCCCACTGGTGTTGCTTATGTACAGACTCTTAATCTGGATGGAGAGTCTAATTTGAAAACTAGGTATGCGAAGCAAGAGACTCAATCTAAGTTGCCAGAAAAGGAGAAGTTAAATCTGTTGATTAAGTGTGAGAAACCCAATAGGAATATATATGGGTTTCAGGGTAATATAGAAGTTGATGGAAAGAGGTTGTCTCTTGGATCCTCTAACATTGTCCTTAGAGGCTGTGAGCTCAAGAATACTAATTGGGCACTGGGAGTTGCTGTCTATTGTGGCCCTGAGACCAAAGCCATGCTCAACAGCTCAGGAGCTCCATCCAAAAGGAGTCTTCTTGAGTCTCGCATGAACTCTGAGATCATTATGCTTTCACTCTTCCTAATAGCTTTGTGTACAGTGACCTCAGTTTGTGCTGCTGTTTGGTTAAAGCGCCACAAGGATGAGTTGAATCTCTCGCCGTATTATAGGAAGCTGGATTTTTCAAAGGGGAAACAGGACAGCTATAAATATTATGGATGGGGACCTGAAATTGTTTTCACTTTCCTCATGTCAGTTATAGTGTACCAGGTAATGATCCCTATATCCTTGTACATTTCCATGGAGCTTGTCCGTGTTGGTCAGGCATACTTCATGATCGGAGACTCGAGAATGTATGATAAGGCAACAAAGTCAAGATTTCAGTGCAGAGCTTTGAATATTAACGAAGATTTAGGCCAAATTAAATATGTCTTTTCTGACAAAACTGGCACACTGACTGAGAACAAGATGGAGTTTCAATGCGCAAGCATCTTGGGGTTTGATTACAGTTCAACGGCGGCTAGTCTTGAGAATGAGCAAGTTGAATACTCTGTTCAAGGTGTATTTCCATCTTCAAATGTTTGTCTGTTCAAGTACAAATTTACTTAAGTGCATTTATTTTTCTTTAAATAATTAATAGGATATTTTATGTCCTTTTTACTGTCAGCGGATGGGACGGTCTTTAAGCCAAAGATGACGGTGAAAGTTAACCAAGAGCTTTTGCAATTATCAAAAAGTGGATTTACATATGAAGAGGGGAAACAGGTTTATGATTTCTTTGTAGCATTGGCAGCCTGCAATACCATTGTGCCTCTTGTTGTTGACACATCTGACCCTATGGTCAAGCTGATAGATTACCAAGGGGAATCACCGGATGAGCAAGCATTGACTTATGCTGCCGCTGCTTATGGTTTTATGCTTATTGAACGAACCTCAGGTCACATAGTTCTTGATATTCGAGGAGAAAGGCAAAGGTAAATTTAATTGCTTTTTCTTTTATAATAGTTACGATCTGCTTCTTTTTCTTCTGCAGAGAGACATATTTTACATTGACAATCTGAAATAATTTGGTGTTAATGGTTTAGTATTAATGTTGTTTCAGCGTACAGAGAGATATTCTGAAATATTTATATTGTTAGAGTCTCTTATGTATGGTCATGATATAATCTTATATAGTTGTTGATAATGCAGTTAATTCTTTCATGTCTCTTAGTGTTCCTTCCTCCCTGGATATGTAGTGATTTAGTGTACCATGCTTTCCTGTGTAATGAGGCTCCATAGCTATCTCCTTTTAATGAATATTTCTATTATTGGTAATGCAGGTTCAATGTCTTAGGCTTGCATGAATTTGATAGTGATCGAAAAAGGATGTCAGTTATACTGGGGTACAGTGACAATTCTGTGAAACTTTTTGTTAAAGGGGCAGATACATCCATGCTTAAACTGATTGACAAATCATTGAACACAGACATTCTACAAGCAACTAAAGCCCATCTTCATTCTTATTCCTCTGTGGGTTTGAGGACACTTGTTATTGGGATCCGGGACTTAGATGCTTCAGAATTTGAGCAATGGCACTCTGCCTTTGAGGTAGCAAGTACTGCTTTGATGGGTAGGGCAGCTTTGCTTCGCAAGGTCGCTATCAATATAGAGAGGAATCTCTGCATATTGGGAGCAACTGCTATTGAAGATAAGCTGCAGCAAGGTGTGCCAGAATCTATTGAGTCTCTAAGGACTGCAGGTATTAAAGTATGGGTCTTGACTGGGGACAAACAGGAAACTGCAATATCTATTGGATACTCCTCTAAGCTCCTAACGAGCAATATGATTCAAATTATAATTAATACCAACAATAGAGAGTCATGCAGAAGACGTTTACAAGATGCCCTTGTCATGTCTAGACAACACAATTCAGAAGGAAGTTCAGGATCTGTTTCAACTCTAGCCTTGATTGTTGATGGTACCAGCCTTGTTTATATTCTTGACAATGAGCTTGAAGAAGAAGTAAGTGACATTGAATTTGTAATGTGTTTAGAGTGTATTCTTTGCTTATAGGTGCTGACTTAGCTCAATGCTGTTGACTCCAGTTCTTTCAACTTGCAATTAGATGTTCTGTTGTTCTCTGTTGTCGAGTGGCTCCACTACAGAAGGCTGGGATTGTTGCCCTTGTGAAGCATAGGACAGATGATATGACGTTAGCTATTGGAGATGGTATGTAATCTTCTATATACTTGTTTCAGATGACCAATTACCTTCAAGAGAAAGAAAATTAAATAGGATAACAAAGAAAAAGAAAAGGCACTTACTGAAAATGCAGATTAATTTTTCTGGGAGTTATGTAAAACGATGTTTATTATGAATTTCTTGTAGGTGCTAATGATGTATCGATGATCCAAATGGCTGATATTGGTGTTGGAATCAGTGGACAGGAAGGTCGGCAAGCTGTAATGGCTTCAGATTTTGCAATGGGGCAGTTTAGGTTTTTAGTTCCTCTCTTATTGATACATGGGCATTGGAATTACCAACGACTGGGTTACATGATAATATACAACTTTTACAGAAATGCTATCTTTGTTCTTGTCCTATTTTGGTAAGTTCAAATTCAGAAAGTGAATATAATTAATTACTTGATTTCTTGGTATAACTTTGAATTTCTGTATGCCACAAGTCACCTTCGTTTTTTTTTTTTTTTTTTTTCTCTATATAAAAGGATTTCTTAGTTCTTGATATTGGACCTGATGTACTTCTGAGCATATACTTCATCAAATTCACTTCCTGATCTGTATAAAAATTGAAAAATTCTTTTTATATTGTATATTATGGTGGTTTTTAATCTGTGCAAAGATTCACGCCTCCAAATTTTGACATCTTAATTTTGCTTTATATCTGTTTTCCAGGTATGTGCTCTTTACTGCCTTCACATTGACAACTGCTATAAATGAATGGAGCAGCATGCTATACTCAATAGTCTACACTGCGTTGCCAACTATTGTTGTTGGTATTCTTGACAAGGATCTTAGTAAAAGAACTCTCCTAAAGAATCCTCAGCTTTATGGGGCTGGGCTGAGACAAGAGGCCTACAACAATAGGCTGTTTTGGTTGACAATGGCCGATACGTTGTGGCAAAGCATTGCTGTCTTCTTTGTTCCCCTTATTGCATATTGGGGAACAAATGTAGACGTAGCAAGCATAGGTGATCTTTGGACTCTTGCAGTAGTTATTTTGGTCAATTTGCATCTGGCCATGGATGTCATCAGGTGGAATTGGATTACTCATGCAGCCATTTGGGGCTCTATTGTTGCAACTTTCGTATGTGTCATAGTTATTGATGCTATACCTGCCTTTCCTGGTTACTGGTATGTGCTATCTTTTCCAGATTCCCCCTTTCCAAATAATTTAATGCAGTACCATCGTAATATGATAACATGCACGAAAAGGATAAACAGATTTACTAATGTCAGATATTCAATAAAATTTGTTTATTCTGTTGTATACATTATTAGTTTTTTCCATTGGATGGTGTCACTTGGTTTTATTCGGTATTTCTGTACTGTGTCTCCATTTTTCATGACTTATAGTCCATCTTAGAACCAAACCATTGTATGACTGCAGATTGGAATAAACAATGGAAACAAAAACATGTTTGATTCTAGAGGAAAAGTAGTTTTTTTAACTTTTATGTCACAGGTAACTTAATCCACAGATTATATTAATGTCACTTTACCTTAATAAGAACATATTTAAGTAAAAGTTTAGGGATTAGGGAGGGTTATATTTCTGGTTAGATTACTCAATGCTGGGTTTGAATCTGGTACTCTAAATGCAATCCAGTTCTAATAAACTCTTAATGACTGCTGAATGCTTGTTATGGTCTATAGTTGGACAGTTAACTAAACATCTTGCAATTGTAAATCCCAAGCATGCAAATACTAATTTTTCTTCCTTTATATTCTTGTCACACAATCAACTGCTGCTTCTGTCTGGCTAAGTAGATTTGTTTTCCAGTTCTGACTGCTCTGAATTTGATATGAGGAGTGTCATTGCCTTAAAAATAACTTGATTGTACTCCCTCCATTCCAAAATAACAGTCTTTTAAGGTTGAGACACTGATCAAGACATATTAATGTAAATTTAGCCAAAAATATGTTAACTTTACAGCTACTTTTTTTGTCTCTTTCTCATAGGTTATACTATATTAATAACTTTTAATTATATGTGAAGGGTATTATTGAAAAATAGCTTAAAAACTAAAATAACTATTATTTTGGAACTAAAACAAAAAGAGTGTGTTTTAAGAGGCAACACAGATTGTCATTAATTAAATTTATCAGAAATGGCAAAATTTTGTGAGTCTCACTTCATATTGAATGAGTCTCAATTATGATTTTTGTAGTATTTGAGAATGTTTTGTTATCTCTTTTTCTATGTTACTATAAACCTGTAGACCACACCAAGTTTTCCTCTGGATGTGTTCCTTGTTGCCCTTCAACCATATGATTCAGAAGCCTTTGCAACCATCATTTCTATATATACAATCTGACATTTAGGCGTGTTCAAAAACTTGTGCAGGGCTATCTTTGATGTTGCAGGCACTGCATTGTTCTGGCTATGTTTGCTTGGAATTGTAATAGCCGCGTTACTTCCCCGATTAGTTGTAAAATATCTTTACCAGTATTATTTTCCCAGTGATATTCAGATTTCAAGAGAAACTGAGAAGTTTGGGAATCCAAGAGACAATGGAGGAGGGCAGATAGAAATGCTTCCTGTTTCAGATGGTCAACAAAGATAGCACATGTTAACTTGTTCCCTTTATACAATATCATTTCTTTTTGTAAAGTTACATATTCTTTAGGCTAAGTCACAGTATTTCTGTTGGTTACCAGATTTCATTGTTTCCATCCAAAGGATGGAGTTTTTGTTCACTTCAGAGGCTTCTTTTATTGTTATTCCTTTGTGTTGATAAATTAGGTTGTTGTAAATTAACAATATTATAGCAGATGAAATACAAAGGTTGATTACATGTTATAATTTAAACTTTTATGTCAGGAGTTTAATTCATTTCCTTCATCATGATTCTTGTTTTCCCCCTTGTGCTTGCTTGGTTCAATTTTGTTCTTATGCAAGGCTTCATGTTCTCTTAAATTTATAATAAAGGTACATCTAGAAATTGAGGTTCTAATCTATTAAGAAACACTTTGTTTGATTTTTATTTTAGTTAAATGCAATAATATGTTCATACATTAAAATGAAATGATACAAAATTTTTATGAAAAATATGTTCATACATTAAAATGAACTGATACAAAATTTTTATGAAAATGTTTCTATGAATAAGTTCATTTATTTATTTTTTAGGAAAAATCATTTTATTTTATTTTCTTTATTTGCTTTTTCTAATACTACAAGTTTATTCAAATATATCATTAACCCTTGAAGAAGATGCATAATTTGGTGCTTGAAATTGAAAATTGTTAAGGATAAAATTCAAATATATGGAACAAATTATCATATATGGAAAAAATTCACTATTATGACCTTATCATGTTTTTATGTTTCTTGAGAAGGACAAGTTTGACATTTTCTCCTCCACCTAAAAGATAAGAGAAAAAGAACAGGAAACACCGCAAAAGTCACAAGTAGGTCCAAATCTATGGTTTTACCAATAAATGGTGCAAAGAGTTCTTCTAAAGGGACACAAAGAAGCACTTGTCTTCTCTACTTTTGGTGGGGACCTTATTAGTTATTTAGGTAACCTTTTGAAACAGACATTTTTAGTTTTCTTATGAATTAAACAATCTTCTTACTAGTGGATATGCCAATTGTTAGAAGATGGGAGAATTGTACCAAACTTCCGTTCATTTATCATTAATAATTATCACACTCGATAAATTTTGAAGATGCATGTTTATCGTTTATTATATTTTTAAAATAATATTTACATTTTTTACAACTTTGAAATAAATGAAAAGAGGCGAGTGTCCAATATTAAAATATAAAGAAAATAAATGCCTTTTATTAAAAATATTTAAAAAATTAAATATGATTGATTTTATTTTACTAAAAATACGATGGAGATGTTTATTTATTTTTAAAATAGAAAACGTTAAAAGAACCAGTGCACTAATAAAATTAGTGTGTAGTGAATCATATAAATTTATCTATTTTATTATGTTAAATAGTGTACACTATAAGAATGAATTCGTTTATATCATGTTTGAGTTATTTTATTTTAGTGTAAAATCATGATTTTGATTTTGAGATATAAATAAAAACTAATTTACTTTAGAATATTTTTTTATTGAAAATATTGTAAAATAAGTATTTCTTTCAAACAACCTATTTTTAAACACATCGTAATCATCTTATGAATATGAAAGGAAAAAAAAACATATGTAATAAGTTTTCATTTTTTTTTTCATTTTAAACATTCTTTAGCAAACTCGTCTACAAAAATGATAAATAAGTATAGTACATGTTAAGTAAGTTAGTAAAAATACAAAATAAGAATAATTTGAAAATAAAGAGAAGAGACTATACATTCTTGGATAAAATCATGCATTTATAAGTTTTTAGGTCTTTCACAAATAAGACTCAAAATATGTTTTATTTTTTGGACTCACTCCTTATAATTAAGTTGTTGAATATTAGATTTAGTTCTTTTACCTGAAATTATACATCATTACTTTTCCATACAAAGATTTTCAAGTTTAGAAGTGAATTAAATAAGGTTTTAAATATGAGGATGATTAATATTAGATTTAGTTCTTCTATCCGAAATAATAAATTATTACTTTTGTATACAAAGATCTTTCAAGTTTTTTGAAGTCAATTAAATAAGGTTTTAATCCTGAGGATGATTAGGTTTTCAAGTTTTTACTTTAATAATTCCTTGTTTTTGTTTTTTGTTTGAATACCGATTAAAATTGCATGATTTTTTCATTGGTTTGCTTCTTGCTTATAACATTTGCTTTTTATTTTATCAGAGTTTTCCTTTTTCGTATAAAATGGTATTAAGAACTAAAAGATCAATCTATTCTAAAGAGGTGTTCATCACATTTGAAGTAACCGTTCTTCAAGAAAAGACATGAAACCCATTTCTATTTGGATGTGATCCTTGTTTTCTTTCTTGGATCTTCTCTTAACCAAATCATTGATGTCGTGTTTAGAACATGTTTCTTGTTTCATTATTTTTTCTATTAATCAAATCATTGTATTTATATCTAACAAAATTGGCCAAAAAATATTTTCTAGATATTGCTGTTTTCTTCTTGAAGTTTTCTAGAGGTTTAAAAGTGTTAGATCTCTTTTGAAAGTTTTTCTAAGATTGAATATATTTTTGGAAAATTTGAGAGTCATGAACACATAAATACAAATGTTGAATCCGTTCTTCTTTTGGTTTTAGAGATTGTTTTCAAGAATCACAAACTCAAGAAAAAAAATTCAAAGTACTTACTAATTTGGACCATTTGAATCCTTTATAGACCAAGAAAAAGCTAAAAAAAAAAATCAAAAGAAACAAGTGCAGAAGTTAGAAAAAAATCAATTGAAAAATGGGTAGTCCTTAATTAGTTGTCTTAATTTCTTGAATAAATTATGCTTAGATTTTACCTCTCCAAGTGTCTTTTTTCAAGCTTTTCTTTTGAGCCAATTTGTCATATAGTTTTGTATAATCTTTTAATGCCTTTTCTTAATTAGCATATTGTCTTCTTGAATTCTTTGTGGCTTTGTCTTAAATTTTTCATAACTTTAAAGGTTTGAGTGCATTTATATTTGCTTTCGTTTTTACTTAAGTAATAATATTTATTGATTTGAACTTTAAAACAATTTTAGAGAACTTTTGAACTTCTCTCTTGAGTGATTTGAGTGCAGCCAAACTTTCACATTCTTACCATTACACTTAAGTAAACACGAAATGAGTAATTAGGATTTTTTTTACTAACCATTACACTCACTTTGAAAGTGAAAGGAAGGATTTTAATGAACCAAGAAGAGGTGGAAGAGAAAGAAGACATTGCATAGGACTGGACATGAAAAACTTATTGAACATAATGTAAAATTGCCAAGAGTTTGTAGGTGGATCCAATCCTAGTGTGAATGAGCAATGGGAAAGGAAAGTAGACAAAAATTCTTTTTCTTGAGAACTTGTGGATTTGGACTATTAAGTTTGTTGTTTTAGAATTAAAAGGGTATGCTTTGTTTTGGTGGAACCAAGTGTAAGATGACAATAAACAAGACAAAAAGTTCCCAAAAACACTTAGAATGATTTTAAGAAATGTTTGAAAAAAAAGATTTATTCATGCACACTATGAGAAGGAGTTAATCATTCAACTTCAAAGGTTGAAACAAGGTAATAAAATTTTGGAGGAATATTATAAGAAGATGGAAATGCCCATACCAAGTGTGAGATTCAGGAAGGTTTAAAGATCACCATGGTAAGAATTCTAAATGGACTAAACTAAGACATGCAAAATGAGATGGAATTGCAAAAATATTTTTCTTTGGAGGAACTTGTGAACCAAGCTACCAAGGTGGAAGATCAACTTAAAAGGAGAAGTACATTCCAATCACATATCACTAGAATTCTTCAAATAAAAATAACAAGGAAGAGAAAAAGTCATACCAAAGATCCTCTTCATATTTCACATGGAAAGATAAGAAGAAAGAGGAAAGGTCATATCAAAGGTAAGTATTCCAACACTTCTCATTCTTCTTCTTCTTTCCTTTAAAACTCTTTACTCTACATCTTCTTCTCCACTCATTCATTTTCTTCATCTAAACCCAATCTTAAAGAAAAGATAAGACAAGTAAAACAAAATGTTTCAATTGTTTGGATTATAGATCCATTGCATTGGATTGGTCCAAACAAAAGGGTTGAGATGTTAAAAGATGATGAGAAAGTAAATTCACAACATTCCTCACCTTCTTCCTCAAAATCCTCAAGTGATAAAGAGTGTGATTTATTGATGGTTAGACCCATGGTGGGACATGTTAAAAAATATTTGACACAAACTCAAAGAGAAAATATTTTTCACTCAATGTGTCTAATTATGAATAGAACTTGAACCCTTATTATTGATGGAGTAAGTTGCACCAATATAGCAAGTCAAAGGATGATAGAAAAACTTAAAACTCTCAATCATTCTTCATTGAAAACCTTACAACTTACCATGGTTGAATGAAGATGGAGAAGTTTCAATGCTCAAACAAGTACTTGTATCCTTTTTCATTGATAAATTCTATGATAAATTTTTATGTGATGTTGTGCCTATGGAATCAAGCCATTTGTTATCTGGAAGACCATGACAATGTGATAAAAATGACATACATCATAGTATTACTAATACTTCTTCTTTAACGTACATGAGACATAAGATTACATTAAAACCATTATCTTCTAAAAAAGTGATAAGGATCAAATTCATTAGAAGAAAAATAGTGACAAAGAAAAGAAAAAATTGTAACTAATAAAAGATAGTTTGATCAAGAAAGAAAGTTCTACTTTATCCAAGAAAAGTACTTACCATAAGACAATCTATGAACTTTTTAATTCGTGAGCATTTTGGATTTGTCTTCTATTATTATTCTTTTTTCTCTAGATATAGTTGAAAGTATGAAAATATTTTAGATAAAAGAAATTACTCATGTGTAGTCTCTAATTTCAAGGGATTAAGATGTATCAATTTTGGTTTTGTGGAGTTAACTTTTGATCAACAGAGTTAGTTTATTTTTGTTGTCTCTTCCACTTCTAGAACAAAATCCTCATGTATATATAAGATTTTCCTTCATTTGTAAACACAAATACATTGAAAGATTGAATGGAATGAAATTACTCTGTGAGTTTTGAGAGAGTTTGATGTTTCTCTTATCTTATTTTAATCCATAAAAAAGTTTCTATATATCTATTTGTACTTATCCTTTAATTACTAGATTAAAAGTAATATATTATGAGTCTTTGCATACTTATTCAAAAAATGAAAAAAAAATCATTATTAGTGTCTCTATGTATAAATCTAATATATAAGAATACTCAATCTTAAAAAATTATAATTTAATTTGATATAAAAATAAGAAAATTACAAAGTTTATATAACATGAAAACAAGTCACGATAATACTGAATAAAAAAGAAAAAGAAAAAATTTATTAAAAATTATATAAAAACCTGTTAAAAAATCATAATAAAAATACATTTTGTGCATAAATTAAAAAAAAAATCACCTTTCATTTCCTTGGCAGGTTAGGATATGTCTATGAAAACTACCTTATGATATAAAAGAAGCATGCCCATACTTAAAAGGGTAATTCCAATATGCCATTTCTTATTTTGGCAAGTAAAACAGATTGGCTCTCCTCACGGTTGTGGGTTATGTTGTTGGTTGTTACGCCATCTTAAGACACTTTTTGGGTCCTAAGTGAATGGGTTCCATAAGAGGAAGGCATGTCCCAAGTTCGAGATTCAGCAATAAAGCTTTTTGGAGCAGATATTACCCATATTCCTATTAAACCAACTACTCGCTTCACAGATTTACACTCACTGTCTCAGATTCAGCCTCTGCCTCAACCCATCATCATCATGGTCATGCCATTCAACCCTTCTTCTCTACTCTCTTTCATTTTCCATCTCGTGCTTTCTTCCTCCTTCTCACGTGCTGCTCTTTTCTTGTGAAAATATTTCAGTAAGCTTCATGCTAAAGTTTGCATTTTTAAACTCACAAAAAGGCTGGAGCTTTATTTGCCTTACTGAAATGGGTATATGAAAGCTATACATGATTTATTTTTTGTTTGTTTAAATGTTAGAAAACTGTTTTTTTTTTTTTTTTTTTTTTTGCTTGCACCTAGATGTATTCTTCATATGGCAAGTTTAGATTTGTATAATGAATATTTGGATGTGGTCCACATGTCCATTAGCCCCCAAAACATTGTGAGCCAGATATCTGAAAATTTTTTACTTTATCAATTTTTTTTTTAAAAAGAAGGTAGTTAGTGAGATGAGTGTATTGCATTCTTTTTAGCCATTTGAAAAAGGGTGGAGAAAAACCAAGAAAGAAGGAAATTTCTAATAGGGATGGATGGTGAATAATATTTCTAAGACTTTGGTCTTTAATTGAGACTAATGATACTGTGGGGTGTATGACTCTGACTCTACCTAATGTAATATGACTTTTGTTGTTTTTATAAAGGTGGTGAAGGAGGCTGAAATTTTGTTAAAGGAAGCAACAAAGTTGATTAAAGAAAATTAGGTTTTGATGTTCTGGTGCTACAGTAAATATAAGCGGTAGAATTTGATTTGAATTTTGTATTGCATTCTAATCTTAACTTGGACTAGTTAACATTATGCAATTTAAATGGGCCAACTTTGTAGTTTGTGTTATAACAACTGTAGCAATGGAATATGGATAGACGATTGGTGAATGGAGATTCTTATTCTTGTGTTATTTTAGAAGTTGAAGATTGAATGGAGATTCTTATTCTTGTGTTATTCTTGTGTTTATCGTATTGTTGGAGCTTAACCATGAAATAAATACTGAGAAGTTATTAGTGTGTGGTAGTTTGTGGTATTATTTTCTATATTGGAATGCATATTTTGTAAAAGTTAGTAGTAGCACCTTTGGTCTTAACTCTTTATGCAAGTTGTCTGTTTCATGTATTCCTAGTTGACACAAAATGGTCCTCAATTGCAGAATGGACTTGAAGAATCAACTAATTATGAAGTGGATGTTCCTTTGAACGAAGAAGTTTCTAGCAAACTGAGTGACCCTCAAGAAGATGGTAATGATACTCCAAGAAATATACGTAGAAATCCTACACTGAAACTGGTGGCCAAAGTAGTTCACAGGACTAATGAGCACAGGAATGCTAAAAGAAATAGTGATCAAGAAAAAGTTTTCAAGAAGCCAGACAAGGTCCAGCAATGTCCTCGCTGCAATAGTTTGGAAACAAAGTTTTGCTACTTCAACAACTACAATGTTAACCAACCTAGACATTTCTGTAAGAATTGCCAGAGGTATTGGACAGCTGGAGGGGCGATTAGAAATGTTCCTGTTGGGGCTGGTAAGCGTAAGAATAAGCACTCAGCTCTGCAGTATTGTCAGACACATTCCAGTGCTTCTAGTGATGATATGATTCTCTCATCTAATGAACTGTCTGTGACTTCAAGACCTATAAAAGAAAGGGAGGAAACTCCTCTCAGTGAATCCTTGGAAACTGTGTTGAGTCTCAATGGCCAAAGAAAATTTGATGTGGACTTTTCCACTGTCAATGATGATGCTGAGGACCCTTCCAGCTCCTCTAAGAGATGTAATGAAATAGAGCAGGTTGGTTTGGCACAACACTCTAATGGTTTAATTCCCTTACATGCATTTCATTGTCATCCTGTCCCTTCATGGTCTTATCAATGGAATCCTTGTTGGAATGTGAATGAGTTTAGGTCCAGTAGCAGTAGTTCTAGTCCTCCTTACAGAGGTTCTCCAACCATGATGGCACTTTCTGGCTTCTCCATACCAGCAGTAATGCTACCTTATTCGTATTCAGGTTTCATGTCAAGCTTAGCTGGCCAAAAGGAAGAGTCTTCATTGATTGGATCTGCATTTAGTGGCGTCTCATTGTCTTCATCTTCTGTTAGCACCAGTACTACTTCTGGTAATAGATCCCCAACCTTGGGAAAACATTGTAGAGATGGAAGCACACTGAAGGAAGCCCCTATGAAACAGAATCTTTGGGTGCCTAAGACTGTTAGAATTAACGGCCCAGAAGCGGCTGCAAACAGTTCTATATGGACAACTTTGGGAACAAAATCTGAACAGAACAAGATCATTATAAAAGGAAGTGTCTTTAAATCATTTGAATCTAAGACAAGTGCTGATCATAATCAAATTCGAAGGACAAACCCTGCTGCTTTCTCACGCTCTGAATCTTTTCAGGAACGCATGTGAAGTCCTGTATGTTGTTCTAATTGCATGTTGTGATTAGATCAACCAAACATCCAGTTCTCTACCTGGGATGGTTCCATGTATTGATGTCAAAGAAGACAGCCATGGCAATAACCTTAAATTTTAAGCTATGTGTTCAGCAGCAGTAATTAGAAAATAAGAATCTCAAGCTTGTGTCACCAATAAGAGTCATGACATGAACATGAAACCTGACTGAGGTATGATATGTAGGCTTCAAAATAGATGCAATCAAGACATAGTCCTATGAATTGATTCTCTTTCATTGATTCTTCATCTTTTTTATCATTGGCTAGTCAATATTTGGTTAGAAATTTTGATTTCATTGACATCTGTGTACTGTTTTTCAGACTTTTGAGGAATTTTATTTTATTGTTTCTTTCCTATTTCCAACAGATTAACCCTGTATTCTATCTTGAGAGTTGATTGTACCAAAAAGAAAAATGGTCACGCTTACTACCTTAGCAAATTTTCTTTCTTCTAGTCTCGTATATAGATAAAGTCAAAATCATGCAATTTATGAAAATCTCGATTGCACTAGGTAAAACACATACAGTTGCTTCAAGATATCAGTGCATATTTTATAGCTAATACTTTTTATTTTTCACTTGACTTCTTATTTTTGGTTTTTTATAGAAGTTCATTTATTTATATGTTTTTCTTCATTTTGTTTGCGTTGATGAATAATATAGTTATTGTCATCTTTACCTTTATCATATCATAGTTATTGTTTGTGATGAGTATGATAAAGCATGATATGCTGCAAAAACATTTTGGTTATTTTATTTTATTTTTCCTGAAATTGCAATGGATTTGTCCACACTATAATGAATGTGTAGCTAATAATTTCTGAACCACAATTTCATAATTAAAGACAACGCTTATACAATGCAAAAATATAAGTTTTCTCTTTCTCTCTGGTTTTCTTTTCCTACTAAATAAATAATGTACTTATTTCATATTAATAATAGCATGAAATTCTTGATTGTATTCGTACCTGATATGAACATCTATTTTCATTTAATTTTTCATTCGCCTACAGTTCCGTAGTTTAAACATTGTAGGAATAATTTTCAATATCACTTTAACTTTACCGTTGGAAAGTAACCTGAGGTGTATCCAAGTCCTAGCATTATTTGTTCAATATAACATCAACTAGACCACTAGAAACCTTAAACAGAAAATTTCAACAACATATTTTCCAACACAACACATTTTCGGGATATAGTGCTTTTGTGCTACATGGACCATCTCTCATAGCATGCTATAATATGTTGATCAGGATTAGGTTGAGTTTATTTTTTTCATGACATCTATCACTCTCATCTGTACAACAAAACTGATTTGTAAATATCTCCAAAAAAAAAATAAAATTATTAACAAGTGAGAAGACCTTCTAGATTCACACAAGAACAAAAACTAACAACCCTCAACAAATAAACCATTTAAACCTTAATCTTTCCTTCAGCCTGAGACATCAAAATATCAACAATAATTCCCATATACATATCATTCTTTTTAAAAAGTTATATAATCGAATCATATATATTTGATATTAATCCATCATATAAAATATAATACAAAACAACAAATAAATTTATATATCCTGAATAAGAAGAAATCTAAGGAAGTGCAATAAGATTAATCATTTATATAGTGATGAACAGCCTTTATTATATAAATGAAATATTAATTAAATTATGTAAAGGACAATTAATTATATATACATAATATCTCAATATCTTTAAAATTTTAATCATGAATCATATTAAACCCCTAGTACTATCAGCTTATTGAATGTGGTAGATATGTTCTTTGATTTTATAAGCAATAAAATTATATGACCGATATTTTCGTTTTCCTTTATCTAATTAGTTTGTCAATGTGTTTTAGAGCGAGCTGACAGCGAGTTTGGAAAGATTAGAAATAGTTAATGAACAAGTAGTCAAAAACAGGGAACATAAATATCAGTTACATCTTCCTGAACTACAAAATCAAACCAAATATTACTTAAAAAAATAGAAAAATAATTAAATATTCAATTAAATGAATTTTTTGATATAAAATATAATTAGAAACAATTAAATTTATAATTTATGTAAAACTTAATTAAGTCAATGTTATTTAATATCTTTAGATTGAATAATTGTCTACTCATATCGGTATTATTATTATTATTATTATTATTATTATTATTATTATTATTATTATTGGAACAGAGGTACTATGTACCTTTATATATTAAAAAAAATATTAATAATAATGGTTATATAATAAAATATAGTAAGTGATTGCATTAAAGAAATATTTGTTGTGCTTTTGAAGTGTATGCAATTACTTCTAAATCAATGTTTACAGTTATCTTCACTCTTTAATTTACTTTTAAGACAGAGATTATATAATTATTAATTTTTATATGAAATTATTTTTATTTGATAAAGATTAAAATAATCTAATACAAACAACAAAAGGTTAAAAAAAAGGTTATACCATATTGTTTATAATGATATAAAAGATTAAAAAGAAAATTTATTGAATATAGAATTGTGACCTTTATTATTCCATAATATAGGCAAAACTCATTTACATTTGTTGAATTGAACATCAAATTAAACTACTCCTCTGCACATCAAAATGTAGAGCAAGCCAGAAAGAAACAAGAGCACCTTTGCACAATGAATTACAGTCTTGCATTTCCTCTTCTACAATGGTCTCCAATTTCATAAAATAATGAGATCTTTTTAGAATGGTTGGTGCAACTTCACCTAAATAGGGCATGAATTTTGCCTTTTTCATCATTAGATAATAAAATTCAAGTAAGAGGAAATTAAAGAATGGTTGTTGCAAATGGAGAAAAGCTAGAAAAAAGAAGGTAGTTAAATGATATTCAAGATAGAGTAAATGAGGTGAATGTGATTGAGAATCAGGAAAATTTAAATATATATAGGTTAGAGTGTTAACTTGAGAGAATCTAAATATAGTTTTAGACTAAAAAAAAAAGACATTATTAAGGTTTCAGTCACAAAGAAAGTAACATCCAGATAATCTATTTAAAATATTCTTGTCATGGCAACTAGATATTTGGTGACATTTGTAAAAATAAGACTCCAATGTGGAATTCTCAAAAACATTCCTTAATTAGTGTGATATTTTAGAGAAAGCTAAATAAAATATGGTGAAAAAGCTGACACAAAAATTAGGTTAAAGGATGAAAAAAAAATATCAAAAAGCTAAATTGCAATTCAAATTAAATTTAGAAAATGAAATTACAAATTTAGTCAATAAATGTATTTTAATTAAATTATTTACTCTAAAACTTGGTTTCATACATACCCAAAAGTATGAAAATATTAAAACAAACGGTATTATAGAAATGTGAAAAAGAGTAGTGTTGCAAAGAGCATTGAAAATTAATTATACAAAACAAAATCAGATGAGATGTTGTATATAAAATTAAAGATCAAGTATATATTGTTTTATGTAAAACTTTTTAAAACATAAAATAGATACGCATGCATACGTTATTGTACTGTTCACAATGCTAGAACATCTCATTTTCACAAGTCTATGTAAAATACTAGAACATCTCATTTTCACATAAAGTCTATAAAAAATAAAAACATTTATTTAACTTTAAGTAGTTTTCCCAATGCAACATTATTAGGTAATAGTATCATCATAACAGTTCTTACAAAATATATAAAATTGATTTAATATAATTATTATACAAAATATATCTTCTCAAAGACTTATAATAAATATGTCTGATGAAAGATTAATATTTGATTCATTAAAAAATCATTAGTAAAAATAATCTTGATTTTCTATGTCAGAATGATTAAAAAAAAGTTTTTTAGTTTATTGACTAAAATTTTATCCACAAAACTAGATTATAAATAAAATATCTCATTTTCTTAATGATTTTTGTAGTTAATATCATGATCCATGTAACAATAATATCATCCAAATATCTTTATTATCCACCATAAAGGCAAGTGCAAAGGGTTTTGCAACATAGCCATGGAAGGAAACCTACTCACAAGGAGAAACACACCCATAAGGAGCAACACCCAAGAAAGGTCAATATATTATATATACATTGCCTATAATATACTATCCCACATATATTGTATTAGTACATGCATCTCATTGATTTGCAATGTCGTTCTTCTAATCAAAGATACTTACATTATAAGAAAAAAGTTATTTAGACCATAATTTTAGCTATCAAATAAATGGTATAAGGGGCTAAAACATTGGTAGATACTGTTAGATACCATTTATCTTGACTTATTTGGTTACTAAATTTAATCATTACTTTTATTTTGTAGTTATTTAGTAACCAAAACATAATTTGGTGGTTATTTTGGTATAATTAGGAACCATTTTATTTGGTATCTAAAATTTATGTCTAAATAACTTTTTATTTTAGTGTTAGTTTATCTAAAATTTGTAATATAAAGCATAACCAAGATTGATTCTTAGAGGACACATATTTAATGTAATTGATCTTTAGTATTGTTTCGGACAAATTAATTTGGAGGTTTAGAGATGTAAAACTGTGAAACACAAATTAAATGAAAAACACATTAGTAATCAAAATAGAATATCAAGAAGATGAAAATAGATCAATCCACAAACAATCCTCTTATCATAATTTCAAAAGTTTGAATAATTAACCAATTCAATTAAAAAATTAAATAAATTGTATGAATCAAATCAATGTATCGTTCAATCTAATTTGTATTGAATTATGAAATCAAGATTCAATTTATTCATAACTTGATTCTAAAATCTGAAACACAAATTGTAATCACAAAGTAAAAGTAAAATTAGAGAGAAGAACAAACTCTGAGTGTTAAACGGTTAATGCAAAACTCAATTAAGCTTGTTTGATCTTGATTTCGTGAATTGATCCTCAAGATTTAGTTCTCCATAGATGAAGAACAACAAAAATATTTTAGAGAAAACAAGAGGAGATGAGGAAAAATCAAAAGATGAAATTGAGAGGAAAGTGACAATTCATGATTTTTGGTACATGTTTAGAGCACATTTAAGTTATATATATATATATATATATATATATATATATATATATATATATATATATATATATATATGCTTTGAAATTTGAAGTAAACATTATGAAATCCTTTCGTTAAAGAAAATTAGTAATATAACCTATCTCCATTTAGTGTGGTCATCCACAATGATCATATCCTACATTTTACTACTAATAGACAATATACTTGTAAGACCATACAATCTATATGAATCAATTCAAGAGATCTTTCGTTAGAAAATACATTTTTACTTTGAAATGATGTTTTAACCTATATGTCTTTCATACATGCTTCGTGGAGAATATAGTCTTTGAATTACCTATTGGGTAGCCCTCTTATGAGGTCAAACTTTTGCAATTTTAAAATTAATGTCAAACTTGCATGACCATACTTCTTGTGTCAGACCTAATCATATTCTTTAGAAGACGGTAAACAAGATACCTTTTGAGTTAATAACTCATGTAGATATATTTTATACAAGTTTTCTCTTCTTTTAACAAAAGATATAATGGATTTGTCACTTTTAACTACACATTGGTATTTGTTAAAAGAAACATTATATCTAGTGCTACATAATTGGTTTATGCTAAGTAGATTATGTTGAAGACCATCCACATGTAAAACATTTTCAATAAGAAACGTATGATCCATACTTATCATTCAAATATCTATTATTTTCCTCTTTTGTTTCCTCTAAAATTTATATGCATATTTTTCTTTATCTTTAGGTCTAGGAACATAGACCTTTCTCTCATCATCTAACACGAACACTTATTGCTCAAGTACCATCACATAAGTTTCTTTCTTGCTACTGAGCATATTTGTAAACAAAATTATTTAGCTTTAAAGTACCTTAATAGAATATGGTCATTTCTTATTAGTCAACGAGGGATTAGACATACCTCTTTTATTATGCAGAAACAATGATATATTTTTATGGTTTTTTCCTTTTCAAAGTATAGTCCTCTTTTATCTGAAGGTTTACAAAATGATCTGACTACCATATTTGATCTTTTGTTTCCTTCTTCAATAAAGGATATGAATTTCCTTGAAATATCATTTTCTAAAGTTGAATAGTCTAATTTCAACGAATGGTTATTTAACAAACCTTTTTTTATATAAAAATTTGATTTTTGAAAGAAGAGTCTAATTTTATTTTCCTTTCTTTTCAAATTTTGAACTAAGACTTTCATAACTTTTATTTAAGATTTCAATTTCTTTATTTAGTTTTTCGTTTTCTCTTAACATATCATTTTCTTTATAATAAAAGTAATATTTTGTAACAAACTCAATTTTTAAAGCCTCCACTTGTTTATTAAAGACTTTAGCTCTTTTTTTATTTTATGTAATTATATAGAAAAAAGATGAATGAAAGAGAAACTCATGATATGTTTCTATTATCGGGTGTAAGTAAAAAAAGTTTACTTTGTCACCAAAATTGTTTAGTGAGACATCTAGCAATGTGTCTTCTATGAGGCCTAGGCTGGCTAGTACTTTTTATTCTTCTTCTAATTCAGAATCATCTAGATTCTCCCATAAATATATGAGGACTTTCTATACATCTTTCTTGATATTGGTCCTCTATTCTTATTTGCTTCTAGGCACACTAAATAGAAGTGTCTCGACTTTTTCACTCTTAGCAAACTACATGACTCTTTTTTTCCCCTTGAGTATCTTCCTTTATAAGGTTTAGAGTTTCTTCCATTGAATCCTCCTTTTTTCTTCCACACTTGATAGATTTTTTTTAAAGGATCGTTTACTTGTTCCTCCACCTTTAAAGCTTTAGTGGATATGTATCTCTTATCATGTGCCTTTAAAGCAATCTATTTTTTCTTCTTGGTTATTCCATCTTGTTATGGTAGTAGGAGATGAACTTTAAGAAATTTCATTTGTTGTCTTTGTTTAATATTTAACTTTTTCTTATCAAACAAATACCTCCATATATTTGTTGGTTTTAATGATCACTAAAACATGAGAACCGATCTAATAAAGATAATGTCTCCATATATTTATAACAAAGACAACTACAATCAACTCTAAGTCATGAGTTGGATAATCCCTCTTGTGCACCTTCAACTGTTGAGAAATATAATCAACAACCTTCTTTTCGTGCATCAAAAACACATGTCAAATCCTTATAAGAAGCATCACAAAAAATAAAAATAAAAAAAAATCTAAAGGACTTACTTGTATAAGAAATTGTTAACACTAATGCCCTAATCAATCTCTTCTTTAGTTTTAGAAAACTATGCTTGCACTGATCAGTCCAAGAAAATGATGATTCTTATGAGTGAACTGCATTTGAGGGGTTATTACTTTAGAAAGTCCTAAATGAATCTTAAATCTAACTTGCCACCCCATAAAACTTTGAACATTTTTAGGACGTTTTCATTAAAAACAACATCAACTATAGAAGTATCAATTGAAATTCCCCAAGTTAAGATAACATGTTCCAAGAACTGTACCTCTAACCTCCAAAATTTACACTCAAATAACTTAATATAACTACTTTTTTCCCAAAATATTTAGATAGTTTTTAAATGCTCCATATATTCCTTTTACATACATGAATAAACTAGAATATCATTTATGAACAATAGTACAAATTTATCTAAGAAATCGAGAAATATAATGTGCTTTGATACATTAATATAATGTCCCATATAAATTAATAATAAACGTATATTTAGTTTCTCACTATACAAATATATTTAAGCATAGAGGTTATAAATTACCCAACAAAAGTTTACAAAACAAAGTAATTCAAAAGCAATACAGACACAAACTCATAAAATATGAAATTAAAACATCTTAGGCCCGTTTAGAATTGCCTCCTAGACCTGTAGTGACATTTCTCATGTACCGGATGAAATCATAATAGAAAACTATACAACAAAACGTAACCTATAAAAAGTAGGATAATTATACAATTCAATTGCAATTCAACACATATTATTATAAAGTTCAACAAACTCAATCTATTCAATTTCAAAACAATTTAGATTTACAAGCGGACCTAAACTAAAATGGATACAAAATAGATAATACAAACAAATATCTTTCAAAAAAACTTGTATTAAACATGTCCCACCAAACATTAATTAATATTTGACACATTTTAAGTTCTAATGATTTACACACAAATCTTAATTTTATTGATTAAGGTAATTTTGTTGCAGAAATATTTGTACACCTAAGATGTGTGTCCCAGTTGCACAATGTCACTTAAGTGAATGATTATTGTTTGAGCAATCTACTTTTTTTAAACTATGAAAGAATTTTCATTTTTACTGAAAAATCTCTTATTTACACGTTAAAATCATATATTTACTTCATCAACTTTTTATTTTTTGAAAAGAAAAAATTTCTATAAAAAGGTCATTATTTTTGTCATAGCCAAAAATGTTCTCATTATAACAAAATGTACAAGATAAAAGTAACATATTTCCCAAAATTATCTAGAATCCAAAATTATTAATTCTAACTTCCCTATATAATTTTAAACATAAAAAAGGTTATTCTTCAATCAAACTTGTATATATATACAATACAACAAAATATAATTATTTTACATTTAAAATAAACCAAAATAACAATTAAATAATATAATTTAGTTACTTTCCAAAAATCTATCTTATATAATTTCAACTACATCTACTTAATTAACTTGATGACAGTGGCAGCTCAATGTTTTAGAAGGCCTAAAGTGAATAAAAAAATGAAGCCTTTTTTAAATTAATAAAATAATTAAAATTATGATATTTTTATCTAACATTTATTTTTTGAGTTTTTTGTGATGCAAAATTATCTATTAAATAGATAATAAAGCTAATATGTTTAATCTTTGTTTTCACCTATATTTATATTACTATCTTCACCTAAATTTATATGGTTATGTTTTTCATTCAAAGAAGACTCACATGTATTTTCTAATTTATTTTTTTGTTTATTTTTATAAATTTATCCATAGTCCCTTTTTGTGATTCAGCAAAAGTTAAACTCTTTTCTTTTTTTTCAGTTTTTTCTAGTTGTCATATTTATATATTTTTACATAAAATTAAAAATTATAATATATATCACACTAAATATAACTTATAAGTATATAAAATAAGTCTAAGTTAAAAAAGATAAAATCCGATCCTCAAGTCTCCTATTATGTTATTATCTTTGATCCTGTATGTCTTTTTTAAATATAATTTGTAACTTCTAAATTCTCTTCCTTGAATATGCACAAATTACTTTAAGATTAATTAAAACATAATGAAAAAAAAAATTGGGATCCATTCATCAATTTCATATCACTTTTACCAATATTTCAATCAATCTACTGCTCAAACACTACTGCTCATAAATGTACCGTATAGGATGATGAATATGAAATAAAAGAAATTTCAAATTTGAAACAAGTTAAAATAATATTATGGAAGGAACAAACACAAACTCTTCTTCAATCAATCTACTATACAGTATAGGATGATGAATATAAAATGAAAGAAATTTCAAATTTGGAACAAGTTAAAATAATATTATAGAAGGAACAAAGAGATAGAGAAATAAATAAGATAAGTGAAGAAAGAAGGAGAGAATTGGAAGAGTTTTGATACCTAAGATTTCTTGACTGTTCAATTTCCCTCACTGTTCAATTTTTTTAAAATATTATTAATTAATTATAAGAAAGTTTCAAGAATATTATTCATTAAATACTGTTTATAATACTATTTACAGTACCAATATAAATTTAAAGTCATTAAATAATATTTATAAGATCAATGTAAACTGAAAGTCAATTAAAATATTTAAATTTTTAATTAAAATTTTGTTAATATAATTTTAAAATTAAATATTTTTTATTTTATAATAATATGTTAGTATTAAAAATTTTTGAAGCCTGAAAGTCTAAAGTGTATTAAATTTTTTTAAAGTTTTTAGACTTTAAAACCTAAAGCCATTGTTTTAACCACCCTGCTTGATGGGAATTTATTTATTATAGAATATAACTCTATCTTAAAAATTTCAAATTCAATATCCAAGTTTAAAAGAACGTACATGTAATATCTACTAATTTAATTCGAAAGTATTCAAATAAAATTTCAACTAATCCATTAATAGTCATACTCGAAGATTATAATCAAATTCATATATCATCCAAAATCCTTTTTATATAACAATTCTTTAGTTTCAAAACAATAATCGAGAGAGTGTACATATTCACCAAAATTCTTAGAAATACAGTTAAAATCATCAAAATAACAAAATTTTAAATCATAGAATGAATTAGTTTTAAAAAATACCATTTCTCAACTAACATGAAAAGAAGAAAAATAAAAAAATGAAAAAAAATTGGACCTGTTTCTCATAATAGATATACTCATTATAATTTTAGTAAGATTATAATTACGTGGTTTTATAAGAAAGACTATTGTAAAAATTAAAAAAAAATATAAACGTAATTTGATAAAAACTTAAGAATAAATAATGTTATTTACTTTGTATAATTTGTGACGATTCATCTTTTCCAATTATCACTATTTAACATTTATTACTTCAGTTAAAAAATAATTAATTAAAAATATTTTAAGAAAATAATCAATATAATAGAATTTTAGGAAAAGACATTTGGATTTCTGTCTTACCTCTTTTCTCTTTCACTGTTCTTCGTCTGTTGTTGCCTCGGTTTTCCCATTCTCACCTTACTTCATTCTCTCTCTCCCTCTCTTGCTCTCTCGCTCTTTCTCTCTGACTCTACACTCGAAGCTTCTTGCAACGATGAACGCACAAATTATTGGTTCGTTTTCTTCTTCCAATTTCTTTCTCTTACGCCCCTTTTCTTTATTTTGGCAACCCAACATAATCTTTTTTAACCTTTGTTTTTTTGTTTGTGTCCATAACACTCAACTAGTTAACCTTTGACGAGTTTAAAATGGGTTCCCAGTAAAATAGCGAAAAAGAAGTTACTTTTATGTCCATCTCATGCTGTTCTTTTCCTAAGTTTTAACATTCATGGGTACCCACTAACATTGTGGTTATTTTGTGCAATATTGAAGACCCCTTGCAGGGAGATTTTCCAGAAGTGATAGAGGAGTATTTGGAGCATGGGTGTATGAAATGTATTGCCTTCAATCGTCGGGGTACACTTCTTGCTGGTAATTCTCTCACTTTCCCTTTTAACAAATTACATTTTTTTTTCAGTTATTTTAATATTTTTACTTTCAATTTTATGGTATTCTTCTTTGCCCTGGGACATATTCTTCACCCACCATACTCTCTGAAAAACAGTTTTTGAAATCTTTTTGATAAAATTATTTTCCAAAATTAAAAAAGAAAACATAATTAAATACAACCTAGGTCTGTCTGTTTTGCTTTGCTATTCTTTCTGGCAATTGATGATACTTTGTGACATGAATTATGATTACTTTACCAATTTATAATCGGTCGTGTACTGGAACAACGTGGTATGATATGCATGATGTGGTTTGGTTTGTTTTATTGGTTTTTAGAATGTTTTGGTTATTGTGTATATGTATGTGTTAAGTTGGTATGTGCTTTAAGCAGTGTGTGATTTGGTTGAGTGGGGGGAATAGTCGTTTTAATATTGAAACTAGTATGTTGAATCATGTATTTACATGAGTTAAATTCCTTGTGAATGTATCTCAATGACTTGCAAGTTTGTAATCGAAACTTATCCGCCAAATGTTTGGCCTTTTTGGTTAATGGAAAACATGGATAATGCAACGTCACCTTGTGCAAACAGTCAATCCTTTGACAATAAGGCAGAATAGGTTCAGAGATGGAGTTGTTGTAGACTTGGAGATATGCCTTGTTTGAGTATATGATTTATGGATTATGGCGGCAGTTATCATATGCTTCCGGTCATTATGGTCGATATTTTTCTTTTGGTAGTGCTATTATTTGAAGAATTTCGCTCTGTGGGCATGCAGAATGTTGTTGGAACTAATCTGTATATATGCTGAGTGTGCGGGGAGATTGTCTCTCAGCAGTATTGGCACTCAATGGGTTCTAGTGGAACCATGGAAGGTTGCACAATAAGATCATCACCACAGTTATACTGAGTATCTCTTTCTGATCTATGCAGTAATTTCTTGTTTTGATGCATAAACTTACATTGCATAGCATGTGCCTATTTTTATCTTGAATGTTTTGTATATACATATAATAAAAAATTAGTTTTATGAATTATTAATTGCTGTACTTTATCAAGTTTCTCACTCTTGCTTTGACCAATTAAATCAGTTGGGTGCAATGACGGAAGTTGTGTTATCTGGGATTTTGAAACCCGGGGCATTGCTAAAGAGCTCCGAGATAATGATTGTTCATCTCCAATAACCAGTGTCTATTGGTCGAAGTGTGGTAACCGAATTCTTGTATCTGCTGCTGACAAGTCACTTTTATTGTGGGATGTTATGAGTGGTAAGAGAATAACAAGAATAGTTTTACAACAAACGCCGCTGCATGCTCGTCTTCATCCGGGTTCCTCTAAACCATCTCTTTGCTTGGCATGCCCTCTCTCATGTGCTCCTATGATTGTTGACTTGAACACAGGAAATACAACTTCTCTTAAGGTTTCTGTCTCGGAGATATCTAATAATGGAGCAACCCCTGCCTCACGTAATAAGTGTGCTGATGGAATTACCTCCTTCTCACCAACTGCTGCGTGTTTTAGTAAGAAGGGAAACCTGGTTTATGTGGGAAACTCAAAGGGGGAAATTCTTATAATTAACTATAAAGATAATGAGGTGCGTGCCATGGTTCCGATTCCTGGTGGTTCTGTAGTGAAGAACATTGTGTTCAGCAGGAATGGACAATATCTTTTAACAAACTCAAATGATCGAATAATCAGGATCTATGAAAATCTTCTACCTCTGAAAGATGAAGTTAGATCACTTGATGATCTGAATGAGAACCTCAAAGATCTAGATGGTGTTGAGAAGTTGAAGGCTGTAGGGTCAAAATGCTTAACTTTGTTTCGGGAGCTTCAAGATTTAATCACGAAGGTTCACTGGAAAGCACCCTGCTTCAGTGGTGATGGTGAGTGGGTTGTTGGTGGTTCTGCTTGTAAAGGAGAGCACAAGATTTACATATGGGATAGAGTTGGGCGTCTTGTCAAAATCCTTGAAGGACCAAAGGAAGCCATTATTGATTTGGCATGGCATCCTGTACGTCCTATTGTTGTATCTGTTTCTTTGAATGGCATAGCTTATATATGGGCTAAAGATTACACAGAGAACTGGAGTGCTTTTGCTCCTGATTTTAAAGAGCTTGAGGAAAATGAGGAGTATGTGGAGCGAGAAGATGAATTTGATTTGATTCCTGAGACTGAGAAGGTAAGGTAGTGTTAGATAGTCATGCTGATCTTCTTTATATTTCCCTGTTAAATTTTAATCTCAAGTCCACATTCTTTTAGGTAAAAGAATCGGATGTTAATGAAGATGAAGAAGTTGACATTGTAACTGTAGAGAAAGATCCTGGTTTCAGTGACTCTGATATGTCTGAAGAAGAGCTATGTTTCCTGCCAGCAACTCCCACTTATGATGCCCCTGAACAGATGGACAAGTTCATAGAAAGTTCTTCCAAGTTGGTGGATAGCAATAACTCGGGATCCCCTCTTTCGGAAGAGGCTGGACCAAATGAACATACTGTGAACCGTAACTCAAGCCCTCTTGAAGGTAATGTGAAGCCTTAGACTATATGCTAGAGGCTAAGTATTGGAATTCTTAAGAAATCTGATTTTTCAAATGAAGAAAATGAACTATTGAACCCCCAATTTGTAATTCAGGCAGCAAATTTATTTCAAGGAACCTTTTAGTATTGGTTTCTTCCTTGTGTTTCAAGCAAATTTACTGAATTTCGCATGTCAACTATACATAGGGCATAATTGGTTTTCAATGTACATTCAAATAGTAAAACTTGAAAGAAAAAAAAAATTCTTGTTTGGTTTTTAATTGTGTTTTATTGTAAACTGAGTTGTCTCAATTTTGCATTGAAACTTAGTTTGAAATGGACTAAAGAGAGTTACTTTTGCAAAATGAAGATCATTCTACCTTAAAGCATGCAAACTTTTAGTCCAAATATTCACATAGACTCAGATTGCCTGTTGCTAAAAGAATGTTATATTGTGTTTGCAGATGATGCTTGGGGAACACGAACTAAAAGAAAGCGGAAACCTTCAGAGAAGGTGTTGGAGTTGCAGGCTGAAAAATTAAAGAAACCCTCAAAATCTAGCAAACCATCAAAATTCAAAACTAAATCTTTGGTTGATGAGGATGTTAGTAATGGTTTTTATGGTGATGAGTTTTCTGATGAATAATGGGCTATTGCAAATTCATGCATGTAAAAGCATATTTTACTGTAATTTCTTGTCTTTTACTTTTCATATGAACAATGATGCTTGGACAACCATTTATTATTGGACATCTAGGGAGAGGTAGAAGTGTAGGTATGATATGGACAGAACTGAAACTTGATATGCTCTGTTAGATTAGATGCATCTGAAGGTTAAAATTAGAACCTTATGAAAGCAACATTTTGAATCCAAATGAAGTGTACCTTTCTCGAGTTCTGCATGCATTTAGCCATTGCTCCTTGGCAAATGGCAATAGTAGATATAAACTTTTCTTTTTCTTTTTTACTTTTTTGAAAGAATGGTAGGTTAGCGAATTGATGTCAAAAGACAGCACTGTACAAATTGTTATCTGCACTAAATAAATTTTTAAAATATCAATAATCTCTTTATTATTTTACTTTAAAATTTGTATTAAAATATTCTTTCCTTCTCTCTCATGCGATGCAGTATATTGTTATTGTCTCTTTTATAATGAAGGTAAACTTACCCTCTAGATCCGACTGTCTCAGTAATACTCTCTACATTGTCTTTCTCCTTCGCTCTATGGTTGTTCTGGTTATCACCTCCATCCCAAGTGTGGATTGTCGTCATCGCTCGCCTTTCTTCGGCCTCTGATGACGATCTTTAAAGTCTTCCATTCAATCATGCGCATACTAACTATAGGTGACTTCATAATAAAGAATGACTATGAATATGATAAGTGTCAATTTTGAATATTTTGTACATAAAAAAACTTAGGTATTTATGATTTTAATTGTTGTTTGAAATAGTAATTATCTTTAATTTGAGAGTTTTTATATTTAATTATAGGTTTTGAGTTGAGTTAAATGAAACCATTTAATCTCAATTTTTGTGTACATTTCAGGTTATAAATAATGAAGAAAATGAAAGATCAAAAGATAAAAAAAGAAGAAAAGAAGAGAATTAAATTGCTAAAGATGAAGACTCGCCCCATACGAGAACAACTTGTTTGGGCGAGAATCATCCAAAATGAAGTGAAGGTGTAGTGGCTGGCTCGCCTCAGGCGAGAAGAACTCGCTCAAGCAAGGTGATGGGATCGCCCAGGCTAAAATGGTCTAGAGAGGGTTGAAATTTTATCGAAGGCCTCGCTTGAGCGAGACATGGCTCGCCTGAGCAAGAAACTTTTTTTTAGGATAAGGATTCCTTTAGCCTGAGCGAAAATAGGCTAGCTCAAGCGAGAATTCACTAACTCAAGGCAAAAAATGAGTTTAAGAAGGGGATATAGTTTTCTTTGAGGAGAATTAGAAAGCTTTTGAAGGGTTAGAAGATACAGAATGAAACAGTGACTCCAAGCCAAGCCTAAGCTCCATTTTCTCTTGCAATCTTCCTTTCTTTGGTTTGTAATGGCTACCATGAGTAGCTAAACCTGAGTAGCTAAACCTTCATCTTTGGGATTGAATGTAATCTTTCAAACTCATTTCTATTTTGGTGATATTTATATATAATATTAAGTTTCTACTCAATCTTGGTATTTTCATCTTGTGTTTACTGCTAGATTCTATCTTATTAGTAGAGTCTTGATTTTAATCCTTATATTTAACTCGGAAGTACTTCTAAGAATCTGACAAAGATGAAAATACTTGATATATTTGAATGTTAGGATAGGTTTCAATGTATTGATTGCTTTATAACATTTTCTTAATGCTGGTAATTTAGTAGATAGCTAAGGAATTAGTGTTTAGGAAATTGTCCTTATGAATTTCACACTAGAGGAATCAATATGAATGATATTTATATGTGCATCAATATTGAGTAGTTGTGAGTATTATGTGTTCTTATCAAACCAAAATATAGATGAGTGAGATAGATGAAATTCAATCTCATACTTTTACTGATTTTTTCAAAACACTGTTGTTACTTAACTTAATATGCAGTCTATCTTGTATGTTTTTATGCTCTTTGAACAAAATCATTTTCAAAACACTGTTGTTACTGTGTAGTGAAATCTAGAATTTTAACTGAATTGTTTTTTGTGGGATCGATATCCGTACTTTAAATTTACTATATTACTTTTGACTTGGTACACTTGCCAGAAAGTCAAGTTTTTGACACCGTTCCCGGGGAGCAGGTTTCTTTAAATTCACCATAGTTTTTTTTCCTTGTTCTTAGTTATTTAGTTGAAAAAGAAAATCATTTTTTTGCTAATCCTTGCTTGAGTTGTCTTTGATTTATGTTATTGAGAGGACAGGTTTCTAGAGATCAATTAGAATTTGACTCGGAAATTGAGAAGACAGCTCGGAAGAATCGTAGCAAGAAAAAGAAAGAAAAGCACGGAGCAAGAAAAGAATCTTCAATTAATTCTACCATAAATACTCAAGTGAATCAAGAAGGAAACATGGCTGAAGAAGGACGAACTCCACTTAGAAGAACTCTTGGGGATAATGCTATGCAACAAGGACCAAGACACTTTTCTAGCATAGCAATACCTTCTGCCACTAAATCTTTGGAAATGAAACCAACCTTCCTTAGCCTGATTAACACTCATCAGTTCACATGAATGGATCATGAAGATCCATATACTCATCTTTCTAATTTCTATGAACTGATAAAGACTATGGGACTTGAAGAAGGTGATATTGAATCTGTCTATTTATGTTTGTTTCCTTTTTCATTGGCAGGTAAAGCAAAAGAATGACTTAAATCCCATCCCAATCAAAGTTTGACAAGTTGGAGTGATGTAGAGGAGAAATTTCTACAATAGATTTTTTCCACTATCTCACTACATCAAAGCAAAGTCTGATATTTCAACATTTAGGCAAGGACTAAATGAAGCTTTTTGTGATGCTTGGGAACGATTCAAAGTGATGCTCAGAAGATGCCCAAATCATGACTTTGAAGACATTGCGCAACTGAATATTTTTCATAATGGTATGAGGCCTGATACAAAGATGATATTGGATGCAACAGCTGGAGGTACCATGATGGCTGTGGATGTAGAGCAAGCAACAAGAATTTTTTATGCTCTAGCCTCAACATATTATCAAGCTCAATATGATAGGCAAACTATTCAAAGGAAGGGAGTGCTTGATCTTAATACTACATATGCAATTTTGGCATAGAATAAGATCTTAACTTAGTAGATTGAAGCACTAACAAAGCAAATGTCAAAATTGCCTCAACAATTACAGGCTGTACATTCTTTTTAAGGTCAAAGTTCATCTATGAAGTGTGATTTCTATGGGGTGACCATCCAAATGGACATTGTTCTTATCAGAATAATCCTCCAAAAGAAGAAGTTCATTATATAGGTAATCAAGGAAGGCAAGGTAGCTTCTTAAGAAATTATCAAAATAATATGCCTCAAGGATGGAGAAATACTCAAAATCAAGACTTTGGCTGGAAACAAGATGCATGTCCATCTAACAGGAAACCTCTTTATCAGCAACAACAACAGTTTCCTTCAATTCATAAGAGAACAAACAAGTTGGAAGATACTCTAGAAAAATTCATGCAAGCTTCTTTGTCTAATCAAAAAAATACAGAAGCTTCCATTAGAAACTTAGATACACAAGTGGGACAGTTAACCAAACAACTAGCAGATCAACAAGGAGATCAATTCTCAACCAACACACAAACTAATCCTAATGAGCATCGCAAGTCAATCACAACAAGAAGTGGGAAAGTTGTAGGAGAAGACATTGGTGATAATCTAATTATTGAAGAGGAAATGAGACAAAAGGAAAGAGATAAGGAAGAAAAAAATGAGAGTGAAGGAGAAGAGGAGAAGAATAAAGAAAATAAAGTGAAGAGTGATGAAAAAAGAGAGAAAAATAAAAAGAGTGAAAATCAAATTTGAAGTTCTCCTTTTAAGAGACGTGCCTTATCCACATGCTAACTAAATAAAAAGAAAGGCAATTTGCAAGATTTATGGATATGCTTAAAAGGTTGTAGATTAATATTCCATTCACCGAAGCTTTAGAACAAATGCCAAATTATGCTAGATTTATGAAAGAGTTGTTGACAAAGAAAAGAAAATTTACTGAACAAGAAACAATTGAATTAGAAGTTTGATGTAGTGCTATAATCCAAAAATCTTTGTCGTAAAAATCTAGAGATCTAGGGAGTTTCACTTTGCCGGTTACAATAGGAAATCTTAGAGTTGGAAGAGAATTATTGGATCTTGGAGCTAGTATCAATCTTATGCCTCTATCCATGCTGAAGAAAATTGGTGATGTTGAAGTGAGACCCACAAGAATGACTCCACAATTAGCTGATAGGTCAATAAAGCATCCACATTGGATAGTTGAAGATCTAGTAGTGAAGGTGGATAAATTCTTATTCCCAGTCGACTTTGTTGTTATAGACATAGAGGAAGATGTTGATGTCCCTTTGATACTTAGAAGACCATTTATGAAAACTGCAAAAGTCATAATTGATGTAGATAAAGGGAAATTGAAGGTGTGTGTGCAAGATGAAACAATGAAACATCCAAATGATCAGAAGAAGTGTTTTAGAGTTTATGTGCTTGATGAAGTTTGTTGTGAAATGTAGAAAAAGAACATTTGTTGTTGAGCCCTTGATGAAAGTTGTCACTAATTGTATTGAAGATCTTGATGAGTGGGAAAAAAAGAAGTAAATGAGTGCTTAGAAGAATTTGAAAAGGCCAAAGAAATTTCTCAAAGTGTTATTCAAAAAGAAGACTTGATAAAAGAAGTTTCTCAACCTCAAAAATTAGAGTTAAAACAGTATTTCTTGAAGACAATGGTGAAAAGCCTATTATTCTCAATAGCTCCTTGACAGAAGAAGAAGAAGAAAGAGTGCTTGAAGTGTTAAAAGCTAATGAAGGAGTTATATGCACTCTATCTAACTTGAAGGGTATTAGTCCCTCCTATTCTAAACACAAGATTCATATGGAGCAAGACTTTAACCCGGTAGCTCAACCTCAGGGGCATTTGAATCCTAATATGAAGGAGGTTGTGAAAAAAAAAGTTCAAAAGCTCTTGGAGGCGAGGATGATCTATTCTATTTCAGATAGTGCATGGGTTAGTCTGGTGCAGGTAGTTCCCAAAAAGGGTGGAATGACTGTTATTCATAATGAGAGAAATGAATTGATACCCACCAGAACTGCCACAGGTTGGAGAATGTGTATAGATTGCAGAAAGTTGAACAAAGTTACAAGAAAAAGACCATTTTCCATTGCCTTTCATGGACCAAATGCTGGAGAGGTTGGCAAGGAAAGCTTATTATTGTTTTCTGGATGATTATTCTGGTTATAATCAAATTGTAGTAGATCTAGAAGATCAAGAGAAAAATGCTTTTACATGTCCCTTTAGTGATTTTGCTTATAGAAAGATGTCATTTGGATTGTGTAATGCTCCAGTTACTTTTCAGAGATGTATGCTAGCTATCTTTGCAGACTTGGCGGAGAAATGCATTGAGGTTTTTATGGATGATTTCTCAGTATTTGGCTCTACTTTCAATTCTTGAAAATCTGGACATCGTATTGATCTTGTACTCAATTTTTGGAGAAATTTCACTTTATGGTGAGGGAAGGCTTTGTCTTAAGCCACAAAAGTTTTTGCAAGGGCATTGAAGTGGATAGAGCTAAAATTGGTGTCATTGAAAAACTACCTCCACCAATCAACATTAAAGGGATTAGAAGCGTTTTGGGTCATGCTGGCTTTTACAGAAGATTCATCAAGGATTTTTCAAAAATTGCAAAACCACTTTGCAATTTGCTCAACAAGGATACTTCATTTAAATTTGATGAAAACTGTTTAATTGCTTTTGAGAAATTGAAAGAAAAACTCATTTATGTACCTATAATTACTGCTCCTAATTGGTAATATAATTTTGAACTGATGTGTGATGTAGGTGATTATGTTGTGAGAGCAGTTTTAGGGCAAAGGAAAGAAAATATTTTCTATGAGCTTGAATGAAGCTCAAAGTAATTATATAACCATTGAAAAAGAATTACTTGCTATAGTGTATGCATTAGAGAATTCAAATCTTATTTGATTGGTTCTAAGGTCATTGTTTTCACTGATCATGCTGCCATAAAATACTTGCTAACTAAATCAGATTCTAAACCAAGACTGATTAGATGGATACTTTTGTTGTAGTAATTTGATTTAGAAATAAAGGACAAGAAGGGTTGTGAAAATAATGTAGCAGATCATTTATCTCGACTTGCAAATGATGAGGTGATCGCTCTTGAGTCAAAGGTACTAGATTAATTTCTAGATGAAAAGCTCTTAGCAATTCAAGAAAGACCATGGTTTGCAGACATGACAAATTTCAAAGCTGCTGGAGTTATTCCTGAAGACTTTGACTGGTACCAAAAGAATAAACTCTTTAAAGAAGCAAATCAATATGTGTAGGATGATCCCCATCTGTTCAAGATTGGAGTAGACAATTTGCTGAGGAGATGTGTGACAAGAGACGAGGCCAACAACATTCTATGGCATTGTCATAATTCGTCATATGAAGGTCATTTTAATAGAGAAAGGACAGCTGCCAAAGTCCTTCAATCTGGGTTCTTTTGGCCTACACTGTTCAAAGATGCTCATGATTATGTGATAGCTGCCAAAGAACTGGAAGTATCTCCAAAAGCCATGAAATTCCATTGCAAAATATTCAAGAGGTTGAAGTCTTTGATTACTTGGGGATCGACCTTATAGGACCACTGCCATCTTCATTGTCAAATGAATATATCTTATTGGCAGGAGTATGTGTCTAGATGGGTTGAAGCAATCCTTACTCAAAAGGCTGATGCTAAAACCGTGATCAGATTCCTTAAAAGAAATATTTTCTGCAGGTTTGGTACTCTTAGAGTCCTAATCAGTGATGGAGACTCTCATTTCTGTAATGCCCAACTTTAAAAAGTGTTACAACATTATGGGGTTAGACACAAAGTAGTAACAACCTACCATCCTTAGACCAATGGCCAGGCAGAGGTCTCTAATAGAGAAATCAAGAGAACCTTAGAGAAGACAGTGGCCTCTTCAAGGAAAGATTGGTCAAGCAAGCTTGATGAGGCTTTGTGGGCTTATAGGATTACTTATAAAACTCCTACAACTTTGTCTCTTTTCCAACTGATTTATGGCAAGGCATGTCATCTTCCTGTCGATTTGGAACATAAAGTGTACTGGGCATTGAAATAATTGAATTTTGATTTTAAAGCTGTTGGAGAGAAAAGAAAAGTTCAACTAAATGAACTAGAAGAAATGAGGTTTAATGTTTATCAATCCTCAAAACTATACAAAGAGCGTGCAAAGGCCTACCATGACAAGAGAGTTTTAAAGAAAAGCTTCTATCCAGGCCAATCTATGTTATTATTCAATTCAATATTGAAGCTCTTTCTTGGAAAATTGAAGTCTAAATGGTTAGGTCCTTTTCTGGTTAAGCAAGTCAAACCCTATGGTGTAGTGGAATTAGAGGATCTTGAATCACAGAGGAGTTGGACTGTAAATGGACAAAGGGTGAAACATTATCTTGGTGGTGAGATTGAAAAACTCACCATAGTTATTCATATGAGCGAATCATGATTATCAGGCATCAAACTATGTGACGTTAAACGAGCACTTCCTGGGAGGCAACCCAGTGGTTTTGAACTTTAAAATTTATGTTTGATTTTCAATTTTGTGAAGATTGTAAATTAATGCGTTTGAAGCATTTTGCTTGTTTGACCATCTCATGACCAAAGACCATGCATATCTTTGCATTTGGAATGACATAGATGATGTAGTGCATGTGTACAAGTTTATAATGTGGTTCTTGATGGTTAAATGCTTCTGAATGTATGCTCTTAGTTCATTTTGAAAAATTGAGTTTTAGAACTCAATAGTTGTTTGAATGATTTGAAACCAAGTGAATCAATACAAAATGAACCTTGGATCACTTTTGGTAGTGAATTGAAGACAAATTTTGGAGGAAAAGAGTGAGAAAAAAATCAAATTCCTTATGAAAATGGTACAAAATTGCTTAAGGTAATTGCAGGACCAATTTCCCTTGGGCAAGATCGGCTCGCTTGGGCGAAACATGTAGAAAAAAATTAAAAAAATGGTGAACTACAACTCTCGCCCGAGCAAGGTGTGACTCGTCTGGGCGAGCCCTGCGCAATATTTGGGGTTCTCTCTAGAGTGATCTCACCTAGATGAGCTGGGTGTCGCCTGAGCGAGCACCTTCAGAAATTCAATTTCGTCTGGGCGAGCCATTTGAAAATTTTCGGGTGCTCTCTGGAGTGTTTCGCCTGGGTGAGGTTGGTCTTGGGTGGGCGAGAAGTCACTTATACTTATTGTCAAGTCAGCGTCGCCCAAGTGAGCATGGCTCGCCTGGGCAAGAATTTCGTGTAGAGCTTTTTAAAAACTGAAAACCCTAGGCAAGAGGCTCGCCCATCCTTTCGCCTTCTTTGTTGCTCTCACTTGTGCACCTTCTTGCTCACTTTCCCTTCCAATCTTCAATCTCTACTGCACAATCTTCAATATTTACTTGAAAATCTTCAAGGTAAGTGAACCTTGGTCTCAATTTTCCCTTTCAATCGTTGGTTTCATCTCCTATTCCTATTTTGCATTAGAAAATCCTAAGTTCTCTTTTGATTTGAATGCGCAATTGAATGTGAATTTGCTGAACTTTTGGTTGTTTTTGAAGTTAATCCATTTGATTATATGCATGTTGAACGTGATTGTAACTGATTTGTGGCTTGGAATGTGACTCCTCACTCATTTTGTAGTTTTCTGTAATATGCATACCAAGTGTTTGACGAAATGCTAGACTTAAAAAAATACTCGAGTATGAACTAGCTAGGCATAGTTATGGAATGTACACGATATACAATGCTTATAATGCTAGTTGTAAATTTGCAGATGGATAGAACTAAGAGCACAACTGCTGGTACTTCTAAGGGTACAACTGCTGCTTCTAAGGGAAAAATAATTAGAACTGAAACTTCTACAGAAAACCCTTTGAGACAAGTGTTTAGAGATAAACACAAGGAGAAGAGATATGTGAACATCAATTATTTGATCCATTGCCCAATTTCGATCCAGAAGTGGTATTTGAATTCTATGAAAACGCTTGGAGCGAAGATCAGAGTCCTCAAGAAAGAAGAGCCAAAGTTAGAGGAAGATGGGTACCTTACGATCCACAGTCCATCAATACTTTTCTTAATAACCCACTCCACTTTGAAGATGATGACAAGTGTAGTTATCAGAGATTGAGAGCCACATATGGTGGGTTCAATGAGAATGGTGTTGCTGGAGCATGATGTCTGAGGAATCATTCTTATCAACTGGGACCTACTAGAAAGCCACTGAGAATCAAGAGGAAGGACATGAATACACTTACTTAAGTTTGGATGACCTTTGTATTGGCAAACATAGTGCCAATTGGTCATGTTTCCGACCTCAACCTACCAAGATGTTTCTTGCTCTATTTTATACTACAGGATGATTACTCGGTGAATGTGGCTAAAATCATCTCTGATGAAATCATAAATTTACCAACCTAGAGATCAAACAAAACAATGAAAAAAATATAAGGATCTCTAGGTTTCCCAGCATTTATTACTGCTATGTGTGGAGCACAAGGAGTAGAGGTCAATCCCACTATAAAAATCAGACCTACCATTGACAAGAGATATATAGAGCAATTATGTGTGAATCCTGAGGAAAACCCACCAGCAGCTCAACAACCACCCTCACCTTCTCCTATAGTTGAAGATCAACCATTAGAACATTCAGAATCTTCAACTACAAACCATATAGATTTAATATCTTCTAAACGATTGTCTTACCTCAGCTTTAATGGAGCATATGCATCTCCAACACAATGCAAATCATAGGGGCATAAACCACATCTATCAAGGTTTATATAACAGCGTACCTCAAGGTCAATTCAACTCTTGGATGACCCCTGATCAGTTCACCTCCTATGTAGGATGGCCTGGGGACAAGCCCATTTTCTCTAGGTGGGAAGGAGCAGCAGCTACAAGAGAAGGACCTTTCAGAGTGCAGTAGGGGAGGATATGGGGGAAGAACATCAGGATGAGGATTTTGATACTGATTTTGATAGGGTTGAGAGGAGATTGATCATGCATCCTGATACGAAACACTGGTTTCAATTGTCTTGTTATAATTAATGTTAAATAGTTTAGTTTTCTGACATTTAAATATTGTAGTATTTGTGTTTTATATTTCAATTCAGTAGTTACTTTTGTTAATTGTATGTGGTTAAATGTAGTATTTAGTCTTAGTTTTTGAAATAGTTACTTATTTTTGAAGATTTGGGGAAAATAGTTGAAATTTTTTTTAGAATCATTGTAAATCTTTCTTGAATTGTGATTGAAGAGAATCAGACTCAGTAAGTGTTCTAGTCAGATCAGTTGAGTGAATTGAGAAGAATGTGTGGATGAGAATCCTTGATTTAGGTTAAATTGATATTGATGCATGAAAATTGAACAAGATTATGACTAGAAAAAGGTTTGATAAAAATTGAGGAATTAAACCAAATAGCCAAGTGAGTGAGTGAATCCTTAAACAATTGAGAGTTCAACTGATAAGTTGTTAGTTCATGTTGCCTAATTTTTCTTGTTATTTTACTTCACAAATGAAGACATGGAGATGATTAAGCAATGTTTGTATATAGTTACACTTAAACTCAAGGCCAAATAGCCCACCTGTACATATTTTATCCAATTTTTGTGATAACCCACCTGAAATTTTCTTTGTTTCAACCTAACCTTTAATTGATATATATTTTCTTACCTTTGTAGCATGCTTAGAGAAGGAGATCATAGGTGCAATTTACACAAATGCAATGGGAATGGTTGGTTTAAGTTTTGACATGTTTGTAATGTGAGGAAAAGGGTTAGACCATTCACTCTTTTGACAAAAATTTGGGAATTTAGTTATTTGTAAAGAAAAAAATATGAAGAAAAAGAAAAGAAAAGAAGAAAAATACACAAAAGAGTTGAATTGCAGAAAAAAAAAAAAAAAAAAAAAGAAAAAAAAAAAAAAAAAAAACACAAAAGAGTTGAATTGCAAAAAAAAAAAAAGAAAAATGATGAATTGTAGAATCTAAGAATTGGTAAATCGACACACTCTTATGGTTTTAATTGTTGTTTGAAATGGTAATTACCACTAATTTGAGAGTTTTTGGATACAATTAGAGGTTTTAAGTTCTGAGTTAAATGAAACCATTTAATCCTAATTTTGATATAGATTTCAAGTTATAAAGAATGAAAAAAAATGAAAGATTGGAAGATGAAAGAAGAGAATTAAATTGTAGAAGATGAAGACTCGCCAGACGAAAACAACTGGCTTGGGTGAGAATCATCCAAAATGAAGTGAAGGTGCAGTTGTTGGCTCGCCCAGGCGAGAAGAACTCGCTCAAGCGAGGTGATGGGATCGCCCAAGCGAGGAGAAGCTCGCCCAGGCTAAAATGGTTCAGAGAGGGTTGAAATTTTATCGAAGGCCTCACTTGAGTGAGGCATGGCTCGCCTAAGCGAGAAACCTTTTTTCAAGATAAGGATCCCTTTAGCCTGAGCGAAAAATAGCTAGCTCAAGCGAGAATCCACTAACTCAAGGCACAAAAACGAGTTTAAGAAGGGGATTTGGTTTTCTTTTAGGAGAACTAGAAATCTTTTGAAGGGTTAGAAGATACAGAATGAAACAGTGACTCTAAGTCAAGCCCAAGCTCCATT